>Ga0164243_10007807_pt1 | contig 15908 bp, 14 predicted proteins | sample OricompcompostOP_FD_108781 | JGI IMG/M metagenome (GOLD analysis project Ga0164243, IMG submission 108781) | Organic Plus compost microbial communities from Emeryville, California, USA - Original compost - Organic plus compost (OP) | ecosystem: Engineered > Solid waste > Mixed feedstock >...
CTGATCGACGACAAGCTGCTGTCCAAGCTGACCGTGGCCAACGTCAAGCGCGACGGCTACCAGACCAATATCGTCGACAACTCGAAGATGTCCTCCGAGGACCGCCAGGCCGCCAACCTGCAACTGCGCTGGAACGCCTCGGATTCGGTGACGGTGGACGGCTTCTTCTACGCCGGCAAGGTGCGCGAAACCTCGCCGGGCGAGTTGGGCCATCTGCTCTACCACTCCGGCTACGGCGGCCAGGATTCGATGTTCGCCAACAGCATCTGGCCGGGGGACACCGTCCCGGTATGGGGCCTGGAGGGCATTGCGCTTGCCAACCCGGCACTCGCTCCTTACATCTCCAACCCCGGCTATCCGGAGACCTCCAAGTCCTATACGGATACCTACCTGAAACAGGACCGCCTGGGCCGGCACAAGGTCGCCAGCAACGTGCCGAACCGTTTCAATGTCGACAACTACCTGGCCGGCGTCACCGTCGACTGGGAAATCAACGACAGCCTCAACTTCAAGAGCATTACCGGCTACGGCTACCAGATTGTCGGCAAGATGTCGCTTACCGCCGACAACGACGGCTCGCCGGCAACGCACCAGCTGATCGGCGTGCCGGAAAACAGCCCGCGGCGGCAGATTTCGCAGGAATTCCAGCTCACCGGCGAAGCCTTCGACCAGAAGCTGAACTACACCACCGGCCTGTTCGCGATGCTGGAAAACATCACGGACTACAACCAATCGGCGGCATCGCCCTACGGCTTCCTGCTCCCCAACATGCTCGTTCAGGGCTCCATCATGAACAACCCCGATCTCAGCCCGGCTGAGAAAACGGGGGCGCTGACCCTGCTCGGCAGCAACGACATGGTCTACCTGGTGACGCCGAACGCCTACCAGGATGAATTCAAACAGAAGAACAAAACGCTGGCGGCCTTCTTCCAGGGCAGCTATGACGTGACCGACCAGTTCCAGGTCACGGCGGGCGCGAGATGGACCCTGGAAAACCGCGACGTGAAATTGAAGCATCATTATCTGTCCGACGCGGATTATCTGACGGCACTCGCCGGCAGCGGTATTTTCGGCGGCTACTCCGGAGCCCTGCTGCCGATGATCTTCCCGGACCTGTCCGGCGATCCCTTGCAGCAGATACAGGATCTGTACCCGCTCGACAAGAACGGTTTCTACTCGTATCCGCTGAACGGTCTCACCACCGACCACCAGAGCCACACCTGGACCCAGATCAGCCCGATGGCCAGCCTGAAATACACCCTGCCCGACGAATGGCTCAGCGGTTCGCCGATCAACAGCAGCATGGTGTATTTCACCTATAGCGAAGGCTTCAAGGCCGGCGCCTACGATATCCTCGGCACCCAGCTGTCGAAGATGGACCCGGAGACCATCAAGAACTTCGAGGTGGGTGTGAAAGTCGACGCCTTCGAACACACGGTCCGCCTCAACCTGGCCGCGTACAAGATGAAGTACGACAACCAACAGCTGATCCAGGTCATCCCCGATCCCAACACCGGCTATACCTCGGTCGCCTACCAGAACGCCGGCAAGTCGGAGATCAACGGCGTGGAAGCGGAGTTCGTCTGGCAGCCGATCAGCGGTCTGCTGATCAACGCGGGCGCCAGCTACAACGACTACGACTACAAGGAGTTCACAGGTCTCGAGCTGAGCCCCGCGCACCTCTACGGTGGCGGAACGGCGCCCCTGGTCGACCGCAGCAGCGAACCGTTCGCGGAAGTGCCAAGCATCACCTACAACCTGGCCATCCAATACACTTTCGACACCCGCTGGGGCTCGATCACACCGCGCATCCAGGGCAATTACAAGTCGGAGCGTTACATGGGGCTGGACGCGGGTGCCGGCCGCGTGACGGATCAATCCACGGTTCCGGGCTATACCCGCTGGGACGCGCGTCTGGCCTACCGCTCGCCGGACCAGAAAACGGAAGTGGCCCTGTACGTGGACAACCTCACCGACAAGCTCTACTACGACGGTGCGGCCTCGGTGGGCGATTCGGTAGGCGTATTCCCGCTGGTCGACGCGCCGCCGCGCATGTGGGGCATCGAAGCCAGCTACAAGTTCGGCAACTGAGTCATTCTCCCCCTCAAGGCGCGGCGCTGCCGCGCCTTTTTTATTGGGCCGGATTCCGGCGACAACCACAACCCTTCCATAATGGCGCACAGCCGGTGCAACGGGCATTGCGCCCGAGTGCAACGATGCGGCGCATCGGCGCCCGACGCATTTGCTCTCCCGGGTGGCCGATGGTTTACAATGCCCGCTCCATTCGCCAGAGCGTGCAGCCTGTGCGCTCCCCAGCATCAGTTACCGACCGTGACCGTAGACACTCCTGAACAGCTCGAAAAAATGCGCATCGCCGGCCGGCTCGCCGCCGAGGTGCTGGAAATGATCGGCCCCTACATCAAGCCCGGCGTCAGCACCGCCGAGCTGGACCGCATCTGCCACGACTACATGGTCGACGTGCAGGGCGCGGTGCCGGCGCCGCTCAATTACCACGGCTTTCCCAAGTCGATCTGCACCTCGGTCAACGAAGTGGTCTGCCACGGCATTCCCTCGGAGCGCAAGATTCTCAAGGACGGCGACATCATCAACATGGACATCACCGTCATCAAGGACGGCTACCACGGCGATACCAGCGCCATGTTCCATGTCGGCACGCCGCTGCCCCACGCCGAACGGCTGGTCGACGTCACCCGCGAATGTCTGTACCGGGGCATCGCCGAGGTGCGCCCCGGCGCGCGCCTGGGCGATATCGGCCACGCCATCCAGCAGTACGCCGAGGCCAACTATTACACCGTGGTGCGCGAATACTGCGGCCACGGCATCGGCACGGTGTTCCACGAGGACCCGCAGGTGCTGCACTACGGCCAGCGCGGCACCGGTCTCGAACTCAAGGAAGGCATGATTTTCACCATCGAACCGATGATCAACGCCGGCAAACGCCACGTGAAGCTCAACGCCAAGGACGGCTGGACCGTTTCCACCAAGGACGGCCGCCTGTCGGCCCAGTGGGAACACATGATCGTCGTCACCAAGGACGGCGCGGAGGTGCTGACCGCACGCGCCGACGAGCCACAATTTCGCCGAACCGCCTGACCTCCATGAGCCCCTTGCCGCCCCCTCTGCCCAGCACGGTTTTCGATCCCCAGGATTTTCGCGCGGCATTGGCCGGCGCCAGGCCGGTACCGAAATACAAGGCCGCCATCGAGCGGGTGCGCAAGCACCTGGACGCGGCGTTTCTGCGCGGCGACAACATCCGCGATCTGGTGCAGCAGCGGGCGGTGTTCATCGACGAACTGCTGCGCTGCGCCTTCGAGCAGCAGAACTGGCCCGACCAACAACTGGCGCTGGTGGCCGTGGGTGGTTACGGTCGCGGTGAACTGCACCCCTACTCCGACATCGACCTGCTGATCCTGCTGCCAGAGGGCGTCTGCGAGCGCTACCACGAGACCGTGGAAGCGTTCATCACCCTGCTCTGGGACATGAACCTCAACATCGGCCACAGCGTGCGCACGGTGGCCCAATGCCTGGAGGCGGCCAGCGACATCACCGTCGCCACCAACCTGATGGAGTCGCGCCTGCTGGCCGGCCCGGCCGAGTTGTACAACGCCCTGCGCGGCGCCACCGGCCCCGAGCGCATCTGGCCGAGCCGCGAATTCTTCCGCGCCAAGTGGGACGAGCAGATCGAGCGCCACCGCAAATACGGCAACACCGAATACAACCTCGAACCCAACGTGAAAAGTTCGCCCGGCGGCCTGCGCGACATCCAGATGGTCGGCTGGGTCACCAAGCGCCATTTCGGCGCCAACCATTTCGAGGAACTGGTCGAGCGCGGTTTTCTGTCTCCGGATGAAATGAGCATCCTGTTGCAGGGCCGCGATTTCCTGTGGCGGGTGCGCTACGGCCTGCACCTGCTGTCGAACCGCGAAGAGGACCGGCTGCTGTTCGACCATCAGCGCACGCTGGCCAAGCAGTTCGGCTACGAGGACGACAGCAGCCGCCTCGCGGTCGAGCGCTTCATGCAGGTGTATTACCGCTGGGTGCTGGCGCTGGGCGAGCTGAACGAAGTGCTGATGCAGCATTTCGACGAAGCCATCCTGCGCGCCTGCGAGCCGGAAAACGTGATGGTGTTGAACCCGCGTTTTCGCGTGCGCAACGGCTACATCGAAGTCAGCAACGACAAGGTGTTCGAAAAAACGCCGTCGGCGCTGCTCGAAATCTTCGTGCTGATGGCCCAGCACGAACACATCGACGGCATGCGCGCCTCGACCATCCGCCTGATCCGCAACAGCGTGCACCTGATCGACGACAAATTCCGCTTCGATACCCGCAACACGCGTTTTTTCATGGAGCTGCTCGGCTCGCCGCACAAGGTGGCGCAGTGCCTGCGGCGCATGAAACGCTACGGCGTGCTCGGCAAATACCTGCCGGAATTCGGCCGCGTGGTCGGCCGCATGCAGCACGACCTGTTCCACATTTACACGGTGGACGCGCACACCCTGGAAGTGGTGAAGAACATGCGCCGCTTCCAGTACAGCGACGCCACGCAGAAACACCCGGTGGTGGCGCGCATCGTCAAGCGACTGCCGAAAATCGAACTGCTGTATATCGCCGGCCTCTATCACGATATCGCCAAGGGCCGCGGCGGTGACCATTCCACGTTAGGCGCGGTCGACGCCATTCATTTCTGCGAGCGCCACGGCCTCAACAAACGCGACACCAACCTGGTGGCGTGGCTGGTGGAGAAACATCTGCTGATGTCGTCGGTGGCGCAGCGCCAGGATATTTCCGACCCGGATGTGGTACGCGATTTCGCGCTGGAAATGGGCGATCAGGTGCACCTCGATTACCTGTTCGTGCTCACCGTGGCCGACATCAACGCCACCAATCCGAAATTGTGGAACGCGTGGCGCGCCTCGCTGCTGCGCCAGCTCTACGCCGAAACCAAACGCGCCCTGCGCCGCGGCCTGGAAAACCCGGTGGACAAACAGGAGTGGATCGAAGAGGCCCAGCAGAACGCCATCACCCAGCTCGAAGGGCTGGGCTTCAGCGAAGAGGAAGTGCGCGAGCTGTGGGCCAGCGCCGGCGAGGATTATTTCCTGCGCGAGAAGGTCGAGGACATCGTCTGGCACACCCAGGCGATCGCCGAGCACCACGACCCGGACGATCCGCTGGTGCTGATCCAGGACAGCACCGATGTGCTGTTCGAATCCGCCACCCAGATTTTCGTGCGCACCCGCAACCGCGCCTATGTGTTCGCGATGCTGGCCTCCAGCATGGAGCAGCTCGATCTCAGCATCCAGGACGCGCGCCTGTACAACACCGGCACCGCCGACAAGGGCCTCGCGCTGTACACGTTCTTCGTGCTCGACGCCAGCGGCCAGCCGATCGCCGACGACGCGCAGCGGCAGGAACACATCCGCCATTTCCTGCACGACCAGCTGTGCAGATCGGAACAGTATCCGGACATTCTGCGCAAGCGCACGCCGCGCCAGCTGCGCCTGTTTTCGATACCCACCAGCACCAGCATGTTCACCGACACCGGCAAGAACCAGACCGTGCTGGAAGTCATCACCCCCGACCGGCCGGGTCTGCTGGCGCGCATCGGGCGTATCTTCTACACCTTCGGCATTCAATTGCAGAACGCCAAGATCACCACGCTCGGCGAGCGGGTGGAAGACGTGTTCTTCATCACCGACAGCCAGCAGCGGCCGATCGAAGACCCGCAGCTGTGCGAATCCATTCAGCGCGCCATCAAAAAAGAACTGGACGAAAAAGCGGCCGCGTGACGGCCGCTCCTCCCACAACACCCTACCGACAAAATCCGATGAATCCCGACCTGAACAAACTACAACCCTACCCCTTCGAAAAGCTGGCCGCGCTGAAGGCCGGCATCACACCGCCGTCGCAACCGCACATCGCGCTGTCCATCGGCGAGCCGAAACACCCCTCGCCCACGCTGGTACGCCAGGCGCTGATCGATCATCTCGACGATCTCGCCACCTATCCCGGCACCAAGGGCATCGCGCCGCTGCGCCGGGCGATCGGCCGCTGGGCCAGCCAGCGTTTCCAACTGGGCGACGGCGGGCTCGACGCCGAACAGCAAATTCTGCCGGTGAACGGCACGCGCGAGGCGTTGTTCGCCTTCGCCCAGGCGGTGATCGATCGCACGCCCGATGCGAGCGGCCGGGCGCCGCTGGTGGTCTGCCCCAACCCCTTCTACCAGATTTACGAAGGCGCGGCCTACCTGGCCGGCGCCGAGCCGTATTTCCTCAATTGCGACGCCGCCAACCGCTTCATTCCCGATTTCGGCGCGGTGCCGGAGGAGGTATGGCAACGCTGCCGGCTGCTGTTCCTGTGCAGCCCGGGCAACCCCACCGGCGCGGTGCTCGACGCGGATGTGTTGCGACAACTGATCGAACTGGCCGACCGCCACGATTTCATCATCGCCAGTGACGAGTGCTACTCCGAAATCTATTTCGATGAACAAAAACCGCCGGTGGGTCTGCTCGAAGTCTGCCGCCGCCTCGGCCGCGACGATTACCGCCGTTGCGTGGTGTTTCACAGCCTGTCGAAACGCTCCAACGTGCCGGGCCTGCGTTCCGGCTTCGTGGCCGGCGACGGCGATGTGCTGCAACGCTTCTTGCTCTACCGTACCTATCACGGCTGCGCCATGCCGGTGCAGCACCAATACGCCAGCATCGCGGCCTGGAACGATGAAGCGCATGTGCGCGCCAACCGGGCGCTGTACCGGGAAAAATTCGAGCGGGTGCTGGACATCCTCGGCCCAACGCTGGATGTGGCCAAACCCGACGCCGGTTTTTATTTATGGGCCGGCACGCCGATCGACGACACCGAATTTGCACGCGACCTGTTTGCCGCCGAAAATGTCACGGTGTTGCCCGGCCAGTTCCTGGCGCGCGCGACCACGGCCGGCAACCCCGGTCGGAATCGCGTCCGTCTGGCGCTGGTGGCCGGCGTCGAAGAATGCGTGGAGGCCGCGCATCGCATCCGGCGTTTCGTGGAGCGGTTGTAACAGCGCAGTGGTAGCAACGGCCCGGTTGCGCCATTGTTGTCGAGCAAGCCGGCCCTCGGCATGCGGCCGGCCTTGAAAATAAGCATTGCGCGGCTCAGCCGCGCGAACGATAAAGCCATGAATGAACGGCTCGTTCGGAGCGCAAGCATACGGCCGACAGGTGAAACGCGCGTCGGATCGTCGGATCGTCGGATCGTCGGATCGTCGGATCGTCGGATCGTCGGATCGTCGGATCGTCGGATGAGAGCGTCAACCGAACCGATCGTCTCCGGCAAACGGTTTGACCGGAGCCGCTGTTGAATCACAGAGTGAAAACGCCATACCCATGCTGAAAAAAGATCGCGCCGCCTTCGTCATGCAACGCCTCCAGGAGTTGTATCCCAACCCGCCCATTCCGCTCCATCACAAGGATGCCTATACCCTGCTGATTTCGGTGCTGCTCTCGGCCCAGTGCACCGACGCGCGGGTCAATCAGGTGACGCCGCACCTGTTCGCCATCGCCGACAACGCCCGCGACATGGCCAAGGTGCCGGTGGAGAAAATCCAGGAAATCATCCGACCCTGTGGACTGTCGCCGCAGAAGGCCAAGGCGATCAGCGAGCTGTCGAAAATCCTGGTCAATCAGTACGGCGGCGCAGTCCCGCCCGAATGGGAAGCCCTGGAGTCCCTGCCCGGCGTCGGCCATAAGACCGCGAGCGTGGTCATGTCGCAGGCCTTCGGCCATCCGGCGTTTCCGGTGGATACGCATATCCATCGCCTGGCCCAGCGCTGGGGCCTGTCCAGCGGCAAAAGCGTGGTGCAAACCGAACGCGACCTGAAACGCCTGTTCCCAAAGGAGAAATGGAACGACCTGCATTTGCAGATCATCTACTACGGTCGCGAATTCTGTTCCGCCCGCAACTGCGACGGCACCACCTGCGATATTTGCAGAACCTGCTTCCCCGAACGCAAGCGCGCCAAAAAAACCAAAAAAGCCTGAACCCAAGAAGCCCGGACCCACAAGCCGGAGAGGGAGCGCCATTCCATGACACTGCAACTGCAACCCCGCCGCCTGACCGGCCGCCACGTCGTGCTCGAGCCGATGACCGCCGAGCACGCGCCGGGGCTTTACGCCATCGGCCGCGAAGCCGGGGACTGGGCCTATCTGCCGCGCCCCTGTTTCGCCGATCTCGACGATGCGACGGCCTGGGTAAACCAGGCGCTGGAAGCCAGCTCGCGCGGCGAACAGGTGGCCTACACCCTGCTGGACGCAACCACCGGCGCGCCGCTCGGCAGCAGCCGCTACCTGAATATCCGCGCCCGCGACCACGGCCTGGAAATCGGCTGGACCTGGCTCGGCAAGGCCGCCCAGCGCACCCCGGTCAACACCGAGGCCAAACTGCTGTTGCTGCGCCAGGCCTTCGAGGATTTCGGTGCGTATCGCGTGGAGCTGAAAACCGACGCCCGCAATCAGCGTTCGCAGGCGGCCATCGCCCGTATCGGCGGCACGAAGGAAGGTGTATTCCGCCGCCATATGATCGCCCAGGGCGGCTTTGTGCGGGATACGGTGTATTACAGCATCGTCGACAGCGAATGGCCGGCGGTCCGGCAGAGGCTGCTCGCGCTGCTGGAGCGATAGCCATAGGGTTTGGCGCTGGCAGATCAGGCATCCGGCCCGAACCCCGGTGTCGAAAACTGGCTACTCCCCTGCCCTGCCCTCGGCCCAGGCCGGTTGCCCGGTGATCGAGCGGTTCCAGCCGGGCAGCCGTTCCCTGGCCAACTTTGGCAGTGGTTCTTCTCCGGGTGCGCCTGGCGCTATCCAGGCGGCGCTCGGGATGCCTTTACTCGGGCAACCGTCGCCGGGGCGGCCAGCCCTGGTCATCGCCCCTCGCCTCCCCCTCTTTTCCCCGCGCGCGGCGATCAACGATAATTCGCCACCTCCGTATGCAGGGCCGCGATCAGCTGGCCGGCGGTCTGCTGGAACGATTCGAGCTGGCGTGGCTTGATCGCGCCCGCCGCCAGGGCATCCTGGAGGTCGGAGGTGATCTCGGCCATGTCCTGCAACAACCTGAGGGCCGTCTCCCGCACCTGCTGTTCAGCGGTTTCGTCGAACTGGCCCAGGTCGATCCAGGTGCAGCGGGCGATATAACCGATGGCGTCGAGAACCCGGGTGCTGCGGGTGCATTGCAGAATGGCCTCGAATTCGTTGATGTTCACCGAACCGGGCTGGGTCGGATTCAATTTGTTCTGTAACGTGCGGGGATTGAAACGGTACAGTGTCGCGATGGCACAGATTCCACCGGGATAGCGCTTCGCCGCTGCATGAATGGCCTGTTGCAGCGACAGCGGTTTTCTTTTTATGCGCTGCTCGATGGGTAGCATGGTGTGACGCACTCCGTTGTAAGTCTCGATTCGCGGTGTATCTGGAGAGGCGACAAGGGACGCCATTCGCTGTCAGACCAGACCGATGGAAAAAAATATAATCCCTACGGATATGTGTGACAATAGAAAAATAACCTATTTGAACATTCACCTAATTAGTTAATTTAGGTAGGCTGCGCGCATGGATAATCGACGGATCAGATACCTCAACGCACGGCTGCTCATCGCGCAATTCTGCGAGGGAGAAGTCACCCGTTTTGCCGAACGGTTGGGCAAGAGCCAGCCCCAGGCCAGCACCTTCGCCGGCGAGAAGCCGAAGAAAGGCATTGGCGCAAAAATCGCCCGGCAGATCGACGACGCCTTCGACAAACCGCGGGGCTGGCTCGACCTGCCCCACCCCATCGACTGGCAGGCGGCCAAGCTCTGGCAGCCGGAAGGCCCGACCAGCGCCGAAGACCTGGCCAACACCCACGCCGCCGCCGTGCGTCATATTCCGGTGATCTCGTGGGTGGCGGCGGGAAAACTCTGCGAAACCGACGTTCTGAGTCCCGAAGAGGCCGAGGAATGGGTGTACGCGGGCACCGGCAAGGCCGGCCCCAATTGCTACGCATTGCGGGTTATCGGCGACTCCATGACCAACCCGTACCCGGGCGGCCCGAGTTATCCGCATGGCACGATCATCATCGTCGATCCGGATAAACAGCCGGAGATCGGCAGCCGCGTGGTCGCCAAATGTCGCGGCACCGAGGCCACCTTCAAGATGTACACCGAGGACGGTGGCAAACGCCTGTTGAAACCGCTCAATCCCCAATACCCCGTGGTGGAAATGAACGAGGATTTCCATATCTGCGGAGTCGTGATCGGTCGCTGGATCGACGACTGAAAACCGCGCCGTCCGGGCTGCATCCCGCGGCGCGGCGCAACGCCGGCTGCCGCTTGGGACTCACCTTTCCGGAAATAAACAATGCCGCAACTTCACCCCCCAGCACATTCACCGCAAGTGTTATTATCAGCTAGGCTGCGAGCCTATGGAAAACCCCATGATCCGACTCCTCAACGCACGGCTGCTGATCAGGCAGGAGTGTGGCGACGAATTGATTCGCTTCGCCGAGCGCATCGATAAAAGTCAGCCGCAAACCAGCGCCATCGTCGGCATAAAGCCCACCAAGAACATCGGTCTGAAGATCGCGCGTGAAATCGCCCGCGCCTTCGACAAGCACGACGGCTGGCTCGATATTCCCCACTTCCAGGAATGGCGCGATGCCGGGCTGTGGAATCCGGGCCCGGACGACGACCCGCAATTCGACAGCCTGCGCGAGAACCGCGCCCGTTATGTCGATATCGGCAGCGGCGCTCCCTCCATCGAAATCCTGCCGGTGCCGGTCATCGCCTGGGCCAGCGCCGGCCCGGTCAGCGACAGCGGCGAGCCGGCCTCGCCGGAACTGGCCGAAGACTGGCTGTTCACGCCCAGCCACAAGACCGGACCACGCAGCTTCGCCCTGCGCGTGCTGGGCGATTCCATGGGCAGCCCCTACCCCAGCGGCCCGACCTACCCGCACGGCACCATCATCATCGTCGACCCGGATCGCATTGCCACCGTCGGCAGCCGCGTCATCGCCCGCCGTCCCGGCGAGGAAGTCACCTTCAAGGTCTACACCGAAGACGGCGGCCGGCGCCTGCTCAAGCCGCTGAACCCGCAATACGCCATCGTGGAAATGACCGCCGATTACCGCATCTGCGGCGTCGTCACCGGTCGTTGGACCGACGACTGACCGTTCGTTCCCTGCCCCGTCGCCAAGACGCTCGCTTTTGACCCCTGCCCCGCCGCCCGTACCCGGGCGAATGCGGGCGCCCGCATTCTCCGTAAACATCACCAAACGGGTATAAAACTGACTCTTTTTGGAAAAAGGCTGAGCATAATCCTTTTGGTTATTGTATGGTTATGGCGATAGACCGCCATCAATCACCAAAAGGAGCATGGGAAACATGGAGCTGATCGGGCTGACCGGCCCGCGGGAAAACGATCGGATGGTGGTGGCCCGCCGACTGACGGAACGCCACAACTTCGCGCAGCTGCGCTTCGACGATCCCGCCCGCGACATGCTGGGCGCACTGCTGCAACTGGGGCGCGAGCGCATCGACGCGCTGCTGCTGGAGCGCCGCTTTTGCGAAACGCCGCTGCCTGAAACCGGCAGCACGCCGTTGCAGTTTCTGCACAGTCTGATGACCTGGGGCCGGCGCAGCATCGGCCCCGATCTGTGGATCAACCTGCTGCGCCAGCGGCTGGCCTTCATCGCCGAGGAATTGGCGTACGAATATGCGGGTATCGTCATCAGTGATGTGCGTTTCGACAACGAGGCGCGTTTCGTGCGCGAGCAGGGCGTGCTGGTGCATGTCGCCAGGCCCGACCCCGGCCCGCTGGCGACGATTCCCGGCGATGGCGTGAAATTCCAGTACCGCGATCAGATCCTGTTGAACCTCGGCGCCGATTTCATCGCGCGCCATACCGATCATCTGGTGCAGGCCGTCTGTGCGCAGCGCGTGGCCTGATCCGGCAACCGAGGCGCGCGGCAACGGCCGGACGTCAGACCTTGTTGCGCCTGGATTCGCGTTTGGCGACGGCTTTGTCGGCGCCGCCATCGAGCGCCTGCAATTGGATGGCCTCGAGCACCTGCCACATTTCCGGTGTCAGCGCCGCGCTTTTGATTTCCCAGCCGCGCGCCTTGCAGATTTTCGTCCAGGCTTTTTCGATGCTTTTGATGGCCCGGTACAGGTAGTGCTCCTGCACGCCGTAAGCGGCCGCGGCATCAGCCACGGATATCCGTTGCCCTGGAGAGCCTCCAGGAGAGGACACCAATACCAGACGCGCCGCCCCGATCAGATCGGGGTTCTGGATTTTGGTGTTGCCGGCTGCAGTCTCAAATTGCTCAAGAAGCATCGAGGGAAGATCGTCGTCCGAGAAGATGTCTTTGTTGTTCTTTCCGTGCGGCGACATTATCTCAGCTCCTGCCATTTCGGCCAACGCGGCGGCCGCTTCCCAAAACCAGCACAATGTGGATTTTTATACCGCTTATCGCTACTATCAAGGCCGCTATGTGGTAATTATTCTCACATATCCGGCAACAGGGATTATCTCCACGCGAGCACGCCAAGGACCGGCCATGATTCCTTTCGACCCCGTCGAAGCGCTTTTCCCCGTTTTTCTCATCACACCGAACCCCGCACCGCCCGACACCTCAACCCGCGCAGCGGCGCGTCGGCATTCATCTCGGCCGCCGCGCCGCTGCGCCGATGAAAACCGGGAATGGACCGCATCCTTTCGCAACCACTCACAGGAGACCTCATGTTAGCTATGCACAACGAGTTGCAAACCGCCTGCGCGGCGCTGCAAAAGGCGGCGCACCGGGCCGCCAAAAACAGCGCCAAGGGCATCGGCGGCATCGCCCGCCACTACGGATTCAACAGCGCCACTTTCCAGAACAAACTGAACCCCGGCGAACCCGGCTGCATCAATTTATGGGAACTCGCCGCCATCCTGCATGAAACCCGCAGCACGGAAATGCTCGACATCGTGCGCCGCATCGCCGGCGCCGACGCATCCGCCGAGACGCCGGAGACACCGTGAAACGCCATCGACCGGTATCCCGCCCCTGGCGGCGTTGTGGAGGCCTCCGTGTTTCGCATCGGCGCGAGTTTGCCCGTCCCTGCATGAGCGCGCGCCCGAAGCCGCCGCTGATCGGTCGCGTGCGCACCGGACCTCCGCCGCGCCGACAGACCACCGCGCGACGCGGCGCGCGCAAGACCGGCGAGCGTTGAAACCAGCGCCAATCCCGCCGCTGCCGATGGAGTGTAGTAATCGATTGCGGCGGAGATCGGCGCAACGTCGTTTTTGACCTGACGAATTCGTCAAACTGCGGCGCGGCGCACATCCAGGGCAAAATCCAACGGGAATTTCGCTGATCGGGATTGCGGAAATCGACGGGAGCAATCGCTGCAAGCGCACGGAAAACACCTGTCGGGGACGTTTGCTCTTCGCGACACCGCTTTTGCCCGATGAACTTGCCAAACCGCGGCGAGGTATATATCCAGGTCCGAATCCGATGGGAATTTCGCCGAGATTGCGATACGGCCGGGAGGGATCGTTGCTAACGCATGGAAAGCACCAGCCGGGCACGTTTGCCCGCCGCAACGCCGCTTCTGCTCGATGAACTTGCCAAACCGCGGCGAGGTGCGTATCCGGGCCAAAATCCGATGAGATGTCGATGAATCGGGATTGCAAGAGCGACGGGAGGAGTCGTTGCAAGCGCATCGAAAAACACCTGCCGGGAAGTTTGCCCGTCGAGGCAAACGGCCTCAGGGAAACAACCTGATCGCGCCCGTTACGCCTCGCCCTCCTGGGCGATCGCCGCGAAATATTTCGCCGGCGGTTTGCCCAGGGCCTTCTTGAACATGGTGATGAACGCGGTCACCGACTCGTAGCCCAGCGCCTCGGCAACGCGTTGCACCGGCTGGCCGGCCGCGAGCTGGCGCAGGGCGACGATCAGGTGCAGCTGCTGGCGCCAGCGGCCGAAGGTGAGGCCGGTTTCCTGCCGCACCAGCCTCGCCAGGGAACGCTCGCTCATCGCCACCAACCGGCCCCACTGCGCCAGTGTGCGGCGATCGGCCGGGTTGTCCGACAATCGTTTCGCGATTTTCCGCATGCGCGGTTCCTCGGAGACCGGCAGGTGGAAATGCTCCACCGGCATCCGGGCGAGTTCTTCCAGCAACACGATCGCCTTGCGGCCGGTGGGACCGTCGAGGGCGTAATCGGCGCCCTGGTCCGCCATGTCGAGGATGAGTTCGCGCACCAGCGTGGAGATGGACAATGTGCAACAGTCGTTCGGCAACGACGCCGCGCCGGGCTGCACGAACAGGTAGCAGACCAGGGCGTTGGCGGTGGCCCGGATACTGTGAGGCATCTGGCCCGGCACCCAGACGGCGCAATTGGGCGGCACCATCCAGATCGCCCGGGGCACCTCGCAGGTCACACCGCCCTTGAGGGCGAGAATCAACTGGCCCTGCCGGTGCCGATGCACCGGCACTTCACTGGCGTAATCGACGGGATCGACCCGCATGCCCACGGCGGGGCCGCGGATTCTATCCGGGTCGAAACGTTGCAGCGTGGCTTCCAGGGACATGGCGTTTGGCGGCTTTTAGCGATTTATTGTCACGATAGCTGAATTCATATCGCCATCAAACCGGTAGCTTGAGCTATCCACACTGGATTTTCGGATCGCCATGACTTATCGGGATAACTCGCTCCCCCTTGCCCGCCCCGCGCTGCTGATCGCGGGCCTGCTGCTGATCGCGGCCAACCTGCGCGCGCCCATCACCGGCGTGGCGCCGCTGCTGGAGCCGATCCGCTCCGCCTTCAGCCTGTCGCCGGCCCAGGCCGGCCTGTTGACCACGCTGCCGCTGCTGGCCTTCGCCGCCGTTTCGCCCTTCGCCGCCGGCTTCGCGCGGCGCTGGGGGCTGGAACGGGTACTGTTCACCGCCCTGATACTGATCGCGGCGGGCGTGGCCCTGCGCTCGGCCGGCACGCTCGGCTGCCTGTATCTGGGCACCGGCATCATCGGCGCCGGCATCGCGGTCGGCAATGTGCTGCTGCCGGGCCTGATCAAGCGCGATTTCGCCGCCAGCCGGGTTGCCACCGTGACCGGCACCTGCGCGGTGACCATGGGCGCCGCCGCGGCCATCGCCTCCGGCGGCGCGGTGCCGCTGGCCGGCCATATCGGCTGGCCCGCCGCGCTGGCTGCGGTGATCGTGTTTCCGCTGATCGCCATGCTGTTGTGGAGCGCCCAGCTCGGTGCGCGCACCGCGCCGGCCGCCGATGCGGCGGTGCCACCGCCACCGGGGCGCATCTGGCATTCGGCCCTGGCCTGGCAGGTCACCCTGTTCATGGGCATCAATTCGACCTTGTACTACGTGATGGTGGCGTGGCTGCCCGCCATTCTGGCGGCCAAGGGTTTCACGCCCGCCGCAGCCGGTTCGCTGCATGGCGTAATGCAGTTGTCCGCCGCCCTGCCCGGGTTGGTGCTCGGCCCGATCATCGCCCGGCTGAAGGATCAGAAACTGATCGGCGCCGCCGCCGGCGCCCTGATGGCGGTGGCTTTGCTGGGTTTTCTGCTGCTGCCGACCTGGGCCACGCTGTGGGCCTTTTTCCTCGGCGTCAGCTCGGGCGGCGGCCTCACTCTGGCGCTCATCTTCATGAGCCTGCGGGCGAGCCATGTGCATCAGGCGGCGGCCCTGTCCGGCATGGCGCAAAGCATCGGTTACCTGCTGGCCGCCACCGGCCCGATCCTGGCCGGCAAGGCCCGCGATCTCACCGGCGACTGGCGCGCGCTGTTGCTGGTCGGTGTCGTGCTCGCCGGGGTCATGGCGGTGTTCGGCGCGCTGGCCGGGCGCGACCGCCAGATCGGCGGCCACCACCCGCCGAACAGGCCGTGACGCGCGC
>Ga0164243_10007808_pt1 | contig 15907 bp, 15 predicted proteins | sample OricompcompostOP_FD_108781 | JGI IMG/M metagenome (GOLD analysis project Ga0164243, IMG submission 108781) | Organic Plus compost microbial communities from Emeryville, California, USA - Original compost - Organic plus compost (OP) | ecosystem: Engineered > Solid waste > Mixed feedstock >...
AGCACCACGAGCTGGGCCCGGTCGCGCGCCCCGACCTTGGTCATGATGCGGCTGACGTGGGTACGCGCGGTGGCCTTGGAGATGACCAGGTGGGCGGCGATCTCGTCGTTGGACAGCCCGCCCGCGACCAGCGCGAGCACCTCGCGTTCCCGCTCGGTCACCTCGCGCACCGCGCTGGTGTCCACCCGCCGGTTCTCCGGGCGGTTCACGAACTCGGCGATCAGCCGCCGCGTGACGGTCGGCGCCAGCAGCGCCTCGCCCTCGGCGATGACCCGCAGCGCGCGTAGCAGATCGACCGGTTCGGTGTCCTTGAGCAGGAACCCGCCGGCGCCCGCGCGCAACGCCTCGTAGACGTAGGAGTCGACGTCGAAGGTGGTCAGCACCAGGACCTTCACCTCGGCCAGATCAGGGTCCGACGTGATCCGCCGGGTGGCTTCGAGGCCGTCCACACCGGGCATCCGGACATCCATCACGACGATGTCCGGGCGGTGCTTTTTCGCCAGCGCGACGGCCTCGGCGCCGTCGTTGGCCTCGCCACACACCTCGAACCCGTCCTCGGTCTCCAGCAGCACCCGGAAGCCGGCCCGCACGAGTGCCTGATCGTCGGCGAGTACCACTTTGATCGTCATTGCTCCCCCTCGCTACCTTGCGGGACACCCGGACCCGACCGGTCCTCCTCCGCACCGCTCCTGCGTCGCGGTTGCTTCGTGTGGTCCTCGACAGGTAGCTCAGCCCGCACTTCGAAACCACCGTCGACGGCGCGTGCGCTCAGTTCGCCGCCCAGCGCGGCCGCCCGCTCGGACATGCCGCGCAGCCCGTTGCCGATGTGGGGTTCGGTCGCCGCCTTGCCGTCGTCGCGAACGACCAGCTCCAGGCTGCCGTCCTTGCGTCCGAAGTGGACGTTCACCGTGCTGGGCTGGTGCGCGTGCCGCACCACGTTGGTCAGCGACTCCTGCAGGATCCGGTAGGCCGCGCCATCCACCGGCGCGGGCAGCTCCCCCGGCGAGCCATGTACGCGCACGGTGAGGCCGGTGGCGCGGGTGTGTTCCAGCAGCTCGTCGAGCTGACGCAGGCTCGGCGCCGGGCCGAGCCCCTGGCCGGAGCGCAGCACCGTCACCGTCGCCCGCAGATCGGCCAGCGCGGACGCGCTCGCTTCCTTGATCGCCAGCAGCGCCTCCACGGCCTGCTCAGGGCGCCGGTCCGCGACGTGCGCCGCTACCCCGGCCTGCACGTTGATCAAGGCGAGGCTGTGCGCGACCACGTCGTGCACGTCACGTGCGATGCGCAGCCGCTCCAGCTCGCTCATCCGGTGCTGATGCTCGGCCGCCCGCTCGCGTGCGGCGCGGACCGCGGCGACCCGGTTGCGTACCGCCGTGCCGATACCCACCACTGCTATCAGCCACACGACGAGCAGTCCGGCGCGCGCGTCGTACACCATGTTCCCGCTGGTCAGCAGCCGGATCGCCACGGCAACCAGCAGCGCCGCCGCGCCCGCTACCCCGGCGATGAGCGGGCCACGGATCCTGGTGAGCACGAACAACGCGACCGTGGGCAGAGCCATGGCCGGGCCGCCGGGGTAGGCCGTCCAGTAGTAGCCGAGGGTCAGCGCCGCGGTGAGGAGGAAGACCACCAGCGGAAAGCGCCTGGCCACGAGCAACGGCAGACCGGCCGCCACGAGCCAGCCGTAGCCCAGCACGTCCAGCGGCCGGGCGGCCGGCTGGAAGTGGCCGGCCGCGGTGGTCACGCCGAGCACGAACACCAGCGGCACGAACGTCAGCAGCGCATCACCCAGCCACCGGACCCGCTCGTTTCGCCACACGCCTCAAAAGCTACGACAGTCACTCCTGCCGCGCGTCCGTCCTGAAGCGGCTGTTCGGTTACGACAGGTGCTGTACGAGCTTGGCGGCGGTGTCCCCGTCGCCGGGAACGAACGTGCTCAGCCGGATCTCGGAACGGCTGCCGAACCAGAGGTGCGTGGGTTCGAAGATCAGCGTGCCCGCCACGGGATGGTAGAAGTGCTTGGTGTAGCTGTGCATGGGCTGCACGTCGTGCCTGTTCCACAGTTCCTCGAACCGCGGTGACTCCTGGCGCAGCCGCTTGACCAGCGATTTCCAGGCCGGTTCGTCGATGTGCTCGGCCATCGCGGCACGCAGCTGGGCGACCGTGCGGGGCACCTTGTCCTCCCAGTCCAGCATCCGCGCGCGCCACTCGGGATTGAGGAAGCACTGCAGTGTCGAGTTGCGCTCCTCCAGCGGCATGTCGTGCACGTCGAACAACCAGTCGAACGGTTCGTTGTAGGCGAGGATGTCGGTACGCGCGTTGTAGACGGCCGCCGGATAGGGCGCGAGCCGGCCGAGTATGGCCAGTATCGGGGGCGAGACGTCGAATTTCTTGGGCGCGGCGGGCGCCGGCGCCCCAGCGAGGGTGAACAGGTGGGCCCGCTCGTGGACATCCATGTGCAGGGTGCGGGCGATCGCGTCCAGCACCTGCTCGGAGACCTTGATGTCGCGGCCCTGTTCGAGCCACGTGTACCAGGTGACCCCCACACCCGCGAGCTGCGCGACCTCCTCACGCCGAAGCCCCGGCGTGCGGCGCCGCCCGAAGGACGGGAGCCCGACCTGGTCGGGCGTGATGCGCTCACGGCGACTGCGCAGGAACGCGGCCAGCTCCCGGCGCCGGATGGCATCCCGGTCGACAGGCGTGGCTGTGGTCATGTCACCACCATGACACGGCGGCGAGCCTGGTACCAGGTAGTGCCAATACCTGGATAAACAGCAACTGGTACCAGGCTCCCAACAGGCGAACCGTCGTACTCATGACCAGTCACCTGCGGGACACCCGCACCCGGTCGGTCCTCCTACGTCGGCGCTCCTTCGTCGCACGGGCTACGTGCGGTCCTCAGTCCCCACCACTCACCGCTCCCGTGACCGGGGAGCTGGGCGCAGCCGGCCTGTTCACCGTGCTCCTTGGCGCCGCACTGGCGCCCATCGACCTGTTCATCGTCAACGTCGCGCTGCCCACCATCGATACCGAGCTACACACCTCGGCCTCGACGCTGGAGTGGATCATCGCCGGCTACGGCATCGCGTTCGCCCTGCTGCTCGTCATCGGCGGGCGGCTGGGGGACGCCTTCGGCAGGCGGCGGCTGTTCATGACCGGGCTCGCCGCCTTCACGCTCACCTCGCTGGCCTGCGGTCTGGCGCCCACCGCGACCGTGCTCGTGGTGGCCAGGGCCGCGCAGGGGGCGGCCGCCGCGATGATGGTGCCGCAGGCGCTGTCCATCATCCAGGCCACCACGTCGGGCGAACGGCGCGGCCGGATCTTCGGCTACTACGGCGCCACCGCGGGCGTCGCGATGGTGATCGGCCAGTTGCTGGGCGGGGTACTGGTGTCGGCCAGCGGCTGGCGCGCGGTTTTCCTGGTCAACGTGCCCATCGGGCTGGCGGGTGTACTGCTCGCCCGGCGCACGGTGCCGGAGACGCGCGCCGCCAACCCGCTCGGCGTCGACCGCTGGGGCACCGCGCTGCTGGGCCTCGCGCTGCTGAGCCTGCTGGTGCCGGTGATGGAGGGCCGCGCGCTGGACTGGCCCGTGTGGTGCTGGGTGTTGCTGGCCGGGTGCCCATTCGCGGCGGCCGCGTTCCTCGCCGCGGAACGGCGCATGGAGGCGGCCGGTGGCGTGCCGCTGCTACCGATGTCGATCCTGCGGGTGCCGAGCATGCGACGCGGGCTGGGCATCGCGCTGCCGTTCTTCGTCACGTTCGGCGGATTCCTGTTCGTCTACGCGCTGACCCTGCAGGACGGACTGCGGCTCGGTCCGTTCGAGTCCGGGCTCGCGCTGTCCCCGCTGGCGGTCGCGTTCCTGTTCATGTCGCTGTGCAGTCCCCGGATCGTGAGCCGGATCGGGCACCGGGCGGTCGTGCTCGGGGCGGGCCTCCAGCTGACCGGGCTGCTGACCCTCCTCGCCACGGTGTCGATTGCCTGGCCTGACCTCACCGTGCTCCATTTCGTGCCGGGCACGCTGCTCTGCGGCGTAGGCCAGGGTTTGACAGCGCCGACGATGTTCCGGGTGATCCTCTCCCGGGTACCGCCGGAACTCGCGGGCGCGGGAAGCGGACTGCTCACCACGACCCAGCAGGCGAGCCTCGCACTCGGCGTCGCGATCTTCGGCACGCTGTTCGCCACGTTCCAGGACATGCGGAGCGCGTTGATTATCTGTACCGCATTGCAGGCGTTGCTGGTCGCGGGCATCGCACTCGCCGCGAACCGGCTGCCGGACCCGCGCGGATGAAAAATTCCGTTCGACCCGTCGGAAAACCGGGTCCCCGGACGACGATGGAGGTGTGAGCGAACCGCGGGTACAGCCGGACCCGGCCTTCGCGCTGCTGTCGTTGTACGAGACGGCACTGCCGGAGGTCTACGGGTACCTGCTGTCTCGCTGCGGAAGCCGCGCGGTCGCCGAGGAACTGACCTCCGAGACGTTCCTGGGCGCGGTGAGCGCCTGCCGGAAGGCGGGGGCGCCGCCGGTCAGCACGGGATGGCTGATCGGGGTGGCGCGGCACAAACTCGTCGACCACTGGCGGCAGCGCGAACGTGAGGAGCGCGGGTTGCGGCTGGTGCACGAGGACGAGGCGGTCGACCCGTGGGACGAGGAGATCGACGCGTTGCAGGCCCGCGAGGTGCTCGCGACACTCGGCCCGCACCACCGGGCCGCACTCACGTTGCGCTATCTCGACGGGTTGCGGGTGCCCGATGTCGCCGACGTGCTCGGACGCACCGTCCATGCCACCGAGGCCCTGCTCGTGCGCGCGAAGGCCGCGTTCCGTAACGCCTACCGGGAGAAGGGGGTGCGTGATGACTGATCCGTTGGATGCCCTTCGGGAGCCGGTGCGCCCCATCGACCCGGATCCGAGGTTCGCCGACGAACTGCGCGACCGGTTGCGTCGCGCCGTGCTGAACGGAGGAGACATGACCACCACCGAAACCACTGCCACGCAAGGAAAAATCAGCGCGCTCACGCCGTACATCGTGGTGTCGGACGCACGGCGGGCGCTCGACTTCTACGTCGAGGCGTTCGGCGCGACACGCCGCGGCGAGCCGATCATCATGGCGGACGGCAGGGTCGGGCACGCGGAGCTCGCGATCGGCGACGCCGTGCTGATGCTCGCCGACGAGTTCCCCGAGCTGGACATCGTGGTCGCCGACCGTGGCGGCGCGCAGATCCGAATCGAACTGTCCGATTTGGACGCCGCGGTGCGGCGCGCGGTCGACCGTGGGGCTGAACTGCTGCGCCCGGTGGAGGACCGGGGCTACGGTCGCGGCGGCACGATCAAGGACCCGTTCGGCCAGCGCTGGCTGGTCGCCGAGAAGTCACCAGAACCGCCGACGCCGCAGGGCCACGCCATGTACTTCACGTTCCAGGTGCCCGACGACGAAGCGGCGAAAGCGTTCTACGGCAACGTTCTCGGCTGGCAGTACACGCCGGGCTCGGTCGAAGGCGCCTGGGGCATCGAAGGAAACGGCCTGCAGGGCGGCCTGTGGGGCGGACCGGGACGGCAGGTCGGCTGGAAACTGATGTTCGCCGTCGACAACCTCGAAGCCGCACTGGACCGGGTGCGCAGTCAGGGCGGCCGGGCCGGTGAGGTCGAGCAGCACCCCTACGGGCGAACCGCCGACTGCGCCGACAACCAGGGCATCGAGTTCTGGCTCTGGGAGAGCTGACCCGCGCGGGGGCGGCCGAGGCCGAGCCAGGACAGACCCGCGTGCATGATCGTCCGCGGGTCCAGCAGGTTCCGCGTGTCGACCACCGAATCGCCGTGCATGAGGTCGGCGATGTAGGCCCAGTCGAGCCTGCGGAACTCGTCCCATTCGGTGAGCACGACGATGGCGTCGGCCGCCTTCGCCACCTGGTAGGGGTCGTCGACCACACGCATTCCGGACAGTTCGCCGCCCACCGCGGGGTCGTAGGCCGTCACCTCGGCGCCGTGCGCGGCGAGCATCGCCGTCACCGACAACGCCGGCGAGTCGCGCAGATCGTTGGTGCCGGCCTTGAAGGCGAGACCGAGCACGCCGATCCGGGCACCGGCGAGGCTGCCGCCGACGGCGCCCGCGATCTTGGCGACGATACGGTCCCGCTGGGCGATGTTCTCCTGGATGGCGGCCGAGAGCAGGGAGAAGTCGAACCCGACCGATTCGGCGACCTGCACCAGCGCGTGCGTGTCCTTCGGCAGGCAGGAGCCGCCCCAGCCCGGCCCGGGCTTGAGGAACGAGCGGCCGATGCGGCGGTCGTAGCCCATGCCCTCAGTCACCGAGGTGATGTCGGCGCCGAGCCGCTCGCACAGTTCCGCGATCGCGTTGACGTAGGACAGTTTCATCGCCAGGAAGCAGTTGGCGGCGTACTTGACCAGTTCGGCGCTCGCCGCGTCGGTGACCACGCTGGGGGCGGACAGATCGGTGTAGAGGTCGGCGACCCAGCGCGCGGCGGGCTGGTCGTCCGAGCCGACGACGATGCGATCCGGGTTGAGGAAGTCGCCGACCGCGGTGCCCTCGCGGAGGAACTCGGGGTTCGCCACGACCGGGATGTCGTCGCGGCCGAGCAGGTCCCGGATGCGCTGCGCGGTGCCGACCGGGACGGTCGATTTGGTGATCACCGAGCAGCCGCTGGGCAGCACGTCGGCCACCTCGTCGATGACGGCTTCGACGGCACGCAGGTCGGCGGCGCCGCCCGCGCCCATCGGCGTCGGCACGCACAGGAAGACGCCCTCGGCGTCGGCGACCGCGGCACGCGAGCCCACGACGAACGTGAGACGGCCGGTGGACAGGCCGCGGGAGACCAGCTCCTCCAGCCCGGGTTCGAGAATGTCGACCTGGCCGACGGCGAGTCTCGCGACCTTCGCCTGGTCCACGTCAACACAGGTGACCTGGTGACCGAGGCCGGCCAGGCAGGCCCCCGTGGTCAGTCCGACGTATCCGGTGCCGATGACGACAATCCGAGCTGAGCCCATGATTGCAAAATGACAGCCCGAGTTGACGCCCACGCTAACTGCAGGGGTCGCCGCCGAATACTCCACGCTACGGGTGAGAAGGGCCACGAATCCCGCGCCTGAACGAACGTTAACCTGGGGTTTCCTAGTCAGGAAGGGAGTGTCATGCGGATCTTGGACACGGCCGCGATCGTCACCGGAGGTGCCTCCGGGCTCGGTGGCGCCACGGCGAAGGCGCTTGCCGAGAAGGGCGCCAAGGTGTTCGCGCTCGACCTCGCCGCCGGTATCGAGAAGGCACCGAAGGTCGATGGCGTGACGTACGTCGAGGCGGACGTGACCGACGGCGACCAGGTACAGGCCGCGGTCGAGCAGGCGTCGGGCGCGGGCGTGCCGCTGCGCACGGTGGTGAACTGTGCCGGCATCGGCCCGTCGGCACGGATCCTGTCCAAGAAGGGCCGGCACGACCTCGGCCTGTTCCGCAAGGTCGTCGAGATCAACCTGATCGGCACCTTCACCGTGATGACCCTGGCGGCGGAAGCCATCGCGAAGACCGAGGCGCTGGACGACGGCGCGCGGGGCGTGGTGATCAACACGGCGTCGGTGGCGGCGTTCGACGGGCAGATCGGTCAGGTGGCGTACTCGGCGTCGAAGGGCGGCGTGGCCGGGCTGACCCTGCCCTCGGCACGGGACCTGGCCTCCCAGGGGATCCGGGTGATGACGATCGCGCCGGGCATCATCGATACCCCGATGCTGGCGACGGTCAGCGAGGAGTTCCGCGCCGGTCTCGCCGCGGGCGTGCCGTTCCCGAAGCGCCTCGGCCGCCCCGACGAGTACGCCCAGCTGGCGATCGACATCGTGGAGCACGACTACCTCAACGGCGAGACGATCCGCCTGGACGGTTCGCTGCGGATGGCCCCGCGCTAGAGATCTCCCATGAACGGGATCTCGTTGGCGGGCCCGGACATCCATTCCCGCAGCACCTTGGTGGCGCGGACGTCGTCCTCGTTGTAGCGCAGGAGACGTTCGCGCTGCTGCGGGTCCGGGGCCTCGTCGTTCATCCCGACCGCCGCGCGGTACCACCGCATCGACGCCTCGCCACCGGCCTCCGGGTCGCGCCACGAGAACCCCGCGACCGGCGCCACCACCTTCAGTCCCTTGCCCCGCGAGCACAGGAACTGGTCCGACACGCCGCGGAACAGATCCACCCACTCATCGGAGTCCACAAAGGACTGGATGTCTTGCTTGGCCGGAATGCCCGGCCGGTCGCCGAACCGTTCCACGGAACCGAATAGCCAGCGGTTCTCGGCCATCGCGTTGTAGCAGTACGCGCGGAAGGTCAGCCCGGCCGCGAGCGCCCGCGAGCGCACCTCCATCAGCCATGTCCAGAACTCCGCGAACGAGCGCGCCTCGTCCACTGTGGGCAGTGGCTCCCAGGTCACGAACGACCGGTAGCCAGGCGCGAATCCGACATCGGCCCCGGACAGCAGGCAGCCCCACAGGTACGCACCGGACTCGCCGAAGCTCTCCATGTCCACGTCGACCTCGACGTCGGCGCGGGGAACCTCGACCACCGGCACCTTGCGCACCACGGTCAGATCCGCGAGCCAGGCGCGGGCGAGCGCGACGGCGTCGGCGAAGGTGCCCGACGTCCACAGGATCGGCGGCTCCTCCGCCGGATCGAGCGCCGCCAGTTTGTCCACAGTGGACACCCCGGCGCGGCGCAGCTCCATCGCGTCCTCACCGCGCACGACGAGGCTCACGTCGCGGATGGCGTTCAGTTCCGTTTCGCAGGTTGGCCACCACGGGCAGGTGCGGCATTCGAGCACCCGCGACGGTTCGGCCAGCGCGGGCCCGCCGGCGGCCGCCGCCTGCGCGACCGCGACCCGGTCGGCCAGCCGCGCGTCGTACTCCTCCAGCGCGGTCCGTCCGCCGGGCCAGGTGGGGGCGGCGAGGTCGTGCCAGAGCACCACGTCCGCGTCGAGCCCGATGACCGCGCCGACCGGACGCGGACCGGCGAGCCCGCGTGCCTGCAGCATGCGGTGCAGATGCGCCAGCCGCAGCTGGTCACGCGGCTGCGAACGGACCTTGCGCTTGTCGTCGGTGGCGGCGTTGCCGGGATCGAGATCGGTGAGTGCCGTGGTGGACGCGCCGGCGCCGGGGTCGGTGATGCGGTGCCGCACCACGAGCATCGGCAGGTAACCGCTCGCGTCCCTGATCAGCAGTTCGGCCCCGCCGCGGCGATGCCCGCCCCGGTCGGCGGGCAGTAACGCGCCCCAGATGTAGGAGACGCCCTCGGCCAGCGCCCGCTCGGTCAGCGCGACGCGCTCCTCGGCGGGCAGCTCGCGCGGTACCGTGACCCACGATCCTGGTACCGCCTCGGCCAGCTGGTCCCGGATCGTGGCCCGGTGCGCCGCGGCGTCGGCTATCCGCTGCTCGGCGGCCGGATCGGGCGGGGCGAGCGGCGTGCCGCGCATCGACGGATCGTGCTCGAGGTGCACGCGCCGACGGCACCGGCTCAGCGCCGTGGCGTCGAGTAGCACCTCTGTTTCCATGCCGACCACTTTAGAAGCACCCCCTGACAAAAAGTCACCGGCCGGTCACGTGTCCTCCTATGACGGCGCGCGGCGCGACCAGTAAGTTCAGGGCATGTCTCGCAACAAGGCGGAGAGCACTCGACTGACGCCGAAGAAGGCGCGTAACGCCGTCTCCGTGGCCAAGATCGTGGTGCCGGCGGTGGCGCCGGTCCTCGCACCGATGGCGGTGCGTGCGGCCGGAGCCGTGCGCGAGGCCTACGACCGGTACCAGGCGCGGCGGCTGGGTGTGCCGGTCGCCAGGCTCTCGGAGTTCACCGGTCGCGGGGCGCACCTGCTGGCGCGCATCGCCGGGGTGCACGACGCGCTGGACGACCTGCGCAAGTCGGAGCGTCACACGGACGAGGACGAGAAGTTCGCGGCCGACGCGCAGGGCACGCTGGAGCAGCTCACCGCCGCCGTACGGGCCGCCGAACGCATGCCCGCGGCCCGCCGGAAGTCGGCCCACCAGGCGGTCGCGGGGGAACTCGAGCAGCTCGAGGCCCAGATCCTGCACCGCCTCGGTGTCTAGGAAGCCGCCCCGAAGCCCCGACTCGGGCGGCCGGGCGGGGCTACTCAGCCCCTCGGCCACGCGCGCCCCTCGACTCGGCCACGCGGAAGGCGCGACTCGGCCACGCGGAAGGCGCGACTCGCGCGCACGCGCAAAGCTCACGTGAGCGCGCAGCAGCCTTTCATGCACCCCTGGCAAGCCCCACTCGGCCGCACGGAACCCTCAACTCGGAGGCACGCAAGCCCCACTCGGCCGCACGGAACCCTCGACTCGGAGGCACGGAACCCTCGACTCGGCCGCACGCAAGCCCCAACTCGGGCGCGCGGACGGGTCGACTCGGCCGCGCGGAAGGCGCGACTCGCGCGGGGTCAGCTGATGAAGCCCTTGGAGATCATCCAGTCGCGGGCCACCTCGCCGGCGTCCTTGCCGTCGACGTCGACCTGCTTGCACAGTTCGATCATCTGCTGGTTGTCCAGTGCCTTGCCGACCGGCACGAGCACGTCGGCCAGTGCCGGGTGCGCCTGCAGGAACGACTGCTTCATCGTCACCGCGGCGTTGTACTGCGGGAAGAACTTCTTGTCGTCGTCCAACACACGCAGGTTCAGGCCCGCGATCCGGCCGTCCGTCGTGAAGATCTCGCCGAAGTTGCACGTGCCGCTGGCGATCGCCGAGTAGATCGCGCCGGTGCCGAACGTCTTCACGTTCGTCGCCGGGAAATCGTAGGTCTTCTGCACGCCGGGAAAACCGTCCGGACGTGACGCGAACTCCGTCTCCACACAGAACACCGCCTGGTCGGGGTGCTGCTTGAGGAACGCGGTCATGTCCGAGTTGCTCTTCAGGTTGTGCTGCTGTGCGTACGCCTCGGTGGTGCCGAACGCGTAGGTGTCATTCAGCGGCGAGTAGTCCAGCCACTCGATGCCGTTCTGCTTCGCGTCGGCTTCCTTGACCGCCTCGTACTGCTCCCGCTCGCCCGCGATCGGCTTGTCGTTGCCCTGGTAGGAAAGCCAGGCCGTGCCGGTGTACTCCCACATCAGGTCGATCTGCCCGTTGATCAGCGCCTGCCTGCCACTGTTCGAGCCGGCGATGTTCGTCATGTCGACGACATCGGCGCCCGCCGCGGACAACGCCAGCTCCGCGATGTAGCCGAGGATGATGTTCTCGGTGAAGTCCTTCGACCCCACCGTCACGGTCACCCCCTCCAGACTGGGCACCGGCCGGATCGAACCCGGTTTCACGTCGTAGGGCAGCGCGGCGTTGACGTTGAGCCCGCACCCCGTCAGCGACACCGCGAGCACGGCGGCGCTGACGATCGCCGTAAGTTTCCTCATGACAGCCCCTTGGGTCCGAGAAGCTCCTCCAGCACCGCGCCGATCCAGTCGATCAGCAATGCCAGGCCGACCGCGAGCACCGCGCCGACGATCAGCACCGGGGTGCGGTTGAGCTTGTAGCCGGTGTCGATCAGTTCGCCGAGACCGCCGCCGTTGACGAAGAACGCAAGCGTCGCCGTGCCCACCGCGAGCACGAGCGACGTACGCAGGCCGGCCAGGATCAGCGGGATCGCGAGCGGCATCTCGATGCGGAACAGCACGCCGGGGCCGGACATCCCGATGCCGCGGCCGGCGTCGGTCAGCGCCGGGTCGACCGCGTCGATGCCGACGATCGTGTTGCGCAGCACGGGAAGCAGTGAGTAGAACGCGATCGGCAACGCCGCGCACCAGTAGCCTTCCCAGCTGGTCCACAGGAAGAACAGCACGATCACACCGAGCGCGGGCGCGGCCTGCCCGATGTTGGCGATGGCGAGGAACACCGGTGCGACGGGCCGTGCCCAGGACCGGGTGAGCACCATCCCGAGCGGCACCGCGATCACGACCACGATCGCCGCGATGCCGATCGTGAGCAGCAGGTGCTCCCAGGTCTTCGTGAGCAGCGTGCTCCAGTTGAGGCTCTCCTGCTCGATCGAGTCGTTGTCCCGGGTCATCGCCCAGATCAGTACCGCGGCGACGATCACGACCACGGCCGCGGGCTGCGCGAACAGGCGCGCCCGGTCCGCGCGGCGGGAGCCCGATTCGGTGGAGAAACCGCTTTCTACGGTGGTGGTCATGACTCGGTGTGCTCCTCGCGCAGCCGCTGGATGGTCGCCATCACCGTGTCCAGTTCGATCATCCCGGCGTACTCGCCCCGCGAACCGGTGACCGGCACGCCGCCACCTTCCACCAGCATCGCTTCGAGCGCGTCCTGCAGTGTCGACTGCAGGCTCACCAGGTCGCCGAGCGGCTTACCCGCGGTGGCCAGCGACGAGGCCGCGACCAGGTCGCGGACGTGCACCCACCGGGTCGGCCGGCGCCGCTCGTCGAGGATCAGCGCGTAGGTCGCGCGCTTGTCGGTGAGCTTCTGCCGCAGGTCGGCGGGTGACTCGCTCACCGTGGCGGTCACCGTGTCCGTGCGGAGTTCGACGTCGCGCACGCGCAACAGGGTGAGCTGCTTGAGCGAGGCGCCGGCGCCGACGAAACCGGCGACCGTGTCGTCGGCCGGGTTCGCCAGGATGGCGTCGGGGGTGTCGTACTGCAGGATCGTGGACTTGGGGCCGAGCACCGCGATCTTGTCGCCCAGCTTCACGGCCTCGTCGAAGTCGTGCGTGACGAACACGATCGTCTTGCGCAGCTCGGACTGCAGCCGCAGCAGTTCGTCCTGCAGGTTGCCGCGGGTGATCGGGTCGACAGCGCCGAACGGCTCGTCCATCAGCAGCACCGGCGGGTCCGCCGCCAGCGCCCGCGCCACACCGACCCGCTGCTGCTGACCACCGGAAAGCTGGCGCGGGTAGCGGCTGTGGAACTGCTTCGGGTCGAGCCCGACCAGGTCCATCATCTCCTCGACGCGGTCGTCGATCTTCTTCTTGTCCCAGCCGAGCAGCCCCGGCACGACGGCGATGTTCTGCGCGACGGTGAAGTGCGGGAACAGGCCGGCCTGCTGGATGGCGTAGCCAACGTTGCGGCGCAACCGGTCCGGGTTGAGGCTCAGCGCGTCCTCACCGCCGATGGTGATCTTGCCCGAGGTCGGCTCGATCAGCCGGTTGATCATCCGCATCGTGGTCGTCTTACCGCAGCCGGACGGGCCGACCAGGATGACGATCTTCCCGGCGGGAATGGTCATCGTGACGTCGTCGACCGCGGGTTCGCGGCTGCCCGCGTACCGCTTCGTCACGTGCTCCAGCTGGATCTCGACGCCCGAGACGGCGCCCGACGTGGTGTTCGCTGTGGTTTCGATCGTTTCAGACACGGACACCCCTTGGCACGGTGAAGCGGGCGATGAGGACGTAGATCCCGTCGAGGATCAACGCGAGGATGACCACGCCGATGGTTCCGGCGAGGGCCTGGTTGGTGGCGTTCGCGCTGCCGGCACGCGTCAGCCCGGAGATGACCTCGGAACCGAGGCCGGGGCCCTTCGCGTAGGCGGCGATCACCGCGATACCCATCAGCATCTGGGTGGCGACACGCATGCCGGCGAGGATCGCCGGCCAGGCGAGCCGCAGCTCGACACGGGTGAGCACGCCGAAGCGGCCCATCCCGATGCCCTTCGCGGCGTCGGTGACCGCGGGATCCACGCCGCCGAGGCCGACGATCGTGTTGCGCACGATCGGCAACAGCGCGTAGACGACCAGCGGGATCATGCTGGGCGCCACGCCCAGCCCGACGATCGGGATCAGCAGCCCGATCAGCGCGAACGACGGAATGGTCAGAATCGTGCTGGCCAGCGCGGTGGCCAGTGCCGATCCGATCGGGCTGCGGTACACCGCGACGCCGATCAGCACACCCAGCACGGCGGCGATGACGGTGGCCTGCACTACTTCGCTGACGTGGAGCCACGCCTGTAGCGAAAGCCTGCTCCACCGGTCCGCCACGTACTCGAACAGGTTCACGCGAGGCGCCCCTCCCTCCCGATCCAGCTCACTCGTTCGGACCAACGGGTCGGGCATGCGAGCGCCCTGCTCAGCACGTCAGTGCGGACCCCCGTAGACCGACTGCGTTGGTTAATGGCGAGATCACCGTTCCGCAAATCATGTCGCTGAGCAACTATCGCCACCGTGCGAAGTGCCGTCAGTCGCTCGTTCGCATGACGGTTGACCTCGAAAGATAACCTTTTCTCACATTTTTCGTACGACACGCGTTCACGTTGCGCTCACCACATGAGACGTGCTCGTGATCGCCCTGACCAGTCTCCTAGGCTGTGCGGGTGAGCACGCGCCCCCGAACGCATGGTGACTTCCGCACCGTGCGTGGCGTTCTGCTCGCGCTCAGTTCGGCCGGCCTGGCCGTCACCGCGCACGCGCTCGCGGACGGCGAGCTGCCGAACACCGCGCTGACCCTGTTGCTCACGGCGCTCATCGGCTGGACCGGCGCCGCACTCGCGGAAAAGGTCCGCGGCCCGCTCGGCATCCTCGTGATCCTCGGCCTCGCACAGGCCGGCATGCACCTCGTGCTGACCGAACTCGCCGGTCACGGCGGCGCGGCGCACAGCGACATGTACCTCACGCACGCGGTCGCGACCGCGATCACCGCGCTACTGGTGGCGCGTGCCGAGTGGATGCTGCGCGTGGCGGTGGCCCGGCTTGGGCTGCTGCCGCTCGTCGTGTGGCGGCCCGCGCCGGTTCCGGCGGGCCCGGTTCCGGCACCGGTGCCCCACGCGCCCGACACCCCGCTGACCTCGGTGGTGCTCAAGCGGGTACTCGGCCGCCGCGGCCCGCCCTCGTACTCCTGAACCCTTTCCTTCACACCAGCGTGAACCACGTTGGCCCCGAACCCTATTCAGGAGCGAATACCCTCATGTCCAGTCATCGCGCGCTGCGCGCGACCGTCGTCGCGGTCACCTTCGGCGCCACCGGCCTGCTCGCGGCAGGCGTCGCGTCCGCACACGTCACCGCCAACATCTACGGCAGCGAACCGCAGAAGGGCGGCAGCGGAGCCATCGTGTTCCGTGTGCCCAACGAGGAAGCCGATGCCGGCACCACCAAGGTCGAGATCGACTTCAAACCGGAGTACGCGATCAGCTCCGTCCGCTACAAGCCGGTGCCCGGCTGGACGGCCGAGGTCACCAAGACCCAGGTGCCCACGCCCGTTAAGAACGGTAAGAACCTCGACGTGACCGACCCGGTCACCAAGGTCGTCTTCACCGCACAGCCGGGCTCCGGAATCGCCAAGGGCGAGAACGAGTTCCAGGAGTTCGAGATCACCGCGTCCACCCTGCCGTCCAATGTGGACGAGCTGGTGCTGCCGGCTATCCAGACCTACGACAACGGTGAAGTCGTGAGCTGGAACCAGGAATCGACGGGCGGCGCGGAGCCCGAGCATCCGGCGCCGACGGTCAAGCTGGCCGCCGCGTCCACAAGCGAGGATCACGACATGGCCTCGGGCTCGACCAGCTCCGGCGACAGCGAAAGCGGCACGGACAGCACCGCGCGGTGGCTCGGTGGCGCCGGGCTGATCGTCGGCGCGCTCGGGCTCGGTGTCGGCGGGGGCGCGGTGCTGCGGTCGCGCAAGGCCGGTAAGCCGAATGCGTAAGGCGCTCGCGACACTGGCGCTCACGGTGGTGGCCATGCTCGGCATGGCCACCCCGGCGCTGGCGCACAACGTGCTGATCTCGACCGATCCCGGTAAGAACGCCGCGCTCGAAACCGGGCCCGCGAAGATCACGCTCACGTTCGACGCGCCGGTGCAGGGCGGGGACATCAACCAGGTCTCCGTGCTCGGCCCCGGCAACACACAGTGGGCCGAGGGCACCGTGGAGATCAACAGCAACGTGATCCCCGCACCGGTGCGGCCGCTCGGCCCGGCAGGCACCTACACCGTCGG
>Ga0164243_10007809_pt1 | contig 15903 bp, 31 predicted proteins | sample OricompcompostOP_FD_108781 | JGI IMG/M metagenome (GOLD analysis project Ga0164243, IMG submission 108781) | Organic Plus compost microbial communities from Emeryville, California, USA - Original compost - Organic plus compost (OP) | ecosystem: Engineered > Solid waste > Mixed feedstock >...
AAGGCGCTTGCCGTCGATCACGGAAGCAAGAAAACTGCGAACCTGCTTGATCTTCTTCGGCCCGTACGCCTCGATATACGGCTTCATCATCTCATTGATGCAGGCATTGCGCTTGGCAATATCAGCCTGCCGCCTGCGCTTTGCAGCCATGTTCAATTCGTTGAGGCTGGGCTGCGTCTTTGCAGGTTCATTCTCTGTAGCCACCGGCTTGCGGGGCTGTCCTTTAGGCCATGCCATGGAATATTCTCCGGGGAAGAGGAAAGCGCCCCTCGTAAGGGACGCTCGATGTTAGGCGCTTTCGAGCGCGGCAATGCGGGAGGCTAGATCCTCAAGGATGGCCTGAAGATCAGCGCCCGTTGCGTCGGCAACAGTGCCCGCCAGACTGGCAAACGTGTGCGTGTGGTTGCCAGCAGCCGCCGTATCGGCAGTCGTGCCAATCGTCGGTGGAAACGTAGAGGGCTTGTCGGTAACGTCATCCCACGAAACGGAGCCAGAGCCGCCCTCAAGCGCATCGAGGCGTGCGTATACATCCGGGATCGACCGGGGGAGTCCATGTCCTGACATGGTGATATCCTCTCAATGATGAGAGTGGGTGGGCCGAAACCCACCCACCGCTCAATTAGGACTCAGTCGTACGCAGAAGGGCGAGCCCGACCTGCTTGCGCTCGACATAGACGCGATCCCAGTTGTCGGCGGTGGCGAGCTCGGTGTTGGTCGGGAACTCGCCCGCAACCGTGTCGTCCTGCCACGCGATACCATACGGGTGCATCACGAACTGGCGACGGGTCCAGAGCTCGTCCACGCCCATACCGTTGCCCTGCGCCGGCTTGCGGTCGATCTCCACCGGAGTGGCAACCGGGACTTCGGCCCATGCGATGGCACCGTTCGCCACCAGATAGGTGTCATAGACGTTGCCGTTGACGTTCACCCCGTCATCGACAACCACGCGGTAGCCGAGATAGGTCGGGAAACGAACCCGGCCTTCGCTATCGGGGATGAAGTCGATGAGGTTCTGCTTCTGGAGGCTCGTGTAGACCACCGAGTGCATGATGAGCGTGTCCAGATCGTCTGCCGCATCGCCCATGGTCTGCTTGGTGTCGAGGATGGCCTCGGCGTCGATAGCAGCCCCCGTGACGTTCACCATATCGCTGGAGTCGTTCGCGATGTTGTCCGCGAAGACGCCGTTGAGCGTGGCCACGAGGACGCGCTGGAACTGACGGGTCCAGTACGCAGCCACACGCTCGGCAATGCGGCGCTGCGGGTCATCGCCGGCCAGTTCCGCAACGAGCTTGGCCGAAGACCAGCCACGGGTGCGGATCTGGCGAACGGCAATGTCCTTGGACGCGTCGATCTTGCCGGGAGTAGCAGTCGATGACGGGTCGTCATTGGCAACACCAGACTCGGTATTGTCCAGATCCTTCCAGAACGGCACATTGACGGTGCGACCGCCACCGCTGAGGAAGGCGGCGAGGTTCGCATCGCTGCGGAGAATGCCTGACTGGAAGATAGCCGACTTTTCTTTCGTCAGCTTCATCATGTAGGGCCAAAAGACCTCGGGGACGATTGCGTCCGTAAGGCGAGTTACAGCCATTTTGGATTTTCCTTCATAGGGATAGGCGCGTCATCTCGACGGGCCAGTTGGTTGGGGCTCAGCCAACCGGAGCGGGTCAGGTGCGGAAGTAGTCTTCCACCTTCAGACCAGCCGACCGGATGAAGGCTTTCGCCATTTCCGGGTCTTCGCGAACGAGCTTGCCCTGCTCAGTCAGGTTGAAATGCTTCTCGGAGAAGGGATTGCGCATGGCAGTAGGCCCACCGTGCAGCTTGTCCTCGGCATAGAGTTCCCCGCCGATCTTGGAGAGCGCGAATGCGAAATCCGCGTCCATGACCGAACCATCCGCACCTATAACGCCGCGCCGCTTGAGCGCATCGACAAGGCCCAGCTTGCGGGCCGCGCGATCCGCCAATTCAACGTTGCGCTGATAGGTTTCAGACTCAGGATCACCCCATTCCTTCACGATGGCCCTGTGTGCGTCCTCGACGGTCTTCATGATGTCCTGCTGAGCAGAACCCATGCGAGCCGCCGTGTCGGCCAGGAACTTGTCGTGAATGACCTGAGCCTGTGACGGCGTCAGGCCAGCCTCATGCGCCCATGCCTTGAACTTCTCGGCGCTTTCGGCATCATAAGGCATGTCTTCCGGGACGCCTTCGGGCATCTTGAACTGATACCCTTCCGGCTTTTCCGGCCTGCCCAGCTTCTCATAGAAGGCATTCCACTCGTCCTGTCCGGCACCTTCGCCGGGAGGAACAAGCGCCTGCCCGAGCTTCGATTCCAGATTGAAATACGCCTTGGCGAGATCATCCGGAGTCTTGTAGCCCTTCGCTTCGATCTTGGTCCGGGTGCCTTCGTCCTGAAGACCGGCCAACCAATCGTTGCTGCCCTCGGTTCCAGACCCATTCGTCAACCGAGTGGCATCTGCACCGTCAGGGGTGCCCGCCGACGCCTGAGGCTGCACGCCTTCAGCCGCCACGGACCCGTCCGTTGCGATATCTGTCATGATTTCTCCGTTTGGATGATGGGAGAGATTAAATCTCGCCCTCTTGGAATGAAGTGACGGCCTCGTAACGCGCCGCCTCCTCAAGCTCGCGGATTTCCTGATCGGTCATCCGCAAGAACCGGAATATGCGGCCATAGACCGCCCGCATTCCTTCGTTGAAGGCCAGGTCGCCAGCGCCAGGCTGCGTCACCCGGTAGAAGCCGGAGAACTCAGCCAGATCGGCCAAGACAATCTCCGCCTCCTCACGCCCGACCTTGAAAACCTCTCGATACGCCGCTGTCAGCTTTTGCTGAGCCTTGGCCCCTCGCCTGCTGCCAGCCGGAAGACCAGTAGATACGCTACGCTGCGCCATTCACGGCTCCAGCCCTGGCAAGCGACTCGACACCGCTCGCGGCGTCCTTGCCCGCCACAGCTGCCTCCTTGGCCGCTGCAAGGTTCTGCAACATGGCTTGCTGCTGTGCCCTACCCTGCCGAACCTGGTCGACCTCCTCACGACGCCGGAGAATGTCGGCAGGAGCGCCGTTGATCTCGCGAACCGTGCGAACGATCTCGTCAAAATCGAAGTTATCCATTACCGATGGATCGGCCTGCACCATCGGCAGAGCAATCTCCAACGTGCGCTGAATGCCTATGGCCTCATTCGCCCTGCGGAGCCTGTCTAGAGGCGAAGTGAACTTCACGCCAATAGAACGGCCCTGAAGGCTTTCGGGCGGCGCAAGAGCCGAGCCAGGATCAAATGCGCCCTTGCGCTCATAGATGCCAAACTCGCGGTCAAACATCCGGCTCATCGCCATCTGAATGCGCGCACCGGCAGGGCCTAGCAGTTCTCCCTTTTCCTGAGCGCGGATCAACGCTTCCGTGGCCGTCATCTCGGGGTTGGCAATGAGGATCTGGAACAGATTGATGTAGAGGCTTTCGCGGATGGCGTTGCGCTTCTGCTCCAGCACCAGATCGGCAAAGGACGGGTTTTGAACCGTGTAGATCGGCTGTATCTTCAGCCTACCATTCGTATCCACCGCGCCCTGATTGATCGCACCTGAATTGAGGTTCGGGCGGTTCATCACGCCATCATTCGATATGGCGAGCGGCGGCCTGACGTACTGCTGAATGGCTCGCAGGTTGTCCTTCGACGCCGCCTGCAAGGTCTTGATGTCGGCAAGCGCGATCATCACCGGGCTTTCGCCGTAGGCACCGGATTCCGTCACGTTCCACTGATAGACGATGAAGGGGAATTCAAAGAAACCGCCATCCCCAATCAGATGCCGCTCTTCCTCTTCGACATAGTATGAGGCAAAGGCACTCCCGCGATTGGTGTTTGACCGCGAACCCTTCTCGTCACGCGGGCACACCGCATGGAGAAGGCCGAATTCCCTGTCCTTGTCCTTCGGGTTCTCATAGGCAGCCTTGACGCGCCCTGAGACCTTATCGCCCCACTTCTGCACCATCTGGCGCGCTGTCATCGTGAAGCGACGGAAATTCGTGTCGCACTCGGCAAACTGGTTCGTTGCCAGATAGTTCTCGCTCAACGGAATGTAGCGATACCGAGCCGGGAGTGAACGTGAGCCGTTGGTCGTTTCCTCAACGAACACGACGCCCGTCCCGAGAGAGACCGTCGCCTTGATGGCAAGCTGATTGGCGATCTGGAAGCCAGAGCGCGGGTCGTAGCGAGCAGCAAAGTGATAGTCGGCCAGCTTGTCCAACCATTCGGATTCCTCGTCCGTAGGCTCTGGAGCAAGCGGATCGTCAATAGCCGCGCCATGCCAGCGCTGCGTTGAGGGAGTTGCCAGGCTCTCGATACCGGCTGCAAGCCTGTCCACGGCCCACACAGACGTGGAATCGTAGATCTTCCGGCCACGCTCTGCGCTCTCCGGCATCTTCGGAAGAGCGTCATAGACCGGCCTGCCTGTGTCCTGCTGGCGAATGCGCTCCGCCATAGGCAGACACAGATCAGCGACCTCACGCCATACGCGCTCCCAATAGATGCGCTGCGACGAAAGCTCGTCGGCACGGGAAATCAGATCGCTGACAATCGTCATGGACTAGGACGCCCCAAGCAGAGTGCGGCGCTGGGCGTTCTGGCCGAAGGAAGGATCGCCCAAGCCACCCGTAAGGATCGTTGCACGCCGGCCACGTGCCTGTGCGGCTCGCCGGCGTTCCTCTTCCTGAGAGGCAACTACCGTTTCATCCTGTCGCGTCGGCACAGGAGGCGGTGCAGGCGGTTTGACGTCGGGTGTATTAACGAAGCACATGCTTCCAATCTCCTATCGTCCAAGAGTAAAGGACGAACGTCTCGCCGTTGCGTCCATATTCGAGCAGTTCGCATTCGCGATGCGCGCCAAGGCCCTGAAGCCAGCGATGCGCCAAGTCATGATCGGCTATCGATCTGATCTCGCACCGTCGTGCGCCCGCCTCGATCAGAAGCCGGGATGCAGTCTCACGCCCAAAGCGAGTGACAGCCGGTATAGCCCGCCTCATACGGTCCGTACCAAATGCCCACGCTGACCACACCCACGGAAGGCCAGACCGGGCGAAGCCGAATGCGCAGACAGGCTCGTCTTTGAGCCATGCAGTCCATGAGAACTGCGATGCCATGTGGCACATGATGCCCGCTTCGGCCTTGTCGTCAGTCGGGGCAGAGGCATGAACCTCGCGCCAGTCCTCCGAGCGCATGTGAGAGGCTGTGAACGATACATCCCGAATGTTGCCGGGGCGGATTTCAACCACCAATTGGTAAAACCCCGCATTTCATCTCACCCATTAAGCGCTGGCACCAATCACCAGTTGCTCAACGGGTCGTCTTCCGGTTCTGCCGTCACCCACTGTATTTGGGCGAGATGCTCGGCGGCGACAGGCTCAGAAAAGGTCAACGCCAAGGCATCAGCCAGATCGGGAGAGCGAAGCCCGCGCTTCTTCATGTCTTCCTTCTTCTCAAGCAGGATGCGGTTTGATGCATCAAAGCTGTAGAAGGGACCGGTCAGTTCGGCAGCAAGCTCGATATCATGGTGCGAGATCATCGCACGAGAGCGCAGCCATTCACGCATACGGCCCCACATCTCTGCTCGCTTGTTGGCATAACGGTCTTCCTGACCCGCCTTAGCACCCGCGTTGACCTCGATCACACGCGCCCTGAGAGCACGCAGTCGGTCCACGACGCCACCACCAACGCCTACACCATCAACGAAGATGGCATCGGGGTTGCGAGAGTTGGCAACATCGATCACACGGCCCGCAAGCTGCTGCGTGTCCAACTTCTCCCACTTCATCAGGTCAACGAGGCAATCGCCCTCGCGGATGCACAGGACGCTGCGGTCATCACCGAAACGGGCAACATCCACACCAAAGATGACAGGCTTGCCACCACGGCGGTATTGCCGGTCCTGCGCAAGCTTCACATCATCCCAGGAGATGAACTGCTTGTCCGCCTGGGATTGATACTCGCCCAGCCACACGTGGGCATATTTTGACGGGTCACTCGCCCTGTCGCGCTCCATGTCTGCCCGCAGCGAGGCAGGGAACCATGGATTGTCAGACCAGTTGGCACGAACAACCACCGCATCTTCCGGTGTATTCTGGCGCAAAAGCACATCAACCGGATCGGTGGGCTGATCAGGGTTCCAAGAGAACCACATTTCCGAGCCATCGGCGCGGATCGTCGGTATCAGAAGATTAAGAGACTTCTGCGTGATCGTCTGCGCTTCCTCAACCCACGCTATGTTGAAGCCCTCCAGGGACTTCATCGTGTGCGCCGTATGGTTCTGAAGGCCCTTGAAGATGATCAGCCCATCATTCGGGCACTTGATCTCCTTGTCCTGTATCTCGAAGTCACCACCAAGCCCGAAGCGGTGAATCGTATCCTCCAGAAGCTGCTTCACAGAGTCCTTGATGGACAACTGAACTTCACGAAGGCAGACCGCACGCACCTGACGACGCAGGCATTCCAGAATGAGCAGACCGGCAAAGAAATGACTCTTGCCAGAGCCGCGTCCGCCCCATGCGCCCTTGTAACGAGCGGGCCGCGTGAGAGGATGGAAGACCTCCGGGAACTTAATCCTTACCGGGTCCAATGAACTCTACCTGGAAACGATGCTGATGCTCCATCGGGCCACCGTCTGCACCAGTATGCTCGTGCTCCTGCTTGTCGCGCCAGTCGTCCGCGGCCATGTTCTTGAGGCCAAAGATAACGGCAGTAGAAGCCCCCGGACCGCCGCCTGCTTTGGCAATCTCACGCAGTCTTGCTTCCCACCAAGCAGCACATTTGGCCTTGGCAACCTTTAGGGCTTCTGAAAATTCCGGGTAGTCTTCGGCCCACTGGTTGATTGTGGAGCGCGCAACTCCGATTTCAGCAGCGAAGGAAGCGATAGACGCACCCTCCCCAAGATGCTCTACAATGGCCTCGCAATAGCTGGGATCGTATTTGCTTGGCCTGCCGGCTGGCATCAATCCAACTCCTTGAAGCGTATGAAGCCAATGAGCTCCATTTTCCGGCGGGCCATGATCTTGTCGCCGTTCGCGTCGATCACACCCGTATCGATTAGCTCGTGCTCTTCGTAGACAGTGCGAGCGAGGTAGTTTTCCCCATCTGGTTCATGATCAATGTCTGCCGAGCGGCGCTTGATGAAGTACTCACGTGTCATGAGAACATCTCGTCGTGCTCTGCCCACTTCTGGCAGCATACGCACGCGGGCTCGAAGTCAGGGCAGCGAGAACCCCATATGCGATGGATGTAAAGCCATGAGATGAGGCGATCTACCATGTTGCCCATGTGATGCTCCAAATGGGTCAGGACGGGCTGGGCGCAAGCGCTATTGCCACAGCAGCAAGCCAGCGGTCGCAATCATTCGTAGGGAATCCAACCCTAGCGCTGGGTGCCTGTCCGTCCTTTAGGTTCGCCCGCACACCTACGCCTGAATGACAAGATGCTTGCTTCGGCTGTTGCGTAGTGCCGGGCTGACTGTGAAATGAGGGGTCTGATTCTACCCGTGGGCAGCGAAGATCAGAACCCGCTCGGACAAACACGGGCTAGACGAGTGGCGTTGCAACGTTACCTCGCGACCAGGCAATCCTAATCCCTCGCAACCACTCGCAAACTTTAGGGTGCACTTTGGCAACCTAAGAATCTACGCACGAAAATAGGTGATTTGCACGAATCCGTCAAGCCCGATCTGAATCTTACACGGATTCTGCATGAAAGCTGTGGAAAGCGCGCATAGTCGTGCGCTCCGGCCCTTTGGAGAAATGCCGCGAAAGCACGTTTCCGAGAACGCGGATCGAACCCACCATGTGCGTCATCTCAAGCTCCTGAAGCACACACAGGTCGAGCGCTGCCCATAGATTGTTGGCGCGGTCGTACATCTGCGCTTCATGAATCGCGTCTCGCATGGCCTGCCAGCGCTCGTTGACAGACTTGCCCCAGCGCTCATGGGCATCGGGATCGCCGCTGTTGCCCAGATGAGGCTCGTAGTATGCGCCGGGTGCTGCCACGACCTTCAGCCGATCATTGTAAAGCTGCTGGCAGGTGAGGAGCGCGTGATACTGTGTGGTGGTGAGGCTCATCTCTGGTTGGGGCTTACCCTTCCCCTTCCCGTTCTTTTCCCAATCGATGAATGCCATGTGCAGGCGGCCAAGGAATGTCCCTGCGCTTTGATCCTTGGCCTGCTCCAGCGTGATCTTGTGCATTCTAGCCCTCGCTTCCAATGCCAGCTTGGAGGGCTGCTCTTTCACCCTCGATATGCGCCCGCTGTCCGTACGGGCTACTCCCTCCTTCCTCGGCCTCCCTCGCCGCTTCTGCCCCTTTGTCCTTGCTTTCATTATAACCCCGCCGCTTGGTTGATGATGGTTATGCTGGTGTGCGCTTCCGCGTCCGCTTGAGCGCGTGGATAACAGTGGTCCTGTCGCGATTGACGATACGCCCAATTTGCGCTGGAGATGCCTCGGGGCATGCTTTGTGCATGGCGAGGATGGCCTCATAACGCGCTGCAACCACGTGCCTCTGAACCGATGGCCCGACTATCTCGGCAGACTTGACGCCATGCTTGGTGGCCGTCGCCTCAAGGATGCGTAGGAGCTTATCGTCAGTGCCGCCGATCCTTGCCCTCAGTTCGGATAACACGCTGCGGAGTCGGCGCTCTGCCTGGGCCTCTCGCTCCATACGCTCGATTAATTCAGCCTGCCTCTGTTCCTTGGCGAGTTGTGCTTCCAGAGCCCTGCGCTCTCTGATCTTTGCCAGGAAAGCAGGGTTGAGAGATGGCCGGTAGACCTTCACCCCATCATCGTAGGCTACGTTCTCATCCAACATTACGCTGACTCCGATTTACGTTGCTGAAGCCCTTCCCAGAGATGCCGCTTTGCCTCGTACCGTCGCTCTCTCAGCCACCGAGCAAGAGAGGGGATGAATTTTGACCGCTCCCGATATGTCGGGTCGAATGAAGGGGGTAAGCTGCCTTTCAGCCACTCCGCGGCCTGGAAGATAAGTTCGTGATCGCGCTTTGGAGTCTTCTCAAAGGCATCAAGAGCACTGGCGAAATCTTCGGCATCCTTGATGGGATAGACATTCCAGAGGCGCAGGAACGCTGCTGGCGCTTGTTCCTCTCGCTCGCAGCGAATGTCGTTGTCACGTATCCATTCCGGCTTGAACCCGCGCCAGCCGCGCAGGATCATCTCATCAGCCGCCTCGTTCGGATCTCGGCAGCGAGCAAACTGCTTAGCCAAGAGCCGTGCCGCGTGCGGCGTGAGCTTTGCCTTGATGGCCTTTCGGTGCTCAATGACAGCTTGCGCATGCTCTTCGTCGAGGACGGCGCAAAGCTCGGTGAGTGCATCCGTCATTCCGACACCTCCTCATTGAGGGCGGCGTCGATGGCTGCCTCATAGGCATACTCTGGCGCAATGGTTCCGGCGTGCTCCGCCATAGCGTCCACCATCGCGTCCGTAGGCTCACGCATAGCCTCTATGGCCGCGCGGGCAAGAAGCAGACAAGAGCGACGATACACGCCCGACTGCTCATCATATCCGCCATCCGTATTCTTAAACGGCGAGGCGTCGTACAGCGCCCTCGCCACCTTCTCAGTCATGCTCTGTGTCATGCTGCTGCATCCCTCTTTGCGGCGCGCCGCAGCCATTCGGCTATCTGTAGGCACGCCTCCATCTCTCGTTGAATCTGCATTCGGCTCATCTCGCCGCGTTTTGGTCCGTGTTCTCGCAACCAGATCGCTTTCGCGTTCGCCATTCCGGTGAAGATGTCGGCCAGTTCTGCATAGGAGCGGGTCATAGAGGCCTCACCGTCATCTGGCAGGGAGGACCCTCCTCAACCCACGCTGCTCGGATCGCTACGACTTGGCTGTCGTCCTGAATTGTCTTGGAGTTGGTCAGCAGGTCGAGAAGAGCCTTGAGAATGTTATCCAAGTCCCGACGCTTGTTGCCCGGTCGGTACGCCCTCACATGCACCTCTACAGGCCCCTCGATGCAGCGATGCTTACCCTTCTGATTTCTCTGGGCGACAAGCATCCATTGCGCCTCATGCGCCCAAGTTTTGTATTCCTTGGTCTTTACGCGGCCCGCTCCCGGCACATTCCTGTAAAGGGAATTGACTGACGGCGGCATTGGGAGATCGAAGGTTAGTTCCAAGGAACCACCCTCCGCGCCGCGCATTGAATCCCGTTATGCCCGTAGGAGCCTGGTCCCCGCCCGTTGTCGTTCGCGCCGGTAAAGGCGGTGAAGTGAGGTGGACTGTTTCGGATGCTGCCAAAGCGGCAGAGTTGATGCTGAAACACTGGCCGAAACGAGCACCGATAGGCCCCGCTAACGTGAAGGCCAGAAAGACCCTGCTCCGATGCCTTGAGGGGAAATGCTATGCTCAGAAGGCTAGACAGGCATTTATAGAGGCTGCCGAGGAGGCTGGGATCCGCGGATAGCATCAGGCGGCCCTCCTCATCTCGCGAGGGCAGTTCGCCTCGAATACGGCGCGGGCAAAACCCATCGGCGTAGCCGATCTGAAGTTTGCGCGATCAGGCCCGGGAGGAGCCTTGTGGATACGATCGTCAGGGGCTCCGGCATCTCGGAGCGGAAACGGCCGCGGCATGACAAAGCCGTTACCTGTCCAGAGGCAGGTCTTCTTCGTGTAGTGATCAGCCGGCTCGTATCCGGCGAACTCCCATGGATGGAATATGTGGTCCGGGGCGCGCCAGTATGTGCTGAGCGTGGAAATCGGGTTCTCCAGCATCCACGGCGCACCCGCCCATTCGCATATGTCCCGCGCCCGCTCGACAAGCTCGATTGCAGAGGCAAGGCCGCCCAGCCCCTTATCCTTGAACCAGCTGGCACCTGAGACGGCCAGGTTGGTGCAGGGCGGGAATGCAAAGACAATCTGATACTCGCGGCGTGGTGGAAGCCAACGGAGGATATCGGTCCCGTCACGCTGGATATCGATGCACAGCGTCTCGAACCCGGCCTCTGCCCATGGGCGAACCATGTTGCCTGTGTAGTCGAACAGGGAAAGGACAAGCCTGGCTGCCATCACAGCACCCCCGCAATCAGGAACTCATAGACGCCGTACAGGGTCAGGAACCACACCGTGCCGCTTGCAAGAGCTACGCCGATGAAGCCCCAATTCGGTTTTGTTCTCGATCCGCTTTCCATTTGTTCCTCGGTGAAGACAGATTCAGGGTGTGGGGAGGGGTGAGCGGGGCTAGTCCGGCCTGTCTACCGCGAGGGAGACTCGGCGAGCTTGTCGCAACAGTCGCAACCTGCGCTCGGCCTCTTTCTGGGTTATTTCCCCGGACAGGAGGTAGTCGTAGCTTTCGACCAGTCCAGCCGCGATATATCGAACCTTGGTCGGGTTGCCGTAGCGGAGCACCCATTCAACCCCGCCGTCTTCAAATGAGCGCGGGTCTACAATGGACATGAACGCTCCGTCGCCGCAGTCTACCTCAAGCGTCAGATTATCGCGCATCGCCACCCCCTGCCGTGGGGGCTGCGGGCGCAAAATCGAGCACTTCCCGCCACACGCGATGCGTGTCTTTATCGTGCCGGATGATCGCTTCTTCCAGCGCGACGCTCATGCCAAACGTTAGAGTATCCGGCACCAGCCGCCACCCGCTCGGCACCGCCTGCTCCGGCCTGCCGCGCACCAAGGCGCTGACGTCTTTACTTTCAGTCATCGTCTCTTCCCGCCATCTCTATGAGCTTCACGCCAAGGGTCTCAGCCCGCGTTCCGAAGGCGATTAATCTCCGGCCCGTAGCGATCAGCATCGATTTCCATAAGCCGCGCAGCCAAGATTTCGGCCCGTTGCCGCGCGATGAAGGCTTCGTGTTTTGCACGAGCTAACCCCTTTTCGTTGTGTCGTTGGACCGCCTCGCGGATTGTGTCCGCAAGGTCAGCCGGGACCCTCTTGATTTTCTTCCAGCGCAACCGCTCGATGATCGTGTAGGACAAGCCTGTCGTGCGGGCGGCATTAAGTATCTGCTCCTTGGCAGTACCGTTGCCGCCCAGAAGCCGAACGGCAGATGACATTTCATCCTGAATTGCCTCAACTCGATACATTTCCGCTTCGCGCCGTGAAATTTCCGGATCGCGCCTCTGATTTTCCGTCATTTGGAATTTCTCGCTTGTTACCTTCGTGACGGTCGAAGGCAGCAACTAAGCTGTCGGAGACAGCAGCAAAGCCGGCAGAACCGGCGAAAGGAGTGGAATGACCGCGATTAACTTCAGGGAAAACGAGACAATCGCGGATGCTGCGCGCCGTCTGCTGCAACAGATGGACGCGCGAAAAACCAGGGCTTGGGAGCGCCCTTTTGCTCCCAAAGAATTCACAGGCGGCGCGGGTATCCTCGCAATCGCGCCGAAGAGGGAGTCGGGACTTAATGTGCCGCAGATCCCGACTCCCTCGCTCGCCCGCCGCGCCTGGATTGCTGATAATCAGAACGAGATCGTTCACTTGGTGCCCCTCTCAAATTTGGTGAGGGAGCCATGAGCTTCGTCACGCTCGCGGGTGATGCGCTTGAGAATGGTGCATTCCGGCTGGCGCAGGATGTGAGCGATCTGGAGGGTATCGAGGCCGCGCCTAAAAAGCTGGAGCGCCGTCATCTTGCGCAATTCGTCAAGAGAGGCACCCAGGGCACGGCTGTACTCATCGCTGTGTTTTACTGCGACGTAGCTCATGACCAGTAGACCTCACGCCGAGTACGCCAAGGGGAATAGGTTGCCGAGGAGAGCGCGGGAGGAGAAACGCTCTCCCCGGCAGTAGTCGTCACGGGGAGGAGGTCGTGACGATCTGGTGATAGAAAGTCCAAGCATTCGCGCTCGGAGAATGGCTGGAGGTCAACCAGCCTGGGAGGAAAGGGAATGAGGGTCGCGGTCATGATTGCTCACCCCGCGCGGAGAGGATTTCATCAAGGAACGCGTCACGAAGCGCGACCCAATAAGGGTCATCAAGCGGGTTCTCTCCCTCGAATGGATATTCTCCATTCCAGCCTTCGCCGCTGGCAGCAAATCCAGCGAGGTATGCGCGTTCGAGCATTTCGCGGTACTCGCTCATTGATCTTGCCCCTGGGATCGTTCGACGGGAGGCTCGGGAAGGGGTTGCCAGTGGGTGGGGTTCGCAGCTATCTCAAATTCGCTTCCGACGACAAACCACCAGTCTGGAAGAGATGCGCCGGGATACTCCCACGTGCTGTCATCAAAGCCCCCGCCCCACTCAATGATATGCAATCCTGTCGGGGCATGTCCCAAGCCCTCCGCATGTGCCGCATAGAGGGTAAGAATGGAACGCCCGTCCGCAGTTTCACCTGCCTTCCATGGGTCAGCTTCATGATCGCACCAACCCAAGATAGGCTCATCTTTGGGAGCCGTCTCAATTTCGTACCAGCCATTCGCATCCGGCTTCGCATCAGGAAACATGTGAGTAGGTCTCCCCGTGAATGATCCGAAAGACGGTCTTTTTGTTTGTGCCAACCGCCTTGGCTATCGTGGCGAAACTGGCCCCACGCGTTCTGAGGAAACGGCACATACGCACCTGTTCATCCGAAAGGCTCGCGTTAGGACTTCTGCGGCCCCGCCAGTAATCGTCCGCCATACGTCCGAAGAAGCGGGCGTGGGCGATATTCTGACGTTGGGTGCACCATTCGAGATTAGATGCAGCGTTGTTGCGCGGGTTGTGATCGATGTGGTTGACGATGCTGTGGTTCTCCGGATTGGGTATGAATACCAGAGCTATAAGCCGGTGAAGTCTGACGAGGCTTCGCTGCCCACCGCCCGTCAGCCGTACACAGACATACCCATCCGGCCGGTTAATCTCCCCCACAGGAACAGCGCCATCTACGGTCCGAATCTTCCCGGTCGGGTGCGCTTCATATCTTCCGCCCCAACCAGGAACAGGCATCCATCCGTTCGCGTCCGGCCCACCATCGTTGATCTTGGTCATGATGGCCTCCGGGACAGTGCAATGAAAGCAGACCGAAGCGGCTCAAACCCATCGGGTTCGCGCGTCACGTCGCGGTGTCGATTCGTCCACCCCCAACGGTATGAGGGCGAATGGTTAGGCCCTGGCGCGAGATCGTCAGGCCTATAATCACGGTAGCCAGAAACAACCTCGTCCGTGTCGTACGCGGCTATGTCCCACTCATCACGCGGGGGGAAAACAGATCCAAGGTCCGCATCGTTGATCTTGGTCATGACTGGACTCCGAGCGCTTTTGCGTTCAGCTTCTCGAGATCAGAATGGTTCAAAGCTTGGGGGTATTGAGGATGTCCAATAAGAAGGTTGAAGTTGCCGCTGGCCTGGTCCCCGACCCCCACAACGTGCCAGTTGTTTTCGCAAACCTGTTCGGTGGTGGCGGGACCGTCAACGGAGTGATTAACTTCACCCTTTGCGTCTCGCGATTTACGCCCACCTTCGAGGGAAAGGCGGACAACGATGTTGTCATCGCATCCAGGATCAGGATCGATGTTCATACGGCACAGGCTCTCTGTGCATTTCTCAAGTCGCAGATCGAGCTTCTGTCCGCGCCTCAAGGTCAAGCGAACTAAACGAGCGGTCATGATGCGGGCCTCCGAAGGCGATAAGGTCTTCCAGTGGCGTGTACAGAATCTCCGTCTCAGTCAGCGGACGGGCCTTGGCCAAGGCATTCCGGGCACGAATGCGAAAGTCGCCATCCTCGTTACGAGCGGCGATTTCCAGCGTCTCAATCAGCGCGGCATACAAATCGGGTGCTGCTGCTATGAGGTGCGCCGTGGCGATGGCCTGTTCCCTGGCAAGCCGCTTGGCATCCCCGTTCATGCGGCATGGAGGATTATGAACGTGAGCGACTATGGTTCCCGTTTGCGTGCAGATGCGCTTGCGTCTCTTGGAGACGAACCATGGGCCAGGAATAAAGGGTGTTCCGGGTATCATTCCACCGCCTCCTGTTCGGCGTGGACGCGGACAAGGATGTCGCTGTTGAGATCTATTCCACCCCTTTGCGCGCTCTCAATGAGAGCAGGCCAGTACCTGACTGGGATGCTCCCCCGACGCTTCATTTCGGAAGCGGCGCTCTGCTTAACCCCCATCGCGCGTGCCGTTGCGGATGTCCCACCAAACGTGTTGAAGATATCAGATACTGTCCTCATGATGGAAAGATTTAACATGCACGATGTAATAATGTCAACATGATGCGTGTAGATATTTTTGATAGTTCTCCACGTATGATGGAGACAATGGGCGATCGGCTTCGAAGCGCGCGGAAACGGCTTGGTGTGAGCGGTTCTGAGGCAGCGCGACGCCTTGGAATGAAGGCCAGCACGTATCTCGCCCACGAGAACGGGCAGAATGAATTTGATATGGACGCAGCCGTAAAATACGGGCGTCTCTTTAGGGTAGACCCGGTATGGTTGCTAAGAGGTGGCAAACCGCTCGTTCAAAGCTTTGACCCGGACTTGCCCGACACAGATGGCGAAATCTCCCCCACCATTGGAACAGAAACGGGCGTAAGAGGTATTCCAGAGGACGCCTCCGCGCAGCTCGACCTTACCGGCGGATTGGGCGCGGGCGGCCTTTCGATCATATCCGAGGGCGTACCAGGCCGAAGAGGAATGACCTTTGCGGCAGACCAGATAAGGGACTACTGGCGCTTACCCCAAGCCATTCTGGGAGCGCTTGGTCTGCGCGCTCATGATGTGGCAATCATTCCTGTCCAAGGCGATTCCATGCTCCCCACCCTCAATGAGGGAGATGTCGTCTTTATCGACACCCGCCACAGGTGGCCCTCCCCGCCAGGCCTCTACGCCATCCTGGATGAGATCGGCGGTGTTGTCGTGAAGCGTCTGGAGATCTCTAGCCCACCCGGCGCGGAACAACAGATGGTATCGATCATCTCCGACA
>Ga0164243_10007810_pt1 | contig 15903 bp, 11 predicted proteins | sample OricompcompostOP_FD_108781 | JGI IMG/M metagenome (GOLD analysis project Ga0164243, IMG submission 108781) | Organic Plus compost microbial communities from Emeryville, California, USA - Original compost - Organic plus compost (OP) | ecosystem: Engineered > Solid waste > Mixed feedstock >...
CCCGCTGCTCGTGACGATCCTGGCGACCGTCTACTGGGCCGACGGGCGGCTGCCCGAGCAGCGCGCGGGCGTCTACGACCGGGTGGTCGAGAACCTGCTGAGCATCTGGCTGCGCCGGCCGGAGTGCGTCGCCCAGCAGCTCAAGCGCGAGACGTTGCTGGCGGCGCTGGAGCCCCTCGCCGCCGACCTGCAGGACAACGAGCGGGAGAACGGCCTGGTCTCGCTGAGCCGCATCGGCGAGCTGATCGAGAAGCCCCTGGGCGTGATGCACCGGTCGGCACCGGACGACCGGTCGTTCCGGCCCATGCTCGACGCCCTGCTCACCACCATCCGCAAGCAGGTCGGCCTGCTCGCCGAGCAGAGCGCCGGCAACTACGCCTTCTTCCACCGCACGTTCCAGGAGTTCCTGGCCGCCCGTCACCTGCTCGCCAAGCGCGACGACGCGGCGCTCAGGCTGATCGAACGGCTCGACGACCCGCGCTGGCGGGAGCCGCTGCTGCTGGCGCTGGGCTTCGCGATGGTCAGCGACGCGTGGGGGCCCGAGGCCCGCACCCGACTGCTGACGGACGTGGTCGCCGTCGACGAGCGGGACCCGCAGATCCCCCACGCCTCGATGCTGGTGATCCACGCCCTGCCCGATCTGCGGGAGGTCCCCAAGCACCTGGTCGGCCGGCTGATCGTGCAGCTGCTGCGGTCCTACACGCTCGGCCAGGGCCAGCCGCAGGCGGCGGGCCTGCGGGAGGGGATCTGCGACTCCTTCGTCCGGCTCCGCACCGGTCCGCGGGCCGACGTCGTCGCGGAGGTCCTCGCCGAGGCGATCCGGCAGCCGGTCGACGGCCAGGACGTCTCCGGCGCCGCGGCCGAGGTGCTGCTGCGGATCGGCTGGTTCACGACCGGGATGATCGAGGCGTTGCTGTACGCCGTACCCCGGGACCGGTCCGAGCTCGGATGGCCGATCCGATGGGCGCTGCTCGGTGCCCTCGGCGGTGTGCCCACACCGGCGGTGATCCTGCCCCGGCTGCCGATGCGCCGCCTGCTGGAGGGCCACCCGGAGCTCGCGGGACTCGTCCGCGACGACGTCGACTGGCTCTGGCTGCTGGTCGCGCTCTACGGCGGGATCGGCCGCGGACAGTCCAAGGAGCAGACACAGGACTACCAGCTGCGGCGGCTGCGGCAGGTGCAGTCCGCGCCCGGCCGTCCGGGCAGCCAGTCGCCAGGACCGCCGCCGCCCGCGCCGTGGGTCGAGTTCGGCGCCGAATACATCGTGCACGACCTGGCCTCCGCCGATCTGAGCCGCGCCATCCGGCGGCAGTTGCAGAGCCGCCGGCCGGCCGCCGGGCTGGTCGGGACGCTGCGGCGGTGCTGGGAGACGGGCGCGACCCCGGCCGTCCGCGCCGAAGGGCTGGCCGGCCTGGCCGCCCTCGGCGAAGACGTCGTCCCGCTGGTCCGCGCCGCGCTGACCGACCGGGACCGCCGGGTGGCGGCGCACGCGGCGATCGAGCGGTTGCGGTGGCTGCGGGCGCTGACGCGGGAGGCGATCGCCCCATGTGCGGAGGTCGCCGCGCGGACGCTGCCGGAGGCCGCCCCGGAGGACCATCAGCTCGACCTGCTGCGCCTGGTGATCGACGCCCGGATCACGGCCGGCGGCGGGCCGCTGGCGGTGGGCGACGCGGTCCCCGAGCTCCGCTACGTCGACGCGACCTCCGGGCCGGTACGGGAAGCCCTGGCCGCGGAGTACTGGTCCTACCTGTTCTCGGGGCTCACCGCAGAACCACCGGCCGAGGCCTGGGCGGCGGTCGAGGCGGGCACCGGGGTGAGCGCCACCGCGACCGGTCCGCTGGGCCGCGGCTGGTCCGCGCTGCCACAGGCCCGCAACAACCTCAGCTGGCCGCGCCTGCCGTGGCCGCAGCCGGCGCTGGCGCCACCGGCCACGACGCCGGTCGCCCGGTATCTGGCGATGCTGGACGCCCTGTCCACCGCCCCGGCCGAACACGACCACCTGGCGGGCTTTCTGCTGGGCCGCAGCCAGCCGTTCCTCGACGACCACCCGGCGCTGCTCTGGGAGACGCTGGCGGTCTGCCTGTCGCGCGGCAGGACGTTCCGGACGGGCTATCTCGCGGGGGCCACCGGCGAGCGCGCGTTCGCCTCGGCCTACTCGGCGGTGTCCGCCGAAGTGGTGGCCGGCTGGGCGCTGGGTCGCGAGGTCGCGCTGCGGACCGTCCTGGCGGAGGTGTTCGTCCCGGATGAAGACGTCCCCTGGGACGCGCCGATCCCGTGGGAGTCGATGCTCGTCCTGCTCAGGGGCGCCGCCCGGATCGACGACGCCTACCAGCGGTTCCGCGCGCTGTGGTGGCTGGCCAACGCGGTCGGCGCCGCCCACCTCGCCCACCTCGACCTGGACCTCCTCGCTCTGGCGAAACGGATCAAGGATCCACACGAGCGCGCGCAGGCCCTGGAGTGGCTGCTCCTCTCCGGAGGGCCCGCGGGGCTCGGCTTCGGTGGGATACCCGAGCTCGACGGGCTCGACCGCGCTCTCCGCCAGATCCGCGACCCGGAACTCCGGGCACGGGCACAGGCCCGGCTGGCGTTTCTCATCCCGGAACAGCTGCCGGAGCGGTTCGACGACGCCGTCTCGTCGGCCGCCGACATCACCGACCCGCCCCGGCGCGCGGAGACCATCCTCGAGCTGCGGTCGGCGGCGGGCGCCGCACCCGACCTGACGCCGCGGCTCGACGCCGTCGCCGCGGCGATGCCCGGCGCCTGGCTGCGCCACAAGGCCCTCGGAGAGGGCTCCCGGCTGGTGGCGACCTACCGGCCGCACTACCGGGCCGGCGTGCTGAGCTGGCGGCTGCCGCCGGAGTCGGCGCCACCCGGCGGCGCCGTCGCCCGACTGCCCGCCCCCACCGGGCAGCTCGCCTGGGGACTCCTCTACCTCGCCGCCACGGCCGCCGAGGTGGAGGCGACCGAGGCCACGTCGGCCGGCGACAGCGACTACTGGGACCTGCTGGCGGGCGCCGATCCGCGGGCCGGAGTGGACAGTCTTCTCGGTTCCGCGGTGGACGGCGCCGTACGGGTGACCGCACGCGAGGCGGCGGTGCTCAACCGGATCGTCCGGGCGGGCCGGGCCGCGGTCCTGGCCCCGCTCTGGCCGGCGCTGGAATGCGCGGATCCCGCCGCCCTGGCCATGATCACCCGCTGGTCCACGGACGACCCGGCGACCCTCGGATGGCGGGCGCTGGTGCAGGCGGAGAACGGGCAGCTGACGCCGGAGATCCTCGACCGGGTGGTCGAGGTGTTGGTGACCTCGACGGACCGCCACTGGCTGCGGGCCGCGCTGGCGCTGCACGGGGCGACCCCGCACAACCGCAACCGTAACCGCCGGTGGTCGGTGCGGCGCGTGGGCCGGGAGACGGTGGAGACGCTCGCCCGCCACGCGACCCGCATCGACTACTCCCCGGCGGTGCTGAGCGCCCTCTCCTGGGTCAAGTCCGACATCCACCACGACGACGCGGCGGCCCTCACCGCCTGGATCGAGCAGGCGACCGCCGACCATGCCTCGCCGGCCACCTGGATCCTCGAGTCGATGGAGTCGATCGACAGCGAACTGGTCGGCATCCTGCCGCGGGCGCTGCCGACCGCACCGCCACCGCTGCAGCGGACGCTGATCGCCGCGGTGTGCAGGCTGGCGCACTGCTTCACGGCGTTCGACTCGTCGGCGGAGGCGCTACGCGAGTCACTGACGGCGGTGCCGCAGGCCGTCCGGCGTGAGGTGCAGACGATCCGGAACGGGTCGACGATCTACCTGACAGCGGCGCAGCGGGCGGTGGAAGAAGCCGACGACGGTGCCCGCCTCGATGCTGCCCGCCTGGTCCTCGACGAGGCGACGGCCTGGCTCGACGACACCTGCCTGCTCGACGCGAAGACGTGCCTCCAACGGCTGAAGGAGATCGGCAACGGCTACTACCTCCCCCTCTGGCCGAACAGCTACTGGGACAAGGCCGACGAGGCCGCCGGCAAGGTCGCCGAGGGCGAGGAGGTGCTGCGGCTGCTCGTGACGATGGTCGAGGCGTCGGGCACCGACGACGACCTCGACAGGGTCGGCAACCTGCTGACGGCGACATACGCCCTGGCCCGACTGTCGCCGCACGTCTTCGCCACGGCGGCGGAGCCCGACATGTGGGAGCCGCTGCTCACCGAGTGGGCGGTGACCGCCGAACACTGGAACGTCCGGCTCGCCGCGGTACGCCTCCTCGGCCTCCTGCGCAGGGTCACCGACCGGGTGGCCGAGGCGCTGCGCGCGGCGATGACCGACGTGTCCTTCGTGCAGCAGGCCGCCTACGAGTCGGTCGAGGAGTTCCGGCGGCTGGAGGGCGACGTCATCCCCGAACTGCTGACCCTGCTCGACGACGAGAGCGCGGCCGTGGCCGCCGCGACGGCACGCCTGCTGGTGAGCATCGCGAACACGGAAGGAGCGGCGACCGACCGCCGCCGGATCCTGCACGGCCTGCGAGCCGCCGCCGCGGGTCGGCGGGCGTCGCGCTTCGTGTTCCTGATGCGCGACCTGGCCGAGGGCGAGCGAATGCGGATCGAGCCGGTCGACCGGCTGTCGCGGCTGCTCGACCGGGCGATCTTCGCGGTCAGCGGCCTGTAGCCGACGACACCGGGGTGTGCAGCCGGCGGGCCCGCACCGTGTCCCCGCCGGCGCGCAGCAGTTGCTCGCCCGGCCCCAGCGCCAGGATGTCGGTCAGCGGCTGGTCGAGCAGGGCCGCCACCTCGGCCGCCGCGGCGGTGTCCCGGGCGCCGAGGACCTGGACGACTCCGGCACCGCTGACGATCTCGGGCCAGGAGCGGGGATGGGTCGCCCGTAGCTGCCGCACGTCGTGCCAGAAGGTCCAGGCCCGCACCCGCTCACCGCGCCGCCACCTGAGCAGCGACTCGACCAGCGGGAACGAGCCCAGCTCGGCGGTGTGGTCGAGGAGAAGAAGCGCCGGCCCCCGGGGGCCGCGCAGCAGCATGTGCACGAGCGTGCCGATCCAGACGCGCAGGAGGACGGAGTCGGCCAGGAGCCGTTCGGGCGGCAGCATCAGGTAGACCGTCGTCGGGGCTCCCGAGCGCATCGCGGCCAGCGCGGGGCTCGACGTCTGGAAGCTGGCCTGGACGTCGAGGATGCTCAGCGGGGAGAGCCGCGCCGAGACGTTCATCAGCAGCCGCGACCGGTTGATGTCCTCCTGCTGCAGGAACGTGGCGATCTCCATGTAGGACATCCGGGGGATCTTCTTGCCGATCGTGTCCAGGACCACGGCCAGGTTGTAGACGACGTCGTCCTCGTGGAGGACCCGGTAGAGGTGGTCGAAGGTGCGTCGCTCCGGGACCGTCGACAGATAGCCGATCACCGCGCTGACCAGGCCGAACGCGCTCTGGTCGAGATCGCCGCCGAACGAGTCGCGCTGCACGATCAGGTCGGCGAGATCCTGGCAGGCGGTGTCGAGCGCGCCGCCGGTGAGGCCGTCGAGCAGGTCGAGCGGGTTCAGGGTGTCGGCGTCGGGCCCGGCCACCCCGAACGGGTCGAGCCGGACCACGGACTGGCCCATCGCCCGTCGCCGCCCGGCGGTGGCGGCGTAGACCTCGCCGTGGAGATCCACGACCACGACGGATCCCGGGTACGAGGAGAGGACGGGGATCAGGCACGATTCCGTACGGCCGGCGCCGTTCGGGTCGATTGTCAGCAGATGGTCGGTGCCGCCGAGGGAGAGGACACCGTTCGCGTCGACCTCCAGGCCGGCGGGAGTCTCGGCGTCATCGCGATCGACGCGACCGAGGAGCACCGACGAGTTGGGTGTATTCCCCATATGAGCCGCCATTCGTGCGTCGCCGTTCCCGACACGTAGACAATACCGATTCTCCGATGTGGACGCGTCGGTGGTCAGCCCTTGTCGGCGAGGTTGCCGAGCGTGGTCATCAGCTGGCCCAGCCTGGCACGGCGCAGCCGGTAGTGGTAGTTGCGACCGTCTTTGCGGACGTCGATGAGCTCGGCGTTGTGCAGGATCTTGATGTGGTAGGAGATCGTCGACTTCGCGATCGGCAGGGTCGTCTCGAGCGTCACGCACGCGAGCTCGTCGGTGGCCGCCATGAGCTGGACGATCTGCCAGCGGATCGGGTCGGCGAGCGCCTGGAAGACGGTCGGCGCCTGAACCGCCGGCACACCCTTCGCCGCTGCCCGCCTGCCCGCCACCCGCCGATCGTATCCGGTCAGCTGGCGCCGGTGCCCACGCGCGCCGCGCCGACGAGGGCGACCCGGTTGCCGAAGACCTCCCGCCCGTCGCCCATGTCGGCGTGCACCCGGCCGATCTCGTCGAACGTCACCACCTCGCCCAGCGCCGGGCTGACGCGACCGTCGCGTACCAGGTCGTTGTAGCCGCGTGCCTGGTCGTCGTTGGCGCCGTGGGAGCCCTGCAGCCGTTTCTGCATCACCCACTGGTAGCGCAGGTCGACGACGCCGGTGTAGCCGGAGGTGCCGGCGCAGATGACGACCATCCCGCCGGGCGCGCAGACGAAGACGCTCGTGGGCAGGGTGGCCTCGCCGGGGTGCTCGAGGACGAGCCGCGGGCTGCGCCGGTCGCCGACCGCCTCGCCGAGGGCCTTGCGGAACCGGCGCGCCTCGGCGAGCCAGTCGCCGTACTCCGGCGCGTCCCAGTGCGGCGGCACGCCCCAGTGGTGGAACTCCCGCCGGTTGAGGTAGCCGACGGCGCCCAGTTCGAGGCAGTAGCGGCCGCGCGCGTCGTCGGAGACGACCGCGACCGCGTCGGCGCCGTGTGCCTTCGCGATCTGGATGCCCTGCGTGCCGAGCCCGCCGGAGCCGCCCCACACGAGCACCAGGTCGCCCTCGCGCACGGTGTGTCCTTGCCAGCCCAACAGCATCCGGTACGCGGTCGCGCCCACGAGCGTCGGAGCGGCCGCCTCCTCCCAGGTCAGCCGCGGCGCCTTGGGCAGGACCTGGTGCGCGTCGGCGAGGGCGAACTGGCCGAAAGAGCCGAAGTTGGTGTTGTAGCCCCAGATCCTGGCGCTGCCCGCGAGCATCGGGTCGTTGCCGGCCACCACCCACGGATCCGTGGTGTCCCAGGAGCCCGGGTGCACCACGACGTGGTCACCGACCCGGACGGACCCGACGCCCTCACCGACCGCGTAGACGATGCCGGAGGCGTCGCTGCCGCCGACGTGGAAGTCCCACGGCTCGCCCTTGCGCTGCCGTTCGGCGATGACGTCGATCGGGACGCCGCGGGCCGCCCACACGTTGTTGTAGTTGATCCCGGCCGCCATCACCGCGACGAGAACCTGGCCCGGGCCGACCGCGGGCACGTCGACGAGCTCGCGCGCGAACGCCTTCGCCGGGTCACCGAAGCGGGACTGCCGGACGACCTGAGCCCACATCCGGCGCGGGATCTCACCCAGCGGCGGCAGCTCGCCGACCTCGACATGGTCACCAGTCACGACAGGCCTTCCTTCTGATCGACCAGCGGGCGAACACTTCTAGATTTCTAGAACTATCAAAGCGTCGGCCGGCCCGTCAACGACCTTGACATGCCTTAGGGCACAAGTGTAGACACTGGCATACAGATGCGCTTGTGCTCAGGGCCGTCCCCCGTCGACGCACAGGAGTTGGCATGCACGTACATCGACCAAAAAGACTTTCGACCGTGACGGTCGTGATAGCCGCGGCTCTGCTGCTCGGCGCCTGCGGTTCCGGCGCGGACAGCGCGGACACGACGGCCGCGGCGACCAGCCCCGAAGACCAGGTCGCCCAGGCCACCAAAGAGGGCGAGCTCCTCTGGTATACCGCGATCTCCACCGACGCGAGCAACGCGGTCATCGGCGCGTTCGAAGCCAGGTATCCCGGCATCGACGTCAAGCTGCTCCGCGCGACGACCGCCGACCTGTGGCAGCGGTTCCAGACCGAGAACGCCGCCCGCAACAACGTCGCCGACGTCGTCAACTTCGCCGACTGGGGCGTGATCGACTCGGCCAAGAAGGCCAAGCTGCTCGCCAAATACCAGCCCAGCTCGGTGTCCGACGCGATCGACGCGAACGTCCTCGACAAGCAGTACGTCGACGGCGACGGCTACTACTTCGCCAGCCGGGTGCTCGACGTGGCGGTCGTCTACAACACCGACAAGGTCCCCGCCGACGTCGCGCCGAAGACCTGGAACGACCTCGCCGACCCGTGGTGGGGCCAGCACGGTAAGCTCGGCATCCTCGACCCGGCGCGGACCGCGACGATCAACGCCTACTGGTCCATGGACAAGGCCGGCCTCGCGCAGCCGTTCTTCACCGGCATCGCGCCCCACCGGCCGAAGATCTACGACCAGGGCGGCGCCATCCTCAACGCCCTCTCCTCGGGCGAGATCGACGGCGGCATCATCACCGACTACGACGCCTGGGGGCTCATCGCCAAAGGGCAGTCGCCGCTCGCCGTGGTGTATCCGGACGCGGGCGTCGGTGCCTGGACCGACTACGTCGGCCTGGCCGCGCAGGCGCCGCACCCCAACGCCGGTCGCCTGTTCACCGAGTTCCTCGGCAGCAAGGAGGGCTCGGAGGCGATCGCGAAGGCGGCCACCGTCTACGTGGTCCGCAAGGACGTGCCGCCCTACCCGGCCGACAAGCCGCCCTTCACCGGCCTCCACGTCCTGCCGTTCGACCCCGCACAGGTCACGGCCGACCGCGACGCGTTCCTCGAGAAGTTCAACCAGTGGATCGGACGCTGAGTCCACCGAGCCGAAGGAGCCGTCGATGGCCAACGCGTTGCCACTCGCGGGGATCAGGGTTCTCGACCTGGGGATGCTCTACGCCGCACCGTTCGCGGCGATGCTGCTGGGAGACTACGGGGCCGACGTCATCAAGGTCGAGCAGCCCTCCGGCGACCCGCTGCGGCGCCTCGGCGAGCGGCGCGGCGAGACCGAGCTCTGGTGGAAGGTGCTGGCGCGCAACAAGCGCTGCGTCTCGCTCGACCTGTCCACCGACCGCGGCCGCGAGCTCCTGCTGGGCCTCGCCGCCACCGCGGACGTCGTCGTCGAGAACTTCCGCCCGGGCACGCTGGAGCGCTGGCAGCTGGGCTACGAACAGCTCGCCGCGGCCAACCCCGGCCTCGTGCTGGTGCGCCTGTCGGGCTTCGGCCAGCGCGGGCCGTTCGCCCAACGGGCGGCCTTCGGCACCCAGGCCGAGTGCCTGAGCGGCTGGGTCTACGCCACCGGCGAGCCCGACGGGCCACCGATCCTTCCGCCGTTCGGCCTCGCGGACCCGCTGGCCGGCATGATGGCCGCCTACGCCGCCATGGTGGCGCTCCACGAGCGCGCGACCAGCGGTCTCGGCCAGGTCGTCGACACCACCCTGGTCGAGCCGATGCTGATGCTCACCGGCCCGGCCATCACCTACTACGACCAGCTCGGCACGCTCGCCGAGCGGGTCGGCAACCGCAGCCGGCAGAGCGCGCCCCGCAACATCTACAAGTGTCGGGACGGCCACTGGATCGCGATCTCCACCAGCGCGCAGTCCGTCGCGGAACGGGTGATCAAACTGGTCGGCCGCGCCGACCTTCTCGACGAGCCGTGGTTCGCCGCGGCGCGTACCCGGGTCGCCCACGCCGACCTGCTCGACGAGGCGGTCGGCGGCTGGATCGCCCGCCACGACCTGGCCGAGGTCGCCGACGCCTTCCAGGCGGCCGGAGCGTCGGCCAGCCCGATCAACGGCATTCCCGAGGTGCTGTCCAGCCCGGAGTACGCGGCGCTCGACGCCATCGTCGAGGTGCCCGACGAGCAGCTCGGCGCGGTCCGCATGCAGAACGTGGCCTTCCGGATGTCGCGCTCCGCCGGCGCGGTGCGCCACGCCGGCCGGCCCGTCGGCGCCGACAACGAGCAGGTCTACGCCGAGCTGCTCGGCCTTCCGCCGGAGGAGATCTCGCTCCTGCGCGACGCCCACGTCATCTGACCCGACCCATCCACCACGACGCCCCGACCAAGGGAGGCATCGATGCCGCAGACGATCCGGGTGTACGACCCGCGGACGTACCCGGTCGAGGCCGCGCCGCCGGCCCGGGCCGAGGCCGCGCCGCCGCACGGCACCGAGGACCTGCGCCGGCGCGGTCAGCGCCTGGGCGTGCGGTCGCTGACCGGCAAGGTGATCGCGCTCGTCGACAACCGCAAGCTGCTCGCGTTCGGCGCCGCGCTGCGCGACCAGCTGCTGGCGCAGGGCGCCGCGGACGTCGTCCGCTACGACAGCCCCACCTACCGGCCGGCGGCCGACGAGACCCTCGACGAGGTGGCCGCCACCTCCGACGCGGCCATCACCGGCCTCGGCAACTGCGGCAGCTGCACCGCGCTCACCTGTCAGGACGGGGCCCGGCTGAGCCAGCGCGGCCTGCTGAGCGCCACCCTGATCATTCCCCAGTTCCAGTTCGTGGCCACGACCGCCACCACCACCTTCGGGTATGCCGAGCACCCGGTCCTGCACGTCCGGGAAGACGTCGACTTCGCGACCGGCGACCCGCTGGAGCGCGAGGCGGAGCGGGTCGCGCGCCTGATCCTGACCGTTGGAGGCTGACCATGCTGGCCCAGGTGGACATCACGGTGCACGACGACGCCCAGTACGAGGTGGACGAGTACTTCCGGCAGCACGAGTGGAGCGACGGGCTGCCGGTGCGGACGCCCCGGGTCGACCTGGTCGACCGCTTCATCGAGCGGTCCGGCCTGGATCCCGCCCTCGACCTGGGCACCCTGCCGCCCAAGCACGGTCGCGCCACGCTCGCCGCGATCGCGGTCAACGCCTACATGGCCGGCTGCCAGCCGGCACACCTGCCACTGCTCGTCGGCGCCGTCGAGGCCATGCTCCAGCCCGACTTCAACCTGCACCCCGTGCAGGCCACCACCAACCCGGTCGCGCCGCTGCTGCTCGTCAACGGCCCGCGGCGCGACGCCCTCGGCATCAGCTCGGGGCGCAACCTGCTCGGCCCCGGCCCGCACTTCAACGGCGCGGTCGGGCGCGCCGTGCGGCTGATCCTGCGCAACATCGGCGGCGCGACGAGCGACGAGGACATGGCCACCCACGGCAGCCCCGGCAAGTACACGCTGTGCTTCGCGGAGGCCGAGGAGGACAGTCCCTGGGAGCCGCTGCACGTCGCCCACGGGTTCGACCGGTCCGACGACGTCGTGACGACGGTGCCCGCGGAGGGCGTGCTCAACGTGCACACCACGTGGGGCAACACCCGCGCCGAGCATCTGCTCGACGTCTACACCCGCGCGGTACGCACGCCCGGCAGCGGCCTCTGGTGGTCGAGCGGGACGCCCCTGTTCCTGCTCTGCCCGGGCCACGCGGAGATCCTCGACCGGGAGGGCATCGGCCGCGCGGAGCTCCAGCGGTTCCTCTTCGACGCCGCGCGGATACCGCTCCGCACCATGCCGCTCGGCAACATCCCGATCGGCAACTGGACCGTGGTCGACGACCACGTGCAGCTGTTCGGCAAGCCCGAAGACATCCTCGTCGCGGTGGGCGGCGGCCCCGAAGGGCACCACACCGTGTACTTCCTACCCTTCTGCTTCAGCTCGGCCACCTGGGCACGCGTCAAGGACGTCGAGGAGCTGCGCTCGTAGAAGGTCCACTCGAGAGGACCAGACACCCATGGGCACCTGGAGGCTCGAGGGCTCAGGCCTCGACGCGGCGCAGCTTGTCGGGGTTGACGACGGAGTGGATCGTCTGGATCCGGCCGTCGACGACGGCCAAGGCCATGACGCCGACCAGTCGGTCGCGCGCGTCGAGCGCCACGATGCCCGGCTGGCCGTTGACGTCGGTGACCTGGACGCGCACGCCGCGGCGTGACAGCGTGGACATCCCGGCCGACACGGTGCGTGCGACGCGTTCGCGGCCGTCGACCGGCCGCGCCAGCGCCGGCACCTTGCCGCCGCCGTCGACGTGGAGCGCGACGTCGTGGGCCAGGAGCGCCTCCAGCGCGGGGAGGTCGCCCTGCCCGGCGGCGGCGAGGAAGCGGGCGGCCAGCTCCTCCCGCTGCCGGCGCGAGGCGTGGTAGCGCGGCCGTCGCTCCCTGACGTGGTGGCGGGCCTTCGCGACCAGGTGCCGGGTGCTGTCCACATCGGATCCGATGACCTCGGCGACCTCGTCGTACGGGTAGTCGAACACGTCGCGTAGCAGGAACGCGGCCCGCTGCTGCGGCGTCAGGGTCTCCAGCAGCACCAGGAACGCCAGCGAGAGCGAGTCGGCGGTCTCGGCCCGCTCGGCCGGGGACGGGTCGGTGACGAGCGGTTCGGGCAGCCACTCGCCGACGTACCGCTCCCGTCTGGCCCGTGCGGACCGGAGCTCGTCGATGGCCAGCCGGGTGACCAGGGTTGCGACGTAGGCGCGCGGCGAGGCGATCCGTTCGTCGCGTCGCAAAGTCTGGTGCATCCGCAGGAACGCCTCCTGCACCACGTCTTCGGCTTCGCTGACGCTGCCGAGCATCCGGTAGGCGACGGCGAACGCGCGCGGACGCAGCTCGCCGTACAGGTCCGATGTGGACACCCGGGCTAGCCGAGTCCCTCGGCGAACCCCGTACGCCAGCTCGGGTAGCGCGGCGTCCAGTCGAGCTCGCGTCTGGTCTTCGCGTTGGAGATCCCGCGGGCCCGGGTCATCATGTCCACCGGGCCCTTGCCGACGAACAGGCGGACGAGCCAGGCCGGTACCCGGCGCGGCGGTGGCGCGTCGAGCGCGCGGGCCAGGTCCGGCAGCCAGTCGCGTACCGGTGCCGGATCGTCGTCTCCGACGTTGTAGACGCCGGGTCTGCCGCGCTCGATGGCCGCGACCGTGGCCGACGCGGCGTCGACGATGTGGATCAGCGACCACACCCCGGCGCCGCCGCCGACGATCGGGAACCGTCGCTTGCGGATCTGTGCGGCCATGACGGCGCCGGGCGCGTCGCTGATGTCGGTCCCCGGGCCGTAGAAGCCACCGTAGCGGAGCGCGATGCCGTCGGCCCAGCCGATGCCGGTCACCGCCGACTCCAGGTGGCGCAGCGCGGCGACCGCCTCCGCGGCGTCGGCGGGCGGGTTCGGCTCGATCCGGGCGTCGTCGCCCGCGATGGGGCCGCCCGTGCGTTCCATCCAGAGCGAGTTGCTCTGGGCCACGAACTTGTCGACGCCCACGGCCCGGGCGGCGGCCAGCAGGTGGTCGGTGGCCTCCGTACGCAGCCGGTTGGTGGCGGCCGCCATCCGTTTCACGTGGCGGAAGTCGGGCGGGCCGCTCAGCGCCGTGAGCTGGTGGACGACCACGTCGGGCGCCGCCTTGGCCACCGCGTCGGCCACCGATTCGGGGTCGAGCGCGTCGAGGATGACCGGTTCGGCCCCGGCTGCGCGCAATGCGTCGGTCTTGGCGGCCGAGCGGGTCGTGCCGACCACCTCGTGGCCACGCGCCACCAGTTGCGGCACGAGGTGGCCGCCGATCGCGCCGGACGCTCCGGCGATGAAGATTCGCATGACGCCTCCGTTCGTTGTGCTCACCACAAAGAGACGAGACGCCCCGGCACCCCATGAACGGCGGTTACCCAGGTCACAGTACGCGGGTTGACGGGACCCCGGCCAACACGGTGAGATCAGGCCGTGCTGATATCAGCGACCGATGATGTGATCAGGTTGATGGCCGATCCCCTGCGCGCCGAGATCGTGCGGCTGCTCTCGGAGGGTCCGGCGTGCCCGTGTCACCTGGTGGCCGACACCGGGGCGACGCAGCCCAACATCTCCAACCACCTGCGGGCGCTGCGCCACGCGGGCGTGGTGGTGGCGGAGCCCCGCGGCCGCTACACGTTCTACCGGCTCCGGCCCGAGGCGCTCTCGGGCGCCGCCGACCGGCTGCGCGCGCTGGCCGACCGCGCGCGGGAGACCGCCGACCTGCGGCGGGAGTGCTGATGGCCCTCTGGCGCAGGGCGGCCGCCGAGCTGGTCGGGACGGCGCTGCTGGTGGCCGTCGTGGTCGGGTCGGGGATCATGGCCGCGGCCCTCTCGCCCGACGTCGGTGTCGAACTGCTCGCCAACTCGGTCGCGACGGCGTTCGGCCTGACGGTGGTCATCCTGGTGGTCGGGCCCGTCTCCGGCGCCCACCTCAACCCGGTGGTGTCGCTGGTCGACTGGTGGCTGGGCCGGCACACCGGCACCGGCCTGCGCCCGTCCGAGCTGGGGAGCTACGTCGCGGCCCAGGTCCTCGGCGCGGTGGCCGGCGCGGTGCTCGCCAACCTCATGTTCGACCTGGCGCCGGTCGGGTGGTCGACCAAGGCCCGCGACGAGCCCCACCTGTGGCTCGGCGAGGCCGTCGCGACGGCCGGGCTGGTCCTGCTGGTCTTCGCGCTGGTCCGCACCGGCCGGGCGGCGCTCGCCGCGCCGACCGTGGGCGCCTACATCGGCGCGGCCTACTGGTTCACGTCGTCGACGAGCTTCGCCAACCCGGCCGTCACGATCGGGCGCGCGTTCTCCGACACGTTCGCCGGCATCGCCCCGTCGTCGGTGCCGGGCTTCGTCCTGGCCCAGCTGGCCGGCGCGCTCGTCGGCGTCGGCCTGCTGGCGACGCTCTACCCGCGCGGCGCGACGCCGCCCGCGTCAGTCGAGGAGCTGCTTCCCGAGCGGGCCGCGCCGTGACCCGGCTGGTGATCGTCGGCGGCAGCGACGCCGGGATCAGCGCGGGGCTGCGGGCGCGTCAGGTCGACCCGGGCGTGGAGCCGCTGCTCGTCGTCGCCGACGCGTACCCCAACTTCTCGATCTGCGGTATCCCGTACCACGTCTCGGGTGACGTGCCCGACTGGCGCGACCTCGCGCACCGCAGCCGCGGTGACCTCGAGGCCGCGGGTCTCGACCTGCGCCTCGACACCACCGCGCGCCGCGTCGACCCGGCCGCGCGGACAGTCGCCGTGACGAACCAGGACGGGACCGAAGAGCTCATCGGGTACGACCAGCTGGTGATCGGCACCGGCGCGGTCCCGGTGCGGCCACCGATCGACGGGCTGGACCGGCTCGGCCCGCGCGAGGGCGTCCACGTCCTGCACACGATGGCGGACACCTTCGCGCTGACCACGTCGCTCGACCGCGACCCGCGCTCGGCGGTGATCGTCGGCGCCGGCTACATCGGGCTGGAGATGGCCGAGGCGCTGCGGGCGCGGGGGCTGGCCGTGACGGTGGTCGAGCGGCTGCCCCAGGTGCTCCCGACGGTCGACGCCGACCTCGCCGGGCCGGTCGCCGACGAGCTGGCACGCCATGCCGTCGAGGTGCGCACGGCGACCGCGGTGACCGCGGTCGAGAAGGGGCCGGGCGGGCTCACCGTGCGGGGGCACGCGACCGGCGACGAGGCCCGGCCGTTCGCCGTGACGGTCGACCTGGTGCTGGTGGTCGTCGGGGTCCGGCCGGACACGGCGCTCGCCGAGACGGCGGGCGTGCGGCTGGGAGTGCGCGGGGCGGTCGCGGTCGACCGCCACATGCGCACCGGCGTCGATGGCGTCTTCGCGGCGGGGGACTGCGTGCACACCTACCACCGGCTCCTCGACACCGATCTCTACCTGCCGCTCGGCACGACGGCACACAAGCAGGGGAGGGTCGCCGGCGAGAACGCGGTCGGCGGTGACCGGCGGTTCGCCGGGTCGCTCGGCACCCAGGTCGTGAAGGTCTTCGAGCTGGTCGCGGCCCGGACCGGGCTGCGGGAGCACGAGGCCCGGGCGCACGGGCTCGACCCGGTCAGCCACCGGACGGTCGCCGACGACCACAAGCGGTACTACCCGGGCGCGCGGCCGATCAGCATCATGGTCACGGCCGACGCGCGGACCCGGCGGCTGCTCGGCGCGCAGCTGGTCGGCCACCGCGACACTGCGGTCGCCAAGCGCGTCGACGTGTAC
>Ga0164243_10007811_pt1 | contig 15901 bp, 15 predicted proteins | sample OricompcompostOP_FD_108781 | JGI IMG/M metagenome (GOLD analysis project Ga0164243, IMG submission 108781) | Organic Plus compost microbial communities from Emeryville, California, USA - Original compost - Organic plus compost (OP) | ecosystem: Engineered > Solid waste > Mixed feedstock >...
CCCTCGACCACGGCGGTCTTGCCGACGCCGGGCTCGCCGATCAGCACCGGGTTGTTCTTGGTACGGCGGGAGAGGACCTGCATGATCCGCTCGATTTCCTTGCCCCGGCCGATGACCGGGTCGAGCTTCGCCTCCCGAGCGGCCTGGGTCAGGTTCCGCCCGAACTGGTCGAGCACCAGCGAGGTGGACGGGGTCGCCTCGCCGCTGGCGCCGGCACCGGCCGTCTCCTTGCCGCCCTGGTACCCGGAGAGCAGCTGGATGACCTGCTGCCGGACCCGGTTGAGGTCGGCGCCGAGCTTGACCAGAACCTGCGCGGCGACGCCCTCGCCCTCGCGGATCAGGCCGAGCAGGATGTGCTCGGTACCGATGTAGTTGTGCCCGAGCTGCAGCGCCTCCCGCAGCGACAGCTCCAGCACCTTCTTGGCGCGCGGGGTGAACGGGATGTGGCCGCTCGGCGCCTGCTGGCCCTGGCCGATGATCTCCTCGACCTGCTGGCGGACGCCTTCGAGGGAGATGCCGAGGCTCTCCAGCGCCTTGGCGGCGACGCCCTCACCCTCGTGGATGAGCCCGAGCAGGATGTGCTCGGTACCGATGTAGTTGTGGTTGAGCATCCTGGCCTCCTCTTGGGCCAGGACGACAACGCGACGGGCGCGGTCGGTGAACCTCTCGAACATTCCTTCGTGCTCCTCACGTGCTCGTGTCCCGGTTGCGGTCCTCGGTCACCCGGTTGCGAGCCTCGCCGGCGAGCCCAACGCGGCCGCCGCCAAGCCACGAGCACCTGGTGGTGTCCGTGTCATCACTCTATCGCTGGCGGCTGACCTTCTCTTCCTCCGGCGCCGCCGCCGCGGGCGGGCGGGCAACCGACGGACGCGGCCGGTCGAGCCGCTGTACAGGACGTTTGAGTCAACCAGCCGGTGCGCCCGGCTGTTCCGACCGACCCGGCTGTACGCCAAGAGCGAAATCCGAAAGGCGACGGGCAGGCGCCGGTTTCGTCCCCGTCACGGGTCGATCCTCCGGCTTGGCGCGGCCGGGTACGGAGACCGTTCTCACGTCGGCCGCCACCCGCTGGCCTGACCGAATAAGATGTAGTTCACTGCATCCTTATTCATCACCCCTCCTCACCCCCGAGGTCCCCGTGTACAAGAGAGTCGCAGCCGTACTCGGCTGCCTGCTCGCCGTGTCGCTCGCGGCGTCGGCCTGCTCGATCCGTACCACCAGCGGGTCGGACGACGAGACGACCGGCGGCGGCAGCCTCCCCTCGTCCAGCATCGCCGCGGCCAAGTCACGCGGCACCCTCGTGGTAGGTACGGCGCCCGGCTACCTGCCGTTCGACATGAAGGACACCAAGGGCGCCTTCATCGGGTACGACATGGACCTCGCCCGGGCCATGGCCACGTCGCTGGGCGTCAAGGTCGAGTTCAAGCAGTACGACTTCGCGGCGCTGATCCCGGCGTTGAAGCAGGGGTCGGTGGACGTCGCGATCGCCGGTTTCTCGATCACCGGCGAGCGGGCGCTGGAGATCAGCTACAGCGAGCCGTACTACGCGGCCGGCCAGTCCGTGCTCGTCCCGTCCTCGGACAGCGCCACGCAGTCCTGGAAGGACCTGGACAAAAAGGGTAAGCGGATCGGCGTGTCGCAGGGTACGACCGGGGCGATGCTGGCGCACAAGCTGTTCCGGCACGCCACCGTCGCCGACTACGAGAACCTGCCGGCCTCCACGCTCGCGCTGACGCAGCGGAAGGTCGACGCGGTCGTGTACGACCAGCCGGGGCTGCAGATCTTCGCGAAGCAGAACCCGGGCAAGGCACGCATTCTGGACGACAAGATCTCCACCGAGAACCTCGGCGTCGTGCTCAAGCACAACGACATCGCCAGCGTGCAGTGGGTCAACTCGTTCCTCGACTCGTACCTGGGGTCCGGCGACGAGAAGCTGTCCCGGAACACCTGGTTCAACTCGGTGTCCTGGTTCGACCGCGTACAGAAGCAGAAGTAGCCGATGCCGCACGTCGAGATCGTCATCGACACCGAACTGATCCGGCAGACCTGGAAGCTGTTCGCCGCCGGGCTGTGGGTCACCCTGCGGGTGTCGTTCTTCGCGCTGCTGATCGCGGTACCGCTCGGTGTGCTGCTCGGCCTCGGCCGGGTCGCGCACAACCGGGTGGTGCGCGGGCTGTGCACGGCGTACGTCGAGTTCGTGCGCGGCATCCCGCTGATCGTGCTGATCCTGTGGATCTACTTCGGGGTCGGCAACCTGGTACCGCTGGGCGGGGAGGAGCCGGCGGCGATCTACACGCTGGGGCTGTTCTCCGCCGCGTTCGTCGCCGAGATCGTCCGCTCCGGCATCCAGGCGGTACCCCGGGGCCAGACCGAGGCCGCCCGCTCCTCCGGCATGACGTACCTGCAGTCCATGCGGTACGTGGTGCTGCCGCAGGCGCTGCGGACCACGCTGCCGCCGCTGGCCAGCCAGTTCATCATCCTGATCAAGGACTCCTCGCTGGTGTCGATCATCTCGGTGAACGACCTGACCCTGGTGGCGAAGAACCTGGTCGCCAGTACCGCCAAGTCGATGGAGATCTACACCGCGCTCGCGGTGCTGTACTTCCTGCTCACGTTCCTGCTCGCCCGGCTGGTACGGGTGCTGGAGAAGCGGTACGCCCGGGGAGGTCACGCATGATCGAGGTGCAGGGCGTCAGCAAGAGCTTCGGCACCCACCAGGTACTCGCCGACATCGAGCTGACCGTGCCGGAGCGGCAGACGTACGCGCTGATCGGGCCGTCCGGGGCCGGCAAGAGCACGCTGATCCGTACCCTCAACGCGCTGGAGGGCATCGACGCCGGCGAGATCGTCGTCGACGGCGTGCCGGTACACGACCGGAAGACCGACCTGAACGCGCTGCGCAGCCGGATCGGCTTCGTGTTCCAGTCGTTCAACCTGTACCCGCACCTCACCGCGCGGCAGAACGTGTCGCTCGCGCCCCGGAAGGTACGCGGCAGGACCCGCGACGAGGCCGACGAACGCAGCGCCGAGCTGCTGTCCTCGCTGGGCCTCGGCGACAAGCTCGACGCGTACCCGGGGCAGCTGTCCGGCGGGCAGCAGCAGCGGGTCGCGATCGCCCGGTCGCTCGCGATGGATCCGGCGGTGATGCTGTTCGACGAGCCGACCTCGGCGCTCGACCCGGAGATGATCAAAGAGGTACTGGACGCGATCCGGAAGCTGGCCGACTCCGGCATGACGATGGTGATCGTGACGCACGAGATGGGCTTCGCCCGCGAGGTGTGCGACGCGGTCGTGTTCATGGCCGACGGCCGGATCGTCGAGGTGGCTCCGCCCGACGCGTTCTTCACCGCGCCGGGCTCGGATCGGGCCCGCGACTTCCTCGGAAAGGTACTGAACCACTGATGGCTGTCGTACAAGGGGAACGCTGGTTCCCGGACTCGGCGACGTTCGCCGACGAGATGCCCGCGCTGTGGGGCGACTGGTACTGCGACTCCGAGTGCGGCACGCTCCGCTCCGTGCTGCTGCACCGGCCCGGCGCCGAGGTCGAGCGGATCGGCCCGGACACCTACGAGCGGTACCGGTTCCGGGCGCCGTTCGACGCGCCGGCGGCGCGGGCCGAGCAGGACGCGCTGGCCCAGCTGTACGCCTCGCACGGCGTCGACGTGCACTACGTGCAGGGCCAGCGCACCGACCGGCCGAACGCGATGTACCTGCGGGACCTGGTACTGATGACGCCGGAGGGCGCGATCGTGTGCCGGCCGGCGTTCGGCGCGCGTCGCGGCGAGGAACGTGCGGTGGCGGCCACCCTGGCGGCCCTCGGCGTACCGATCCTCAAGACGATCAACGGCGACGGCTACTTCGAGGGCGCCTGCGCGATGTGGCTGGACCGCGACACCGTACTGCTCGGGCACGGCAGCCGCTCCAACGACTCGGGCTGCGCCCAGGTCGAACGCGAGCTGCGCGGCATCGGCGTGTCGACGATCATCCACACCCAGATCCCGTACGGCTCGATCCACCTCGACGGCTTCCTGAACGTGGTGGACCGGGACACGGTGCTCACGTTCCCCTGGCACCTGGCGTACGACTGCGCCAAGGCCATGCTCGACCGGGGATTCCGCATCCTGGAAGCCACCGACATCGACGAGATCAAGGGCGGCATGGCGCTGAACGGGGTGGCGCTCGCGCCGGGCCGGTTCGTCATGCCGGCCGGCAACCCGAACACCCGCGCGCTGCTGGAGGGCGCCGGCGTCGAGGTGATCGAGCAGCCGATGGACCACGTCATGGCCGGCTGGGGCTCGATCCACTGCCAGACCGCGTTCCTGCGCCGGGACCCGATCGAGCGCTAGACAGCGCAGAGCCCGGGCGTTCGCGCGCCCGGGCTCTCGTCGGTTCGGTGTCAGTGGCCGGCGCGTGCGTTGTACGCATCCTGGATTTCCTGCGAAATCCGGCCGCGATCCGAGACGTTCTTGTAGCCATTGCGGCGTGCCCACTCCCGCATGGCGCGATTCTGCTCGCGGTCGCTGGACGACGTCGAAGTACCACGACTGCGCGCCGCGGTGGCCCGCCCGGTCGACGCGCGACCAAGCTTGCGCGCCTTCTCCACATACGTCGCGAGCGCGTCGCGCAGCCCCTGGGCGTTGGAGTCGGAAAGGTCGATCTCATAGTTCACGCCGTCCAGGCCGAACTTGACCGTCTCCTTGGCCTCCCCGCCGTCCAGGTCGTCAACGAGGAGGACCTGTACCTTCTGCGCCACAGCGCGATCCCTTCTGATGGCCGAATAGCTGAGCTGCGTAAAACAATAACTCATCCGGCCGTTGAATTGGCAGTGGGGCAAAAACCGATCCATTACCGCCGCTACTTTACACCGCACCCGTACGCAATGACCGGTTCGGCGTACGAGACGCGTAGCGAGCCGGCTACTCCGGGCGGACCAACGGGAACAGGATGGTTTCTCGGATGCCGAGACCGGTGAGCGCCATCAGCAGCCGGTCAATGCCCATTCCAACCCCGCCGGTGGGCGGCATGCCGTATTCGAGGGCGCGCAGGAAGTCCTCGTCCAGCTGCATCGCCTCGGGGTCGCCACCGGCCGCGAGCAGGGACTGCTGGGTGAGCCGTTCCCGCTGTACGACCGGGTCGACGAGCTCCGAGTATCCGGTGCCCAGCTCGAATCCCTGCACATACAGGTCCCACTTCTCCACAACACCCGGGATGTCCCGGTGCGGCCGGACCAACGGTGAGGTCTCGACCGGGTAGTCGCGTACGAATGTGGGTTCCACGAGGTGGTCGGCGACCAGTTCGTCGAACAGCTCCTCGGCCAACTTCCCGGGGCCCCAGGCCGGGTCGACGGCGATTTCGTGCGCGGCCGCGTACTCGGTCAGCTTCGCCTTCGGAGTGTCCGGCGTTACAGCTTCCCCGAGCGCATCGGACAGCGCACCGAACATGCTCACGCGGCGCCATTCTCCGCCCAGGTCGTACTGGCTGCCGTCGTGATGGGTGACCACCGTACTGCCGTGTACCGCAAGCGCCGCGCGGACCACCAGCTCCTGGGTCAGATCGGCGACGGTGTCATAGTTCCCATAAGCCTCATAGAACTCCAGCATGGCGAACTCCGGCGAGTGCGAGGAGTCGACGCCCTCGTTCCGGAAGTTGCGGTTGATCTCGAAGACCTTCTCGATTCCGCCGACCGCGGCGCGCTTGAGATACAACTCCGGCGCGATCCGGAGATACAGATCGATATCGAGCGCATTCGAATGAGTCACGAACGGGCGTGCCGTCGCGCCGCCGTGCAACGGCTGCAGCATCGGCGTTTCCACTTCGACGAAGCCGCGCTCGTGCAGCGTGTCGCGCACGCTGCGGACCACGGTGGCGCGGGTACGGACCGTCTCTCGGGCCTGCGGCCGCATGATCAGGTCCACGTACCGTTGCCGGACCCGGGCCTCCTCGGACAGCGGCTTGTGCGCCACCGGCAGCGGGCGCAGCGCCTTCGACGTGATCTGCCAGCGGTCGGCGAACACGGACAGCTCGCCGCGCCGACTGGTGATCACCTCGCCCTCAACACCGACGTGGTCGCCGAGGTCGACCAGCCGCTTCCAGTCGTCCAACGACTCCTTGCCGACCTGCGCCGCGGACAGCATCGCCTGCAGCTCGGTACCGTCGCCGGCGCGCAGCGTGGCGAAGCAGAGCTTGCCGGTGTTGCGTACGAAGATGACCCGGCCGGCGACCGCCACCCGGTCCCCGGTCGTGGTGTCCGGCGGCAGCTCGCCGTACCTGTCCCGGACCTCGGCGAGGGTCGCGGTGCGGGGGAAGCCCAGCGGGTACGGCTCGACGCCGTCGGTGAGCATCTTCGCCCGCTTTTCCCGCCGTACCCGCATCTGCTCGGGAAGCTCGTCCTGCTCGTCTGCGCTGCGCGGCTCGTCGGTACTCACGGCAACTCTCTGTCCGGCGGGGATGGGTCCATGCGTAACGCTCAGCGTAACGAGTCGCCCCGGCGCCGCCGCAGCCGCGCGGGACCGGTGCCGGTACTGGGGAGAAACGGTGCGGATCGCCGGGTGCCCGGCGCGCGTTGGATAGGTTGCGAGACATGAGTACGGACGGGTTCGAACGCGGCCGGCTGTCCTTCGGCCCGGCGGCCGCCGAGTACGACCAGGTACGGCCGTCCTACCCGGACGCGGCGATCCGGTGGATGCTCGGCCCGGTGCCGCGGCGGGTGGTCGACCTGGGCGCCGGTACCGGGATCTGTACCCGGCAGCTGGTCGCCGCCGGGCATGACGTGGTGGCGGTGGAACCCGACCCGCAGATGCGGGCGACGCTGGCCGCCCGGCTGCCCGGCGTGCCGACACCGGCGGGCTCGGCCGAGGCCGTACCGCTGCCGGACGCGAGCGTGGACGCGGCCGTGGCGGCGCAGGCGTACCACTGGTTCGACCGGGCGCGGGCGCACCCGGAGATCGCCCGGGTGCTGCGCCCCGGCGGCGTGTTCGCGCCGATCTGGAACCACCGGGACACCGGCGTCGACTGGGTGGGCGAGCTGGCCACGATCATCGGCGACGAACCGGTACGGACACCGGAACTGCCGGCCGAGCTGTTCGAGCCGATCGAGGCCACCGAGTTCCGGCACGCGGTGTCGACCACGCCGGAGGGACTGCTCGCGCTGGTCCGCTCCCGGTCGTCCTACCTGACCGCGTCGGACGACGAGCGGGCGCGGCTGGCGGAGTCGGTACGCGAGCTGTGCGCCACGCATCCGGCGCTGCGGGGCCGCGCGCGCCTCGACATCCCGTACCGGACGTACGCGTTCCGGGCCGCCCGCCGCTGACCCGCGTCACGCCTCGCGCGCGCGTTCGGCCGCGGCGGACAGGGCGTCGCTGGCGCGCCGGGCGGCGGCGAGCACGTCGGCCGGGTCCACGTCGTCCGGGCGGGCGGCGAGCAGCGCGGCCCGTACCGTGTCGAACGTCATCCGCAGCAGGATCCGGTCCTGCGGCTCGGTGTCGTCGTCGGCGAGCAGGTCGATCAGCTCGTCGAAGCCGCCGACGACGTCCGTGCCGTGGCCGGTGATCCGGCGCATCACCGGCTGGTTGGCGTCGGCGAGCCGCATCGCGTGCAGGTGCTCCGGCCGGGTACCGGCGAGCCAGCGCCGGGCCGCCCGGGCGGCGAGGTCGCGGGTGCGTGGCTGGGCGCGTACCCAGGCGATCAGCTCGTCCAGGTCGTGCCGGCGCTCGGCGACGAGGCTCGCCAGGATCTCCTCCTTGTTCCGGAAGTGGTAGTAGAGCGACGACTTGGTCAGGCCCAGCGCCTCGGTCAGGTCGCGGGTCGAGGTCGCCTCGTACCCCTTCTCGGTGAACAGCCGCAGCGCCACCCGCAGGATCTGTTCGCGGGTCTCGGCGCCGCTGCGCCGGTCGCGTCCGGTCATGACCCTCCTCTCGATCGGCCCCAGCATAGTTGCTTACCGACCGGCCGTTCAGTTACCGTCGGAGCTTACCGACCGGCCGTTCAGTTCGGGTGGCCGCTCGGCGACCCGACCACGGAGGTACGCCATGACATCCCGCATCGCGATCGTCGGCGCCGGGCCCGCCGGCCTGATGTGCGCCCGGATCCTGCACCTACACGGCATCCCCACCGAGGTGTACGACGCCGACCCGGCACTGGAGGCCCGGGACGCCGGCGGCACGCTCGACATGCACGCCGACACCGGGCAGATCGCCCTCGCCGACGCCGGGCTGATGCCGGCGTTCACCGCGCTGGCCCGGCGCGAGGACCAGGCCAAGCGGCGACTCGACCGGTACGGCACCGAACTCGCCGCGTTCGTGCCGGACGCCGCCGACGACGCCGCACCCGAGATCGACCGCGGTCAGCTGCGCCGGTTGCTCGCGGACAGCGTACCGGCCGAGACCGTCCATTTCGGACACCGGCTGGTGCGGGCGGTGCCGGTCGGCGACGCGTACCGGCTGGAGTTCGCCGACGGCAGCGACGCCGAGGCCGACGTCGTGATCGGCGCGGACGGGGCGTGGTCCCGGGTGCGTCCACTGGTCAGCGACGCCACGCCGGAGTACACCGGTGTCACGTTCGTCGAGGTCCGGTACGACGACGTCGCGCGCCGGCATCCCGACATCGCCGCGCTGGTCGGTACCGGTCACCTGTTCGCCAACGACGGCGACGGCCGCGCGATCGTGGCGCAGCGCAACAGCAACGACCGGATCCGCTGCTATCTCGCGCTGCGTACCGGCGCGGACTGGGCCGGCCTCGACCCGGACGACGAGGCGGGCACCCGACGGTACCTGCTGGACGTGTACGCCGGGTGGGACGAGCGGTTCCGGCCGCTGATCACCGACACCGACGGCGGGTACGTGGCCCGCCCGATCAACGTCCTGCCCGCGCCGCTCACCTGGCCGCACGTACCCGGCGTCACGCTGGTCGGCGACGCGGCGCACGTGATGTCGCCGTTCGGTGGCTGGGGCGCCAACCTCGCCCTGCTGGACGCCGCCGAACTGGCGCACGCGCTCGCCGCCGGCACCGCACTCCGGTCGTACGAGGAACGCATGTGGGCGCGGTCCGCCCCGCTGGCGCTCGCCGCGAACGACGGCCTGCAGCGCTTCTTCCGTACCGGCGACCACATCCCCGACCACCGTGCCGAACACGACCGGTACCGCCGGGACGCCGCCGCCTACCGTCGTGGCGTGGCACCCACCTCGGCGGGCTGACACGTGCCGGCAACGCCGTGCCGCGCCCGGCACAGCGGTACGGGCACGCCCAGCCTGGACGTGCCCGTACCGGTTGCGGTCAGAACGCGCCGGTGCCGTTCGGGGTACCGAGGCCGGTGGGCCCGTCGTACCCCTTGCGCGCGGTGCACAGGTAGTTCTTGCAGTTGCCGTTGTTGCCGCTCGTCACGTCGTGCAGGGCGCCGGCGTGCCGGTACGGGTACGACGGGTCGATCGAGTCGGTGTTGCCGGCGAGGGCGTACACCGAGGCGATGATCGGCGCCGACGCGCTGGTACCGCCGACCTTCACCCAACCGTCCGCGCCCTGGGCGAGCCCCAGCGACAGCAACGCGTCGCACACCGGGCCGCCGCCGCAGCTGTTGTACGTGTCGTACACGGCGACGCCGGTGTTCGGGTCGGCGACCGCGGAGACGTCCGCGATGCTGCGCTTCGCGCATCCGCCGTCCTGCTGCCAGGACGGCTTCTTCTCCTGCGCCGAGCAGCCGGAACCGGCACCCGACCACGCGGTTTCCGCCCAGCCGCGGGCGTTGTCGGCGCTCTTCAGGCTGGTACCGCCGACCGCCGTGACGGTGGGCGACGACGCCGGCCAGGACACCCCGTACCCGTCGTCGCCGGTGCTCGCGGTGATCGCGACACCGGGGTGGTCGTAGTGCTTGTCGTACTTGAGCTCGGACGGGTCCTCGGCCGCACCGTAGCTGTTGGAGACCGCGACGACCCCCTTGGTGGTCGCGGCGGTGTCCACCGCGGTGGCGAGCGAGGAGATGTCCGCGCTGTTCGACTCGACCAGCAGGATGTGGCAGGACGGGCAGGCCGCCGAGACCATGTCCAGGTCCAGCGAGATCTCCGTCGCCCAGCCGTAGTCGCCCTGCGGCAGCGGCGACGCCTTGCCGTTCTGGTTGACCTTGCGGAAGCAGCCGTTGGCGGTCGTGCAGGCCGGCAGCCCGTACGCCTTCCGGTACGCGGCCAGGTCCTTCTCCGCGGTCGGCGCGTCGTACGCGTCGACGATCGCGACGGTGCGGCCGGCGGCGTCGGCCTTGCCCAGCCCGTACGCGGCCCGCAGCTGCTTCGGGGTGAATCCGGAGCTGTTCGGGTCACCGGTGGCGCGCGGCGCGACCGGCTTGCCGTTGACGGTCTTCACCGAACGCGGCGCGAACTCGCCGAGGCAGGAGACCTCGCCGGCGCTCGCATCCGCGCACCCGAACCGTTTGGTACCAACGGATTTCGTGCCGACCACGCGCTTCTTCGGGGTGGCGGCGGCGTGCGTCGGCTTCGCCGGCGCCTTCGGTGCGGTCGGCGTACTGCTGGCGCTCGGCGCCTTCGGGATGTCCGGCTTGCCGACACACGGGATCTCGCCCGGCTTCACCGGCGCGCAGCCGTACGACTTGGGGGTGGTGGTCTTGCCGCCGAGCAGCGGGGTGGCGCTGGCGGACTGGGTCGGTACCAGCGCCACGGCGGCCAGGGCGACCGCCGAGCCGACGGCCAACAGAGCCCGGACCGGACGCCGACGGGGTGGTGCGGGGGAGCTTTCCATCCAGACTCCTTACGAGTCGGATCGACCAGGAGGGGTGGCAGATCCAGTAGTGGCCGAGAACACGTGCCACATGATCGTAAGGACGACAAACGGGCGAAATCAATGCATTGACGTCGATGCAGGTCAGGTGTTGCGCGCGTAGACGAGCCGCAGGCCGATCAGGGTCAGGTGCGGCTCGTGGTGCGTGACCGTACGGCACTCTCCGACCACCAACGGTGCCAATCCGCCGGTCGCGACCACCGCGCGCGGCTCGCCGACCTCGGCGGCGATCCGGCCGACGATGCCGTCCACCTGCCCGGCGAACCCGTACAGGATGCCGGACTGCAACGCCTCGACGGTGTTCTTGCCGACCGCGCGCGGCGGCCGGGTCAGCTCCACCTTGACCAGCTGCGCGGCCCGGGTGGCAAGCGCGTCCGCGGAGATCTCGACACCGGGCGCCAGCGCGCCGCCGAGGAACTCGCCGCGCGCGCTGACCACGTCGAAGCTGGTCGAGGTGCCGAAGTCGACGACGACCGCCGGCCCGCCGTACAGGGTGTACGCGGCGAGCGTGTTCATCACCCGGTCGGTACCGACCTCGCGCGGGTTGTTGTAGGTCAGCTGCACGCCGGTACGCACGCCCGGCTCGACCACGACGACCGGCACCTGCGGGTAGTACCCGGCGAACATCAGCCGCAGCTCGTGCAGGACCGCCGGGACCGTCGAGCAGGCCGCGATGCCGGTGATCTTCGCGCCGTCCAGCAGGCCACGGAACGTCAACGCCAGCTCGTCCGCCGTGGTACGGCTGTCCGTCTTGATCCGCCACGACCGGGTCAGGATCTCCCCGTCGAACGTGGCGAGCACGGTGTTGGTGTTCCCGACGTCGATGGCGAGCAGCATCAGCGCGCCTCGTCCCGGGGCCGCAGATCCATCGCGATGTCCAGGATCGGCGAGGAGTGCGTCAACGCGCCGACGGACAGGTAGTCGACGCCGGTCGCGCCGTAGTCCGCCGCGACGTCCAGCGTCAGGTTACCGGTGGCCTCCAGCTCGGCCCGACCGCCGACCGCGGCCACCACCTCGCGCAGCAGCTCGACGGACATGTTGTCGCACAACAGGAAGCGCGCGCCGGCCTCGACCGCCTCCACCGCCTCGGCCACCGTCGTCACCTCCACCTGCACCGGTACGTCCGGGAACCTGTCCCGCACCCGCTGGTACGCGGCGGTGATGCCACCGGCCGCCAGCACGTGGTTGTCCTTGATCATGGCGACGTCGTACAGGCCCATGCGCTTGTTCGTACCGCCACCGGCCCGGACCGCGTACTTCTGCAGGAACCGCAGGCCCGGCGTGGTCTTGCGGGTGTCCAGCACCTGCGCGCCGGTACCGGCGAGCGCGTCGGCCCAGCGCCGGGTGTGCGTCGCGACCCCGCTGGCGCGGCAGAGCAGGTTCAGCGCGGTCCGCTCCGCGGTCAGCAGCGCCCGCGCCGGGCCGACCACCTCGGCCAGCACGTCGCCGCGGCGCACCGCCGTGCCCTCCGGTACGTGGGCCTGGAAGCTCGTCGCACCACCGGACGCGAGATCGAACACCGCCGCCGCGACCGGCAGCCCGGCGACCACGCCGTCCGCCCGCGCCACCAGGTCGGCCACGTCGATCTGCTCCGCCGGTACGGTCGCGACGCTCGTCACGTCCAGCCCGTCCGGGCCGAGATCCTCGGCCAGCGCCCGGCGTACGGTGTCCGACACCTGGTCCGGGTCCAGCCCGGCGGCGGCAACGTAGTCCACAATGGACTGTCCTAGTACGACGGTGGTCATCCGGCGAGGCTCCTCGCGAACGTGGCGGACAGCGAACCGTTCGGGCGGACGCGGATGATCAGATGGCCCAACCAGTCCGGATCCGCGTCCGGGAAGTCGTCCCGCCAGTGGCAGCCGCGGGTCTCCTTCCGGTCGGTCGCCGCGGCGAGCAGCGCGGCGGCAACCGTGACCAGGTTCGTGGTCTCCCACGCCGCGGCGGACGCCGGCGCCCGCGACTCGGACAGCTCGATCACGTCGCTCGCGGTCAACAGCAGCGACTCGGCGCTGCGCAGCACGCCGGCGCCCCGGGTCATCGTCTTCTGCAACGGCTCCCGTACCGCCGGGTCGAGCGCGAACGAGGTGCCCTCGATCGGCACCGGGTCCGCCTGCGGCGGCAGATCCCGAGCGAGGTCGGCGCAGATCCGGGCGGAGAACACCAGCGCCTCCAGCAACGAGTTGGACGCCAACCGGTTCGCGCCGTGCACACCGGTACAGGCGACCTCGCCGCAGGCGTACAACCCCGGCACCGAGGTACGGCCGGACAGGTCGGTGCGCACCCCGCCGGACGCGTAGTGTGCCGCCGGCGCAACGGGAATCGGCTCGGTCGCCGGGTCGATCCCGGCCGCCCGGCAGCGCGCCGTGATCGTCGGGAACCGGCGCTCCAGCAACTCGCGCCCCAGATGCCGGGCGTCCAGCCGGACGTGGTCGGTGCCCTCGGCCAGCATCGTCCGCAGCATGTTCTTCGCCACCACGTCCCGCGGCGCCAGCTCGGCCAGCTCGTGCCGGCCCAGCATGAAGCGGCGGCCGTCGCCGTCGATCAGGTACGCGCCCTCGCCGCGCACCGCCTCCGACACCAGCGGCTGCTGCGCCAACCCGTCCCGGCCGCCCAGGTAGAGCGCGGTCGGGTGGAACTGCAGGAACTCCAGGTCGGTGACCGCGGCACCGGCGCGCAGCGCCAGCCCGACACCGTCCCCTGTGGACACCACCGGGTTGGTGGTGGCGGCGAACACCTGCCCCATCCCACCGGTCGCGAGCACCACCGCGCGGGACAGGATCGCACCGACCCCGTCCGGGCTGCCCTCGTCCAGTACGTGCAGGGTCACGCCGCAGGCCCGCCCGGCCCGGTCGGTCAGCAGATCCAGTACCAGCGCGTGCTCGACCAGCTTGATCCACGGGTCGCGGCGGACCGCGACGTGCAGCGCCCGCTGCACCTCCGCGCCGCTCGCATCGCCGCCGGCGTGCACGATCCGGTCCGCGTGGTGGCCGCCTTCCCGGGTCAGGGACAGCGAACCGTCGTCGTTGCGGTCGAACTCGGCACCGAACCGGATCAGCTCCCGCACCCGCGCCGGCCCGTCCGCGACCAGTACGTCAACGGCGGCCGGATCGCACAGCCCCACGCCGGCCACGTGGGTGTCCTCGGCGTGCGCGGCCGGGGTGTCGTGCGGATCGAGTACCGCCGCGATCCCGCCCTGCGCCCAACGGGTCGAACCGTCGTCGATGCGTTCCTTGGTGACCACGGTGACCCGCAGCCCGGCCTGCCGGGCGTGCAGCGCCGCGGTCAACCCGGCCACCCCGGAACCGATCACGCAGACGTCGGTCTCGTCGGTCCACCCGGGATCGCCGGCCGCCAGCCGCCGCGGCACGGTCAGCTGCCGGGCCGTCGTTGCCGGGGCGGTCACCGTGCGTCCACTGTGGACGTAGCGATCAGGTTGCCGGGCACCGGATCGCCGGGGATGCCGGGCGGTGCCGCGGCCGGATCCGAACCCAGCTCGATGATCCGGTTGGCCGCGTCGACGTGGACGATGTGCGGCCGGTACCCCCGGGCCTCGGTGTCGTCCATCGCCGCGTACGACATGATGATGACCAGGTCGTCCGGGTGCACCAGGTGTGCCGCGGCGCCGTTGATGCCGATCACACCGGACCCCGCGGCGCCGGGGATCACGTACGTCTCCAGCCGGGCGCCGTTGGTGATGTCCACAATGGACACCTGTTCGCCGTCGAGCAGATCGGCCGCGGCCATCAGGTCGGCGTCGATCGTCACCGAGCCGACGTAGTGCAGGTCCGCCTGCGTCACCGTGGCCCGGTGGATCTTCGACTTGAGCATCGTACGGAACATCGTCTCCCCTACTCGCCCGGCTTGTGGCCCAGCAGTACCGGCAGGTTGTCGATCAGGCGGGTGGTGCCCACGCGTGCGGCCACCAGCATCCGCCCCGGCCCGGAGTCCGGCGCCGGCCCCAGATCGGGGTCGGTCACCGTCAGGTAGTCGAGCTCGACCGGCGCCGCGTCGAGCACCGCGGCGGCCGCGTCGTACGCCGCCGCCGGCCCGTCGACGGCCGCCTCGGCACCGGCCCGCAGCGCCGCGGACAGCGCCACCGCGGCCACCCGCTCGTCGCCGGACAGGTACGTGTTGCGGCTGGAGCGCGCGAGCCCGTCCGGCTCCCGGATCGTCGGCACCCCAACGATCTCCACCGGCGCCCCGTCGGTACGCACGTCCAGGTCCCGGACCATCCGGCGCACCAGCGCGAGCTGCTGGTAGTCCTTCTCGCCGAAGAACGCCCGGTGCGGCGCGGTCAGGTGCAGCAGCTTCAGCACCACCGTCAGTACGCCGACGAAGAAGCCCGGCCGGCTGGCACCCTCCAGCTGGTTGCCCAACGGCCCGGGATCGACGCGGACGGCGGGCGGCCAGTCCGCGTACATCTCCGTCTCGGTGGGCGCGAACACCACGTCGACGCCGGCCTCGGCGCACAGCGCCAGATCGGCGTCCAGGGTCCGCGGGTACCGGTCCAGGTCCTCGTTCGGCCCGAACTGCAACGGGTTGACGAACACCGTCACCAGTACCGCGTCGCACTGTGCGCGGGCCGCCTCGATCAGCGCGCGATGGCCGTCGTGCAGCGCGCCCATCGTCATCACGACACCGACGACACCGGACAGTCCACTTCGGACCTTGTACAGGGTTTCCTTGTCCCGCACCACATTCATGAGCTGGTCCGATCCGTACGCCCGGCCAGCACACCGAGCAGCGCCTCCGCGTCGGTGGCCGGCAACCGGCCGGCCGCGATCGCCCGGTCGGCGGTACGCCTCGCCAACGCCAGGTAGGCGGCGACCGAGTCGGGCGCCGCGTCCGTGATCGCCTCGACATGGCGGCGGACCGTACCGGCATCGCCGCGCGACACCGGGCCGGTCAACGCGGCATCGCCCAGCCGCAACGTGTTGTCCAGCGCGGCGGACAACAGCGGCGCGATCATCCGTTCCGGATGCACGACACCCGCCTGGCGCAGCAGCTGCACCGCCTCGTTCACGAGCGTCACCAGATGGTTCGCGCCGTGCGTGAGCGCGGCATGGTAGAGCGGGCGGTCCTGCTCGGCGACCCACTGCGGCTCGCCGCCCATCTCCAGTACCAG
>Ga0164243_10007813_pt1 | contig 15898 bp, 14 predicted proteins | sample OricompcompostOP_FD_108781 | JGI IMG/M metagenome (GOLD analysis project Ga0164243, IMG submission 108781) | Organic Plus compost microbial communities from Emeryville, California, USA - Original compost - Organic plus compost (OP) | ecosystem: Engineered > Solid waste > Mixed feedstock >...
AGTACCCCGCCGAGTGCCAACGGAAGACCGGCGATGGCCAACCGACTGCCTGTCGGGTCATCGGGAGAGAGCGGGACGACATCGGTCACCGTGAGGTGGGGCGGGGTACGGCCGCTCGTTCGGCTGCCGTCGGCGAGGAACTGCTGCAGTGCTGTGGAGAGTTGGGTCATCGCCTGCTGGTCGGCGCTGCCGGCGGCCGAGGCGGTGAGGACTTCGGGACGGGTCGGGTCGAGCACGATGGCGCCGACTGCGTCGCGTTGCCGAATGGCGGCGACGGCCGCCGCGCGGTCGGTCACCGGAACCAACTCCACGGCACCTGCCGCCCTGCCGGAGACCGCCGCGTCGGCCTGCTGGACGAGCTGCGGTTGTCCGGTGATCGCCACCGGCACGCTGCGTGGTCGGGCGACCAGTGTCGGCCAACTGAGCGCCAACAGTACGAGACAGACCGCCGCGGCCGCGATGATCGGTGCGCCGATCAGCGCCGCGCGTCCCGATGCGGCTCGATGGGACATGACCACTCCTAGACAAAAAGCGAATGTTCGTTCTTGTTCGTTCCATTGAGACACCGGACCACAGAAGTTGTCAAGAACGGTCATTCGTTTTTATCCTCGGGTGTGCCGAAAGTCACCGAGCAGTACCGGACCGACCGCCGGGCCGAGATCACCGCAGCAGCCGCCCGCTGCTTCGCCACCAAGGGCGTACACCGGACATCGATGGCCGACATCATCACCGAATCGGGCCTGTCCGCGGGTGCGATCTACAACCACTTCCGCAGCAAGCAGGAGATCACCGTCTCGGTCGCCGCCTCGGTGATCAAGGGCCGGCTGCTGGGTGCGGTTGCCGACCTGGAGAAGGAGGGGGGAACCGTCGGCCCCGGCCGATTGATCGGCCGTGCCCTTGAGGAGTTGAACCGCACCTCGGACACCGACGGGCTGCCGTTGCACGGGCTGGTCATCCAGCTCTGGGCCGAGGCGGTGGTCGACGAGAAACTGCTGACCCTGATGCAGGAGCAGATCCGGTCCATCCGCACCAGCTTCATCCGACCGATCAAGAAGTGGGCGCGGGAGGAACACGGCCTGAGCGCCGCACGTGCCGCCCGGTGGTCGGAGGAGATCAGCCAGATCCTGATCGCCATGGCCTCCGGCTACGTGATCCAGCGTGCCCTGTTCCCCGACTTCGACCCGAAGAAGTACGTCGCAGACGCCGAGAAGATCATCAGCGGCATCGCTCCCTGATCATCACCATCGATGGCTGACCACCCAAGTCGCCGATTCACAGCCAGGTCACAGCGGAAACCGGGCTCCTCCTTGGGCAGCTCACCTTTCCTGGGTGGCAGAGCAGCGTCGAACCAGGAGGCGAAATGGCCGGACATCGATCAACCCAGCGGGACCGACAGGGCAGCGGCCGACTTCGCCGGCTCGGCGCCGGCATCGGCGCCGGAGCACTCGCGCTCGGCCTGATCCTCGGACCGGCGCAGCCGGCCCGAGCAGTTGATCTTGCCGACTGGTCCGGATACGACTACGGCGGTCAGTGGTACGGCAACGGCAGCAGTCCGGCCGGTGATCCGGCGACCGCTGCCGAGTCGCGCGGCGTCGTGCTGATCAACACCGAGCTGTACACCGGCTCGGGTGCGGCCGGCACGGGAATCGTGCTCAGCTCGTCCGGAAAGGTCGTCACCAATTACCACGTCGTCGAAGGATCGACCGCCATCGAGGTCACCTCGGCGACCACCGGCAGGACCTACAGGGCGACGGTCCTGGGAGCCGACAAGACCGCTGACATCGCCCTGCTGCAACTGCACGGCGCGTCCGGCCTGGCGACCGCGACGATCGACGACGACCCGTTGCGGATCGGCGACGACGTCACGGCGGTCGGCAACGCCGGCGGCACCGGTATGCTGACCCGTGCCGACGGCGAGGTCACGGCACTGGACCAGAAGATCACCACCCGGTCCGAGGACACCGTCTCCGGCGAGACGTTGACCGGCCTGATCCAGACCGATGCCGATGTGCAGCCCGGCGACTCCGGCGGCCCGCTGTTCGATGGGGAGAACGAGGTCACCGGGATCGATGCGGCCGCCTCGAGCGGCGGTCCGACGCAGAGCTATGCGATCCCGATCAGCACCGCTCTGGGCATCGTCCGGCACATCGAGTCCGGACAGGAAACCGCCGAGGTCCGCATCGGTGCTGCCGCCTACCTCGGTGTCCAGGTCACCGACGCCGTCTCCGGCGGGAAAGCAGCCGACGGGTACGGCGGACCGGGATCGTTCGACGACCCGTTCCAGGACTCCGTCGGCAGCCCGGCCGGGGCCGCAGTCGCCGGTGTCCGGAGCGGAACGGCCGCCGAGCGGGCCGGACTGCAGCAGGGCGACGTGATCACCCGGGTCGGCTCGACCACGATCGCCTCCGCCGACGACCTCACCAAGGCGCTGGCCGCCCACCAGCCTGGCGACCGGGTCAGCATCGGCTGGCTGGATGCGTACGGCCGGCAGCAGACCGCAACGGTGACCCTGGGATCCAGCCCGGTGAACTGACCCGGCACCGGTCGGGCAGGATGGCGGCATGGTGCTGTTCCCGACCACTTCCGACCGGACCGGCGACCGCGCGCGCCCCGCCATCACCATCGACGGGGTCGCGATCGGCCGCGACCAGCTCCACGGCGCAGCCGCCGCGCTCGCTGCCCGGCTGGCAGACCGCGTCGACCTCGGCAGCCCGGTGGCGGTGTACGCGACCCCGACCGTGCACACCGCGATCGCCTTCCTCGGTTGTCTGCAGGCCGGGTTGCCGGCAGTGCCGGTGCCGCCCGACGCCGGGCCGCGGGAACGGCAGCACATCCTCGCCGACTCCGGTGCCCGGCTCTGGCTCGGAGACCGGTTGGCTGATCTTCCCGAGGAACTGCCGTCGCTGACCGTCGACCCGACGGCCGCCGGTACTCCGCCGACCGAGCCGGACCCGGACAGTACGGCGTTGATCATGTACACCTCCGGAACCACCGGAGCGCCCAAGGGTGCGCTCGTTCCCCGCCGTGCGCTGGCCGCGCAGGTCGACGGATTGGCGCAGGCCTGGCAGTGGACCACCGATGACGTGCTGGTCCAGGGACTGCCGCTCTTCCACGTCCACGGGCTGGTGCTCGGCCTGATCGCACCGTTGCGGATCGGCGGTTCGCTGATCCACACCGGCCGCCCCCGGCCCGAGCTGTACGCCGCCGCTGCCGAAGCCGGCGGAACGATGTTCTTCGGCGTCCCGACGGTGTGGAGCCGGATCGCCGCGGCACCGGATGCCTGCCGCGCCCTGGCCGCGGCCCGCCTGCTGGTCTCCGGCAGCGCCGGACTGCCGCCGACCGTCTTCCGCGACGTGCAGCAGCTGGCCGGTCAGGGGCCGGTCGAGCGGTACGGGATGACCGAGACCCTGATCACCCTCGCCGCTCGGGTCGACCGCGAACGCCGCGCCGGATGGGTGGGCGAACCGATCGCCGGCGTGGAAGCCCGTATCCTCGACGAACAGGGCAATCCGGTTCCCGCCGACGGCGAGACGATCGGCGACCTGCAGATCCGCGGCACAACCGTTTTCGACGGCTACCTGAACCGTCCGGAGGCAACAGCCGAATCGTTCACCGCCGACGGCTGGTTCCGTACCGGAGACGTCGCTGCCAAAGATCAGCACGACCAGCACCGGATCGTCGGCCGGGCCAGCATGGATCTGATCAAATCCGGCGGCTACCGGATCGGCGCCGGGGAGATCGAGGCCGTGCTGTTGGACTACCCGGGCATCTCGGAGGCCGCGGTGGTCGGCGTACCGGATCCTGACCTCGGCCAGCGCATCGTTGCCTATGTCGTCGGTGATATGGTCGACGAGACAGCAGTGATCAACTGGGTCGCCTCGCAATTGTCGGTCCACAAGCGCCCGCGGGAGATCCGCCGCACTGATCAACTGCCGCGCAATGCGATGGGCAAGGTCCAGAAGACGTTGCTGAATTGAGCTGACCGGTGACCGAGTCGATCGTCCCGCAGACCTTCCGCGACATGCCGCGGTGGTGGTCGGAGGGAACCACCTGGTTGGATTCGCTGCCCGAACGGATCCGTCAGCAGTGTGATGTCTGGGACCTGACACCCGACGGTACGGCCTGGCACGGGAGCAACGCACTGGTGTTACCGGTACGTCGCGGGAACCAGCCGTGCGTGCTCAGACTCGCGCCACCCGACGAACGCACCCGCGGCGAACTGGCCGCCCTCGAGTTCTGGAGGGGTCGGGGGACTGTGCTGCAGTACGAGGCGGACGCGGATGCCGGCGCGGCACTGTTGGAACGACTGGACGGTGACCGCACTCTCGGCCGACTGGCTCTCGAACCGGCAGCCGAGATCCTGGGAACGATCATGCGAAGGCTCGCGGTACCCCTTGATGATCATGACGTGCCGAGCACCGCCGGGATCATCAGCAATCGATTGGACGAACTGGAACGGGATTGGAACGACGCCGGCGAACCGTTCGACCGGTCCCTGCTCGCCGATGCCGTGGCCGTCGGGCGCTCGCTGACCGGCATCACCGACGCCGTCGCGGTGAACGGAGATCTGCACCATGATCAAGTACTCGCCGGTGTTCGGGAGCCGTGGCTGGTCGTCGACCCGATCCGGCTCCGCGGCGACATCGGTTACGACCTGGCGCGTGCGCTGTGGTGGCGGCTGGACGAGATGCCGGATGATCGCACGATCCGCTCCCAGCTCACGGTGATCGGTGACGCGGCCGGGCTTGATCGTGATCATGCGCGGGCGGCGACCATCTTCCGCACTGTCGACTACTGGCTATGGGGATTGCGGAACGGCCTCACCGAGGATCCCGTGCGTTGCGCCCGGCTGCTGGCCGCCGTCCGCGAAGAACCATCACTACACCGCGGCCGCCGGGCTGCCGGACTTGCGGCAGGCGATCGCCGACAACCGGCGACGAGATCGGCGCGTTAGGTGAGTGGCTGTTCGCCAACGGCCTGTGGGTGATCACCGACGAGATCTACCAGACGCTCACCTACGGCGGGGTGGTCGCTCGCTCGATCGTCGACGTGGTTCCTGATCTTGCCGGGCAGACCGTCCTGGTCAGCGGTGTTGCCAAGACCTATGCGATGACCGGCTGGCGGGTGGGCTGGATGGTTGCACCGCCGGAGATCGCCCGAGCCGCGGCGACTCTGCAGTCGTATCTGTGCTCCAAGGTCAACAACATCGCCCAGCTCGCCGCGCTGGCCGCACTGACCGGTCCGCAGGGGCCGGTCGAGGCGATGCGGCAGGCGTTCGCGCGGCGCCGGACCCTGATCCTGGACAGACTGCGAGCGGTACCCGGAGTCGAGGCGCCTACGCCCGACGGCGCCTTCTACGTGTACGCCGACGTCCGCGGCCTGCTGGGCAGGAGTTGGCGCGGCGCGACGGCCGGGACATCGCTGGAGTTCGCCGATCTGCTGCTGGATCGGGCAGGGGTGGCGGCCGTACCCGGTGAGGCGTTCGGCCCGTCGGGCTACCTCCGCTTCTCCTATGCGCTCGGCGACCGGGAGATCGTGGAGGGCATCGACCGGCTGGCGGCATTCGTCGACGCCACCGGCTGACGGTTGTCCACAGGGAGACGACCGGCGACCCCAACCGGCGGCGGACATCGGACATGATCACCGGTCATGACGCACTCCGCTCGGCACCCGGCCCACCGCAGATCCGACGATCCCATCCCGCCCCTGCAACCACCTGACCAGGCGCCGCCCGTCCGCACCGACGAGGATGTCCGCCGCCGCTGGCGTTCCTTGATGGGCGACGGCGGGTTCGAACGGACGTCGCTGTGGATCGTCTGGTATGACGCGGACGGTCGACAGTTGCCGGTTGTGGTGCCGATCGACGATCTTCCCCGGACGTTCGACGCCGAGGCGCTGGAGAACCTGATCGGCATGCTGAGCCATCTCGAGTCGATGGGGGCGGCCAGTGTTGCGCTGGCGTTGAGCCGGCCCGGACCCGGTCTGATCACCGCGGCCGACCGGGACCGGGCCAACGCCATCCTTGCGGCCGTCGATCGGGCGCGCCGCTCGAAGGCGTTCGACCTGAAGCTGTGGCCGATCCATCTGGCGACGACCGATTCGGTACGCCCGCTGACCGTCGATGATCTTGTCTGATCACCGACGACGCGTACTGCCTTGTCAGGTCAGCCGATCACCACGCGGCTGAGCACCGGCAGGTGGTCGGAGGCGGCCGGTTCGTTGCGCCAGACCCGGGTCTGGGACGGCTTGACGCTCCGGGTGCCGAAGATCATGTCGATGCGCTTGGTGGGGGCCTCGGACGGGAAGGTGCTGTCGGCACCCTGACCGGCCGCGGTCCAGGCATCGGTGAAGGCGGTGGACAGGGTCGTGATCTCGGGCGCATCAGGGGTGGCGTTCATGTCACCGACCAGGATCGCGGGATCGTGGTCGCCGATCAGGTTGACGATCTCGGTCGTCTGGTGCAGCCGATCGGTCTGCGAACTCGCTGCCAGGTGGGTGCAGTAGAAGTCCACCGGTACGCCGCGTACGTCGAGTCGGGCGTGCAGCAGTCCCCGCTGCTCCTGGCCGGGAGTGTTGTAGAGGTAGGTATTCTCCCAGGACGTGATCGGATAGCGGGAGAGGATCGCGGTGCCGTACTGGATGCGGTCGGTGCTGCCGGCGGGCGGGTCTTGGTCGATGTTCGCACCGAAGACGACGTGCCAGCCCAGCAGCGCGGCGAGCTCCGCCGGTTGGTCGGCCCATTCGCTGCGATCGGAGAAGTGCCGATCGACCTCCTCGAGACCGACGATGTCCGCGCCGCTGTCCTTGATCACTCCGGCGATCCGGGCGACGTCAAGGACTTCGTCGGTGCCCGCGGCGTGGTGGATGTTGAAGGTCATCACGTCGACGACGCGCGCAGAGGCGGCCTCGGCCTTCGCGGCGCCGGTGATGCTTGTCGTGGTCATCACCATCAGCATCGCAGTCGTGAGGGTGACGGCGGACAGGAGTCTTCGAAACATCGGTGTTCCTTCCGGGGGGTGGGGGATTCTCTTCTGATGTGATCGGTCCGGTTCTCACTCGATCGGCAGTTCATAGGACGGTTGCCGGCCGCGTCCGGAGATCACGATCCGGTCCTGGTGGAGGTCGGCGATCGCGTACGCGTTGGTCGTCGATTGCACGACGCCGTTGAGGGTCAGGTAGTGGATGCCGTGCCGGATTGCGTACCCGCCGGCATGCTGGTGGCCGCAGATCCAGATCTTCAGCGCGGGGAATCCGGCCAACCAGTCCGCCAGTTCATGATCATCCAGCAGGTTGTCGTGATGATCGGGGTGGACGGGATGATGGGCGAGGATCGCCGCGCGGACGCCGTCGGCCGCAGCTTGCTCCAGGTGCTCGGCCAGCCAACCGCGCTGCGCACCGCCGATCGTGCCGTTCCACGGATTGGCGTTGACCCGCCCCTGGCTTTTCACCCGCGCCAGCAGTTCCTCACCGGGCGACGCCTCCATGGTCCCGGGTAGATGTTCGATGACGCCCACTTCGTTGGTGTCCAGTACCAGGAACCGCCAGTCCTGGTGATCAACGGCGTAGTAGGCCGCGGGCATGTCGTACGCCTTGATCACCGTGGCCCGGTCGCTGCGCCCGGTCGGTGACCCGTACGAGGCGAAATCGTGGTTGCCGAGCACGTGGTGCACCGGTGCCGACGATCCCGCCAAGATGTCCAGCACCGGCCCGGCGTTCTCCAGATCGTGATCGACGAGATCACCGAGATGCACGACGAAGGCAAGGTCGTTGCGGTTGAACTCCGCGACAGCCTCCCGAAGTTTGGCCAGGGACGCGCGGTAGTGGCGATCGAGTCTCTCGTCGGCGTCGTCGTCGGCGTACTGGACGTCGGCCAGCAGGCCGACGCGAAAGAGCGGATCGGTCACCGTCCGAGTCTCGCGGCGTTCGACCCTCCACGGCAAGGGTTGACACGATGTCGTCGCAGAATGTGGATGATCACCGATCTGCCCGCGACCGGCCTGCGTCACCGCAGCCGCTCTCGCATCACGTGCTGTGCTCGTACCGCCGAGGTCGCCCCGTACCGCCGAGGTCGTTCCCGCACCGCCTGCTCGTACACGCACCGCCTGCTCGTACACGCACCAGTTGGTCGGCGCCGCACCGGTAGGTCGCCGCCGCACCGGTTGCAGTGGGTGCGGGGCCGTGGAACTGGTGCGGCGGGCGGCGGTTGGCCCCGGACGAGCCTCGTTCCCGCACCAGTTGGTCGTTGCCGCGACCTTTGCTGGTCGGCGCACCGGTTGCAGTGGGTGCGCGGCCGACCAACTGGTGCGCGGCCGACCAACTGGTGCGGCGCCGTGGAACTGGTGCGGCGCCGACCCAGCGGGGACCGACCCACGGGGACTGACCAGGCGGGCACCGACCAAACCGGGCGGCGCCGACCCGGGGCGCCGACTACTTGCCGATGGCGGCGTTGGCCTTCCGCTCGGCCTCGGCGAGACCGGACTTGACGGGCGTACGGCCAAGGAAGATCTCCTTGAGGATCGGGTCGTACGCGTCGGAGGACCCACTGCCGCCGGTGCCGCGCGGCGCCTGGATGGTCTTGCCCGCCGCAGCATCGACGAAGGGCTGTACGTCGACGTCCTTGCCCTTCCAGTAATCGACCCAGGCCGACTGCGCCGTTGTCACCGCCGGCAGCGCGGTCCCGGACTCGCCGATGAACTTGTTCCCGTCGGCGGACCCCAGCCAGCCCAGCAGCTTCTTCACCGCGTCGGCGTTCTTGGTCGCTGCACTCGCGGCGACGATCACCCCACTGGCGACGCCGTAGCTGCCCGCCGGTCCGGCCGGGTTCCGGGCGATCGCCCAACCGAACTTGGCCCCGTCGGCGACGTTGGCCAGGTTGTAGGTGCCGGACTGGAAGATCGCCAGGTGGCCCTGCAGGAACTGGTCCCGGCTGAAGTCGCCGTTGTCGTTGGTGTCGGCCGCCGACGGCGCCACGTGGTACTTGTTGATCAGGTCGACGATGTAGCTGAACGCCTCGACGGTCTTGGGGTCACTGCCGAAGACGAACTTGTTCGATCCGTCGGCCTGCCAGCGGCCGCCGTTGGACCCGATGAACGGGAAGTAGATGGCCTGCAGATCGTAGGCGGCGTTGTAGCCGTACGTCTTGATCTTCTTCGGATTGAAACCCGGATCCGCCGCAGTCTTGCCGTTGCTGTCGACAGTCAGCTTCCGCAGCGCCGGGAGCAGGGTGTCACCGGGGCCACCGCCGGGCCGCCACTGCAGCTTGCCGACCTGGGACAGCAGCCGCGGGTCGGAGTCGGACAGGATCGACTTGTTGTAGAAGATGCCGTTGGCGTCGGCGATCTGCGGTACGCCCCACAGCTTGTTCTTATATGTGTACTGCTCGACGACCGACTTCTGCCAGGCATCGTCGACGCCACCCAGCAGGGTGTTGACGTCGCTGATCTTGCCGGCGTCGGCGTACTGCTGGAAGTTCAGCGAGTTGGTCCAGAACAGATCGTCGATCGTGCCGCCGCCGACGTCGACCGGCAGCTGGTCCCAGTAGTTCTGCCAGGGAACAAGGTTGATCTTGACCGTGATGTCGGGGTTCTGCTTGGTGAACTCGGCGAAGGCCTTCTCGTACGCCTTGGCCACCTGGTCGTCCCAGAGACGGAAGCCGATGGTGGTCTTGGCCGATCCGGTGCTGCCGCCGCCCTTGTTCTGTGCCTGTTGTTGGTTGGGGGAGCAGGCGGCCAGCAGGGCTCCACCGGTGCCCGCGCCCAGCAGGGTCAGAGCTTTGCGTCGGCTGAAAGACGTGGATCCAGTCATGAATTCCTACCTTCGTGAGGGCCTCGTGCCAGGCTGGTTCGAGTCTCGCATGGGGTCTGATCGGCGATCACTTGAATCCGCCGATCGAGATTGAGTTGACGATCTGGCGTTGGAAGATCAGGTAGATCACGATCAACGGCATCAAGGCGATGCTGGTGGCCGCCATCACCAACGTCCAGTTTCCGTTGTACTGGCTCTGCAATCCGGCCGTCGCGACGGTGAGCACCGCCCAGTCGGGTCCGGAGGTGATCACCCGCGGCCACAGGAAGTTGTTCCAGTGGCTGACCACCGTGATCACCGTGAGCGTGGCGATGATCGGCCGCGAGTACGGGATGACGACGTACCAGAGCACCCGCAGGGTGCCGCAGCCGTCGATCCGGGCGGCGGCCTCCAGATCATCGGGCACGCTGCGGAAGTACTCCCGGAGCAGGAAGATCGCGTACGGTGAGCCGAACATGGTCGGCAGCACCAGGGCCCAGAAGGTGTTCCGCAGCCCCGCTGCGGTGAACATGCCGTACAGCGGCACGATGGTGGTCACCGCAGGGATCATCATCGTCGCCAGATAGGCCCAGAAGATGACGTCCCGCCCCGGGAAGCTGATCCGGGCGAACGCGTGCGCCGCCAGGATGGAACAGCTGAGCTGGACGACCAGGATGACAACGGTCATCTGGACCGTCACCGCGATCGGTGAGATGAAGTTGTGTTCCGGCCCGAACAACTCTGCGAAGTTCTGCCAGGTGACCGGCGAGGGCAGGCTCAGCGTCGAGGTGTTGGAGAACTGCTCGGGCGTCTTCAGCGCCGTGGCGAAACTCAGCAGGAAGGGCGTCACGATGATCACCGCGCCGAAGATCAACACGGCGTAGGCGAACACGACCGTGCCGACCCGCTGGGCCGGATTGCGTGACCGGGTCACCGGACGGATGGCGGCCATCAGCCCGCCACCTCGTAGGTGATCCGGCGCCGGAAGTAGACCTGCTGCAGCACGGTGACAACGATCAGGCCGACCATCAGCACCACCGAGAGCGCCGACGCCTTGCCCAGGTCGAGGTCCTCGAAGGCCAGCGAGAAGATCCGGTGGGCGATCACGTCGGTCCGCCCCGGCGCACCGGGCCCGCCGCCGGTCATCGCGTACACGGTGTCGAAGACCTGGAAGGAGGAGATGATACTGGTAGCCAGCACGAAGAACGTGGTCGGGCGCAACAGCGGCATGGTGATCCGCCAGAACACGCCGATCTCCCCGGCACCGTCCACCCGGGCAGCGTCCTGGATGTCGCTGGGTACGCCGCTGAGCCCGGCCAGATAGAACAACGCCACATAACCGGTCTGGGTCCAGACACTCACGAAGGACACCGCCGGCAGGGCCAGCGCGAAGCTCGTCAACCACTCGATCCGGGTCCCGATGATGGCGTTCAGCAGGCCGCCGGTGGGTGCGAACACCCATTTCCATACCACGCCGAGGGTGAGCGGCGCACAGATCCAGGGCAGCGCGAAGATCACCCGGAACACCGGCGTGCCGGGCAGCCGTTTGGACAGGAGGACCGCCAGCCCCAGCCCGAGCAGGGTCTGGGTCGGGATGACCAGCAGCGTGTATTGCGCGGTCACCAGGAACGAGTGCCAGACGTCCGGGTCGGTGAGCACGGAGAGGTAGTTCTCCGGGCCGAGCCACTTCGGCGGGGAGATGATGTTCCAGGACTCGAAGCTGACCGCGACCGCCACCAGCACCGGGACGATGAGGAACAGGCCGATCCCGATCAGGCTGGGAGCCAGCAGGCCGTAACCGACGGCTGCCCTGCGCAGCGTACGGCTCCGCCTGCTCATCCCTGGTTGGTTCCCGTCTCGATCGTCGTGCGGTGGCAGCAATATCTAACCCGATCGGCAACCGATCACCGCGGAGCCGGGCATGATGTCCGGTGTCGGGTCCTCCAGGTCGGGCCAAGCCGGGATCGCGCCGAATATCACCACCAAGTCCACCGGACGAGGAAAAATTTGACTTCTCGGGCCGGAACGACGCGAAAGGCATCCGTCGGAGCGCCGGATAGGTCTTTGGGGGAAGTTTCTGGCACGCTAGGTGGGATGTGGGCGCTCCGGCCATAGGGTCGGTCCGGCCGGCGGACAACACCGGATGACCGGGGCCTGTCAGGTACGCTCACGTCGAGCGTCGCAGCCGCCGCTACTCGAAGATCGGGCCTGACCAGGGAGCTAGCCATACCGATGTCAACACCGACGTCCACCCACGCGGATTATCGGATCAGTCAACTCGACCAGCTCGAGGCTGAGTCCATTCACATCTTCCGCGAGGCCGCGGCGGAGTTCGAGAAGCCGGTACTGATGTTCTCCGGCGGCAAGGACTCCATCGTCATGATGCGGCTGGCGGAGAAGGCGTTCTTCCCGGCCAAGCTGCCCTTCCCGGTGCTGCAGGTCGACACCGGCTACGACTTCCCCGAAGTGCTCGCCACCCGCGACAACTGGGTCAACCGGCTGGGCGTACGGCTCGTCATTGCCTCTGTCGAAGAGGCGATCAAGAACGGTGTCGTCGTCGACGACGGCAAGACCAGCCGGAACCGGCTGCAGATCGGCACCCTGCTGAACGTCATCGAGGAGGAAGGCTTCACCGCCGCCTTCGGCGGTGGCCGGCGCGACGAGGAGAAGGCCCGCGCCAAGGAACGCATCTACTCCCACCGCGACGAGTTCGGCCAGTGGGACCCCAAGAACCAGCGGCCGGAGCTGTGGGCGCTCTACAACGGCCGGTTGCACGAGGGCGAGCACATGCGCGTCTTCCCGCTGTCCAACTGGACCGAACTGGACATCTGGAACTACATCGCCCGGGAACAGATCGAGATCCCGTCCATCTACTTCGCCCACCAGCGCCGGGTCATCCGCCGCGACGGCATGCTCCTCTCGGAGTCGCCGCACGTGCAGCCCAAGGACGGCGAGACCGTCGAGGAACTGATGGTTCGCTTCCGTACGGTCGGCGACATGACGCTGACCGGTTGTGTCGAGTCCGAGGCGGACACGCTCGAGAAGATCATCGCCGAGATCGCGGTTGCCCGGGTGACCGAACGCGGCGCCACCCGCGGTGACGACAGGTTCTCCGAGGCTGCGATGGAGGACCGGAAGAAGGAAGGTTACTTCTGATGACCAGCGCCAACCAGCCCACGCCGGTTGTCCAGCGTGATGCGGACCTGTTGCGGTTCGCCACGGCCGGATCGGTCGACGACGGCAAGTCGACGCTGATCGGGCGCCTGCTGCTGGATTCCAAGGCGATCTTCGAGGACCAGTTGGAGGCCGTCGAGGCGACCAGCCAGTCCCGCGGCTACGACTACACCGACCTGGCGCTGCTCACCGACGGACTCCGTTCCGAGCGTGAGCAGGGCATCACCATCGATGTCGCCTACCGCTACTTCGCGACCCCGCGCCGCAAGTTCATCATCGCCGACACTCCCGGGCACGTGCAGTACACCCGGAACATGGTCACCGGAGCCTCCACCGCCGATCTCGGCCTGGTGCTGGTCGACGCCCGGCAGGGTCTCACCGAGCAGTCCCGCCGCCATGCCGTGCTGCTCTCCCTGCTCCGGGTGCCGCACCTGGTGCTGGCGGTCAACAAGATGGACCTCGTCGACTATGACCAGAAGACCTTCGAGAAGATCGACGAGGAGTTCACCTCCTTCGCCAGCCGGCTGAACATCCCCGATCTGCAGGTGATCCCGATCTCTGCGCTGCAGGGCGACAACGTGGTGACCCGCTCGACCAAGATGCCGTGGTACGAGGGTCCGTCGCTGATCCACCATCTGGAGCATCTGCACATCGCTGCGGACCGGGAACTGCGCGATGTCCGCTTCCCGGTGCAGTACGTGATCCGGCCCAAGTCCGATCAGTTCCACGACTACCGCGGGTACGCCGGGCAGGTGGCCGGCGGCGTGCTGAAGCCGGGCGACGAGGTCATGGTGTTGCCCAGCGGTATGACCTCGACGATCGAAGCCATCGACATGTTCGACAAGCAGATCGACGAGGCGTTCGCGCCGATGTCGGTCGTCGTCCGGCTGGCCGACGACATCGACGTGTCGCGCGGCGACATGATCTGCCGCACCAAGAACATGCCGGAGCAGACCCAGGACATCGACGCCATGGTGTGCTGGATGACCACCGCTCCGCTGCGGCCGCGGGCCAAGCTGGCGATCAAACACACCACCCGGACCGCACGGGCCCTGGTGAAGAACATCCAGTACCGGCTGGACGTCAACACCCTGCATCGCGACCAGTCGATCAACGAACTGGGACTGAACGAGATCGGCCGGGTGCAGCTGCGCGTCACCCAGCCGCTGATGGTCGATCCGTACGAACGCAACCGCACCACCGGCTCGTTCATCCTGATCGACGAGGCGACCGGTGTTACCGTCGGCGCGGGCATGATCAACGGCTGAGCCGTTCTTGGCGGGCGGTCGACCGGGGTACTGCATCAGGAGCTGGACAACCAGGCGTACGGCTGAGGAGGCGGTGTGGCGGTCGAACCGGAACTTCGGGGCAAGTACCGCGCGGTGGCCGCTGATGCCCGGTCCGATCTGGAGACGGCCGAACCTCAGGAGATCCTGGCCTGGGCGCTGGGCACCTTCGAGGACCGGATGTGTCTGACCTCGTCGATGGAGAGCGCGGTGCTGATCGACATGGTGGCGCGGATCCGGCCGGGTACCGACGTGGTGTTCCTGGACACCGGCTACCACTTCGCCGAGACGTTGCAGACGTTGGACCGGATCCGGGAGCGGTATCGGGTCAATGTTCGGGTGATCCGGCCGCGGCAGTCGGTGGCGGAGCAGGATGGTTTGTTCGGGGCGCGGCTTCATGATCGTGATCCGGATGCCTGCTGCACTCTGCGCAAGGTGGAGCCGTTGCGGCGGGCGTTGCAGCCCTATGTTGCGTGGGCTTCGGGGATCCGTCGGGACGAGACGCTCAGCCGTCGGTCGATCGGTGTGGTGGATTGGGACGACAACCGGGGCATGGTCAAGATCAACCCGCTGGCGACCTGGACCCAGCAGCAGGTCGACCGGTATGTCGCCGATCATGACGTGATCACCCATCCGCTGCTGGCCCAGGGCTATCCCTCGATCGGCTGTGCCCCGTGCACCCGCAAGGTCAAGCCGGGTGAGTCCCCGCGAGCCGGACGGTGGGCCGGCACGGGCAAGGACGAATGCGGCCTGCACCTGGATCCTCCGCAGGCCGGACCGGACAGCGGCAACACCTCGCTGGATCTGACCGGCGGTAGCTTCATCAGCCTGCCGAAGGAGCAGTAGAAACCCCAGGCGGGGCGCCGGGTCGCTGTGCAGGAGCGGTCGGTCGCCGTACCGTGTCGGTATGGGGGCTGAGCGGGACCGGCTTGCCGACGTTGCCCGGGCCGCCGTCGGAGCGGGCGACTGGGCGCGAGCCCACCGCGCCTATCAATCGCTGGTCGAGCGGGATGCGACCGCGGAGGCGCTGCTCGGGCTGGGAGACACACTGTGGTGGCTCGGCGAAACGGTGGCCGCGATTCGCCAGCTGGAGCGGGCGTACGCGGCATTCCGCCGCCGCTCGGACGCCGATCAGAGCGCCATGACCGCGATCGGGCTCTATCTCATCAACCGGGTCAGTCTGGGACGGACCGAGGTCGCCCGGGGCTGGCTGGCCAGGGCGCACCGCTTGGCGGATCTGAGCACATCGCCTCCCGTCCCGGGCTGGGTTGCACTGATGCGCGGCCACGACAGCGAAGACCCGGTCGCCGCCGAACGCTTCGCCGCGGACGCGCGGCAGGCCGGGGCGGCGGTCGGTGACGCCGACCTCGAACTCTGCGCGCTGAGCCAGCTGGGTGCGGCCCTCGTTGCGCAGGGTCGCGGGACCGAGGGCTCGGCCTGCCTGGACGAGGCGATGGCCGCTGCACTTGCCGGCGAGGCAGAACGGCCGCACACTGTGGTCTTCACCAGTTGCAACCTCGTCGGGGCCTGTGCCCGGACCGCTGAGTTCGACCGCGCCGCGCAGTGGATCTGCGCCGCGGACACCTTCCAGCGCCGGTACGGCAACCTCCACCTGTACACCACCTGCCGTACCTACCTCGGCGGCATCCTGTTCG
>Ga0164243_10007816_pt1 | contig 15896 bp, 17 predicted proteins | sample OricompcompostOP_FD_108781 | JGI IMG/M metagenome (GOLD analysis project Ga0164243, IMG submission 108781) | Organic Plus compost microbial communities from Emeryville, California, USA - Original compost - Organic plus compost (OP) | ecosystem: Engineered > Solid waste > Mixed feedstock >...
CGACGAGGTCAAGACGATCTACGAGCGCTCGGTCGAGGGCCGCCGCGCCTTCACCGCGCCGCCGCTCGACGTGCCGGTCAAGCCGCTCGACGAGCTGATCCCGGCGCGCCTGCGCCGCGCCAAGCCGGCGCAGCTGCCGCAGGTCTCCGAGCCGGAGATCGTGCGCCACTACAACCGCCTGTCGAAGCGCAACTTCGACCTCGACACCGGCTTCTACCCGCTCGGGTCGTGCACGATGAAGCACAACCCGAAGCTGCACGAGCGCGTCGCCGGCCTGCCCGGCAACGCCCGCCTGCACCCGCTGCAGGACCCGGCGCGGGCGCAGGGCGCGCTCGAGCTGATGCACGGACTGCAGGAGGCGCTCGGCGAGATCGCCGGCATGCCGCACGTCTCGCTCCAGCCCTCGGCCGGCTCCCACGGCGAGCTCGCCGGCCTGCTGCTGACGCGCGCCTACCACGAGGACCGCGGCGAGCGCCGCACGAAGGTGCTGACGCCCGACACGGCTCACGGCACCAACCCGGCGACGGTGACGATGGCCGGCTACGAGGTCGTCAAGGTCGGCACCAACGCCGACGGCGGCGTCGACGTCGAGGACCTGCGCGCGAAGGCCGACGACTCGGTCGCCTGCCTGATGCTGACCAACCCCAACACGCTCGGCGTCTTCGACCCGCAGATCGAGGAGATCGCGCGGATCGTCCACGACGTCGGCGCGACGCTCTACTACGACGGCGCGAACCTGAACGCGATCATGGGGATCACGCGCCCGGGCGACATGGGCTTCGACATCGTCCACTTCAACCTGCACAAGTCGTTCACGCAGCCGCACGGCGGCGGCGGCCCCGGCGCCGGCCCGATCGCCGTCAGCGAGCGGATCGCGCCGTACCTGCCGACGCCGCAGGTCGTCAAGCGCGAGGACGGCAGCTTCGACCTCGAGCACGACATCCCCAAGTCGATCGGCAAGCTGCGCGGCTTCCAGGGCAACTACGGCGTCTTCGTGCGCTCGTACGCCTACATCCGCTCGCTCGGGGCGGAGGGGCTGAGAGAGGCGTCGGAGATCGCCGTCCTCAACGCCAACTACCTGCTGGCGCTGCTGAGAAGAGCCGGCGTCGCCGAGTACCTGCCGGCCGCCTTCGACCGCATCTGCATGCACGAGTTCGTGCTGTCGGGCGCGCCGATGAAGCGCGAGCTGGGGATCAGAACGCTCGACCTCGCCAAGCGCCTGCTCGACCACGGCGTCCACCCGCCGACGGTCTACTTCCCGCTGCTCGTCGACGAGGCGCTGCTGCTGGAGCCGACCGAGACCGAGACGAAGGAGACGCTCGACCACTTCGCCGAGGTGATCGCGTCGATCCTGGCGGAGGCGAAGGCCGATCCCGAGATCGCCCGCAACGCGCCGTACACGACGCCGGTCCGCCGCCTCGACGAGGCCGGCGCGGCGAAGAAGCCGGTCATCCGCCAGCCGCTGTAGCGGCCGATCGCGGCGGACGCTCACGCCTGCTTCGCCGGCAGGTCGAGCGTCCGCTCGCGCGGGACGCCCTCGCGCAGCTGCTGCTCGCGCTCGATCTCGGCGTCCAGCTCGGCGCCGTAGAGCAGCGCGACGTTCGACAGCCAGATCCAGCCGACGAGCACGATCGCGCCGGCGAAGGCGCCGTAGAGCGCGCCGACGTCGGCGACCTTCGAGATGTAGGTCGCGAAGCCCCACGACGCCGCCAGCCACAGCGCGACGCCGACGACCGCCCCCGGCGTGATCCAGCGGAAGGAGCGCTGCTCGACGTCGGGCGTGACGTAGTAGAGGAACGAGAAGACGAGCACCGCGACCGCGACCGCCGCCGGCCAGCGCAGGACGTTCCAGGCGTCGGCGACCTCCGGGCCGAGACCGGCGAAGCCGAGCAGGTCCTGCGCGAAGGAGCCGCCGACGAAGACGAGCACGAGGGTGAGCACGATCAGCGTCATCAGCACCGCGGTCGACAGCACGTCGACGGCCTTGCGGCGCAGGAAGCGGCGCCCGCGCTTGGACTCGAAGACGACGTTGAGCGCCCGCCGCGCCGCCTCCAGCGCGCCGGTCGTGCCGTAGAGCGCGATCACGACGCTGATCGCGAGCGTCGTCGCGGCGGTGCCCTTGTGCTGGAAGGCGCCGCGCAGCGTGCTGTCGAGCGGGTCGAGCGCCGAGGCCGGCGCGACGTCGCGCAGGTAGCCCATGATCGCGTCGTAGGTCGCCGGGTACTGGCCGATCAGGCCGAGCAGCGAGACCGCCAGCAGCAGCGCGGGGAACAGCGACATCAGGCCGTAGTAGGTCAGCGCCGCGGCGTGATGGGTCATCTGATCGTCGTAGAAGGAGATCAGCGAGCGCTTCACGATCGTCGCGAGCGGCGGCATCAGCGTTCACCGCTACCCGTTCCGGTGCGAAGTCAGCTCGGCCGGGCCGGCCGCCGCTAATCTTGACTTTCCGAGTCGAGTTTGAAGCGAGGACCCATCGCATGACCAGCACGCCGCGCCTGCCCGCCCTGATCGACGTCGCCGCGCTCGACGCCCACCGCGGCGATCCGCAGCTGCGCATCTTCGACGCGACGGTGCTGCTCCAGCGCCCGCCGGAGGGCGGCCCGTACGAGGTCGTCAGCGGGCGCGCCGGCTACGACGCCGGCCACATCCCCGGCGCCGCCTTCGCCGACCTCGCCGGCGACCTCTCCGACCCGGACTCGCCGTTCTCCTTCACGCTCCCGAGCGCCGAGCGGTTCGCGCGCGCGGCCGGCGCGCTCGGGATCGGCGACGGCGTCCACGTCGTCGTCTACGCGCAGGAGGCGACGATGTGGGCGACGCGGCTGTGGTGGCTGCTGCGCTACTTCGGCTTCGACGCCGTCAGCGTGCTCGACGGCGGCCTGCCGGCGTGGCGGGCGGCCGGGCTGCCGCTCGCGGCCGAGGCGACGAACCATCCGCCGGCGACCTTCATTGCGCGCCCCCGCCCCGAGCTGCTGGCGACGCGCGCCGACGTCGAGGCGATCGCCCGCGGTGAGGCGCCGGCCTGCCTCGTCAACGCGCTCTCGCCCGAGGTCTTCCGCGGCGAGGGGCCCAGCTCCTACAGCCGCCCGGGGCGGATCCCGCGCAGCGTCAGCCTCCCGCACGCGACGCTGGTCGACCCCGAGACCAACCGCTTCCGCCCGCTGCCCGAGCTGGAGCGGGCGCTCGCGGCCGCCGGCGCCGAGCCGGGCCAGGAGGTCGTCGCCTACTGCGGCGGCGGCATCTCCGCGACCGTCGACGTCTTCGCCTACGCGCTGACCGGCCGCGACGACGTCAAGCTCTACGACGGCTCGCTGACCGAGTGGACGGCCGACCCCGAGCTGCCGCTCGAGGTCGGGTGAGATCGGCTCGCGCCGAGCCGGCTCGCGCCGAGCCGTCGCGCGCCGCTACGCCGGCCGTTTCGCCGTCACGACCACCCGCGCGCCCTCGCGCGGGATCATCGTGACGTTGCGGTGGCGGGCCCGCTCGGGCGCCCGGTCGGCCGGCGCGAGGTCGGTGCGGCGGGCGATCGCGCGCATCACGACGCGCTGCTCGGCCATCGCCAGCGCCGCGCCGAGGCAGCGGCGGATGCCGCCGCCGAACGGGATCCAGGTGTAGGTGCCGGGTCTGATGCCGAGGAAGCGCTCGGGCCGGAAGGCGAACGGGTCCGGGTAGACGTCGGCGCGGTGGTGCAGCAGCAGGATGCTGACGAGCACCTCCGACTCGGCCGGCAGGACGTAGTCGCCCAGCTGCCACGGCCGCATCACGCGGCGGCCTATGACCGGGATCACCGGGCGCGAGCGCATCGTCTCGTGGATCGTCGCCTCGATCCAGCCGTCGTCGTCGGCGAACTCGCCGCCGCCGGAGCGGGCGACGTCGCGCAGCCGGTCGTACGCGCCCGGCGTGCGCACGAGCCGCTCGAACGCCCAGGCGAGCGAGTTGGCGGTCGTCTCGTGGCCGGCGAGCACGAGCGTCACCAGCTCGTCGCGCAGCTCTCTGTCGGTCAGCGGCGTGCCGTCCTCGGTCGTCGTGCGCAGCAGCAGCGAGAGGATGTCGGTCCGCTCGGCGGCGTCGTCGGCGGCGCGGCGGGCGTCGATGACGGCGTAGATGTAGCGGTCCAGTCTCGCCAGCAGGCGCTTGAGCGGCCCCGCGGGCTCCTCGCGGTCGATGTTGAGCAGCTCGAAGAACTGCGCCTCCGGCCGCACCGACAGCGCGACGCCCCAGCGGATCGCCTCGCGCAGGCTGCGCTCCGGCGTCCCCTTCGCCGGCAGCCCCTCGATCCCGAAGATGCCGGCCATGATCACGTCGAGCGTGATCGCCTGCATCCGCGGCGCCAGCCGGATCGGCTCGCCGACCGGCCAGGCGTCGATCTCCCTGTCGGCGACCTCCGCGATCATCGCCGCGTAGCGCGCGACCGCCTCGCCGTGGAACGGCGGCAGCAGCAGCTTGCGCTGGCGCATGTGGCGCGGCCCGACGGCGGTCAGCACCGAGTTGGGCCCGACGATCGGCCGCAGCGGCGACTCGCCGGTCAGCGACGGCGCGTCGTCGGCTCTGGCGGTGAAGAGCGACTTGACGTGGTCCGGGTGGCTCGTCATCACGAGCGGCGCGTCGCCGTCGTAGAGCCCGCGTACGCGGAAGGTCTCGCCGAGCTGACGGCGGGCCGCGAAGACGAACTCGATCTGGCGGACGGAGAAGCGCAGCGTCTGCAGGGCGCGCGGCAGTCTGATCGCCGGCGGCAGCGCGATCGGGCGGCGGTCGTCGGCGGCGAGCGGTCCGGCGGGAGAGGAGGGGGCCTCGCCGATCAGCACGTCGTCGGCGGAGGACGGAGCGAGCGTGGCCATGGGGTTATTGAATCAGAGTCCAATAGCTCCCTTCAAGTCGGTGCGGCCCTACACTCGCGTGCTGGATGGCCAGCTCCCGCACCCGCCTCGACGTCGACGTCCGCCGCGAGCAGCTGCTCGACGCCGGCGTCGCGCTGTTCGCGCGGCGCTCGTGGGAGGAGGTCTCGATCGACGGGATCGCCGCCGCCTGCGGCGTCTCGCGCGGGCTGCTCTACCACTACTTCAAGGGCAAGCGCGAGTTCTACGTCGCCTGCGTCGAGCGGGCCGTGCAGCGGCTGCACGAGGAGATCGAGCCCGACCTGTCGCTGCCGCCGACGGCGCAGCTGCTGACCGGCCTGCGGCGCCACTTCGCCGGGATCGAGCAGCAGGCCGACGCGCACCAGCTGCTGCTCGGCGTCGCCGCCGCCGACGAGGAGGTCGCCGCGATCGTCGCGCGCGACCGCGAGGCGTTCGCCGAGCGCGTGCTCGCCGGCATGCCCGGCGCCGGCGCCGGGTCGCCGCTCGCGCGCGCGACCGCGCGCGCCTGGATCGGCTCGGTCGAGGCGGCGACGCGCGAGTTCATCGACAACCGCGAGGTGACCGCCGAGCAGCTCGTCGCGGTGCTGGCCGAGTCGCTCGTCTCCGCGCTGCTTGCCGCCGCCCGCCTCGACCCGTCGATCGAGGTGCCGGAGGGGATCGTCAGAGCGGCCGGCGGCGGCGTCGTCGACGCGATCGTCGCGACGTGGCCCGAGGGCCCGCCCGACGACGACTGTCTCGCGCCGTAGGGCGATCGGCGCTGTATGCTGTGCTGTATATGGCTGCTCTCCGGACACAGATCTATCTGACCGCTGAACAGCGGGAGCGGTTGGACGAGATCGGGCGCCGCGAGGGGAAGCCGCTGGCCGAGCTGGTGCGAGTCGCGGTCGACGAGTATCTCGCGCACACGGCGCCGGACGCCCAGAGCGCGCTCGACGCGACCTTCGGCGCGCTGCCTGACCTGTCCGTCCCCTCGCGCGACGAGTGGGACCGTGTCTGAGGTCCTGGTCGACAGCGACGTCTTCATCGATCACCTGCGCGGTGCGCACGCCTTCAGGCTGCCGCGGGGGGAGGTCGCCTACTCGGTCGTCACACGCACCGAGCTGTTCGCCGGCCACGGCAGCCAGGAGCGGACGGTCGCGGAGCTGCTCGGCCCGTTCCGTGAGGTGCCGGTCGATCGGGCGGTCGCCGAGCTGGCGGGGCGTCTGCGGCGCGAGCGCGGCATCCGGATCGCGGACGCGCTGATCGCGGCGACCGCGGTGACGCAGGGCTTGCGACTGATGACGCGCAACGTCAGAGACTTCGACGGCGTCCCGCGGCTGCGGCTGATCGCGCCGGATCGATAGCTTTCAGTCCGTGCGCATCTTCTCTGGGATCCAGCCGACGGGCCGAAAGCACCTCGGCAACTTCATCGGGGCGATCGAGCCCTACGTCGTCCACCAGGAGCGGGGCGAGGCGATCTACTGCGTCGTCGACCTGCACGCCACGACCGTGCCGTACGAGACCGCGAGAATGCGCGCGAGCGTCTACGACACGGCGTGCATCCTGCTCGCCGCCGGGCTCGACCCCGAGCGCTGCATCTTCTTCCGCCAGAGCGACGTGCCGGAGCACACCGAGCTGAGCTGGCTGCTGGCGTCGGTCACCTCGTTCGGCGACCTCAACCGCATGCACCAGTTCAAGGACAAGGCCGGCGCGCAGCGCGACCTCGTCTCCGCCTCGCTCTTCACCTATCCGGTGCTGATGGCGGCCGACGTGCTCGCCTACCGCGCCGACGAGGTCCCGGTCGGCGACGACCAGCGCCAGCACATCGAGCTGATGCGCGACATCGCCGAGCGCTTCAACGCCCGCTTCGCGCCGGACGCGGCGACGCCGCCGCTGGTCGTGCCGGAGGGCGTCTACCGCGAGGTCGGCGCGCGCATCATGGACCTGCAGGAGCCGACCCGCAAGATGTCGACGACCGGCGGGACCGAGCAGGGGACGGTGCTCGTGCTCGACGAGCCGAAGACGATCGAGAAGAAGTTCAAGCGCGCCGTCACCGACTCGGGCTCCGAGATCCTTCACGACCGCGAGCAGAAGCCGGGCGTCGCGAACCTGATCGAGATCTACGCGGCGGTGAAGGGGCTCTCCTTCGCCGACGTCGAGCGCGAGTTCGCCGCCGCCCGCTACGGCGACTTCAAGGTCGCGGTCGCCGGCGCCGTCGTCGAGCGCCTGATGCCGGTCCAGGAGCGCTACGCCGAGCTGCGCGCCGACGAGGGCACGCTGGAGGCGATCTTCGCCGACGGCGCCGAGAAGGCCCGCGCGATCACCCGCGAGACGCTCGCCGACGTGCGCGAGCTGATGGGCGTCGGGCCCAACCGCGCCGCGGTGCGGTAGCCGCTTGTAAGCGGGCGGCGCGATCCGGACATATGGGGGTGTGACCGCCTCCGCCGATCGCGCCCGCCTCGAGGCGCTCTACGCCGAGCACGCCGCCGCCGTGCACGCCTACGCGCGGCGGCGGACCGACCCCGCCAGCGCCGAGGACCTCGTCGCCGAGACCTTCCTCGTCGCCTGGCGGCGGCTGCACCGCGTTCCGCCCGACGCGCTCCCGTGGCTGTACGCGACCGCCGGCCGGCTGCTCGCCAACCAGCGCCGAGGCGAGGCGCGGCGGGCGGCGCTGACGGCGCGGATCGGCCGTGAGCGGACGCTGGCCACCGGCGCCGGCGCGGTCGGCGTCGCGGCGGCGGCCGCAGGCGACGGGGGCGGGAGCGAGCTGAGCGACGACGGCGAGCGGCTGCTGCGCGCGCTCGCCGCGCTGCGCCCGGCCGACCGCGAGGCGCTGCTGCTGACGGCCTGGGAGGGGCTGGAGCCGGCCCGTGCCGCGGCCGCCGCCGGCTGCTCGAAGGCAGCCTTCCACGTCCGCCTTCACCGCGCCCGCAGACGGCTGGAGGCGGCGCTGGAGCGCGAGCACGCCGCCGCGGCGCCCACGACCACCCCGCAAGAGGCCCGCGCATGAGCGACCTGATCGACCAGCTGCGCGCGCTCGACCCCGAGCGCGACGGCGCCTCCGGCGCCCCGCCCCTCGGCTGGCTGCGCGCGCTGCTCGACGCCGCGCCGGAGCCGCGCCGCGAGCGCTGGCGTCCGCGCCGCGCCGCCGCCCCCCGCGACGCGCCGAGCCACCGCCGCCAGCGCCCGATCGCCGTCGGCGTCGCGCTCGCCTGCCTCGCGGCGCTCGCGCTGATCGCCGTCGCGGTGCTCGGCGGCGGCACGGACCCTCGCAAGGACGCGCTCGTGCCGGCTGGCAGCGACGAGCCGGTGATCGTGCACGTCGTCACGCGCACGACGATCGACGGGGCGAGCGGCAGACCCGTCCACGCGACCTTCGGCAGAGTAGGCACGCTCGACGGGCCCGTCGAGCGCTGGACAGTCGGACCCGACCGCTGGCGTCAGCGGCTCACGTTGACGCCAGGCGGCAGCCGCCCGGGCGGAACGATCGACAGCGCCTACGCGCACGGCGTCCAGGTGACCCGCAACTCGTGGCAGCGCAGAGCGCGCCGGCAGCGGATCGCGCCGCCGGGCAGCAGACTCGAGCCGGCGCTGCTGTTCGCAGGGGTGCCGTCCCAGCGGGCGGTGGCGCTGCTGAACGGCGTCGCCGACCCGCGCGCGACCGTCGAGCAGATGCTCAGAAGCGGCGAGGTGATCTCGCTGGACGAGGTGACGCACACTGGCCGGCGCCTGCTGCCGCTGTTCAGCGAGACGCCGCGCAGACGGTCGGGGCCTCGCGCGTGGACACCCGGGATGCGCATGACGTGGTTCGTCGATGCCGAGACGTACGTGCCGGTCGAGCTGCGGATCCGAGCAGAGTTCGGCACGACCGGAGCGGCGACGTCCGACGACGGCAGCCGCACCGTCTTCGACGTCTATGAGACGCTCCCGCTGAACAGAGCAACCGAGCGGCTGCTGCGCCTCGGCGGGCGGACGAGGTGAGTCATGCTCCTGACCGGAATGCGAGGCTGAGCAGGGAGAACGCGCCAGCCGGGCGGGAGCGTCAGGTGCGGTCGCTAGCGTGTTCGTGCAGATGCGTGCCGCTGATCTCGACCTCGACCTGGACGTCTTCGCCGGGCCGTTCGACCTGCTGCTGACGCTCGTCCTGCGCGAGGAGGTCGACCTGCTGGAGGTCGACCTCGCCGACGTCGTGCTGACGTACATCGACTTCCTCGAGGCCAAGGGCGAGCTCGACCTCGAGCTGGCGACCGAGTTCCTCGTGCTGATCGCGGCGCTGCTGGAGCTGAAGTCGCGCCTGATGCTGCCCGGCGAGGAGGAGGAGCTGGTCGACCTGCAGCCGGGCGAGGCGGCCGAGGAGCTGCTCGCGCGCCTGCTGGAGGCCCACCGCTACCGCGGCGCCGCCGACTACCTCGCCAGACGGCTCGACCAGCAGTCCGGCTACCGCTTCCGCCACGCGCCGCTGCCGGCCGAGCTGCGGCGCGGCACGCTGGAGGACTCGCGCCCCGTCTACGACCCCGCCGTGCTCGGCCGAGCGATCGGCGGGATGCTGCGGATGCCGGCCGAGATCTCGCTCAGCCACGTGACGATCCAGAGAGTCACGGTCGTCGAGCGGCTCAGACACCTGCGCTCGCTGCTGCACCGCGGCCGCTTCTCGTTCGACGAGGCGGTCGCGAGAGCCGACCGCGTCACCGTCGCGGTCACGATCTGGGCGCTGCTGGAGCTGTACAAGCGCGGCGAGGCGACCTGGGAGCAGGACGAGCCGTTCGCCGAGATCACGGTCGAGGCGCGTGCGGAGAACCCGTGGGCGAACGCCGAAGCGGTCTGATGGCAGACGAGCACGCTCCCGACGCGCCCGACCGCGAGGCGCCGGCTCCCGACGCGCCCGCTCCCGACGCGCCCGACGCCGAGGCCCCGCAGCTCGACACCGCAGAGCTGGAGCGCCTGATCGAGGCGCTGCTGTTCCTCTCCAGCGACCCGGTCAGCGCCGAGCAGCTCGCCGACGCGACCGACGCCGACCCCGACCAGGTCGCCGCCGCGCTCAGAGCGCTCGGCGAGGACCTCGAGCAGCGCCGTCGCGGGATCGTCCTGCGCGAGCTGGCCGGCGGCTTCGTGCTCGCCTCCAACCCGCTCGCCGAGGACGCCGCCCGCCGCCTCTTCGGCAAGCCGCGCACGCCGCCGCTGACCCCCGCCCAGGCTGAGACGCTCGCCGTCGTCGCCTACCTGCAGCCGGTCTCGCGGCCGGAGATCGCCCGCATCCGCGGCGTCAACGCCGAGTCGGCCGCGGCGACGCTGATCGAGCGCGGCGTGATCGAGGAGGGCGGCCGCTCGCAGTTCGGCGCCGTCCTCTACCGCACGACCGACCTCTTCCTGCGCCTGTTCGGCCTCAGATCGCTCGACGACCTGCCCGACGTCAGCGCCTGGGACCCCTCGCCCGAGGTCGCCGCCAACATCCGCGACCGGCTGCTGCGCGCCGGCGAGGCGCGCCTCGGCGTCCCGGCCGCCGCGCAGCCGGCCGAGGGGCGCACCGAGCGGCCCGGCGGCGCCGAGCCGGCAGTCCCCGCCGGCGACGCGCTCGGCGCCCTCGGCGCCGACGTGATCCCGCTCAGCTCGCCGAAGCAGCCTTGACGGCCAGCTGACCGCAGGCGGCGTCGATGTCGCGGCCGCGTGTCAGGCGCACGGTCGCGGAGATGCCGTGCTCCTCGAGCACCGCACGGAAGGTCTCGATCGCCTCGCGCGAGGAGCCGTCGTAGACCGAGTCGGTCGGGTTGTACGGGATCAGGTTGACCTTGAAGATCCACGGCTCCAGCAGTCTCGCCAGCTGGAGCGCCTGCGAGTAGGAGTCGTTGACGCCGGCCAGCATCACGTACTCGATGAAGACCATCCGCCGCTTGACCTCGTAGAAGTCGCGGCACGCTCTCAGCACGTCGTCGAGTCTGTAGCGGTCGTTGACCGGCATGATCTGCGAGCGCAGCGCGTCGTCGGGCGAGTGCAGCGAGAGCGCGAGGCGGATCGGCATCTCCTGCGCCGTCAGCCGCTCGATCCCGGGGATCCATCCGACCGTCGAGATCGCCGTGCGGCGGTGCGTGATCCCGATCGAGGGCAGCCTTCTGCAGGCGGCGAGGACGTTGTCGAGGTTCATCATCGGCTCGCCCATGCCCATGAAGACGCAGTGGTCGACCTCCTCGATGCGGCGGAAGTGGAGCGCCTGGTCGAGGATCTCCGAGGTCGTCAGGTTGCGGCCGAACTTCATCGTGCCGGTCGCGCAGAAGGTGCAGGTCAGCGGGCAGCCCGACTGCGACGAGAGGCAGAGCGAGCGGCGGCCGTCCTTGTAGCGCATCAGCACCGCCTCGACGGCGCGGCCGTCGCGCGTCGTGAAGAGCGCCTTGACGGTGCCGTCGCTGGCGTGCAGCTCGCGCTCCAGTCTCAGGCTGGAGAAGGGGACGCGCTCGGCGAGCGTCGCGCGCAGGCCGGCCGGGAGGTTGGTCATCTCCTCGTAGCCGGCGGCGCCTCTGGCCGTCCACTCCCACACCTGCTTGGCGCGGAAGGCCGGCTGGCCGAGGTCGGAGAGGGTGCTGTCGAGCAGGTCGAGATCCATCGCGGCCCTCTATGGTGGCAGGCCCGTGCGACTCGCAAAGTTCCTCGCCCACGCCGGCGTCGCCTCGCGGCGCGCGTCGGAGCGCCTGATCGCCGACGGCCGCGTCGAGGTCGACGGCCGCACGGCGACCGATCCGGCGATGGACGTCGGCGACCACAACGACGTCCGCTTCGACGGCGATCGCATCCGCGGCGCCGAGCAGCGGGTCGTCTACGCGCTCAACAAGCCGCCCGGCGTCGTCTCGACCGCGGCCGACACGCACGGCCGCACGACGGTCACCGACCTCGTCCCGCAGGGCCTGCGCCTGTACCCGGTCGGCCGCCTCGACGCCGACACGACCGGCCTGATCCTGCTGACCAACGACGGCGAGCTCGCCAACCGCCTGACCCATCCCCGCTACGAGGTGCCGAAGACCTACAGAGCGACCGTCCGCGGCCCGGCGATCACCGAGCGGTCGCTGCGGCGGCTGCGCGAGGGCGTGCGGCTGGAGGACGGGATGACCGCGCCGGCGCGCGTCCAGCGGCTCTCCAGCCACGTGCTCGAGATCACGATCCACGAGGGCCGCAAGCGCCAGGTGCGGCGGATGTGCGAGGAGGTCGGCCACCCGGTCAGAGCGCTGGTGCGGATCCAGTTCGGGCCGCTGCGGCTCGGCGAGCTGCAGCCCGGCCGCTCCCGCAAGCTGACCGCGAGAGAGGTCAGAGACCTCGCCGCGGCGGCCAACGAGCCGAGGGCCGGGGCGGCGTGAGCGAGGCGGCGGGCGCAGATCGCGCGGCCGCCGCTGCCGCTGCCGGCGAGGACCCGCGCGAGGTCGCCGTCTTCGACCTCGACGGCGTCCTCACGCGCCGCGACACCTTCACGCTGTTCGTGCTCGGCCGCTTCCGGCGCTGCCCGCTGCGCGTCGCGCTGGCGCTGCCGCTGGTGCCGCTGATGCTGCTGCCGGCGAGCCGCCGCTGGGCGATCACGCTGGCGGTGCGGCTGTCGCTGGTGCGGCTGAGCGTCGCCGGCTACCGCGCCGAGGCGGCCGCCTTCGCGCGGCGGCTGGCGGCGACGCCCGGCGCGCTCCAGCCGGGCTGCGTCGCGCAGGCGCGCGCCCACCTCGACGCCGGCGCGCGCGTCGTCTTCGCGACCGCCTCCGAGGAGGCGCTGGCGCGGGCGCTGCTCGACGCCGCCGGCCTGCCCGACGCCGAGCTGGTCGCCTCGCGGCTGGCGCGCAGCGGCCGCAGCTGGCGCGTGGCGCTGCACAACCTCGGCGCCGAGAAGCCGCGCCAGCTCGCGGCGCGCGGGATCCGCCCGCCGTGGGCGGTCGCCTACAGCGACCACGCCGTCGACCTGCCGCTGCTGCGCGGCGCCGAGGTGGCGGTGCTCGTCAACGCCTCGCCCGCCTTCCTGGGGCTGGCGCGCGCCGAGCTGGAGGGCGAGGTCCACCTCGCCGACTGGCCGGCCGGGTGACGGTCTACACTTCCGCCGCCTATGCGGCTCTTCGCGCTTCGAGGCGCCATCACCGTCGACGCCAACGACGCCGAGCAGATCCTGTCGGCGACCGATGAGCTGATGCGCGAGCTGATGGCGCGCAACGACCTGCAGGCGGAGGCGATGGTCTCCTGCCTCTTCACCAACACCGACGACCTCGACGCCCAGTTCCCGGCCGTCGCCGCGCGCAGGATGGGCCTCTCGAGAGTGCCGCTGATGTGCGCCCGCGAGGTGCCGGTGCCGGGCTCGCTGCCGCTCGTGATCCGCGTGATGGTCCACTACTACGCGCCCGAGGACCACGTCCCGCAGCACGTCTACCTGCGCGGAGCCCGCATCTTGCGGACTGACCTCGAGTCGGCGCAGTAGCCGTCGGCTACCGTCGTCGGCATGCAGCGCGCGCTCCGCTCCCTCCAGACCGTCTTCGCCGACCCGGCGGCGCCCGCGGCCGCCGCCGCGCTGGCCGAGCTGCGCGCCCGCTGGCGCGAGCTGGGGGAGGAGGAGCGGGCGGCGCTGACGCCGCTGGCGAAGCTCGCGGCCGAGCGGATCAGAGCGGCGCGGGAGGCCCCGCCGCCGGCCGAGGACGACCACCTCGCCTACCTCGACAGCCTCGGCGGTCCCGTCGAGGAGGACGACCCCGGCCGCTTCGGCGGCTTCGAGCCGGCCGCCGCCGCGCCGCCGGCCGCCGAGCCGACGCTGTTCGCGCCGCCGCCGCCGGCCGCGGCGCCGACGCCGGCCTCAGCGCCGACGCCCCCGCCGCGCCCGCCGCGCGCCGCGATCGACGCCGATCCCGCCTCGCTGCTGCACCTGCTCGGCCTGACCAGCTTCCGGTCCGGCCAGCGCGAGGCGGTGCAGGCGGCGCTCGACGGCCGCGACGCGCTCGTGGTGATGCCGACGGGCGGCGGCAAGTCGCTCTGCTACCAGCTGCCGGCGCTCGCCAGCGACGACCTGACCGTCGTCGTCTCGCCGCTGATCGCGCTGATGCGCGACCAGTGCGCGCGGCTGACCGATCTCGGCCACCCGGCCGTGATGCTCGCATCCGGCGTCGACGCGGAGACCAACCGGCGCGCGCTCGACGAGATCCGCAGCGGCGCCGCGACGGTCGTCTTCGCCGCCCCGGAGCGGTTCGCCAGCGCCGCCTTCCGCGCCGCGATCGCCGCCCGCACGATCGCGCTCTTCGTCGTCGACGAGGCCCACTGCGTCTCGGAGTGGGGCCACGACTTCCGTCCCGACTACCTGCGCCTGGCGCAGGTGATCGCCGATCTCGGCCACCCGCCGGTGATGGCCTGCACCGCGACCGCGACGCCGAAGGTCGCGGAGGAGATCGTCGCCCGCCTCGGCCTGCGCGAGCCCGAGCGCGTCCGCTCCGGCTTCGACCGGCCCAACATCTCCTTCGACGTGCTGCCGTTCGACGGCGAGGGCAGCGTCGCCCGCAAGCGCGCGACGCTCGTCGCCGGCGTCCAGATGCCGGAGAACCGGCCGGCGGTCGTCTACTGCGGCACGCGCAGATCGACCGAGGAGATCGCGATCCTGCTCGACGAGGCCGGGCTGCAGACGGTCGCCTATCACGCCGGCATGAGCGCCGAGCAGCGCTCGCTGCGGCAGGACGCCTTCATGCGCGGCGACGTCGACGTCGTCGTCGCCACCAACGCCTTCGGGATGGGCGTCGACAAGGCCGACGTGCGCTCGGTCTGGCACTGGGCGCTGCCCTCGAGCCTCGAGGCCTACTACCAGGAGGCCGGCCGCGCCGGGCGCGACGGCCAGCCCTCGCGCGCCGTGCTGCTCGCCTCGCGCGCCGACCTCGGCCGGCTCGTCCGCTTCATCCAGCAGGCCGAGGTGACGCCCGCGCAGGTCGAGGGCCTGGTCGGCCGGCTGCGCGCGCAGGCGGGGGCGGAGGGGGTCGAGCTGGACGCCGGCGCCGAGGGCGACCGGATCGCGCTCGCGGTCGCCGAGCGGGCCGGCGCGCTGCGGCTGGAGCCGGGCTCCGGCGGGCGGCTGCACGTGACGCTGAACGACGGCGGGCTCGACCGCGCCCGCGTCGCCCAGCTGTGCCGCGCGGCGACCGACCGCCGCTGGCAGTCGTACCGCTCGATCGAGGCGTACGCGAGCGGCGCCGACCGCTGCCGCCGCCGCCAGCTGCTCGACCACTTCGGCGACGACGCGCCGGTCGCGCCGCTGGGCCGCTGCTGCGACGTCGACGACCCGGTCGACTGGCTGCCGCCGATCACGGTCACCTCCAAGCGGGCGCGGGCGAGCGCCGCCGCGGCCGCCGAGGAGGGCCCGCCGGTCAGCGACGCCGAGCTGGCGCCGCTGAAGGAGTGGCGCCGCGAGCGCGCCGACGGCAAACCGGCCTACACGGTCGCCACCGACGCGACGCTGCGCGAGATCGTCCGTCGCAGGCCGGCGAGCGCGGCCGAGCTGCTGGCGATCAGGGGGATCGGCCCCTCGTTCGTCGACAAGCACGCCGACTCGCTGCTGGAGCTGCTGGCGAGCGGCTGATCAGCCGCGCCGCAGGTCGCGCGCGACCTTGGCGGCGCCGACGAGCATGTAGCTGCCGGTCAGCGCCAGCGAGGCGAGCGCGCTGGCGCGCGGGATGTCGCGCCGGCGCAGGTGGCCGACGCCGGCGGCGGTGTCGGAGAGGTCGACCCCGAAGGCGAGCCGCTGCCAAGTGTCGCGCGCGCCGCCGCGGCTGAGCAGCCAGCCGCTGCCGAGCGCGATCGCGCGGGCGCCGAAGATCCGCGTCATGTAGTCGAGCTCGGGCGTCCGCCGGCTGCCGGCGCCGGAGGCGCGCGCCATCGGCCCGGGCGCCAGCCGGCTGGCCGCGCCGAGCGCGATCCGCCCGACCGCGAGCGCGGCGAGCGCGCGCTCGATCGTCCTGTCGCCGTCCATTCCCATTGCCTCCTTACATACAGACAGTTTGTATGAGACTAGCGGTCGGAAGCGGCGGCGCGCGCCGCTTCGGCACAATGGACACCCTCACCACGCCAGCGAGAACGGACCCA
>Ga0164243_10007817_pt1 | contig 15895 bp, 13 predicted proteins | sample OricompcompostOP_FD_108781 | JGI IMG/M metagenome (GOLD analysis project Ga0164243, IMG submission 108781) | Organic Plus compost microbial communities from Emeryville, California, USA - Original compost - Organic plus compost (OP) | ecosystem: Engineered > Solid waste > Mixed feedstock >...
CGAACGGGGCCGCGGCGAACGGGGCCGTCAACGGCGCGGCGGCGCAGGCCGGCCCCGCGGGGCAGGTCGGCTCGGCCGGGCAGGTCGGGGCACCGGGCCAGGTCGGCGCGGTGCGCACCGGTGCGGGAGCGCCCCCGAACCAGGGCGGTGCGCGAGTGCCCGGGCCGCACGCCGGGGTCCCCGGGCCCCAGCAGCCCGGCCCGCAGCAGCCCGGCAGCCAGCAGGCGGGCAACCAGCAGGGCGGCAACCAGCAGCCCGGGAACCAGCGCACCGGTGCTCCGGCGCAGGGCGCGAATTCCGGCTCGCAGCAGCAGAACCCGCACGACCCGCCGACGCGGCGCATCCAGCTGCCCATCCCGGGCGCGGGCGAGCAGCAGCGCAGCGACCAGAGCGGGCAGCGCCGCTGACCGCAGCGGACCGCTGAGCGAGCAGCGGGGCGAACGCACCGGGCGGGCCGGATCAGCTGATCCGGCCCGCCCTTCTCGTGCAGGAGCTCAGTCGACCTGGGGCGCGGCGCGGCGGGCGGTGGCGAACCGCGGCCGCCCGGCCAGGTCCGGGTGGTCCTCGACGTCCTGCAGCACCCGCCGCGCCCGCAGCAGCGCGGGCACCGAGCCACCGTGCGTGTCGTCGTGCTCGATGGCCATGCCCCCACCGGGCCGCAGCAGCCGCGCCCCGCAGGCGATCACGTGCCGCACCACGTCGAGCCCGTCGCGGCCGCCGAACACCGCGGCGTGCGGGTCGTGGTCGCGCACCTCCGGCGGCACCGGCGTGCCCTCCGGCACGTACGGCGGGTTGCACAGCACCAGGTCGACCAGGCCCTCCAGGTCCATCAGCAAGGTCTGGTCGCGCACGTCCCCGGCGTGCAGCCGCACCGGGGTGTCCCCGGCGGCGGCCTGCTGGTCCATGTTGTGCCGAGCCCAGGACAGCGCGTTGGCGTCCAGCTCGACCGCGTGCACCTGCGCGTCCGGGCGGGCGTGCGCGAGGGCCAGCGCGAGCGCGCCGGTGCCGGTGCACAGGTCCACGACCACCGGCCGGTCCACGCCCTCCAGCTCGCCCAGCCCCCAGGACAGCAGCAGCTCGGTCTCCGGGCGCGGGACGAACACGCCGGGGCCGACGCTGAGCGCGACGCCGCCGAGCGCGGCGGTGCCCACCAAGTGCTGCAGCGGCACCCGCTCGGCGCGTTGCTTCACCAGCGCGTCCAGCGCCTCCACCACCGGTGGGTCGACCAGCGGCACCATCATCAGCTTCGTCCGCTCCACCCCGAGCAGGTGCGCGGCCAGCAGCTCGGCGTCGGCGCGCGGGCTCGCCACGCCGGCCGCGGCCAGCTTGCGCTGCGCTTCGAGGATCGCCAGGCGAAGTGGCTGTCGAGTCACGTCGGCCAGCTTAGAGCGCCGCCCGTTCCGCCCCGTTCAGGCGATCGCCGGACGCGCCCGTGTCGGCTCACGAGTCCCGCCCGCTCACGCGTCGGCGGACAGGCGCTCGGCCCGGTCGGCGCTGATCAGCGCGCCCAGCACGCCGTCCAGGTCGCCGTCGAGCACCTGGTCCAGGTTGTAGGCCTTGTAGTTGACCCGGTGGTCGGAGATCCGGTTCTCCGGGAAGTTGTAGGTGCGCACCCGCTCCGAGCGGTCCACGGTGCGGACCTGGCTGCGGCGGGTCTCGGCGGCCTCGCGCTCGGCCTCCTCGTCGGCCATCGCCTGCAGCCGCGCCCGCAGCACCTGGATCGCGCGCAGCTTGTTCTGCAGCTGCGACTTCTCGTTCTGGCAGGACACGACCACCCCGGTCGGCAGGTGGGTGATCCGCACCGCCGAGTCGGTGGTGTTCACGCTCTGCCCGCCCGGGCCGGAGGACCGGTAGACGTCGATGCGCAGGTCCTTCTCGTCGACCTCGACCTCGACGTCCTCGGTCTCGGGGTAGACGAGCACGCCGGCGGCGGAGGTGTGCACCCGCCCCTGCGACTCGGTGACCGGCACGCGCTGCACCCGGTGCACGCCGCCTTCGAACTTCAGCTTGGACCACACGCCGTCCGGGCCGGGGTCGGTCTTGGCCTTCACCGCGACGGTGACGTCCTTGAAGCCGCCGAGGTCGGATTCGGTGCGGTCCAGCACCTCGGTCTTCCAGCCCTGGCGCTCGGCGAAGCGCAGGTACATGCGCAGCAGGTCGCCGGCGAACAGCGCGGATTCCTCGCCGCCCTCGCCGGACTTGACCTCCAGCACCACGTCGGAGGAGTCGCGCGGGTCGCGGGGCAGCAGCAGTTCGGTGAGCCGCTCCTCCAGCTCCGGCAGCCGCTCGGCCAGCGACTCGGCCTCGGCGGCGAAGGCGGCGTCCTCGCCGGCGAGCTCGCGGGCGGTGGCCAGGTCGGAGCGGACCCGCTCGTACTCGCGGGCGGTCTTGGCGACCGGGGTCAGTTCGGCGTAGCGGCGGCCGAGCTTGCGGGCGTTGGCCTGGTCGGCGTGCACGTCGGGTTCGGCGAGCCGCCGCTCCAGCTCCGCGTGCTCGGCGAGCAGCTCTTCGAGCTTCGACGTCTCCACGGCACCCTCTTCACTCCTGCCCGCCCGCGAGGGCCGGGCCGACCGGCCACGACACGACAACGGCGCCCGCCCCGCCGGTGATCAGCGGGAGCGGGCGCCGTCGGCTCAGCTACTTCTTGGTGCGAGCGCCCTGGGGGCGGCGGCCGTAGCGCGCCTCGAACCGGGCGACCCGGCCACCGGTGTCCAGGATCTTCTGCTTGCCGGTGTAGAACGGGTGGCAGTTCGAGCAGACCTCGACTGCGATGCTGCCGCCCTTGGTGCTGCGGGTGGTGAAGGTGTTGCCGCAGCCGCAGACGACCTCGGTGTTCGTGTACTCGGGGTGGATGTCCGACTTCAAAGCCATGTCCTCCTGTTCCGGGGCCGCCGGGTCCGCGGGTGGGCCTGCCCGCAACCCGCGGTGAACCGGAGCCGATTCGAGCGGTCATTCTGCCAGACCGACCGCGCTGACCTGCCAACGCCGGGGCGCAGCCGGCTATTCCGGCACCGCGGGGCCGGGTGGCGACCGCCCGTCGCCGCACAGCTACCGCCCGTCGATCGGGACCATCCGGGGTGGTGCTTCCGGAGCAGTCGGTGATCATGCTTAACCGCGTGCTGCTGTGTCCTGCCCTGGGAGAGTTCGGGATCCGGTCGTGGATCGCGGTGCCGCCGCTGTTCCTGTGCGCAGCCACGGGAGTCGCCGCCGCCGGTGCGCACGTGGTCGGTGACGGCGGCTGGTTGACGGTGTCGGCGCCGCTGCTGTTCGGGTTCGCCGCCGCGCTGGCGCTGTTCACGGGTTTCCGAGCGCGGTGGCGGAGGCCGTGGCGGTTGCTGCTGCGGGGCGCCTATCCGGTGTTGCTGGTGGGGTGCGCGCTCGCGTTCGACCACATCCGGGTGCCGGTGGTGCCGGCGCTGCTGGTGGGGGTTGTGACGTTGGGGCTGCTGGGGCTGGTGCTGGCGCGCGGGTCGCGGCGGCCGGCGCACTGCGGGGAGCAGTAGGTCGTCAGCGGGGTGGCAGCGGGGTGAGGCCGCGCTCGGCGAGCATCTCCCGCATGAGCTCGCTTTCGGTGGCCTGGGACCGGAGCATGTTGCCGGCCAGGCCGCGGACCGGGGCGAGTTCGGCGTGCTCGGCGCCGTAGCGGGCCATGCCGGCGCCGCCTTCGTGGTGGCGCAGCATCAGGCGGAGGAACTCGGCGTCGAATTCGGGCCCGTGCGAGGACTTCAGCCGCGCGAGCTCGGTGGCGTCGGCCATGCCCGGCATCAGCCCCGAACCCTGCATCGGCATCCCGCCCGGCATCGCACCGTGCTGGTGCCCTCCCTCGTGCATCCACCGCATCGGCATCCCGGAGGACTGCGGCGGCCGGCCCCACAACGCGAGCCAGCCCTGCATCCGGCCGATCTGGTCGCGCTGGTTCGTCTCGATGTCGAAGGCCAGCTGGCGCACGGCCACGTCGTCGGCGCGCTCCCGCGCGAGCGTGGCCATCGTGACCGCCTGCTCGTGGTGCGCGGACATGTCCTGGGCGAAGCCGACGTCGACCGCGCCGGGCTCCGGTTCCGCGGGCTGCCCGGACAGGGCCAGCAGCATTCCCCCGGCGGCACCGAGCAGCAGCAGCGCCACCGCGGAGCCCACGGCGATCACGATGCGGGCCGCCAGCGGTGCGCGCCCCACCGAGGTGCTCACTGCCCGGAGCCCATCGGCCCGGCGTTGGCTCCCCTGCCGTCCATCTGCACCGCGTCCGGCGGCGCGGGGCTCGGGTCGAACGGCGGCGGGTTCTGCGTGTCGAACGCGCCCGGGTAGGCCTGGCAGGCGCCGCCGACCTCCGGGTAGACGCCGTTCGGGTTCTGCCGCAGCGCGGTGGTGAACTGGTCGATCCGCGGATCGTCCGGGGAGTCGACCTTGAGCTGGTGGCCCCAGGACTGCACCGAGATCGGCCGGTCCATGCCCGGGTACGGCGACATCATCGTGTAAGGCCGGTTCTGCACCTTGCTGCGGAGGCGCTCGACGCCGTCCGGGCCGACCTTCGCCGGGTCGTAGGCGATCCACACCGCCCCGTGCTCCAGCGAGTGCACCATGTTCTCGGTGCGCACCGGCTGCGGGTAGACGACACCGGTGCAGTCGGCCCAGATGCCGTCGTGCGGCCCGCCGAACGGCGGGGTCCGGTCGTAGGCGACCCGCTGGTCCGGGCGCACGTGCTGCTGGCCCGGGTAGTCGGCGGTGATCACCCCGGGGATCTGCCGGGACGGGTCCGGGTTCTGCGGCGAGGGCCGGAAGCGGGCGGCCGCGGCGTCGGCCTGCTCCTGCTGCTCGGCGGCCTGGTTGCGGTCGGAGACCTTCAGCGCGAGGGGCACGAACACGGCCAGCGCGACCACCAGCACGACCCCGACCCCGGCGATGGTCAGCCAGGGGATCGAGCGCTGCCGCACGACCGATTCCCGCGCTCTGCGCGCCGCCTTGGTGTTCTTGCCGCTCTTGCCGCCGCCCATCGGGACCTCGCCCTCGTCGCTCGCCGCTGAGGACCCGCAGTCTAGAGATCATCGGGCCCGCGCACGGGCTTCTTCGAGGACCCGCCGCGACGGGCCGGGAGAAGTCGCCGCCGAGATCCGCAGCAGCGGGCGAACGCCCCCGGCCCTCCCGTTGTCCACCGGTTGTCCACCACCGGGAGCCGATCGCGCCGTCCCCGCCCACCCGAGGCGAAGGACCGCGACTACCTGCAATTAAACTTCGCCGGGTGACTCCCGCCGTTCTCGCAGACCTGGTCCGCAGCGCCGCCGTCGACGTGCTCACCGCCCGCGGTCTGGACGTGTCCGTGTTGCCCGACGCGGTGACCGTGGAACGCCCCCGCAACCCGGAGCACGGGGACTACGCGACGAACCTCGCGATGCAGGTCGCGAAGAAGGCCGGGGTGGCCCCGCGCGACCTGGCCGGCTGGCTGGCCGAGGAGATCGGCTCCCGCGAGGGCATCGCCGCGGTCGAGGTGGCCGGGCCCGGCTTCCTGAACCTGCGGCTGGCCGCCGACGCGCAGGCCGGGATCGTGCGCGACGTGCTCTCCGCCGGCCCGGAGTTCGGCCGCGGCGACCGCTACCGGGGCCTGAAGGTCAACCTCGAGTTCGTCTCGGCCAACCCGACCGGCCCGATCCACCTGGGCGGCACCCGCTGGGCCGCCGTCGGCGACGCGCTCGGCCGGGTGCTGGCCGCGCAGGGCGCCGAGGTGACCCGCGAGTACTACTTCAACGACGCGGGCGCGCAGATCGACCGGTTCGTGCGCTCGCTGATCGCCGCCGCCAAGGGCGAGCAGGCCCCGGAGGACGGCTACGGCGGCGACTACATCGCCGAGATCGCCCAGCAGGTGCTCACCGCCGAGCCGGACGCGCTGGACCAGCCGGTCGACGCCCGGCACGAGACGTTCCGCCGGATCGGCGTGGGCCTCATGTTCGAGCAGATCAAGCAGAGCCTGCACGAGTTCGGCACCGACTTCGACGTGTTCTTCCACGAGGACTCGCTGCACAGCTCCGGCGCGGTGCAGCGGTCCGTGGAGCAGCTCAAGGAGACCGGCCACCTCTACCCCGCCGACGGCGCCTGGTGGCTGCGCTCCACCGAGTTCGGCGACGACAAGGACCGGGTGGTCATCAAGAGCGACGGCGACCCGGCCTACATCGCCGGGGACATCGCCTACCTGCGGGACAAGCGCTCCCGCGGGTTCGACCTGTGCCTGTACATGCTCGGCGCCGACCACCACGGCTACATCTCCCGGCTCAAGGCCGCGGCCGCCGCGTTCGACGACGACCCGGACAGCGTCGAGGTGCTGATCGGGCAGCTGGTGAACCTGGTCCGGGACGGCAAACCGGTCCGGATGAGCAAGCGCGCGGGTACCGTGGTGACCCTGGAGGACCTGGTCGAGGCCGTGGGCGTGGACGCCGCCCGCTACTCGCTGAGCCGCTCGTCGGTGGACTCGGCGGTGGACATCGACCTGGACCTGATCTCCAAGCGCAGCAACGAGAACCCGGTCTACTACGTGCAGTACGCGCACGCCCGGCTGTCCTCGCTGCAGCGCAACGCCGCCTCGCTGGGCATCGAGCGGGGGCCGGTGGAGCAGGCCGACCTGTCGCTGCTGACCCACGAGCGGGAGGGCGACCTGATCCGCACCCTCGGCGAGTTCCCGCGCGTGGTGCGCTCGGCCGCGGAGCTGCGCGAGCCGCACCGCATCGCGCGGTACCTGGAGGACGTGGCCAGCGCCTACCACAAGTTCTACGACGCCTGCCGGGTGCTGCAGCCGGGCGACGACCAGGCGAGCCCGCTGACGGTGGCCCGCCTGCAGCTGTGCGAGGCGGCCCGCCAGGTGCTGGCCAACGGCCTCGCGCTGCTCGGGGTCTCCGCGCCCGAGCAGATGTGACCAGCAGACTTCCACCCGACCGACGCCGGCCGGGGCCGGGGACCGCGCGCCGGTCCCCGGCTCCGGCCTGAGTTCGCAGAGGAGCCGCGATCATGCGCGCCCACCCCGCCGGGCCTCGGCACGCCGACGTCCTGCTGCCGGGCAGCACCGCCGGGCCGCCCCCGTCCGAAACCGAGCTGGACGAGCTGCACGAGCTGGTCTGGCCGCGCAACGCCCACCGCGCGGCCGACGGCGCGGTGCGCCTCGCCGGCAACGACGTGCGCGACCTCGTGCGCGAGCACGGCACCCCGGTGTTCGTGCTGGACGAGGCCGACTTCCGGGCCCGCTGCGCGGAGTACGCCGCGGCGTTCGGCGACCCGGCCTCGGTGCACTACGCCTCGAAGGCGTTCCTGTGCACCGAGGTGGCCCGCTGGGTCGCCGAGGAGGGCCTGAGCCTGGACGTGTGCAGCGGCGGCGAGCTCGGCGTCGCGCTGCGCGCGGAGTTCCCGCCGGAGCGGATCACCTTCCACGGCAACAACAAGTCCGTCGCCGAGCTGACCCGCGCGGTGCGCGTCGGCGTCGGCTCGATCGTCGTCGACTCGTTCCACGAGATCGCCCGGCTCAGCCAGATCGCGCACGACCACGGCGTGGTGCAGCCGGTGATGGTGCGGGTCACCGTGGGCGTGGAGGCGCACACCCACGAGTTCATCGCCACCGCGCACGAGGACCAGAAGTTCGGCTTCTCGCTGGCTAACGGCGGTGCGCTGGAGGCCGCCCGGCGCGTGATCAAGTCGGATTCGCTGGAGCTGGTGGGCCTGCACAGCCACATCGGCTCGCAGATCTTCGACGACGACGGCTTCGGCCTGTCCGCGCACCGCGTGGTGGCGATGCTGTCGGACCTGCGGGCCGAGCACGGCCCCGAGGTGATGGACAAGGTCACCACCGTCGACCTGGGCGGTGGCCTGGGCATCGCCTACACGCCGGAGGACGATCCGCTGCCGGTCCGCGAGCTGGCGACCCGGCTGCACGACATCGTGCGCAAGGAGTGCGACGCGGCCGGGTTCGAGCCGCCGCGGGTGGCCGTCGAGCCGGGCCGGGCGATCGCCGGGCCGGGCACGGTCACCGTCTACGAGGTGGGCACGGTCAAGGACGTCGAGCTCGACGGCGGTGTCTCCCGCCGGTACGTCAGCGTCGACGGCGGCATGAGCGACAACATCCGCACCTCGCTGTACGACGCGGTCTACGACTGCCGGCTGGTCTCCCGCTCCGCCGAAGCACCCCCCGTGCTGTCCCGCATCGTGGGCAAGCACTGTGAGTCCGGTGACGTAGTGGTGCGAGACTGCTGGCTGCCGGAGGACATTGCTCCCGGCGACCTGCTCGCCGTGGCCGCGACCGGGGCCTACTGCTACGTCATGGCGAGCAACTACAACCGCCTGCCGAAGCCGCCGGTGGTGGCGGTCAAGGACGGGCAGGCGCGGTTGCTGCTGCGCGGCGAGACCGAGGAAGACCTGCTCCGGCTGGAGGTGTGAGTGATCGAGGACCGTGCACCGATCCGCGTCGCGCTGCTGGGCTGCGGCACGGTCGGGACCGAGGTGCTGCGCCTGTTGCAGGAGCGCCCGGCCGAGTTCGCGGCGCGAACGGGGGCTCCGGTGCAGGTCACCGGCGTTGCCGTGCGGCGGCCGCACAAGCATCCGGGCGTGCCCGAGCACCTGCTCACCACTGATCCGGCCGCGCTGGTCGACGGGGACGTCGACGTGGTGGTGGAGCTGATCGGCGGGATCGAGCCGGCCCGCTCGCTGCTGCTGCGCGCGCTGCGCGCGGGCAAGTCGGTGGTGACCGCGAACAAGGCGCTGCTGGCCGAGTACGGCTCGGAGCTGTACGAGGCCGCCGACGAGTCGGGCGTGGACATCTACTTCGAGGCCGCGGTGGCCGGGGCGATCCCGCTGCTGCGCCCGCTGCGCGAGTCGATGGCCGGAGACAAGATCAACCGCGTGATGGGGATCGTCAACGGCACGACGAACTACATCCTGTCCGCGATGGACTCCACCGGCGCCGGCTACTCGGAGACGCTGGACGAGGCGGGCCGGCTGGGCTACGCGGAGGCGGATCCGACCGCGGACGTGGACGGCTTCGACGCGGCGGCGAAGGCGGCGATCCTGGCCTCGCTGGCGTTCCACACCCGCGTGACCGCGACCGACGTGCACCGGGAGGGCATCTCGCAGGTCACGCCGGGCGACATCGCCGCGGCCAAGGAGCTGGACCGCACGGTCAAGCTGCTGGCGATCTGCGAGCGGGTCGTCGACGAGGACGGCGGCGAGGCGGTCTCCGCCCGCGTGCACCCGGCGATGATCCCGCGCAGCCACCCGCTCGCGAGCGTCGGCGGGGCGTTCAACGCGGTGTTCGTGGAGGCCGAGGCCGCCGGCAATCTGATGTTCTACGGCCAGGGCGCGGGCGGGTCTCCCAGCGCGAGCGCGGTGCTCGGCGACCTGGTGGCGGTGGCCCGGAACCTGGTGGTCTCCGGCAAGGGCCCGCGCGAGTCGGCGCACGCGCAGCTGGCGGTGCAGCCGATGGGCGCGACGCCGACGCGGTACCACATCAGCCTGGACGTGTCCGACAAGCCGGGCGTGCTCTCGCAGGTCGCGGCCACGTTCAACGACAACGACGTGAGCATTTCGGTGGTCCGCCAGGCCGGCCGCGGCGCGGAGGCGAGCCTGGTGGTGGTCACCCACAACGCCACCGACGCGGCACTGAAGTCCACTGTGGACAAGATTGCCCAGCTGCCGGCGGTGCGCGAGGTCGTCAGCGTGATGCGCGTGGAAGGTGAATAGGTCGTGACCCCCAACATGCAGGCCGCGGCGACCGGCTGGCCCGGGCTGATCGAGGCGTACCGGGACCGGGTGGAGATCCCCGCGGACGCGCGCGTGGTGACGCTGCACGAGGGCGGCACCCCGCTGGTGCCCGCTCCCCACCTGTCCGAGGTCACCGGCTGCGAGGTGCACCTGAAGGTCGAGGGCGCGAACCCGACCGGCTCGTTCAAGGACCGCGGCATGACGGTGGCCATGACGCACGCGCTGGCCTCCGGCAGCAAGGCGGTCATCTGCGCCTCCACCGGCAACACCTCGGCCTCGGCGGCCGCCTACGCCTCCCGCGCCGGGCTCACCTCGGCGGTGCTGGTGCCGCAGGGCAAGATCGCGATGGGCAAGCTGGCGCAGGCGGTGCTGCACGGGGCGAAGATCCTGCAGGTGCAGGGCAACTTCGACGACTGCCTGGAGCTGGCCCGCAAGACCGCCAACGAGCACCCGGTGACGCTGGTCAACTCGGTCAACCCGGTGCGCATCGAGGGCCAGAAGACCGCCGCGTTCGAGGTCTGCGACGTGCTCGGCCGGGCCCCGGACGTGCACTGCCTGCCGGTCGGCAACGCCGGCAACATCACCGCCTACTGGAAGGGCTACACCGAGTACGCCGCGGACTGGATCATCCCGGCCGCGCCGCGGATGTTCGGCTTCCAGGCCGCCGGCGCCGCGCCGCTGGTGCACGGCAACCCGGTGACCAACCCGGAGACGGTGGCGACGGCGATCCGCATCGGCAGCCCGGCCTCGTGGGACGGCGCGGAGGCGGCCAAGACCGCCTCGGACGGGCTGTTCTCCGCGGTCACCGACGACGAGATCCTGGCCGCGTACCGGCTGCTGGCCTCCCGGGAGGGCGTGTTCGTCGAGCCCGCCTCGGCCTCCAGCGTCGCGGGCCTGCTGGCCACCGCCGCCGACGGGCGGCTGCCCGCCGGGTCGAAGGTGGTCTGCACCGTCACCGGGCACGGGCTGAAGGACCCGGACACGGCGCTGTCCGGGATGGTCGAGGTCGAGCCGCTGCCGGTGGACCCGCACGCGGTGGCGGGCGCGCTGGAGCTGGTGTGAGCCCGCAGGTCGGCTCGGCGGTGCGGGTGCGGGTGCCCGGTTCCACGGCCAACCTCGGTTCGGGGTTCGACGCGCTGGGCATGGCGCTGGCGCTGCACGACGAGCTGCGCGTCGAGGTCGTGGCGGGCCCGCACGGCACCGCCGAGGTCGCCGCTGAGGGCGAGGGCGCGGCCGCCGTGCCCACCGACCACGAGCACCTGGTGGTGCGGGTGCTGCACGGCACCTGGGCCGAGCTGGGGCTCCCGCGGCGGGCGGTGCGGCTGAGCTGCCGGAACCGCATTCCGCACTCCCGCGGGCTGGGCTCGTCGGCGGCGGCGATCGTCGCGGGCGTGGCCGCGGCCTACGAGCTGGCGGGGCTCCCGCTGCGCGAGCACCTGGACGACGCGCTGCACCTGGCCGGAGCGGTCGAGGGCCACGCGGACAACGTCGCGGCCAGCCTGTTCGGCGGTGTGGTGATCGCCTGGCGGGAGGGCGACCGGTTCCGCGCGACGAGCCTGCCCGCGCACCCGGACCTGCGCCCGGTGGTGTTCGTCCCGGATTCCGAGTCGGCCACGCACACCACCCGCGGCCTGCTGCCGGAGAAGGTCCCGCACGCCGACGCCGCGTTCGCCGCGGGCCGCGCGGCGCTGGCGGTGCACGCGCTCACCGGCGACCCGTCGCTGCTGCCCGCGGCCACCGAGGACCGGCTGCACCAGGACTACCGGGAGCCGGCCTGGCCGGGCACGGTGGACCTGGTCCGGCGGCTGCGCGCGGTCGGCGTGCCCGCGGCGGTCTCGGGAGCGGGACCGACGGTGCTGGCACTGCCGCCGGGCGGGGAAATCCCGAAATCCGTGGACAACACCGGATTCACCGCAATGGACCTGCCGGTCGCCGAGACCGGCGTCCGGGTGATCCCGGAGCGGACCGCCGCGGATTGACCCGACCGGCCGGACCGCCCCGGACGCCTTGGTGGTACAAAGGAGGTGTCGGCGGGACCTGGTCCGGCACGACAGGTGTTCCGGCTCCGCGAGTGCCTGGCACGGCGGGCTTTCCGGTTTCTCCCGATGTTGTTGGGAATGACCGAGATTCCGCGGTGTTCCCGGCCTCGGCGGCGTCGAAGCACTGTGATCGACCGGGGGCGCGGGCGCGTCCACCGAGGTTGTTGCACCTCGATGGCGGGCCGTCTACCCTCAAAGTCAATCAGCCACCGCGCGCAGGGCGCCGGTGCCGTATCCGGGGCATCGTCTCCCGGGGCACATCTCTCGCCAGTAATTGAACTCCGCCCGAGTCGACGCGGGTGAAGATCAGGATCGGCGGGTTTCCCGATCGCGGTGGTGGAGGCAGGAGTTGTCAACTCAATGGGGTTCGCGCGGGGCGGCCGACCTGTGATTTCCGGCGGTTTTCGCCGGGCCGGACCCGACGTTCGCGTCGAGTCCGGATGCGCGATCCGCGCATCCCGGTTCCGGTGGCCGAGTTTCCGCGTATCGGCGCATCGGCGTCCCGGATTTCACAGCGCTCCCCGTGAACGACGACACCTGAGTGAAGGCGGCAGCAGGGCGTGCACCGGCAAGTGTGGATCGGAGTGGATGCGTCGCACGTGGACCGTGGTTCCAGCACGCATGCGCGTGCCGACCCGCACACCGCGCGGACGGCGTCGGACGAGCACATGACCCCGGTACCTCCCACCGCCCGGTGCTGCTGGTTCCGGCGATTCGCCGAGGTCGATCGAGCCGCGCGCGCGTGTCGAACTCGACCGGCATCGGGCTGGTAGCGCAAAGAGGCCGTCCGTGATCCAAGAGCGGGCGGGCAATCCGCTGGGTCGCGTAGGAGGCGCGGTCCGGTCAGGAAGGACATTCGTGAGCAACACCGAACTGTTGAGCAGCGAGGCGGCCGACAACGCCGCCGCGGCCGGCCAGCAGGAGTCTGCACAGCCGTCGGCGACCGCTGAGAGCAACGGCACCACGCGCCGTCGTGGCGGACTGTCCGGCATGGTCCTCGCCGAACTGCGGCAGCTCGCCGGGGAACTGGGGATCGACACCAGCGGACTTCGCAAGGGCGACCTGATCGCGGCCATCAAGGAGCGGCAGGGCGCCGCCCCGCAGCGTTCCCGCACGGCGAGCAAGCAGTCCGCCGCGGAGTCCGACGCGGGGGCCTCGGCCAAGGAGGCGCCCGCCAAGGAGAAGTCCTCGACCCCGGCCAAGGCCCAGGCCGCGGACAAGACCCGGACTGCGGAGAAGGCCCAGCAGCCCGCGCTCGACGACACCGAGGCGGCGCCGAAGCAGCGCGACGGGGGCGCCGAGTCCGGCACCAACGGCGCGCCGCAGCGCGGCCGCTCCCGGCGGCAGAACGAGTCCGGCGAGGACGAGGGGCGGCGCAACAACCGCCGCCGGCGCTCCTCCGGCCGTTCCGGCAACCAGGAGGGCGACGACCGCCAGGACCGCGGTGACCGGCAGGGCGGTGACCGGCAGGGTGGCGACCGGCAGGACGGCGGCAACCGCGGCGACCGGCAGAACGGCCGCCAGCAGGACGGCGGCAAGTCCGACGGCAACCAGAACCGCCAGGACAACCGTCAGGACGACGGCGACGACGAGGGCGGCCGCCGCCGCGGCCGGCGCTTCCGGGACCGCCGCCGCAACCGCGGCCGCGGCGAAGGCGGCGGCGAGCCGGAGGTCCGCGAGGACGACGTGCTGCTGCCCGTCGCCGGGATCCTGGACGTGCTGGAGAACTACGCGTTCGTGCGCACCTCCGGCTACCTGGCCGGGCCGAACGACGTGTACGTGTCGCTGTCGCTGGTCCGCAAGTACGGCCTGCGCCGCGGCGACGCCATCAAGGGCGTGATCCGCCAGCCGCGGGAGAACGAGCAGCAGCGGCAGAAGTTCAACCCGCTGGTCCGGGTGGACGCCATCAACGGCCTGGAGCCGGAGGCGGCCAAGGGCCGCGCCGAGTTCCACAAGCTCACCCCGCTCTACCCGAACGAGCGGCTGCGGCTGGAGACCGAGCCGCAGAACCTCACCGGGCGGATCATCGACCTGGTGATGCCGGTCGGGAAGGGCCAGCGCGCGCTGATCGTCTCCCCGCCGAAGGCGGGCAAGACGATGGTGCTGCAGGGCATCGCGAACGCGATCACCGCGAACAACCCGGAATGCCACCTCATGGTGGTGCTCGCCGACGAGCGCCCCGAAGAGGTCACCGACATGCAGCGCTCGGTCAAGGGCGAGGTCATCGCCTCCACCTTCGACCGGCCGCCGTCGGACCACACCACGGTCGCCGAGCTGTCCATCGAGCGCGCCAAGCGCCTGGTGGAGATGGGCCACGACGTGGTCGTGCTGCTGGACTCGATCACCCGGCTGGGCCGCGCCTACAACCTCGCGGCCCCGGCTTCCGGGCGCATCCTGTCCGGTGGTGTGGACTCCACCGCCCTGTACCCGCCGAAGCGGTTCCTGGGCGCGGCCCGCAACATCGAGAACGGCGGCTCGCTGACCATCTTCGCCACGGCGCTGGTGGAGACCGGGTCGACGATGGACACGGTGATCTTCGAGGAGTTCAAGGGCACCGGCAACGCCGAGCTCAAGCTGGACCGCAAGCTCGCGGACAAGCGGCTGTTCCCGGCCGTGGACGTGGACGCCTCCAGCACCCGCAAGGACGAGATCCTGCTGTCCCCGGACGAGCTGGCGGTCACGCACAAGCTGCGCCGGGTGCTCGCCGCGCTCGACGCGCAGCAGTCCTTGGAGCTGCTGCAGGACCGGCTGCGCAAGTCGCGCACGAACATCGAGTTCCTGATGCAGGTCGCCAAGAACACCCCGGGCAAGGAAGAGGACTGAGCCTCTCCCCGACCGGACGAGACCGGCCCGCGCCCCGTGGAGGGCGCGGGCCGGTTTTCGTTGCTGCGGCTGGTTTTTCCGCGGGTGGGCTCACCAGGTGAGCGCCTGGCAGCGCCGGGCGCATTCGACGGGCTCGACCTGGAGGGTGGCGTGCTCGATGCGGTAGCGCTCGGCCAGCAGCCGCTGCGCGTTCTGCAGCACCTCGCCGTGGTCGGCGCCGGAGGGCGTGGTCAGGTGCGCGGAGGCCACCTCCATGCCGGAGGTCAGGGTCCACACGTGCAGGTCGTGCACCTCGGTGACGTCGGGCAGTTCGGCGAGCTCGCGGTGCATGGCCGGCACGTCGACGCCCTCGGGCGCCTGCTGGACGAGGATGCGCAGCGCCTGCCGCGCGAGCTTCCAGGTGCGCGGCACCACGAACAGCCCCACCGCGACGGCGACGACCGGGTCGGCCAGGTACCAGCCGAACGCCCAGGCCAGCGCCCCGCCGAGCAGCACCCCGACGGAGCCGATCGAGTCCGCGACGACCTCCAGGTAGGCCCCGCGCACGTTCAGGCTCTCGTCGGCGCCCTTGCGCAGCAGGAAGAACACCACGAGGTTCGCGGCGAGCCCGGCCAGCGCGGTGAGCATCATCGGCGCCCCGGCCACCTCGGGCGGCTCCAGGAACCGGCCGACGGCCTCGACGAGGATGTAGCCGGCGACGCCGAACAGCAGCACCGCGTTCGCCAGCGCCGCGAGCACCTCGACCCGGTACCAGCCGAAGGTCCGCTTGCCCGCGGTCGGCAGCCGCGCGGCGGTGATCGCGGCCAGCGCCATCCCGACGCCGAGCACGTCGGTGAGCATGTGCCCCGCGTCCGACAGCAGCGCCAGCGAGGAGGTCAGGTACCCCACGACCGCTTCCAGCGCGAAGAACGCCAGCAGCACGACGAACGCCGCGGCCAGCCGCCGGGAGTAGCGCCCGGACGCGCTGGCGGGCATGTCGGCCGCGCCGTGCCCGTGGCCGTGTCCGTGCCCCATCGATGCCTCCTTCCTGCACCCGCCAGGATATATAGCCACATGTGCATGGATGCAAGGGACGTCCGTCCCGTGGACCCGGCAAGATCGCCCACCCCCCTCGCGGAGCTCGGCGACCCGTGCGCTAGGCTTAATCACGTCAGCACGACGGGCCCTCGTAGCTCAGTGGATAGAGCACTGCCCTCCGGAGGCAGGTGTCGCAGGTTCGAATCCTGCCGAGGGCGCCCAGGTCAGAACGGTGACGAAGCCCCGTGAGGTTCTCCTCGCGGGGCTTTTTCGCGCTCCCGGGAGCGGTTTCC
>Ga0164243_10007818_pt1 | contig 15894 bp, 16 predicted proteins | sample OricompcompostOP_FD_108781 | JGI IMG/M metagenome (GOLD analysis project Ga0164243, IMG submission 108781) | Organic Plus compost microbial communities from Emeryville, California, USA - Original compost - Organic plus compost (OP) | ecosystem: Engineered > Solid waste > Mixed feedstock >...
CGCGCCGTCGACCGGGACCTCGGGCGAGGGGCCGACGACACCGGCGAGCCGGGTCCCGAACACCTGCGCCTCGCGGTCGGAGGTCCGGCCGTCGCGATCGGTGTCGATCGTCCCGCGCATCTGCTTTCCCGGCACCTCGCCGAAGAACACGGTGTACGCGAGCCGGACGCGATCCGCGCCGGGCGTCAGCTTGAGGTACCGGTTGTTGTCGTCGACGGACGGCGCGACATGCGCACGAGCGTGCACAACCGCGAGCGTGATCGCGGCCACCACCGCCACGGCTCGCGTCCGATACATGCGGCCATCCTGCCACGACGACGCCCGCGGATCCGCTGGCCAGCCTCTTCGTTCCCGTTGACCTCGCAGTTTCCGGCGTGGTCAATTGCCTCGACATGAGGAAGATTCCTGGACTCGGATTGCTGTGCGCCGCGACCCTCGTGGGCGCCTGTGGCGATGACGGCGGCGGCCCCGACGTGAAGCAGCCCCTCTTCGAGCCCAAGCCGGAGTGCACGGGCGAGGAGGTCGTCGCGTACGCGGGCTCTCATCCGCAGGCGATCTCCAAGCTCGAGATCGGCTCGACGAGCGACGGCTTCGATCTCGACGGCGACGGCACGCCCGGGATGCCCGATCCCGACAACAAGCTCGCCGCGGTCGCGAGCCTGGCCAACGGCGCGATCGCCGAGTCGCTCTCGAAGTACGAGATCGTGATCCCGATGGAGTTCTTCGATCTCCAGCAGGCCGCGGCGGACACGTGCGTGAAGTTCGCGCTCTACCTCGGTGACTACGTCGTCGACGCCGACGACGACGGGCGCGACGCCTACGTCGCCGACGGCGATTGCAACGACCACGACGCGAACATCCGCCCCGGGATGCCCGAGATCCCCGATAACGGGAAGGACGACGACTGCGACGGTCTCGCCGACGAGGCCGAGGACGGCACCCCGTCGGACGACACCAGCGACGCGGACGGCGACGGCGTCACGATCGCCGACGGCGACTGCGACGACACCAACGACATGGTCGCTCCGGGCATGGCCGAGGTCTGCCACGACGGCCTCGACAACGACTGCGACGGCGTCGCGGACCGCAGCGAGGACGCCCAGGGCAACGCGACCGCGTGCAGCCCGTTCGAGCCCGGCGCGCAGGACATCGCGCTCGATCCGCTGTCGTTCGAGAACGGCACGATGAAGCCGGTGATCTCGTTCAAGGACGGCGTGATCGAGAACGTGAACGGCACGCTCAAGCTGTTCGCGGGCCCCTCGCTGTTCAGCGTCGCGATCCCGGTGATCGATGACGTCGTGCTCGACCTCCGGATCACCGGCGCCCAGATCGAGGCCGACGTGGTCGAGGAGGGCGGCGCGATCGTGCTCAAGAACGCGCGCCTCGGCGGCGTGATCGACGCCAAGACCGCCGACACGATCCGCGGCCTCGAGGTCGAGGACATCGGCCTGACGGCCGAGAGCTCGCTGCTCGACGCGACGTTCGCGAACGTCCTCGGCCCGCTGCTCGCGTTGCCGGCCGCGCCGCGGGCGATCACCGACAAGTACGACGGCTGCCGCACGCCGGACATCGACGTCGACCAGGACGGGCTCGAGAGCTACTGCAACAGCTGTTCGAACCCGAGGCCCGAGCAGGTGGCGATGTGCCCGAAGGACGATGACGGCAACCTCGTCGACCCCAAGGTCGTGGACGTGTGTATCGACGGGGATGGGACGGAGGTCCGCGATGTCGTCGCCGCCGACGGCACCGTCCTCATGAACTGCACCGAGGCCATGGTCGACGGCAAGCCACGCTTCGTCGACGGTATCTCGGTCGCGCTCAAGTTCGAGACGACCGCGATCAAGTCGATCCAGCCGCCCCGGTGAGCACGCTCCTCCTGGCGTCGGCGTCACCGCGTCGGCGCGAGCTGCTCGAGCGCGTCGGGCTCTCGCTCGACGTGCGCCCCGCCGACGTCGACGAGACGCCGCGGCCCGGCGAGGGCCCCGACGCCTACGTCACGCGGATCGCGCGCGCCAAGGCGACCGCGATCGCGCGTGGCCCGGGCGCGTGGGTGCTCGCCGCGGACACCACCGTCACGATCGACGGCGCGATCCTCGGCAAGGCGGCGACGCCCGACGAGGCGACCGCGATGCTGCAGCAGCTGTCGGGCCGCACGCACCAGGTGCTGACCGCGTTCGTGCTCGCCGGCGAGCGCGACGGCGCCGAGGTCGTGCACGCGGAGGTCGTCGCGAGCGACGTCACGTTCGTCACGCTCGACCCGGCGACGCTCGCCGACTACGTCGCGTGTGGCGAGTGGCGCGGCAAGGCCGGCGCCTACGCGATCCAGGGCATCGGCGCGGCGCTCGTCTCCGAGGTCCGCGGCTCGGTGACCAACGTCATCGGGCTGCCGCTCGCGGAGGTGCTGGCGGCGCTGCGCACCGTCGGCGGGCCGACCCCGCGGTTCACGGCCGGCGCGCCCGCGTAGGCCGATCGCCGTGCCACCACGTGCCGCGCTCGGCCGTGGTAGATACCCCCGCGTATGACGCCTCCGGGCACGTCCTCCGACGGGCTTTCGATCGCCGAGCGCTGGGCCGCCGTCCGGGCCCGCGTCGATCGCGCATGTGAACAGGCCGGACGCGCGCCCTCCGAGGTCACCCTCGTCGCGGTCTCGAAGACGCACCCCGCGGACGCCGTGCGCGAGGCCGCCGCCGCCGGGGCGATGGACTTCGGCGAGAACTACGCGCAGGAGCTCGCGGACAAGCGGCGCGAGCTGGCGGCGGAGCTGCCGTCGGTGCGCTGGCACTTCATCGGCCGCCTCCAGCGCAACAAGGCCAAGCTCGTCGCCGGGCAGGTGGCGCTCGTCCACGCGGTCGACACCGTGGAGCTCGCACAGGAGCTGGCAAAGCGCGCAGGCGGCGTCGTGCAGCCGATCCTGCTCGCGGTGAACGTCGCGGGCGAGGCGACGAAGAGCGGCGTGGCTCCCGAGGGCGCGCTCGAGCTCGCGCGCGCGCTCGCTCCGATCACCGGCGTGCGCCTCGACGGCCTGATGACGATGCCGCCGCCCGCCGACGATCCCGAGGCGAGCCGGCCGCACTTCCTCGCCTTGCGCGCGCTGCGCGATCGGCTCGCCGACGCGCTCGGCCAGCCGCTGCCCGTGCTGTCGATGGGCATGAGCGGCGACTACGAGGTCGCGATCGCGTGCGGGGCCACGCACGTGCGCGTCGGCACCGCGATCTTCGGCGCGCGGGGCTGAACGCCAACCTCCGGCCGTAAACCGGACGCCACCTGTCCCGGCGCCGGACGCTCCGGTCGTCGAACGTCGCGATCACAGTCGGAGCATGCTGGCCCGAGCCGTGCTGCACCATCGCGATGCAGGAGTACGCTCATGGAGATGTCGGCGGCGCTGATCGAGAAGGAGCTCATCCGGCCACTGAAGCGGCGCGAGTACGACCGGCTCGCCGCGGACGGCTACTTCGAGGACGAGCGCGTGGAGCTCTTGTTCGGGATGGTCGTCGAGACGCCGCCGATTGACCAGGCGCACATCGTGTCGACGAACCTCGTACGGAAGCTGCTCGAGAGCGCGCTCGGCGATCGCGCGACGGTGCTGTCCCCGAGTGCGTTCGCCGCCTCGGACATCTCCGAGCCCGCGCCAGACGTGATGGTCGTCCCGCCCGATGTGAGCTGGGACGAGCATCCGAGCACCGCCTATCTCGTCGTCGAGGTCGCGCGGAGGTCGCTACGCCGCGACCGCGGGCTCAAGGCCATGCTGTACGGCGAGAGCGACGTCGAGGAGTACTGGATCGTGAACCACGTCGACGGGGTGATCGAGGTGTTCCGGGATCGCTCGCCCGACGGGTGGCGGTCGCACGCCGTCCACGGCCGCGGCGAGCGCGTGGCGATGGCGCGGTTCCCCGACGTGACGATCGCGGTCGACGACGTGCTGCCGCCCCACCGCGTCGAGCCGGGCTGAGCCGCAGCGAGCCGCACCCCTCTACTCGTGGCGAAACTCTCGAGGTGGCTCGAGGCCACGCGCGAGGCGCGCGTGGTAGTCGCTCACGGTCGTCGGGGGAAACGCGATCACGCGGACGAGCTCCGTGTCGGCGAGCGCCGTGAACACGGCCAGGCCGCGTGACGCGAACACCCACTGCCCGTCCTCGATCTCGTTAACACCCTTCCAGTAGGGGAGCTTGGCATCCGGCGGGCCGAGCGCGTCGCGCAATTTGTCCCAGCCTCCGACCGGTTGCGGCGCCTCGAGCTCCACGGCGAGGATCGTCGAGCCGTCGTGCCACAGGCGCAAGCGCTCGCCGGCGACACCGGAGGTCGTGCCTCGCCACATCGCCGGCGCGCGCGACGTGCCGAGGTTGCCGCCGCTATCCGATCCGCCGAGGCCGGTGATCGCAGCCGTCGCATCGGCGAGCGTGCAGCTGGGCGGGAGCTTGGCGTCGGCGAGGTGGCCGGCGGCCAGGTGGCGGATCGCCTGCGTACAAGAAGTGGTCATGGCGGCTCCAGGATTCGCGTCGTCACCACGATCGTGGGGGACGGGCGGGGAAGGGGTGGAAGAAGAGGGCCGGCACGCTGCGACCAGCGAGAGGGCGACTGCGCTTGCGAGGTAGGCCGGCCCGCGGTTCACGGAGATCCACCGATGAGCTCGACGTCGCCGAGGAAGTAGGCGGCGAACATGTTGCTGGCGCCGACGACGCCGACGACCTGTTCCGCCTCGACCGCGGCCGCGTAGCCGCCGTACGTCGGGATCGGCGTCTTCGTGGACGGGTCGTGGTACGGGCCTTCGACCTGCTTGCGCAGCGGGTCGCTGTAGACGACCTGCGAGAGGACGATCTTGGTGAGGTACTCCGTCACGCCCTCGCGCAGCGTGTGGCTCTTTGCCTTGTCGGTCGCGCTCAGCTTGTCGGAGTACGCGCGATAGCGGCTGTGGTTGAGCGTGTGGACGTACTCGTGCACGAGGGTCTGGAACTGATCCCACATGTACTTGCGGTTCTCCATCGCATCGCTGCTCTTGAACAGCTGCAGGAACACCTCGCGCGTGTCGGGATCAGCGGCGCCGGGCCAGCCCTTGTGGATCTCGCGGAGCTCGTCGCCTCGCTTGGTGGCGATCTCCTGGATGAGGGGCTCGATCAGCGCCTTCTCCTCGGCGCGGCTGACGATGGCGCCGTGCTCGGCGTTGAGCGTCGCGACGGAGCGGTTGGAGTTGACGATCTTCTGGACGCGCCAGCGCGCGATGCCTTCGAGCTCCTTCTCGGCGGCTTTCCCGGCGGCGCCACCCTTGGCCTTCTCCGCGAGGAGCTTGGTCTGTTCCGCCTCCTCGACCGCCCACCGATCCCGCAGGTTGCTCGCGGCGTTGAAGGCGGGACCGCTGGCGTAGCTGCCGAACACCTTGTCGGTCTCGTCCTTCGAGGCCTGCCCGGCGTTGGCGATGTCGGACAGCTGGTGGAGGTTGGCAGGATTAGCGTGCTCTGCCGCCTTGCCCTTCCCCATTCGCGCGAACTGGACATCGATGACGGCGTCGATGACCTCGCGCAGCCGGTCCACGTACTTCCCCTTGCCCTTGATCTCCTCCTGGAACACGACGGCTTTTCCGGTCGACTTGTCGACGGCCTGAACCGGCGCGAGGAGCGAGTCGGCCTCGGTCGCCTCCGTCTTCGACGGCTTCCGGGTTCCCGCGTACAGCTCCTTGGGAGCCTTGCCGTGGGTATACTCGACGCCTGTCGTGGGCTTGCCAGGCGGCGTCTTGGCGCGGGCGATGGCGGCATCCGCGCCGTGACCCACGAACGCCTGATCGAGGAGCTCGAGCGTCGTCTTGTCGACCTCCCCGGAGTCGGGCTTGCCCTTCGCGGTCTGGAACGCCTTGACGGCGGTGACCGTCGGATCGTCGAACGTGCCCGTGCGCGTGACCGCATGCCCGAGGTCCGCCAGTGCTGCTTGGACACGGCTGATCGCCAGACCGCTGGCGCCCTTCTTGAGCGTCGCGGTGCCGGTGGCGACCTCCTCGAGCACGGGATCGCCGAGGAACCGTGGCGACTCGAGGACCTTGTCGCCGATCTTGTCGCCGGTCTCGTAGGCGACATCCTCGTCGTGAACGTGGCCCCGGTGCTCCACGCCGCCGAGCTCCGTGCCGATCAGCGCTGCGGATCGAGCGCTTGCCTGGTCTGGTGTCGTCTCCTCGCCGCTCGAGAGCGAGTCGACATCGACGATCAGACTCGGGTCGAGATCGATATCGACATCCCCACCATGTTCCCGCTCGTGCATCTCGTGCTCCTCCGAGGCCCAGCCCCTAGTACGAACGTCGTGGTGGCGAGCTGCCCTGCGTCGGCTGGGCGAGCACGCGACCCATGCTGCGATACTCGGCGCGGGCGGCGCGCACGAGATGCGCCTGCGTCACCTCCGGACTTCCGGCCGCCGCGGCGAGATAGGCCGCCGTCAGCGCCGCGTTGCGGATGTTGGCGCCGGTCATGTTCGGGAAGTCGCGCGCGAGCGTCTCGGCGTCGAGGTCGTGGGCCAGCGGGGCGCGCGAGGTCGACGTGAGGCGCTGCCACAACCGGATCCGCTCGTCCTCGTCGGGCGCATCGAACACGATGTGCGCGGCGAGGCGCCGCTTGAGTGCTCGATCGATCGACGCTTCGAGGTTCGTGGTCAGGATGGTGATGCCATCGAAGGCTTCGACACGCTGTAACAGGTAATTGACCTCGAGGTTCGCGTATCGATCGACGGCACCTTTGACGTCCGTGGAGCGCTGGCCGAACAGCGCGTCGGCCTCGTCGAAGAGGAGCAGCGCGTGGCCCTCCTGCGCGGCATCGAACAGCTTGCCGAGGTTCTTCTCGGTCTCTCCGACCCACTTCGAGACGACCTGGCCGAGCTCGACCTGATAGAGGTCCAGGCCGAGCTCGCGTGCGATGAGCCCCGCCACCATGGTCTTGCCGGTTCCCGGCGGCCCCGAGAACAGCGCCGGGACGCCGATGCCACGCGCGATCTTGCTGCTGTAACCCCAGTGCTCGAGCACGTGCCGGCGGTGACGCACGCGCGCGATCAGGCCTCGGATCTGATCGAGCGTGTCGTCGGCGAGCACGAGGTCGTCCCACGACAGTCTCACCTCCACGCGATCGGCCAGCCCGCTCAGGCGCTCTGCGATGTTGTGGCGAACACCGGCCACCAGCGACGAGGTCGACAGCGTCCCGTCGCCTGCGCTCGCGGAGGCGACGGCGAGCCGGATCGCCTCGGGCCCGAGCGGGTACTGCATCGCGAGCGATTCGAGCTCGTCGGCGGAGAGTGCGGTGGCCCGCATCCACAGCCTCGTGCGCGTCGCGACGTCGGGGATTCGCCAGGTGACGCGGACGACGGGCCGGCCGGCGCCGACGTCGTGTCCCCAGCCGGAGGTGGTCAGGACCACGGGACCTCGCGTGCTGCCGACGAACGCCGCCAGCGCGCGGGCCGCGGCTGCGTCGTGGAGCACGTCGTCGATGTCCGCGATCACCGGCACGCGCGGCGACAGCGTGAGCTCGGCGGTCAGCGCGCGGAGCGCGGCTTCCAGGCGCGTCGGCGTGGTGGCGCGTGCGTCGATGGAGAGGCAGCCCTCGGGCGCGGCCAGCGCGGCGGCGCTGCGACGGCCGCTGCCGCGCGGCCCCTCGATCACGACGACGACGTCATCATCGGAACCGAGAATCCCAGCGAGGGTGGCGAGGCCGGCTCGCGCATCATCGTCGAGCTCGACGTGGACGGGCGCTGCGAGCCTCGCGACGGGCAGCGTGGGTGCAGGCTCGCCGGCGAGGTAGCGAACGAGGCGCTCGCTGGCCGCCACGGCCGCCGACGCGATCGTGGGGCCGTTCTCCGCGAGGTGCACGAGGCCCGCGGTGACGAGGGGGTTGGCGTCGGCGAGCCACACCGACAGTGCGCGCGCCGTCTCGTCATCGACGTCGGCCACCTCGGTGTAGAGCGACAGGCCGAGGCCCCGCCGTGCGGGCGGGCCCGCGAGCGCTTCGACATGTGGATGGAGCCGCGGGTCAGCCGTGACCGCCACGACCGTCCAGAGATAGTCGACGTGCGCGGGCGTCAGCCCCAGTCGTGCGGCCAGCGCGGCCATCGGTGGATGCTCGGGGAGGGGCGTGGACGCGGTCGCACCGAAGCGCTGCTCGAGGGTTGCCACGTCGTCGGGGCGCAGCCTCCGCGTCGCCGCCCTCAGCGCACGGGCATACACGCGGTCAAGCGCTGCGTCCCACCCCGATCTCCGCACCCCCCTGACGTTACGCGATCCCGGACGGGGAGCAAACGCCGGACATCGCGGAGCCGGTGGTGGGCCTGCTCGAGGGGACCGCCGCCACCCGCGAGGTCGCCGACGCGAGGTCGCGACTGTCGGGGGGGTGTCGTACCGTCGGGCGATGCGCATCCTCGGTATCGACCCCGGCAGCCGGATCTGCGGCTACGGCGTGGTCGACGAGGACGGCGGGGCGCTGCGCTACGTCGAGTGCGGCGTGCTCACCGCGCCCGAGGACTGGGCGATGGAGCGCCGGCTCGGCGAGATCGCGCGCGGCCTGCGCGACGTGATCGCCGAGCTGTCGCCCGCTGTCGTCGCGGTCGAGGACGTGTTCGTGCACCAGAACGCGCGCAGCGGGCTCGCGCTCGCGCAGGCGCGCGGGATGGCGCTCGCGGTGATCGGGCTCGCCGGCCTGACGGTCGCGTCGTACCCGCCGGCGAGCGTCAAGAAGGCGGTGTCGGGCTCGGGCCGCGCCGACAAGGACCAGATCGCGCGCATGGTGCAGTCGCTGATCGGCCTCAAGACCTTGCCGCGCGCCGACGCCACCGACGCGCTCGCGGTGGCGATCACCCACGGGCGGTCCGTGCGCCCGATCGCGGCCCGCCTCGTCCCGGCTGTGGTAAGGGCAGGAAGATGAAACGGCCCGGCCACGAGCGCAGCGAGTGGTCCCCCGACGCGGGGCAGCGGACGCGAGCGAAGCGAGCCGGCGGGGCAGCCACCGCGAGGGGGAGGGCACCCGGCCACGAGCGCAGCGAGTGGTCCCCCGACGCGGGGCAGCGGACGCGAGCGAAGCGAGCCGGCGGGGCAGCCCCCGGGAGGGGGAGGGCGCCCGGCCACGAGCGCAGCGAGTGGTCCCCCGACGCGGGGCAGCGGACGCGAGCGAAGCGAGCCCGCGGGGCAGCACCCGCGAGGGGGAGGGCATATCTATGATCGCCCGGCTCGAGGGAACGCTCATCCGCGACGGCGAGCACGTCATCGTCGACTGCAACGGCGTCGGCTACGAGGTGACGGTCTCGGCGTACACGCTGGCGTCGCTACCGCCGAGCGGCGAGCGCGTGACCTTGCGCGTGTACACGCAGCTCCGCGAGAACGCGCTCGCGCTGTTCGGGTTCGTCGACGCCCAGGAGCGCGACCTGTTCGACCTGCTGATCACGGTGAAGAACGTCGGGCCGTCGACGGCGATCGCGATGCTGTCGGGCGCGGGCCCGCGCGACATCGCCGCGCTGATCGCGCGCCAGGACGTCACCGGGCTGACGAAGATCAAGGGCATCGGGAAGAAGACGGCGGAGATGCTCGTCGTCGAGCTGCACGAGAAGTGCGAGCTGCTCGTCATGACGTGGAACGCGAGCGGCACGCGCCCGGTCGCCGCGCAGGCGGGCACGGTCCGCCAGGCCAAGGCGACGTCCCGGTTCGCGGGGCACCCACTGCTCGCCGAGGTGATGTCCGCGCTCGTCGGGCTGGGCTGGCGGCCCGCCGAGGCCGAGGCCGCGGTCGGCGAGCTCGAGGTCGATGACGACAGCACGATCGAGAGCCTGCTGCGCCAGGCGCTGCGCAGCATGCCGAGGTGATCCATGGCCCGCAAGAAGCACATCGACGGCGAGGGCGCGGCCGACGGAGCCCGGGACGAGGTCCGCGAGGTCGCGCCGATCGAGCGTGGCAGCGAGAAGGCGTGGCAGGCCGCGCTGCGCCCGCGCAACTTCGACGAGTACATCGGGCAGCGCGACCTGATCGAGAACCTCAAGGTCTCGGTGCGCGCGGCGAAGCAGAATGGCTGGCCGCTCGATCACTTCCTGTTCGCAGGCCCGCCAGGCCTCGGCAAGACGACGCTCGCGCACGTGATCGCGAACGAGCTCGGCGTGAACCTCCACGTGTCGAGCGGCCCCGCGATCGATCACAAGGGCATGCTCGCGTCGCTGCTCACGTCCCTCGGTGAGGGGGACGCGCTGTTCATCGACGAGATCCACCGCCTGTCACCCGTCGTCGAGGAGAACCTCTACCCGGCGATGGAGGACTTCCGGTTCGATCTGTTCATCGGCGAGGGGCCGCACGCCAAGGCGGTCACGATGCAGCTGCCGCGGTTCACGCTGCTCGGCGCGACCACGCGCATGGGCCTCCTGTCCGCGCCGCTGCTCGATCGCTTCGGCTTCCACTGGCAGCTCCGCTACTACGACCTCGCCGACATGAAGTCGATCGTGACGCGCTCGGCGTCGCTGATCCGGGTCGCGATCGACGAGGACGGCGCGACCGAGATCGCCCGGCGCGCGCGCGGCACGCCCCGGATCGCGAACCGCCTCTTGCGGCGCGTGCGCGACTTCGCGGCCGTCGAGCGCGACGGCACGATCGACGGCGACATCGCGTCGTCGGCGCTCGACCGGCTCGCGGTCGATCACGCCGGGCTCGACGCGCTCGATCGCGCGTACCTGTCGGTGATCTGCGAGCGGTTCGACGGTGGGCCGGTCGGGATCGAGGCCGTCGCCGCGTCGCTGTCCGAGGAGCGCGGCACGCTCGAGGAGGTCGTCGAGCCGTTCCTGCTCCAGGTCGGCTTCATCGCGCGCACGCCGCGAGGGCGCGTCGCGACGGCCGCGGGGTACCAGCACATGGGCCTCATCGCGCCCACCAAGGCGCCGACCGGCGGCCAGGGCGGGACGCAGGGCCGCCTGTTCTGATCCTCGCTACCAGGTCTCGGTGGCGAGGCGGGGGACGCGCGCGAACTCGCTGACGTTGCGGGTCACGAGCGTGAGGTCGTTCGCCACGGCGATGGCCGCGATCATGAGATCATTCGCGCCGATCGGGCGCCTCTCGCGCCGGAGATGCGACCGGATCTCTCCGTAATACGCTGCCGCGTCGTCATCGAACGGGATCGATTCGAAGGCGGAGCAGAACCGCTCGACGCGATCGAGGTTCTCCGCGACGTTGCTCGAGTTGCGCGCGCCGAACTCGAGCTCGGCGCGCACGATGCTGCACAGCACGAGCTCGGCCGGATCCGCGGCGAGGAGCCGCTCGGCGAGTGCGGGCTCGGCGCGGTTGATCAGCGGAATGCAGATGTTGGTGTCGAGCAGTCTCATCGGAACGACTCGACATCCTCGGGCGCCGGATCGTCGGGTTCGCTGATCGTGCCGCTCCCCTGCGTCACCACGTCGACCAGGGCGCGTGGCCAGGTGCGCATGCCCGTCTCGCGCTCGATCAGCTCGGTGATCCAGGCCGAGACGCTCTTCTTGGCGCGCCGAGCATGCTTCCGGGTCGCGGCCGCGACGTCGTCAGGCAAGTAGATCGTCACCTGGGCCATACGGGCAGCTTAGCAAGCGCCACATATAAGTGGCAAGTAGAGAACCCTCCCGCGGATCCTTGCAACCGGACGCCCGTGGTGTGTCCATACGGTCATGCGTCCCCGGGTGATCGCCTCGGTCCTGGTCCTCGCCGCCGTGATCGCGGGGCTCGTGTTCTGGCTCCGCGGACGCGCCGCGCCGGCCCCGGCATCCGCCGGCCCGGTCGCAGCGCCCGTCGAGGCGCCTCCGCGGCCCGTCGAGGCAGCGCCCGGCGAGCCAGCCGCGCCCCCGGCACCGCCGGCGCCCGCGCCGACAGGACGGCTGGACCCCGAGGCCCGGGCGCGCATGCTCGAGCAGCTCGCGACGGCGCGCGCGCGGCGAACGGCCGCCGGTGCAGCGCCGGCCGCGTCCGGCACGCCGGCCCCGGAGCTCCCGGCGCAGGGCGATCTGGACAAGGAGTACATCCGCGCGCAGATCCGCGAGCTCGTGCCGATGCTCGCCGAGTGCTACGAGGGCGCGCTCGACGAGGATCCGCAGCTCGCGGGCACGCTCCGCGTCGAGTTCACGATCGGCGGCGAGCCCGAGGTCGGCGGCCTCGTGGAGACCAGCGAGGTGCTCGCTGACGAGAGCACGATCACGCACGCGGGCATGGTCGAGTGCGTGCGCGAGACGATGTACGCCGCCCAGTTCGAGGCGCCGACGCACGGAGGCAAGGTCACGGTGCGCTACCCGTTCACGTTCCGGCCGGCCGGTGATGCGCCGGCGAAGGAGTGACGTCCGCCGCGCGACCGAGCTCCCCTCGCGGAGGTGGGACCTGAGCCCGATGCAGGTTGCGCAAAGGGGGGCGGCCCCCTGATCCTCGGACGCGTGACCCGCCGGCTCGCGATGCTCGTGTGGACGCTGGCCGCGTGTGGCGGGCGCGAGGAGCGTCCGCCGGCCGCGCGCGAGGTGCCGGCACCCGCGCCGGTCCGCGCGCGGCCGACCGGCCCGGTCTCGACGATCGCGCCTGGGGACTACATCGGGCCGGACGCGTGCGGCGAGTGTCACCCCGAGCAGCTCGCGCAGTGGACGACGAGCCTGCACCGCGTGATGAACCAGCCCGCGGGCGCCGCGGCGGTGATCGGCGACTTCGACGACGCCGTGGTGCCCTACGCGGGCGGCGAGGCCCGGTTCCAGCGCGACGGTGGTGTGTACACGATGACGCTCGCCGACCGCGAGCGCACGGTGCGCTATCGCGTCACCCGCACGATCGGCCGTCGCGCGCTCCAGGAGTACGTCGGGATCGCCGACGGCGACACCGAGGAGGTGCGGCTGCCATTCGGCTGGTGGCCGCGGCGCGGCGGCTGGTACCCGCAGCCGTACTTCGATCCGTGGCTCGGCGAGGAGGACTTCGACGCGTACGCGCGCGTGCGCGAGCCGTGGGCCGAGCGCTGCCCGTGGTGCCACAGCACGTATCCGTTCGCGCAGCGGATCGTCCGCGCGGCGGTGCGCGACGTCGGGCACGGGCTCGAGCAGCACTTCGACGCGCCGGCGGGGAGCGACGCGACGATGCCCGCCTCCCCGGCCGATCACCTTGCGACCGCGCGCCAGGTCACGATCGGGATCAGCTGCGAGAGCTGTCACCTCGGCGGGCGCGCGCACCAGGGCGGCGCGGCGATGACGTTCGTGCCGCAGGGCGCGCCGCCTCGCGCGGGGGCGCCGGAGCCGCGACCGTTCGCCGACGAGCGCCGCGATCCCGCGATCGTCAACACGGTGTGCGCGCAGTGTCACTCGGGGCCGTCGCCGCGCCTGGCCGACGGGACCGCGCTCCGCAACTCGAGCGAGGCGCTCGATCTCGCCGCGTCGCCGTGCACGCAGGCGCGCTGCACCGACTGCCACGATCCGCACACCGGCGGCAGCGACGAGCAGCGCGCGCTCGCGGCCTGCACCGGGTGCCACGCCACGATCGCGGAGGCGGGGCGCCTGCACGCCGGCCACGACGGCGTGTCGTGCCTCGACTGCCACATGCCGACGATCGTGATGGGCGTCGACCGCTTCGTGCGCACGCACCGGATCTCGTCACCGACCGATCCGCGGCTCCTCGCCGCCGCGGCACCCAACGCGTGCAACCTGTGTCACCTCGATCGCTCGATCCGGTGGACCGTCGACGAGCTGGCGCGCGAGCACGAGGTCGCGCTCGATCCCGGCGCGTGGAGCGCGTACGGCGATCTCGACCTCCCCGTGGGCGAGGTGTGGCTCGCGAGCCCCGAGCCCGCGTTCCGGCTGATCGCGGGCGCCGCGTACGCGCGGGCGGCGTCGCGCGGGCTCGCGCGGTTCGCGTGGCCGGCGCTGATGCGCGGGCTCGCCGATCCGCTCGCGCACGTGCGCGCGTGGACGGCGTTCGCCGTCGAGGACGTGCTCGGGCGCCGGCTCACCGAGGCCGAGTACGATCCGCGCCTGCCCGCGAAACAACGCGCGAGGCAGCTGGAGCGGCTCGCACGGAAGCCGCCGGGGCGGTGAGCTGGGGCCGTGCGCCGGGGCCGGGATCAGCACCCGCTCAGAACCCGCCCTCCGGGCACATGTACATGTCCATGAACACCTCGTACGTCGCCTCGGGGCAACGCACGTTGTAGCGATCGATGATCGAGCCGCAGCGGCCGCCGGGACCGACGTTCCCGGTGCGTGCGTCGCGTGCAGCCTCGGGGCTCGCGAACGGATTCGAGCCGTCGACGCAGGTCACGCGCCGGAGCCACTCGCGCTCGCCCGTCGGCCCGCACACCTCGATCGGCCGGTCCTTGGTCGCGACGACGTCAGCGAACGTCCTCGCCTGATCGCCGTGGCGCAACGCGAGCTGCGCGCTCGTCAGCTGGACCGGCTCGAACCCCTCGCCCCGGTTCTCGCAGACGCTGGCCGGTAGCTCGGTTGCCGCGGTGGGCTCGACGGACGCGGCCGACGCGACCGGCTCGGCGGAGCCGGCAGGAGCCTGGGGAGCGGGCGTCGTTCCACCACACGCCGCGGCGGAGACGATCAGGACGACGTACAGGCGATGCATTGGCCCATGGTACGACGCTCGCTCGCTGGAGTGGTGTCGTCCGCGCGGCCCCAGGTCCCGATGCGCCGCCGAGCGCGGGCGTGTTCCGACGCCCTGTTCGGCCCCGAGCTCCGCGCGCGGGTGGGCAGCGGGGCGCGATGCGCGAGCACATCCCACACGCGCGCAGAGGACAGGAGTCCGCGCCGCCGAGCGCGCTGAGGCCTGAGAGCCCCGTCGTCACCGCGCGAGGCCCGCGGTCGCGCGTCCTGACGCGTCGTGAATTCCGCGGCACGAGGGCATGGTCCGTGCAAACATCGCAGGTGTGAGCCGGACCCGGACGGAGGATCGATTCGTGGCGGGGGCCCGGATCGGCGACTACGTCGTCGAGCAGGATCTGGGCATCGAGGAGACGGGCATCGTCTACCTCGGCCGCCACGTCGTGTTGCCACGTCACGCCGAGCTCAAGGTCATGCACGCGAGCGACGCGTGGATCCGCGACGTCGCGGTGCAGATGCTCAAGGAGGCGTGCCTCGTCGAGGCGCTGTCGCATCCCGGCATCCCGCGCGTGTACGAGTGCGGGGTGCTGCCGGATCGCCGGCCGTGGACCGCGTTCGAGCACATCGAGGGCGACTCCATCGGCTCGGCGATCGCGAGCGGGCCGATGGCGGTCGCGGACGTCGTCGTGATGATCCGCGACGTCGCCGACATCCTCGATCATGCGCACCACCGCGGCGTGATGCATCGCCGGCTCACGCCCGAGTCGCTGATCCAGACGCCGAGGCACCGGTTCCCGGTGCGCGTCCGGGGCTGGGGCCACGCGTGCGCGTTCGACGCCACCACGGCGCGTGATGTCGATCCACGCGACGACGTCTACGCGCTCGGCGTGATCGCGTTTCGCGCCCTCACCGGCGCGCGCGCCGAGTCCGTGATCCCGCCGGGCCGCGCGCACGAGCCGACGACGGATCGGTACCCCGGCACGCCGCGTGACGTCGCCGAGCTCGTCGACTGCATGCTCGCGAAGGAGCGCGTGCACCGTCCTCCGTCGAGCGAGGTGCGCGAGCGCGCGAAGTGGCTCGCCGACACGCTCGAGCTCGTGCCCGCGATCGACCGCCCGCGCTGGACACCGCCCCGCGGCCTCGGCGACGCCGTCCCGCCCGCGGTCGAGGACCCGGCGTCGGGGTTCGCCGTGCGGATCACCGGGCGTCCGCGAACCCGCTAGCAGGCTGCTGAGAAACCGTTGTGAGCGGTGCAGCCCTGCTCCCCGTTCGAGGACGATTCCGTCCGCGGGGGCCCGGGGCCACCCGCCGCCCCATCCGTTTCACGCGGGCTTGGCGAGCAAGCGGCAGACGCGGAGCAGGTTGTAGGCAGCGGCGACC
>Ga0164243_10007819_pt1 | contig 15893 bp, 13 predicted proteins | sample OricompcompostOP_FD_108781 | JGI IMG/M metagenome (GOLD analysis project Ga0164243, IMG submission 108781) | Organic Plus compost microbial communities from Emeryville, California, USA - Original compost - Organic plus compost (OP) | ecosystem: Engineered > Solid waste > Mixed feedstock >...
GATGGCCAATGCCGCGGGGGGTGAGGGCTCACGCGGCAAGGTCAAAGGCTCCGAGCAGGGAGTGGCCGGCGTGCGGCTGCAGAACCTCCTGCCGCGGGCGCGAGTGCTCTACGCTTCCGCGACGGGCGCATCCGACGTCAACAATCTCGCCTATGCCACGCGCTTGGGGCTCTGGGGTCCGGAGACGGCCTTCGCCAACCGAGAGGCCTTCGTGAGTGACATACGTGACGGCGGCATTGCCGCGATGGAGCTCGTCGCGAGGGACCTGAAGTCGCTTGGGCTCTACACGGCCCGCGCGCTGTCGTTCGCCGGGGTCGAGTATGAGATCCTGGAGCACCGGCTCACGCCTCCGCAGATTGCGGTCTATGACGCTTACGCCCAAGCCTGGGCGATCATTCACGCGAACCTGCGCGAGGCGCTCGAGGCGACCCGTATTGTCGATGCCGACAGTGGCGACACGCTCAACAGCGGAGCCAAGTCCGCAGCGCTATCGATATTCGAAGGCACCAAGCAGCGCTTCTTCGCCCAGCTCCTCCTGTCGATGAAGCTGCCCACCCTCCTGCCCGCGATCGAAACCGCACTCGCCGACGGGAATGCCGTGGTCGTCCAGCTGGTTTCGACCGCCGAGGCCATGCTCGACCGGAGGCTGGCGGAATTGTCGAACGAGGAGCGCGAGGCGCTGGAGATCGACCTCTCCCCGCGCGAATACGTGATCGATTATCTCGCCAAAAGCTTCCCAGTTCGCCTGATGGCGGTGTTCACGGACGAGAACGGCAATGCGCGTTCCGAGCCAATGGTCGACGATGAAGGCCGCCCGGTGCTGTGCCGTTCGGCGCTCGCCGCGCGTTACCGGATGATCGAGCAACTCTGCGCGCTACCGCCGATCGCCACCGCGCTCGATGCGATCATCGAGCGGTTCGGGGTCGATCAGGTCGCCGAGGTGACCGGACGCAGCCGGCGGCTCATCGTCGGTCCCGACGGGCGGCAGAAGCTGCAGGCGCGCAGTCCGCGAGCCAATGTCGCTGAGACGCAGGCGTTCATGGACGGCGTCAAGCGCATCCTGGTCTTCTCAGACGCCGGGGGGACGGGGCGCAGCTATCACGCCGACCTCGCCGCCCGGAACCAGGCCCGCCGCGTGCACTTCCTGCTCGAGCCGGGCTGGCGCGCCGATGCAGCGATCCAGGGGCTCGGGCGCACGAACCGCACCAACCAGGCCTCGGCGCCGCTGTTCCGTCCGGTGACCACCGATGTTCGCGGCGAGCGGCGGTTCATTTCGACGATCGCCCGCCGCCTCGACAGCCTCGGTGCGCTCACCCGCGGGCAGCGCCAGACCGGCGGGCAGAACCTGTTCGATCCCGCCGACAATCTCGAAAGCACCTATGCCAAGGAGGCGCTCCATCGCTGGTTCGGGCTGCTGTTCACGGGCAAGCTCGAGGCGATCGGGCTGGCAAAGTTCCAAGAGCTGACCGGGCTCAGGATCGAAGGGCCCGACGGCGGCATGGTCGACGACCTGCCGTCAATCCAGCGCTGGCTCAACCGCATCCTTGCGCTGCCGATCGCCTTGCAGAACGCGATTTTCGACGAGTTCCTGGCGCTCGTCGAGGCGCGCGTCGATGCCGCACGGCAGGCCGGCACGCTCGATCTCGGGGTCGAAACCATCGCAGTGGAGAACTTCGAGGTCCACTCGGACACTCTGCTTCGCACCGATGCCCTTTCGGGCGCGACGACGCACCTGCTCGAGCTGGAGATTGCCCGCGCGCTGAAGCCTCTGACACTGGCGAGGCTCAACGAACATTACGGAGTTGACGATCCACAACACCGGCCGCTGCGCAATGGCCGCTCGGGCCGCGTCGGACTTCTCGTCCCGGCGCGCAGCCTGCTGACGGACGAGGGCCTACGCGTCGCGCGGTTCGAGATGCTTCGCCCGCTGACGCGCGGATATATGACCGCCAATCAGCTGGACGAGAGCAGCTGGGAGCCCGTGGACCACGGCGAGTTCCGGCGCGTGTGGCAGGTCGAGGTGAACGAAGCCGTCTCGACCCCGAAGCGGGAGCGGCTCCATCTCGCGACCGGTCTGCTGCTGCCGGTCTGGGACAAGCTGCCAGCCGACCATGTGCGCGTCAGTCGGATTTGCGCGAGCGATGGCCGTTCGCTTCTCGGCCGCGAAGTTCCGGTCCACTGCCTGTCCGAGCTTTGCCGCGCTCTCGGATTGGATCAGGGACCTGCTATCTCCGCCGATGAACTGGTGGCGTCGGTCTTAGCGACTGGCCGTTCGCTCGAGATTGGAGGAAGGGAGCAGCTGACGCTCAAACGGAGCCTCGTGAACGGGGGGCAGCGACTTGAGCTTACCGGATGGAGCGCCGCCCGCCTCGACTGGTACAAGGCGCAAGGCTGCTTCACGGAGATCATCCGTTACCAGACCCGGCTGTTCGTGCCGGTCGAAGGGGCAATCCGAGTCCTCGATCATCTCCGATCGGTGGGTTGAACGTCGGCTCAGCGCCAATTCCCGTCATCCCGGCCAGTCATTACGGCACTCGAAAGCAGACGTGCCTTGAGCGCCAAGTTGCCCAAGTACGCGGTCATCGCTGCTCTTTCTGTCGAAGAGCACAGAGGTGCTCCGAAGAGAGCGAGGCAAAACGTCATTGCGGACCGCCTATCGTCCCCAGCGCCCGACGCTCCATCTCACGTTCCGCTGCGCAGATTTGGCGGCTCATAGCGGTTTACGTCGGAGACGCACGAACTCGGAATTCCATCCTTCTGCGCAAAAAGGCATCGCGGCCAGTCAGTGGCTCAATCGGACCTTAGCAGTGACAGAAAGGCCGGGTCGAAGCGCCGCGACGGCGCCTTGCCCGCGGTCAAAGGCGATGCGCACCGGTATACGTTGTACGATCTTCGTGAAATTGCCCGTTCCCGGCTCGAAGGGCAACAACGAAAAGGTCGAACCCGAACCAGGCGCCAGACTCTCGACCCGCCCTGTCAAGCTGCGGCCGAGCGCGTCAACTTCGAGATAGACGGGCTGACCCACTCGCATGTCGCGTGTCTGCGTCTCTTTGAAGTATGCGGTGACGTACAGGTCGTGGAGGGGCACGATGCTCAGCAGCCGCGTGCCGGGCTGCACATAGTCGCCGACTCGGACCTGACGATTGCCCACCACGCCTCCCACCGCCGCCCTGATCAGGGTGTGACGCTGGTCCTGCAGCGCCAGGTTTAGCGCCGCCCGGGCGCGCATTCGCTGAGCGATCGCCTTTTCAAGCGCCGCGTTGAGCGTTGCTCGCCTTGCGAAAGTAACGCCGGCTTCGCGCTCTGACACCGCCACCATCGCACGCGCGCGTGCGGCCGCCTGCTCAGCGCCGATTGCTGCCGTGCGGTAAACATCAGCGTCCCGGCGCGCGACTGAACCTGTGCCAGCTAGCGCTTCGTAGCGTTTCCGGTCGGCTTCCGCCCTTACGGCCTCAGCTCCGCTCGAGGGGATCGAGGTGCGTGCGGCGATCACGTTAGCGGATGCCAGCCGCTCCTCCGCGTCGAGGCTCGTGAGGGCCGCACGGGCCGAGGCGACCTCCGCTTCCGCATCCGCCAGATCGGCTCTCGCGGCCTGCACCTTGGCGTCGTACTCCTCGGGATCGATGCGGACCAGCGGATCGCCGGCACGAACCGGCTGATTGTCCCTGACGAGGATCGCGCTGACCAAGCCGCGAACCTTCGGGGCGATCGTCGTGGCGTCGGCGGCGACATAGGCGTCGTCCGTGGATTCCGACGAGGGCCGTCCCGTTATCCAGAGTGCGCCGCCCGCCGCGACGACAAGGGCGGCCAGGGAGACGGCGAGCGTACGACGGCTTGGACGCTTTCGGGCCGGCGAGGCGCCAGGCGCGTCAGCCTCCGGAACGTTCGGCGTGTCGGGTTTACGCACCTCCACCACCTGGTCCGTCGTGCCCTGCGCTGCCATGCGTCACCTCCTTCGCCGCGCCGATCGCGCTTGCCCATATGATGATAATCATATACATGACGATCATCATATGTCGAGTCGCCGTGTCGGCGGATGGAGAACCGCTCTTGATCGGATGGCTGAAGGGGTTGGGGCAGGACTGGTCGGCGGACCCGACGGCCATGCCGACCGCGCGGAAGTATCTGATCTTCGGCGTGATGGCATTCGGGCAGTTCATGGCCCTGTTCGACATTCAGATCGTGTCGGCTTCGCTGAACGATGTTCAGGCGGGACTCGCCGCCGGTCCGGACGAGGTCAGCTGGGTGCAGACCGCATATCTCATTGCCGAGCTCGTGATGATCCCGCTCTCGGGCTATCTCGCTAACGCGATGTCCACGCGATGGCTGTTCGTCCTGTCCGCGGGCCTCTTCACCTTCTCGAGCCTGCTCTGCGGCCTGAGTTGGGACATCGAATCCATGATCCTGTTTCGTGCCCTTCAGGGGTTCACGGGCGGTGCGATGGTGCCGCTCGTCTTCGCGGTCGGCTTCACGATCTTCTCGGGCAAGCAGCGGGCGTTGATTCCCGCAATTCTCGGAACCGTGAGCGTGCTCGCGCCCACCCTCGGGCCAAGCGCCGGCGGGCTGATCACCGAGGCGTTCGACTGGCGCTGGCTGTTCTTCGTCAACATCGTGCCGGGGATCGTGGTCACCCTGCTTTCGATCCAGATCATCCGGATCGACAGGCCAAACCCGTCGATGTTCGGCCGCATCGACTGGAGCCACTTCGTCTCGATGGCGGTGTTTCTGGGCGGGCTCGAATATGTGCTCGAGGAGGGCCCGAAGAAGGACTGGTTCGGGGATCCGCTGATCGCGGTCGTCGGCTGGTGCGCGCTCGTCGCGTTCGCGCTGTTCCTCGAGCGCTCCTTCTATTCTCCGAGCCCGCTCGTCAGGCTCAGCCCGTTCCGCAGGCCGACGTTCGCATTCGCATGCGTGTTCAACCTGGTGATCGGCGTCGGCATCTATTCGGCCATCTACCTTGTCCCGGTCTATCTCGGCCGCGTGCGGGGCTATGACAGCCTGCAGATCGGCACGACCGTGTTCGTCGTAGGTGTGACCCAATTGATGAGCGTCGTGATCGCCGCCTGGCTGAGCCAGCGCATCGACATGCGCTACATGATCACGGTGGGGCTGTCGCTCTTCGCCCTGAGCCTTTGGCTCAGCTCCAGCATGACCAGCGGCTGGGGATTCTGGGAACTGCTCGTGCCGCAGTCGGTGCGCGGGCTCGCGATCATGCTGTGCATCGTGCCCAGCGTGAACATGGCGCTCGCGGGCTTCCAGCCGGCGGAGCTCAAATACGCGTCCGGCCTCTTCAACCTGATGCGGAACCTGGGCGGAGCGATCGGCATCGCAGTGGTCAACACGCTTCTCCAGGACCACACCCGCATCGCCGCGCTCCGCCTGGGCGAGGCCATGGGACACGACGCCGGGACGGCGAAGGACGCCGTTGCAGGCGTGGCGCAGCGTCTGAGCCAGATTGCTCCCGATCCGTCTCAGGCACTTCTGATGGCACAGGGGCTGTTCGCGCGAATCGTCGGCCGCGAGGCGCTCACGCTCGCCTTCAACGACGTGTTCCGGCTGCTCGCCTGGTTGTTCATCATCGCGCTGGCGATGGTGCCGTTCTGCAGGCCGCCGAAGAACGCCGCGCCGCCGCCAGCCGACGCAGCACATTGACGAGGATATCGGATGCGCCTCCTACCCGTTCTCCTGGCCGCCACTGCATTGTCCGCATGCACCTTGGGCAAGGATTTCGAACCTCCCAGCGTCGAGCTCGCGAGCAGCTACTCCGCTCCCACGCGCATCGCCCCCGCGGAGGAACGGTGGTGGAAGCGGTTCGGCGACAGCACGCTCGAAGCGCTGGTCGACCGCGCGCTCTCGCAGAACCTCGACATCGCGGCCGCCATGGCTCGAGTGGATCAGGCCCGCGCGGCCGCGAGAGGCGCGGGAGCGGCGCTCCTGCCCACGGTCGACGCCAACGCCTCCGCCGACGGGGTCCATCAATCGCTCCGCACTCCCGTGGGGGGTGTCTCCGATCGACTCGGCCTCCCTCGCGACTATTCGCTCTATCAGCTTGGTGGTCAGGCATCATGGGAGCTCGATCTTTTCGGCGCGCTTCGTCGGGGAAGGGAAGCGGCCCGAGCGGAGCTCGGCGGCGCGCAGGCGGAGGCCGCTGCGGTCAGGCTTTCCATCAGCGCGGAGACGGTCGAAGCATATCTTCAGCTGCGGGGCCTGCAGGCGCGCTACGAAGTTGCCTCTCGACAACTCGATACCGAACGCAAGCTTTCCGACCTCGTGCGCCAGCAGGTGGACCAGGGTTTGGTCGCCGAGCGCGAGCTGCATCGGATTATCGGCGAGAAGGAGGGGCTGGAGGCGAGCCTTGCCCCGCTCCGCGCCGCCATCCGGGCTCAGATCAATCGTCTCGACGTGCTGACCGGCCAGCAGGCCGGCCTGGACCCCGCCGGCCTGGGCACCATCAGGGGTATCCCGGAAGCGCCGGATCCTAGCGGTAGCGTGGAGCCGGCCGGGCTCATGCGCCGGCGCCCTGACGTGGTCGCCGCGGAGCGCCGATTGGCCGCGGCGAGCACACGAATCGGGGTCGCCATGGCCGAATACTATCCGAGGATCAGCCTGAGCGGCCTCTTGGGCGTCGCAAGCGTCGGCACTGGGGGCCTGTTCACGGGCAAGGCCGTGCAGGCGAACGGCGGCGGCGTGCTGCGTTGGCGCCTTTTCGACTTCGGCCGCGTGGACGCGGAGGTCGCCACGGCGAAAGGGCGTGAAGCCGAGGCGCTGGCCCAGTACAGGGCTTCGATTCTGCGCGCGACCGAGGACGTCGAGAATGCGCTCAGCCGGCTTGCAGAGGCGCGCACGGAGATCGTCATTCGAAAGCGCGAGGTCGCGGAGCTGATCCGGTCCCGTGATCAGGCTCGCCAGGCCTATGAGGGCGGTGTCCTCGCGCTCGTCGCGGTGCTCGATGCAGACCGAGCGCTGCTTGACGCATCGGACCGGTTGGCGGTCGCCCGTGCGGAGGCTGCGAGGGCGTCGGTCTCGGCAACAAGGGCGCTTGGGGGCGGCTGGGGAGTTGAGGAGTTGAGGAGATGACGGACAAGCTGTCGCACAAGGAGCGCACCCGCGCGCGTATCCTGGACGAGGCCGCGCGAGCGATCCGGGAGCACGGCTCCGAGGGCGTGGGTGTCGCGGCGCTCATGAAGCGTGCCGGCCTCACGCACGGTGGCTTCTACGCGCATTTCGAGAACCGTGACGATCTCGTGGCCCATGCGTTGGACAGGATGCGCGCGGACAGTCGCGAGATGCTGAAGCGGCACCTCTTGGAACGCGATCCAGCGGAAGGCTTGCGCGCGCTCATCGACTATTATCTCTCCGAGAAGACGCGCGAGCGCGTCGATCAGGGCTGTCCCTTGCCCGTGCTCACTCAGGAGGCGCGGCGCCTTCCGCCAGCGGCCCGCCACCAGCTGGAGGACGGCATCCGCAACTTCCGTGAGCAGCTCGAGCGGGCTCTTGCCCGTTTGGGGTTCGCCCATGCGAGCACAATGGCGAGCTCGGTCCTCGCCGAGATGGTGGGCGCGATGACGCTCGCACGGGCGTTGGCTGACGAGGATGAGGCGAGCGATCTGCTCCGGTCTTCGAGGCTCGAGCTCAAGCGCCGGCTCGGCCTCGACCTATCCTCGAGCGAGCATTGACATGGAACGCGGACGGGATATCGGCTGCAAGCGCCTGCCTGACACGGGAGGGAAGTGCGCGTGCCGGGTCGAATCGGCCCGCGACATGGCCGATCTGCTCGGAGCGATCGCCTTGTACGGCGCAGCCACCCGGCGATGGCTGGAACGTGACTCGCCTGATATTTCCGCGGCTCTGCACGCTCTTGCGCAATTGACAGCTCAGGTGCGACGAGCCTCCTCGATCATTCATGCCGACCTGGCGGAGGCGCCGGACGAGATGCCGCAATGCCGTATCGGCGAAGATGCCGGATTGGAACTCAGTCGCAGGCGCGTCAAAAATCCCGCGAGCGCGGCGATGTGAGGTTGTTGGTCTGGTCGCCGAAGAGCTGGCTCCGCGTTGAGGTGGTGAACCCGTCGAAGAGGCACTTGCCGGACCTCGCAACCATGTTGGCCACCGCGCGCTGCGCGCCGGAGGCCGTGACAGCAATGCACCGGCGCAAGCGGCGCTGCTTCGAGGGAGCTACGGAATGCTGCCGCTGAGGACGAATCGGGTTCCGCGTGCACTGCGCGCGTAACCGTGCCGGTGCCCGAGGCGCCTCGACATCAGGTCTATGATATTGCTGCCCAATCCCTCTCCTTGACGCTCGCTAGATGACCGTCGCAGCCCGTAATCCCGGACCTCGAGCACGAAGTCCCGATTTCGGGCGCGATGCAGGAAAACGTCGACATTGCCTGCCAGACCGGGGCCGTAGGCGTGCTTGCAAGAGTTCATGACCAGCTCGGTGACGAGAATTCCGAGCGCCGACGCAAACTCCAGGGGGACGACGATGTGTTCCGCGTCGACCCGGACCCTGCCGTTTCCGAAACCCCGCCCGCAGGCAGCCTCAAGCGCCGGCGCCAGCTCCTTCAGATAATCGGCCGCGTCGACCCCTTCTCCTGAGCTCGTGCGATAAAGCTGTCGATGAACGCTCGTGATGGCGGAAACCCTCTGGACGGCCGCCTCGAGGGCGTCGCGGGCACCAGGGTCTGCAACCAACCGCGCCTGCGAGGCGAGCAGGGCCATCACCAGCTGCAGGCTGTTCGCGATCCGATGATTGGTCTCTTGCTGCGGAGACACGGACACCGGCGGCAGGACGACCACTTTCCCGCTGGGCTGCTCCATCATCTCCAACACCATGGCCACCTCCTTCTTTGGGTGGGGCGATGATGTTCGAGCCGGTCGAGGAACTGAATCATACGAATGTTTGTGCCGCGCAGCCGGCTAGGCACCACGATTGTAGCGCCTCGCGTTTTCACGGATGCCGAGCGCCTCCGCCATTCGCACCAGATCGGCCACGGAATCGGCTTCCATCTTCCTCACCATGTTGCCGCGGTGAATTTTGACCGTGATTTCGCTGAGCTCGAGCCGTCCCGCAATCTGCTTGTTCATAAGACCGGCGGTCACCAGGCCAAAAACGTCCCTCTCCCGCGGCGTCAGGCTCTCGTAACGGTCCTGCAGGCTCGTCATCGCGGCGGCCGACCTTTTGCGCTCCCGGTCGCGACGGACAGCCTCGTCGATGGCAGAGAGCATCGCCTTCTCGTCGACGGGTTTCGTGAGGAACGTGATGGCCCCGGCCTTCATGGCGCGGACCGTCATCGGAACGTCGCCGGCCCCGCTAATCAGGATGACCGGCACGTCGGTGTCGCTGTCGAGCAACGCCTCTTGGAAGTCGAGGCCGTTCGCCCCGTTGAGGTTGACGTCCAAGATCAGGCAGGCGGCTTGATCAGCCGCTTCGCACCGCATGAAATCTTCGGGGTCGGCGAACGTCCGGACCTGGAAGTCGGCGGAGCGCAGCAGGCTGTCCAACGAGTCTCGAAAGTCCGCGTCGTCGTCCACCACGCAGATCAGTTCACTTGATGCGTCACCCTTCGCGAGCGTCATCGCCAATCTCCTGCGTCAGCGCCCAAGCAGTTCCTCCACTTTCTCGAGAAGCTCCTCGGGATCCGCGGGCTTTACCACGAAGGACGATATTCCAAGCGCCGCCGCGCGCCTTCTCGCGTCTTCGCTCGGAAAGGCGGTCATCAGGATCACGCTGACCTCGCGGCCGCGGCGCTTCAGCTCACGCTGCAGATCAAGGCCGTCCATTCCCGGCATATGGAGGTCGGTGATCAGGCACCTCATCTCGCCGAGACGAGAGAAGGCGAGCAGCTGTTCAGCCGAGCAGAACTTCTCGATCTCTATCCCTGCGGACCGGAAAAAGGCGCCGATGCTCTCCCGGACCTCGTCGTCGTCGTCCACCACGCAGATTACAGCTGGATGCGCCACGCGCTCGCTCCCGAGAGGCGGACATTCCGCCGGCCGGCCAAAGATGGGGTTTGCATCACTTCTCGCCATCGTACGAAGATATGAGGTCTTCCTTCCGCCGGCCCTGCGCGAGGGGTAGCGTGAACGCGACCGTCGCGCCGAGCCCGTCGTTGTTGGAAGCAAATATACGACCTCCCTGCGCCTCGATCAGCGACTTGCATATGGAAAGGCCCATTCCCATCCCGTTCGGCTTTGTCGTGAAGAAGGGCTCGAACAGCTTCGCCTCGCCTCCGGGCGCGAACCCGATTCCGCAGTCTATCACCGCTACCCTGGCCATCGCCGCCGGTGAGACGCTGGTCTCGATGCACAGCTCACGGGGCCGGCCGCGCACCTCCTGCATGGCGTGGATGGCGTTCAGGAGCAGATTCATCATCACCTGTTGCACCTGCACCTTGTCCCCGAGGACCGGCGGAAGGTTGGTCGAGCCGGTGCGCCGCACCTTGATCCCGGCGATGCGCGCTTCGCGTTGAACGAGCGCGATGGCGTCTTCGATGAGCTCGGAGAGGTCCAGCAGTTGCGCTTCGGCCACTTCCTTGCGCGCCATCGCACGAACGCGGCTCACCACCTCGGCGGCTCTCGTCGCGTTGGAAAGCATCTTGTCAACGCAGCTCGAGACCTCGTCGAGGTCGGGCTGGGCCCTTCCGAGCCATCGCCTCGCCGACTTGCCGTAATTCACGATAGCCGCCAGCGGCTGGTTGACCTCGTGGGCGATCGAAGCGGCGAGCTGGCCCAGCATCGAGACGCGGGCGGCGTGGGCGAGCTCCGCCGAGATCTGCTCGACTCTCGCGCGAGCTTCGTTGCGTTCCGTCACATCGAAGGCCATGACCAACACCCGAGCGTAAGGCCCGTCCGCCGGCAGACGCGTTATCCTGAGGACCACGTCGACCACGCGTCCGGAAAAGGTGGCCAGACGGACCTCGCTTTCGGCGGTGTGCTGGCCGCCGATCAGCGCTTCGAAGATGCCGATCAGCGCCTCCGTGCTTTCGGGAAGATACCGCGCGGTGATGCTGGTGCCGACGAGATCCGCCCGATCCTGCGCCTCGAACAGGGCAACAGCGGCGGAGTTCGCGTCCAGGACGACCGCAGCCTGGAAGGCTTGCCGGACCCGGTCCGGCTCGGCGCGCAGCCAGGAACCGAGGTCGGTGCCGGCAGGCAATGCCGCGAGCACCTGATTGGTGCCCGAACAGTCTGATTCCCAGGCCGCGAAGCCGGCCGCGTCAAAGATCGTCCGGTACCTGCGCTCCGAAGCTTCTACCTGGGCGGCGGCGATGCGCTGACGAGTGAGGTCGGCGCTCGACTCGATCACGCCGACCGGGCGCCCATCCGGGTCGCGACGGAGCAGCCACCGGCTGGCCAGCACCAGGCGGGTGCCGTCGCGGCGGGTCCGCACCAGCTCGCCCGACCAGTGACCGGTCTCTTGCAGCGCGGCACCAACCTCGGTTCGCGGGAACTCGCATTGGAGCAGCTCGCCGCAGTTCCTGCCCACTGCTTCCTTCCTGGTCCAGCCATAGAGGTGCTCGGCGCCATCGTTCCAGAAGAGGATGATGTCGTCCGGATCCCTGATGATGACGGTGTCGTGCGAGAGCTCGAGGATGCGCGCTTGCTCGCCGAGCGTCGTGCGCGACGCTCGATCGCGGATCGACAGGACCGTCGTGATCGCGATCGCCGTGAGACTCACGGCGAGCCGTGAGAGCGCGCCATCCGTGAAGTCTCCGATGTGGCCGGCGACGAAGGCGGTCAGGGCAAGCACGGCCGTGCCTGCCCCGGCGGCCATCACGGCTTTCCTGCCTGCCGGTGCGACGAGGAGGACCACCGCCGTGTAGAGGACGGCGACCGCCCCGTCGAACCGGGTGAAGACGTCGACGGCGAAGATCATCGCGGCGAGGAGCAGGGCGGCGATCGTCAATGGCGACCCTTTCTCGCGCGCTCGTCACATCTCATGAGCCACTTCCATTTCACGCTAGCCATGATTGATACGCGGCATGCGCCTAGCTTAGCACCGCAGTGCCCGGACACCATTTGAGCCTGCAGGAGGCGCGACGCCGGCCATCCCTATGCCCTGATGAACTCGAGCAGATCCCGGTTCAGGCGCTGGTGGTGCGTGACGGGAAGTCCATGCGGGGCTCCCTCATAGACCTTCAGCGTCGCGTCGGGGACGATCTCGGCCGACCGCAGGCCTGCCGCCTTGATCGGGACAATTTGATCGTCGTCGCCGTGAACGACGAGGGTCGGCACCGTGATCCTTTCCAGGTCCGCGGTGTAGTCGACCTCCGAGAACTCGCGGACGCAGTCATAATGCCCTTTGATGCCGCCCATCATGCCCTGCAGCCAGAAGTGCTGACGGACCCCTTCGGAAACCGCCGCGTCCGCCCGGTTATAGCCGAAGAACGGAAGCGTCAGGTCGAGATAGAATTGCGAGCGATTCTCCTTAACGGAATTGCGGATGCCGTCGAAGACGTTGAGGGGGGTTCCGTCGGGATTCTCGGGCGTCCTCAGCATGAGCGGCGGAACCGCGCTAACGAGCACGGCCTTGGCGACCCGGCCCGGCCCCCGAGTGCCGATGTACTTCGCCACTTCTCCACCCCCGGTGGAATGGCCGACAAGAATCGCATCGCGCACGTCCAGCTCGTCGAGGAGCTCGGCATAGTCGGCGACATACTGGTCCATGGTGTTGCCGTCCCAGGTCTGGTCCGACCGGCCGTGCCCGCGCCGATCATGGGCAATGACCCGGAAGCCGGCCGAACCGAGGAACTGCATCTGGGCGTCCCACGCATCGGCCGACAAGGGCCAGCCATGTGAGAAGATCACCGGCTGCCCGCTTCCCCAATCCTTGTAGAAGAGGCTGGTGCCGTCGCTGGTCCGGAAGGTCGGCATATCGTTTCTCCGCTTCGGCTACGGGTCGTGGCGATCGCGTCGATAATCCACGCGCGGGGCGCCAAGCGACATCATACACAGGTATCGGGTAGGCGGCGCAATTGCGAGAAAATGCCTCTACGGCAGGGTGTTATCGTAATCGCGGCGATCTCGCCGACGCGCTTAATACCTTGGCATGAATTCCGGTCAGGTTGCGAGAACCCTTAGTCCATCGTCAATCGAAGACGAAGAAACGCGCCGTCTACGGCCGTGCTTCCGAAGCGATTGCCAGGCGCGTCCTGGCCTATTCTTTGACTGTATCGTCAGGAGAACAGGACATGAAGAAGCTAGCGAAGATCTCCGCACTCTTGATTGGAGTTACGATGATGACCCAGACGGCATTTGCGCAAGCGCAGGATCCCTCGACCGACCCGAACCTCGATCCGAAGGTTCGCGCCTTCCTGTCGGAGGCGAACAAGGACAGCAGCCCGTTCTGGGAGCTGCCCCAGCCGCAGCCACAGCAGGTGCTCACCGTCCTTCAGAACAAGACGTCGGTGGATACGTCAGGTGTCACCACGACCAGCCGCACGATCACCGAAGATGGCCGGACGGTGAAGATTTACATCATGAAACCCGAGCGCGTCAGCGGCAAGCCGGGCGTGATCTTCTTCATCCATGGCGGCGTGTGGATCATCGGCAACTTCGAGAATCACCAGCGGCTGCTGCGCGATCTGGTCGTCGGCTCCGGGCAGATCGGCGTCTTCGTCGAATACACGCCGTTGCCGCAGGCCAAGTTCCCGACGCAGCTTGAGGAGTCCTACGCCGCGCTCAAGTGGGTGTCGAAGCATGCCGACGAGCTCGGTGCTGACGGCAGCCGCATCGCCGTCGCCGGCAATTCCGTGGGTGGGAACATGACGGCAGCGATCTCGCTGATGGCGAAGGATCGCCAGGGTCCGAAGATCAGCTATCAGGTGCTGCTGATCCCGGCGACGGATGCGAGCGTCGACACGGCTTCATACAGGGAGTTCGAGAGCGGCTTCTTCCTGGCGCGAGCCTTCATGAAGTACGGCTGGGATCTCTACGCACCCGACGCGAAGGCCCGCGACAATCCCTATGTGTCGCCGCTGCGCGCCAGCGACGATGAGCTCAGGGGGCTGCCGCCGGCGCTGGTGATAACGGCGGAGAATGATCCGCTGCGTGACGAGGGCGAAGCCTACGCGCACAAGCTCATGGGGGCGGGCGTCGATGTTACCGCAGTCCGGTATGACGGCACCATCCATGACTTCGTGGCGCTCAATGCGCTCCGCAATGTTCCGTCGACAATCGCGGCGCTACGGCAGATCTCGGATGGAATTCGCGATCATCTCAAGTGATTGATAGGGCTGCGGCTGATCAGCCGCAGCCCTAACACTTAACAGGTTTGAGCTGCCTAACCCCATCAGGTATGACGCTTCTGCAGATGACCAGAACGTTCATGTCGAAGCAGACCTTCCACTTATCTGTGCGCTGGGCCGTGACCCGAAGGTTGGCTTTCGGCCGTTGCGGATGATCAAACGTCGCGATCCATCATCGATGATAAAGGCGGAGAGGATGAGATCGGGGTCTGGAGTCCGGTGGAGCGAAAACCGTTACCGCAGCTGGCAACACGCGGAAGTGCGCTGGCGTGGCCGTCACTATCTCACCGTCGGTGTTGAACGGCATCGGGCGCCGTGTCTCGACCTCGAATTCCACGCATTGCGCGGTCCGCACTTCCTTCCAGGCCCCGTGGGTTCCGGTCCTGAACGCCCGCGCCATCAGCACCGCCTTCCATAGATTCGGCATTTCCAGGCTGTAGAGATCCAGTCGTCCGTCATCGATCGCGGGCGTGTTCTGCAACGACGTTGCCCCCGCCATAGAGACGACCGTTCCCCACGGCGATCTGGTAGGTCTTGACCCGCGTGCCGGTGCCTTTCTCGACGATCCGCGCGCTGAACCGCCGGGCGGTGGCGAGTATGCGGAGCGCGGCGACAGCATAGCCGAGCCGCCCGAAGCGTTTTTATTTCCGGATCGAGCTTCTGGGCCAGTTCGCTGCTGACACCAATGCTCGCCACATTGAAGAAGGCGTGTCCGTTCACCGTGCCGACATCGATCCGCCTGGTATGACCGGCAACAACGAGATCGGCGGCTGCCGCAAAATCGAGCGGGATGGAGAGGGTCCGCGCGAGATCATTCGCGGTCCCTGCCGGAATGATGCCGAGCGGTAGTCCGCTATCCATCACTGCCGGGGCAGCAGATGAGATCGATCCATCCCCTCCGCAAACGACAATCGCGTCTGCGGATTCATGAAGCCGCGCGATGTCCCGGGCGATTTCGGGAAGGTTGTCGAACGGCTCTACGGTCACAGCAAGGCCACCGGCTTCCAGCCGCGAGCGCACCGGCCCGAGCGCGCCACCCCCTTGTCGCGCCTTGGCATTGTGCAGGAGCAGGACTCGCTTGGTGCGCTGCGATGCCATCAGGCAGATCGATCGGGACGGTTAGCCGGCACGGGCCGACCGCTATACCCGATCACTGTCCAGAACCAGACAGTCCGGGATCGGCCAATGCCGGCCATCGATCACAGGGCCAATGTGGGCTCTCGCGAGCGGCGAGCGAGCTCCTCAATGATGAATGTCCGCGCCGGTGGCGTCTCGAGCAGGTCCGGCTCGCTGACCGCGTGGTCGAGCCATTGCATGACTTGGCGCCGGTGGATGATGGCGCCATGCCGCTCTTGGTAGCGAGCGACCTCGGGATTGGCGGCGACGGTGACTATCCGGTAGCAGACCGGCCAGTCTCCCAGAGCCGGTTCCCAGATGCCGGCGAGATAGAAGAAGTTGCCGCCGTCGAGCGTGACCCGGTATGTCTTGTCACCGACGGCCATCCGGAATTCGGAGGCCGGGATGAGGCAGCGGTGGCTCGGGAAGGTTTTCCCTTCGGAGCGCACGAAGCGAAAGGAGACGCCATCGCTGAAGCGGGGGTTGGAACCCCAGACCGCCTCGATCATCTCGATCTCCTGGGAATCGTCC
>Ga0164243_10007820_pt1 | contig 15891 bp, 18 predicted proteins | sample OricompcompostOP_FD_108781 | JGI IMG/M metagenome (GOLD analysis project Ga0164243, IMG submission 108781) | Organic Plus compost microbial communities from Emeryville, California, USA - Original compost - Organic plus compost (OP) | ecosystem: Engineered > Solid waste > Mixed feedstock >...
CAATCATCAGCATGCGTGTAAGCGGACGGTTTCAGCGGGTTGACCACGAAAAGCACAATAAAAATTTTACGCACAGTAAACGGCAACGCAATACCGTTTTCTGGCTGGGAGTAGGTAGCCTGCTGTTTGTGCCAATATTCAAAACCATTACGCATCTGCCGCCTTATATGGGCATATTATTCGGATTGGGTTTGATGTGGTTGGTAACGGAATTGATTCATCATGGAAAGGATGAAGAAGAAAAAGGCCTGTTGTCCGTGAACCACGCCTTGCGCAAGATAGATACGCCCAGCGTGCTTTTTTTCCTGGGCATTTTATTAAGCATTGCTGCGTTGCAGGCAACAGGCATACTGGGCAGTGTGGCGGCCTGGATGGACCATACAATTGGCAACATAGAAGTGATTACCATTGCCATCGGATTATTGTCTGCCGTAGTTGATAATGTACCGCTGGTGGCTGCCGCGCAAGGGATGTACAGTATGGAGCAATTTCCAACAGACCATTATTTCTGGGAATTTCTTGCGTATTGTGCCGGTACCGGCGGCAGTGCGCTGATCATCGGTTCTGCTGCAGGAGTTGCTGCCATGGGTATGGAGCGTATTGAATTTTTCTGGTATCTCCGCAAGATCAGCTGGCTCGCGCTATTGGGGTATCTCGGCGGCGCTGCAGCTTTCTTACTGCAACGGATGATCATGTGATGCATGTGCTGAGTAGCTAATGTGCTGATGTGACAATTAATGAACGGCCGGCGTTCAGCTTCATAGGCCGGCATTTACCCAATCCGGCGCCATAAGCAACGGCCTAAGGTAATTTGCACATCCGCACATTAGCCTGTCAGCAACGTCACAACAGTCCATCGAATTCGTACAACTGATCAATCTTCGTCCCGGCCTCCATTTCAAACACAGGTTTAATAAGACCGTTTTTCAGTCCATATACCCAGCCATGCAGGTGCGGGAGTTTGTGTTTTTTCCAGGCGTGCTGGATGATAGATGTTTTGGCAAGGTTCATAACCTGCTCCCGTACATTCAGCTCCACCAAACGTTCGTTGCGGGCTTCTTCGTCTTTTATCTTGTCCAGCTCATGCCGGTGCAGGCGATATACATCTTTAATGTTGCGCAGCCACATATTCAGCACCAGGTTATAATCCTCGGTAGTGCTGGCCGCTTTTACACCACCGCAGCCATAGTGTCCGCATACAATAACGTGTTTCACCTGGAGATGGTTGACAGCATAATCCAGTACCGATAGCAGGTTTACATCGGTATTCACCACCAGGTTGGCGATATTGCGGTGTACAAATATTTCTCCCGGATGGGTGCCGGTAATTTCATTGGCCGGCACGCGGCTGTCGCTGCAGCCGATCCATAAGAATTCAGGCTTTTGCAGGGTAGCCAGGCGGTTGAAATAGTCCGGATCTTCCGCAACTTTTTCCTGTGCCCATGCTTTATTCTCCAGCAGCAGCTTTTCGTATGAAGTCATTGTAATTCGTTTGAGTGATGATGGTTTTGTTTTAATTCGATGTTACGGCATGGGCTTCATTAATGAATCTGGCGCCGTTAGCATCGTAGGAAAATCCATGCACTTTATGGGCGCTTTTCTTCAATTCAACCCGGATGTTCTTCAGTGGTGCATGTTTTAAAAAGTCGTCTATTACTTCTACCACGTCTTTGTCTATGTAGTCTGCACGTGCCGTATCAATAATTACATAACTGTTCTCAGGTACTTCCTCCAGCTTGTTTTTGATAATGGGTTTGTTCAGGAAAGAAACGTCTTTGCGCAGGCGGAACAGATACTTGTTGTGATCGTTTACCACGAACACAGCCGATTTGAAATTGCTGCGCATTACAAAGAACAAGCCTACTATACAACCGATCAGAATACCTATGAGCAGATCGGTGAACAAAATGGCCACCACTGTTACTACAAAAGGAATAAACTGGTCAAGCCCTTTTTTGTAATACTGCCTGAAAATGGCAGGTTTGGCCAGTTTAAAACCCGTATAGATCAGTACAGCTGCCAGTGCCGACAGCGGGACAAGGTTCAATATTTGCGGTGCCAGGGCAACAGCCAATAGCAACAACAGGCCGTGCAATATAGCCGACATTTTTGTTTTGGCCCCGGCATATACATTGGCGCTGGTGCGCACAATTACCGAGGTGATGGGCAAACCGCCCACCAAGCCCGATACAATATTACCCACACCCTGCGCCTTCAACTCGCGGTTGGTAGGTGTAACACGCTGATAGGGGTCTAATTCATCTGCCGCTTCAATGTTCAGCAATGTTTCCAGGCTGGCTACCAGTGCAATGGTAATGGCCGTAGTCCATACCGTTACATTGGCCAGTTGGGAGAAGTCAGGATTGGTGAAAAAAGAAAAGAACTGCCCGGCCGATTCCGCCACCGGTATCTGTACCAGGTGAGCGCCCGTAAGCGCCAGATCCGGGCGATTGACCTTCAACACCTCGTTGATCACGGTGCACACCAACACCACTATCAACGGAGCCGGGATTAACTTAAACACCTTAGACTTCCTGGCCAGAAATTTTTCCCATGACCATTGAATTCCCAATGCCAGCAAACCAATAACCAGCGCTACCGGCAGCATGTTGGTAAATGCATGGTAAAGTTCTGCCACCGTGCTTTCTCCTTCCTTGCTTTTAAAAGAACCACCGCTCACAAATTCAGCTTCATCACCTACCAGGTGGGGAATTTGTTTCAAAATCAATATCAGGCCTATGGCAGCAAGCATTCCTTTGATTACGCTTCCGGGAATATAATCTCCCAGTATGCCCGCCCTGATGAAACCTAAAACCAATTGAAGCACACCGCCGATCACCACGGCCAGCAAAAAGGCGTCAAACGCCTGCAGCCGTTCAATGGCCACCACTACGATGGCGGTGAGACCTGCGGCCGGGCCACTTACACTCAATTGGGATCCGCTCAACGCCCCGATTACAATACCACCTACAATACCTGCTATGATACCGGACAAAGGCGGCGCACCAGATCCTACTGCAATACCCAGGCACAACGGCAGCGCCACCAGAAATACAACTACAGACGAAGGAATATCCGAGCCCAAAGAACTCAGTATAGAGTTTTTTCTCTTCAACATACTTATCATTTTACGTCATGCGAAGCACATGACAGATTACCCAAAAATGTTGTGGAACAATACAGATTCTCTATGGCAGCAATACAACAATTCCTTTTGCTTCACAGCGATGCAAAACAATAAGAAAGACTAATAAACAATCAGGTAGAGGAATAATTATGCTTCGGGAGGCGGGGAGACTAATTCGAAGTGAACAACGCACAATTTATCTGCTTCATGGATCATGTGCTCGAAGAGGGCATTGGCCCAGAATGGATTCACCGGGCTTTCATGATCATGTACATATTCTTCGTTGATGCTTACAGGTCCGGTAGGAGATTTTTCATCGGGACCAGTGGGCGATCCGGGGATGGTAGCTGTTGATTCAGCTTCATACAACAGGTCGTCGGGATCGGACGGTGCGTAAATAAAATAATTAATGCCCGTGAGTAACAACAACAGCAGCGCCATAGCCACTGAGGTAGCCTTTTTCCAGAAGCGCTGCAGCATTGATATCTTCGTCACGGGGTTTCGCATTATTCAAAACAAATGAGTTACAAATATAATCGTCAATGTGAAGCAATCAAAAGCGTTCACAATGTTTTAACAGACTTAAAAATACTAATAATTAAATGATTAAACGATAAAAAACGAACAAAGCATATGCCAGTGGCATATTAAAAAAATAATAATAGACAATATGACGGTAGAACAATCAGGAAGTATAAAAGTTCAGCAAGACGGAAAGCGAGTGGTTGACTTCCCGTCTTGCGGACACTTGCATAAATCAATGTTCGCTATCTGGGATCTCTGCCGAATTTTCCGGTAAATGCTCGTATTCACCTTTCCATGCATAGTAGCCGAAAATGGAGATGCCCAACGCAATGGGAATAAAAATCACCACAAATACGCCCCATTGAATTTTAGTATCTATCACCGGGTTCCTGGCAATTTCTGCAGCAGCAGTCTTAATGAGGAAATAGATGGCCACGGGCCCCAGCAATATCCACACAATACCGAGCCATTTTTTCAATGCATTCATTTCAAATAATTTTATTTGCAGTCCTTACAAAATTTTTTTTCAGTTGGTTCCGGCCGATTCAAACCTGCGGGCAGACAGCCGTTTAATCATTCACGTCAGGGTCAATCCGGTTGCTGATATACACGGCGCCGATCACCGCACATACGCCTGCTACAATAATGGGATACCACAAACCGGATAATTTGTCGTCCACATAAATAGTAGTCAGCAGCAATGCTATAAATGGCGTAAGCCCGCCAAACACACCATTACCGATGTGGTAGGGCAGCGACATGGAAGTGTACCTGATCCTCGTTGGAAACAACTCCACCAGGAATGCTGCAATGGGACCATACACCATGGTTACATACAACACCAGCACAAAAATCAACAACACAAATTTCCAGTAAGAGGAAGTGTCGAGTTGTTTATCGTGCCAGGTGATTTTGGCTGCAGAGAAAGAAGCGGTGGCGTTGCCTGTTTGCACGGTATCGGTTCGGGTCTCTTTAAAAACAGCCCCATCTGTAAAATGCACTTCGCTGATGGTGGTGCGTACCAGTTGCCGGCTGTTGTCTGCCACAGGGGTGGTAGTGGTTTTGAGTACTTTTCTTTTATCCGTTACTTCTGTTCTGGCAGTGGGGTCAGACAGGGTTTGGAATTGGTTAAAGATGATGTGATAGGTGCCTATAGCCAGCAACATACCTGCCAGCATAATCCATTTGCGTCCGATGCGATCGCTCCAGCTGCCAAACACAATAAAGAAGGGCGTGGCAAACAAGATGCCCCACAGCAACATGGTACGCGACTGATCGAAGCTGATGCGGCAAACAGTTTCAATAAAACTCTGTGCATAGAATTGTCCTGTATACCATACCACACCCTGGCCCATGGTGGCGCCAAACAAGGCGAGCAGTACCATCTTCAGGTTGGTTTTATGCCCGAAACTTTCTTTCAGCGGATTCACAGAAATCTTTCCTTCGGCCTTGATGCGGCTGAAGAGCGGAGATTCCTTCATCTTTAAACGGATGTATACTGAAACGCCCACCAGTATAATAGAGAGCCAGAATGGAATGCGCCAGCCCCAGTCGTTGAACTTGCGAACCGATTCAGCAGGATCGGCGTCGAGCATATGCCGGGTAATGAGGATTACGCCCAGCGACAGAAATAATCCAAGCGTGGCTGTAGTTTGAATCCAGCTGGTATAGTATCCCCTTTTATGTGGCGGAGAATGTTCGGCCACATAGGTGGCTGCGCCGCCGTATTCACCACCCAGGGCAAGCCCCTGCAGCAAACGCAGCAGCAACACAATGAGGGGGGCGGCAAACCCGATACTGGCATAACCCGGCACCAGGCCAATGGCAAAAGTTGATCCTCCCATAAGGATCAGCGTTAGTAAGAAAGTGTACTTCCTTCCGATCAGGTCACCCAGCCGGCCAAATACCAATGCCCCGAACGGGCGTACAATGAAGCCGGCGGCAAAAGTGCCGAGCGTTGACAACAACGCAGCAGTAGGATTCACTTTTGGAAAAAACTGGTCAGCAATGACTGTGGCAAGGCTGCCGAAAATGTAGAAGTCGTACCATTCAATAAGGGTGCCTACGGATGAAGCAGCAATCACTTTCCATATGGACTTAGCAGCAGTTGGTTGGTTCATTAATGGAAGATAAGGAAGAGAAAAAAAAAGAACAAGGAAAAATGTGCGGAGGCGGAAGTTTGCATAGTTAGGTGTTTCATGGCTGCCTGGCCGGTAAGATTTCTACATTTGGGAATGCAAACGTTTGACAATGTTGCCAGGAAGTTTTTCAGCTGTTTGATCATTCATTCATGTATAAGCAACCCTGCAACAATGCAATCATTCTACTGTCCTTATAGAATTTGTTCGTATTTTAACGGCCCTAAAAAAACTGCGACATGGGATACCCCTATCAAATCACTTCTGCACAGGCGTACAAGGACGCGTATAAGAAAAGTGTGGAAGATCCGGAAGGTTTCTGGAGCGAAATTGCATCGCATTTTTACTGGCGCAAGAAATGGGACAAGGTGCTGGAGTGGGACTTTGAAAAGCCTGCTATCAAATGGTTCCAGGGCGGTAAATTGAACATTACGGAAAACTGTCTTGACCGTCACCTGGGTTTACTTGGCAATCAGCCTGCCATTATCTGGGAGCCCAATGACCCGGAAGAACACCACCGTGTACTTACCTATCGTCAGCTGCATGCCAAGGTGGTGCAATTTGCCAATGTGCTGAAGAATAATGGCGTTAAAAAAGGCGACCGTGTGTGTATCTATATGGGAATGGTGCCCGAACTGGCCATTGCCGTGCTGGCCTGCGCCCGCATTGGCGCCATTCATAGTGTTGTGTTCGGCGGCTTCAGTGCGCAAAGTATTGCAGACCGCTTGCAGGATGCACAGGCGGAATTTGTGATTACCTGCGACGGCGCGTTCCGCGGCAATAAAGAAATTCCGCTCAAGAGCGTTATTGACGATGCGCTGGTTCAGTGCAAGTTTGTAAAAAGAGTAATCGTGCTAACGCGTACGCGCACACCGGTATCCATGATCAAGGGGCGCGATGTATGGTGGGAAGACGAGATCCGCAAGGTGGAAACACAGGGCAATCCCGATGTTCCTGCCGAAGAAATGGATGCAGAAGACATGCTGTTCATCCTGTACACTTCCGGCAGCACCGGCAAACCCAAAGGCGTGGTGCATACCTGCGGTGGCTATATGGTGTATACCAATTATTCGTTTGTAAACGTGTTTCAATACCAGCCGGGCGATATCTTTTTCTGTACTGCAGACATCGGCTGGATCACCGGACACAGCTATATTGTATACGGACCGCTGAGCGCCGGCGCTACCACGCTTTTGTTCGAAGGCGTTCCCACCTGGCCCGATGCCGGCCGCTTCTGGGATATTGTAGATAAATACGGCGTAAATATATTGTATACTGCACCCACTGCCATCCGATCGCTGATGGGATTTGGTTTGGGACCGGTGCATGGACATCAGCTGGATACCTTGAAAGTGCTCGGCACTGTAGGGGAACCGATCAATGAAGAAGCCTGGCACTGGTACGATGAGAACATTGGTAAAAAGAAATCGCCTATTGTAGATACCTGGTGGCAGACAGAAACCGGTGGTATTATGATCTCCAATATGGCCGGCGTTACGCCCGCCAAACCCAGTTGGGCCACGTTACCGTTGCCGGGTATACAACCGGTTATTGTTGATGAAAACGGTAAAGAGATCACTACACCGGAAGCATCCGGCAATTTGTGTGTGAAGTTTCCCTGGCCGGGAATGCTGCGCACCACGTATGGCGATCATGAACGTTGCCGGCAAAATTATTTTTCAACTTACCCCAATCTTTATTTTACCGGTGATGGTTGTTTGCGCGACGCAGACGGCAATTATCGTATTACCGGTCGTGTAGATGATGTGCTGAATGTAAGTGGTCACCGCATTGGTACGGCCGAAGTGGAAAACGCCATCAACATGCACGCAGGTGTGGTGGAAAGTGCAGTGGTGGGTTATCCGCACGACATCAAAGGTCAGGGTATCTATGCCTATGTGATCTACACCGGCACGCACGGTGATGAGTCGCTGGCAAGAAAAGATATTTCTCAAACCGTAGCACGTTTGATTGGTCCTATTGCCAAGCCTGATAAGATTCAATTTGTGAAGGGATTGCCCAAAACAAGAAGCGGAAAAATCATGCGGCGTATCCTGCGCAAAATTGCTGAAGGAGAAACGGAGAACCTGGGCGATACTACCACGCTGCTGGACCCCTCTGTAGTGGAAGAAATCAAGCGTGACAGGCTGTAAAAAGAAAACCCCACGGCTGGAGTTGCGGGGTTTTCATAGAGACGGAACATTGACCGTTTTCTGAAAGCCAATGTGTGTGCACTTATATGGCTTATTATGTCTCCCTGGTTTGGGTGTTGCCGCTAAGGCTCCTACAAAATACGATTATCATGCCAATATGGTTGGTCATATCAGGTAAAAATTCGGATTGGTAAAAATACGGAGAGCGTATGGGAGATTTACGAAGAGAACAGGATTGAACGGTTCAATAGAACTGTGTAATTATTGAGCCGTTCATCCCTGTAGCTATTTAACGCTGAATAATTACTTTGGTGCCTACAGGCAGGTAACTATCCAGTTCATCCAGGTCTTCATTCTTTACAGAGATACAGCCGTTGGTCCAGTTGGTATAATCATCCACCACAATATTGTCGTTTGGCCAGGTGCCATGAATAGCAATGCCGCCGCCGATTTTGGCTTTTTGCGGAATCAGTCCTTTGGCTTTGCGTTCGTTGAATTTTGCCCAGCTCTCTTTATTGGGATAATCGAGCATAAGCATTTTATGCCATTTCTGATGAGGCCGTTTGGAAATGATTTTAAAAGTTCCTTCGGGTGTGCGTTTATCACCTTCCATCATTTTGTCTGAAAGATCTTTGCTGCCGAACACTACGGGATAGGTAGCATACCAGCCTTCATCATCGTACACTTTCAGTTCATAATCCGATTTATCTACCACCACATACACCGTCCCGACAGGATCGGTGCGCATCCGCTTTTTTACGGTAGCATTTTCAGGAAAGGTATTAAAAGCAACAAGACCTGTTGCCGCAACAAGTACGGTTGCAAGGATTAGTTTCCACTTCATACTGAACCTGGTTTAGGTAGAAAAGCTTTGCTTTAAACAGGTTTTATTAAATAGATTATTGATTTCACACTTACTTCAATCTTCGTGCAAGCTTTTCATGCAAAAATGTGAAAATTCTGTTGCCTGTAAAAGCGGATGCAATACCTGAAACCTGTAATTTTCACATTTTCAAATTATTTCACACTATCCCGGCAACTTATGAAATGGATTTTTTACCTGCTACCGGTAGCAATTGGCGTAGCCATGACCATACAAAGCGGTATCAATGCCGAGTTGCGAACAGCTATTAACAATCCTTTATTGGCAGCTTTCTTATCGTTTCTCGGCGGGATCATGGTACTGGGCACTATGTTGTTCTTTTCAAAGCAGTCCATGCCTTCGTGGGAAAATTATGCAGGTATCAGCTGGTACAAATACACGGGTGGATTGCTCGGCGCATTTGTAGTATATGCAGTCATTGTGTCGGTGCACCGGGTAGGAGCTGCAAATATGTTTGTATTGATTGTAGCGGGACAATTGCTCACTGCCGTGCTGATGGACCATTATGGCTGGCTGGGATTAAAAGAGAATCACATCAGTGTGCAAAAACTGCTCGGGATATTATTGGTAGTTGCAGGAGCCTACCTGGTGAATAAGAAATGAATGATAGTGCTGAAAAGCAAAATGGTTATATTGTTGCCATTGGAAACAATATAACCATTTACCACTGTAACGGTTTCTTACCAGTTACTTAACCGGAAACCTACACTATAGGGAGTTTGATCAAGTCCTTTTTCGAATATGCTTTGCGAAGCATAGGAGCCATACAACTTCACGGGACCTAAAGCAAGTTCAGCGATGTAAGAAAGTTTCCAGGGGCGCAGATCGAAGTCGTCGTGCTTTTTCTCTTTACCGCCTTCGTTGGTAATTACTTTCTGGCGACTGGAGTACAGGTAGCCTGCGCTTACGCCCACACTAAAGCCAAAGCCTTTTTGCCGCTGCGGGGTGAAATTAAAGTTAAGCATGATGGGTGCGGTTAAATAATCGGCGGCCAGTTTGTTCTTTTTATAGCTTCTGTCTTCATCTATTACCGCCTGCGTAGGATCGGTATTGTACAGCAACGCTTTTTTGTAACGATAGTTGTTCATTTCAATACCTACGCCATATTTAAGGTTTACCACATGCCTGATCACATTTAGCCGCTGCATCACCACCCAGATGTTGACGTTGGACGATTTGCCGGTGCGCAATTTGAAATCATCTTTATCGAGTCCGGGTGCGAAGTCCATGGCGCCGGCGCTGGTATAATCAGTCTGATCGTTGAGATTGGCAAAACCGATGTCTACAATGAACCAGTTGGTGCTGATATTCTCGGGTTTATAATTACGGCGTTTGTAGCTTTTCGCTTCCATATCATCGCCACTGCTGGTGCGCCCATGCTTTTTTATGATGATCATATTCCCGATACGGATGGTATCACTTTTGTCTTCTTTTGTTGAATCTACCTGAGCCAGGCCGGTAAGGGCCATACCAATTCCCGCCAGGAGTAAACATACCTGTTTCATGACGTTGTTTTAATTAATTGTTTCCGGGTGAAAAATCTATTTCAGTACAAGTTCGAAGTTGGCAATCTGGATCCCCTTCCTGTTTTCGGCGTCAGGGTCGTCGCCATTCTTGTCAAATACACGCGATACTTTCCGGAATAATCCGCGTAAAGAGTTTTTATTGAGAGAGGCGTTTGCTACGTTCAGGGCCTCGTTGTTATCTATATAATCTTCAATAAACACTACTGTGTTTGGTTGTATAGGCAGTTCCACGGGTTTTACTTCTGCATTTATGGTAACCTGACCGGCATCTGCCAGGGTATTCAACAGGTCCGTATCAATGGTTCTTGCCTGTAATTTTTTTGTTGAAGGCTCCGGCATCTCCCGGGTTGCTTCAGTTACCTCTTTATGTGATGATACGAACAGGGCCTGCTCAATGTTACCGCGATCGGTAGGTTTTTTTACTGAATTCTGGATAACCTCATGCGGTTGTCCATTGGCGGTAGTTTCCGTTTTGCTGCTGGTAACCGCCTTGTTTTCGCCGGCAGGCGCGCCCTGGTTGGCTGCCACCACCGGTATATCGTTGGTAACCTGGGATGGAGCGCCCGTGTTGTTATTGCCGGCCACAGATTGTGGTACGGAAGACTCATTGCCTGCCAGGGCAGGATCGGTTGTACTACCCATGGGTTTTTCTGTAGCGATGAGCCAGCCTGCCACTGCCAGGAACAACACAACAGCTGCTGCTGCCGCCACACGCCACCAGGCAAACGGTACTACTTTATCATCTTCTTCTGTACGGTACAATGCATTCTTATGGGGATAAACCAGCGAATGGTCCGGTGCGAGGCGTGCCTGCTGAATTAATTCAAATTCGGCCTGGAACTGAGGGTGGCTGTATACAAACTGTTCAACCCGGGCCTTTTCTTCGTTGGTCAGTTCATTATCGCCATACAATACAAACCATGATTCGCAATTGGTTTCATTGATCGCTTCTTCCGTATTTCTGAACAATAATTCCTTGTGGGGAAAGACAGTTCGTGTATCCGGTTTCAGCACCGACTGCATCATCATCACCAGCTCTTCTTCGAGGTCGGGGTTTTGTGCAACGAATTCCTCCACTGCTGAACGTTCGGCATCGGTCAGTTCGTTGTCAACGTACAACAGGAAGTACTCTTCGTAATTATGGCGGTTGATGTTCATTTTACAGTACGTTTTCCGGGCTTACCAAATAGTTTTTTAGCTGAATACGGGCGCGGTGCAGGTATACTTTTACCTGGCTTTCATTAAGGCCGGTAATCTGCCCGATCTCTTCATAAGAATACCCTTCATAATCTTTGAGCAGCACCAGCGACCGTTGCGTTTCATTCAAACGGTTCAGGGCTTCTTCCAATACCTTCCGGGTATTGTATACAGGCCTGTCGTGTATTTTCGTTTCTTCACGAAATCCCTCGCGCAACTGCACCCGTTTAGATTTGCGCAAATGGTCAATCATCTGGTTATAGGCCACCGTAAACAAATAGCTCTTGCACCTGGCAAAGTCTACTTCAGCCCTGTTAAGCCATAGTTTTTCAAAAGCCGTCTGTACAACATCGCGCGCATCCTCTTCATGCCGTAAATTTTTCAGGATGAACCGGTAAACGTTGTCAGCCCAGGCTGAGACACATTCATTATATTCTTTCTCGGTCATAAGCAGAATCCCTGTCTGTTGTTTTAAGGTCACTAATCATGATGCGTGCGCACTTATAAAGGTAATACGCGCGGCTGCCGTAAAAGTTACACGGCGGCAAAAAATTGCATAGGCCGGCATTAAAAAAGGGACCGGATGGTCCCCCTTAAGAGTAATGATTGGTTTGATACTTAATTTCTTATAAAGCAACGGATACCATCCGGCTGAAAGATTCCCAGATATTGAAATCACCCCCCAGTGAATGGTCATCATTTGTACAACGCCGTTCACCGGAGTCTGCACACTCCAGGTTTACCGTATTTTCCTTTTGATCGGCCCCTGCAACATAGAGCATGCCGGCAGCCACGATGGCGATTACGATCAGCAGTCGGAAAAAGGCCTTTTTCCACATAAAATACATTTTTATAAAACGTGAGACGAAAGTACAGAGAAAAAGTTACAGCCAAATTACAGCCTGTTTCCTCCCTATGCAATTCTTGACGCAAAATAATTCGCAGGGGTGGGAAACGCCGGAAAGTTATACATGAACCGGTATAAATGCGACATGAACTGAGCCAAAGGCATAAAATTTCGAACCCCTGACCTTCGACCGGCACTAATTAACGCTAATTAGTGCAAATTTGCGGTCTCCACTTAAATACACGATCATATGAACGACAGTTTAGTTAAGCGGCTCGCTGCCGAGCTGGAAGAAATCAAGGCGTCGGGCCTGTATAAAACGGAAAGGATTATTGAATCGCCGCAGGGTGCTGAAATCCTGGTGAATGGTAAGAAGGTATTGAATTTCTGCGCCAACAATTACCTGGGCCTGTCCTCCCATCCCAAAGTAATTGAAGCAGCCAAAAAATATATTGATACGCGGGGGTATGGTATGAGCAGTGTGCGGTTTATCTGTGGCACACAGGATATACACAAAGAACTGGAGGCAAAGCTCTCCGCTTTCCTTGGCACCGAAGAAACCATTCTGTATGTGGCCGCTTTTGACGCCAATGGCGGTGTGTTTGAACCCCTGTTCAATGAACAGGACGCCATCATTTCTGATGAACTGAACCATGCTTCTATCATTGACGGGGTCCGCCTGTGTAAAGCACAGCGTTTCCGCTACAAGCACAATGATATGAGCGATCTCGAAGCGAAACTGCAGGAAGCAAAAGGCGCCCGGAACCGCATCATTGTAACGGATGGTTCCTTCAGTATGGACGGCACCATTGCCCAACTGGATAAAATTGTAGCGCTGGCCGAACAATATGACGGAGCCGTAATGATTGACGAAAGCCACAGCAGCGGATTCCTGGGAAAAACAGGCCGCGGCACCCATGAATACCACAATGTGATGGGTAAGATCGATATCATTACCGGCACTTTAGGAAAAGCACTGGGAGGCGCTTCGGGTGGTTTTACCAGCGGCAGAAAAGAAATCATTGATATGCTGCGGCAGCGTTCCCGTCCGTATTTATTCTCCAACACGCTGGCGCCCAGCATTGCCGGCGCCTCCATTGCCGTATTGGACCTGCTGAGTGAAACAACGGCCCTGCGCGATAAGCTGGAATACAACACCAGGTACTTCCGCAGTAAGATGACCGAAGCCGGCTTCGACATCAAACCCGGTGATCATCCCATTGTACCCATCATGCTGTATGATGCAGTACTGGCGCAAAAATTTGCGGCGCGTTTGCTGGAAGAAGGCATTTATGTAATTGGATTTTTCTATCCTGTAGTGGCGAAGGGACAGGCGCGCATACGCGTGCAGTTAAGTGCCGCCCATGAACAACATCACCTTGATACCGCGATTGCGGCGTTTACAAAGGTGGGAGAAGAATCAGGTGTGTTGAAACTGGCCAGATAACCGGATTTGCTAATATGCTGATGTGCCAATGAAATGCCTGTACATGGGTTTTTTCATTAGCACATCAGCTATTCAGCACATCAGCATATTGCTATCATACTGATCTCCACATTTACTCCTTTGGGCAATCCTTTAACGGCTACGGTTTCGCGGGCAGGGTAATTGCCGGTGAAATAGCTGCCGTATACTTCATTCACTTTTGCAAAGAGCGACATGTCGCTGAGGAAGATGGTGGTTTTCACTACCTGCTGAAAACTACTGCCCGCTTCCTGCAGAATGGCTTCCAGGTTTTTCATTACCAGTTGTGTTTCTGTGGCCACATCGCTGGTGTCTGACTCACCGGTAGCGGGGTTGATGGGAATTTGTCCGGAAATAAACAGCAGGTTACCTGCACGAACTGCCTGGCTGTAAGGTCCTATAGGCGCCGGCGCCTTGGTGGTGTTGATGATAGTTTTTTCCATAGTGCAAAAGTAATGGTTGCCCGCTTTCAGGTTTCATGGAGGCAGGGTTAATGGTTAGATGGTTTAATTGTTACTTTGCAGCCAAATTTTACCGTCATGACAGTTGCCGTATTGGCCGATGAAGTTTTGAAACAGGAAATTATTGACCGGGGTGCAGCGCCGGAAGTGGAGTGGATATGGGCAGACTCGCTCCGGTCGCTGACCATTATAGAAGCAGATGTGTATATGGATCTGTGGTTCGAAATGGACAGGGAAAGGATTAGTCGCCTGCAGCAGTTATTGCCCAAACCGGTTATTGTAAATGCAGTGGCGCATACCACCAGGGAGATTGGTTTGGATGTGATCCGGATCAATGCATGGCCCGGCATGTTGCGCCGTTCGCTGGTAGAGATTGCTATACCTGAAAACGCGCAGGAAGACGATGTTGCAACAATTTTCAACACGCTGCAATGGTCTTATCAGGTGGTGCCAGATGTACCGGGCATGATCACGGCGCGTGTGCTGGCGATGATCATTAATGAAGCATACTACACCTGGGGCAGTGGCGTAAGCAGTCGCGAAGAGATTGATACGGCTATGAAACTGGGTACCAATTATCCGTTGGGGCCTTTTGAATGGAGTGAAAAGATTGGTGTGCAAAGAGTCAGTGAATTGCTTAATGTGTTATCGTATACAGATGCACGTTATACTCCTCATCCGGGAATGTTAAATGGTTGAATGGCCGTTAGGATCAACACGATCCTGTTTGCCTTCAACCATACAACCAGGTAACCCGTAACCGATATGTCAATCATTTTAAACTTAGATACTGCAACAGAAACTGCCAGCGTATGCATAGCGCGGGAAGGTATAACGCTGGCCATGCGTTCCAGTACGGAACAAAAAGATCATGCATCCTGGATACAGCCTGCCATTATGGAAGTGTTGCAGGAAGCAGGCATAGTATTGCGTGATGTACAGGCAGTTGCGGTTACTGCAGGGCCGGGTTCCTATACCGGCTTGCGGGTGGGCATGGCTACGGCTAAGGGCTTGTGTTATACGCTGAAGATCCCGTTAATCACTGAAAATACCTTGCTCGTGATGGCGTGGGCGGCACGTGAAAAGCAATTGTTGATGACCGGTAGTGAGGATGCTGCTGAAATGCTGTACTGTCCTATGATTGACGCCCGCCGCATGGAAGTGTTTACTGCGTTGTATGATGGGGGTTTGAACGAAATTATGCCGCCGGCCGCGCTTGTTTTAGAGCCATCGACATTTAAAGAAGCGTTAAATAATCACACAGTTTGTTTTACGGGGAGTGGTGCCGGTAAGTGGAAACATTTATGCACGCATCCCAATGCCCGTTACAGTGATAACGCTAACATTTTAGCACCTTCTCTTGCTAAAATCGCTACCGGCTTGTTTTTGCAACGAAAGTTTTCAGACCTTGCCTATGCCGGGCCCGTCTATCTCAAAGAATTTTACTCTCATAATAAAAAATAACCAACCGAAACTTTTATTAGCCTTTCATCATGCGCATATCAATTTTCTTGTAAATTTGACTCTTAGCGTTATCCTATTTAAATATTTAAAAGCTCTGATGTGCAC
>Ga0164243_10007822_pt1 | contig 15889 bp, 9 predicted proteins | sample OricompcompostOP_FD_108781 | JGI IMG/M metagenome (GOLD analysis project Ga0164243, IMG submission 108781) | Organic Plus compost microbial communities from Emeryville, California, USA - Original compost - Organic plus compost (OP) | ecosystem: Engineered > Solid waste > Mixed feedstock >...
ACTTGCCGTCGTGAATGCGCGCTTCGAACTCGGTCAAACCGACGTGGCGCACGTCCTGGCCCTTCACCAGATACACCACGTGTTCGGCGATATTGCGCGCGTGGTCGCCGACCCGCTCCAGCGAGCGCAGCCCCCACATGATGTTCAACACCGAGGAAATACTGCGCGCGTCCTCCATCATGTAGGTGACCAGGGTGCGCATCGCCGTCGCGTATTCCATGTCGACGGCCTTGTCCTCCTGCGCCACGCGCAGGGCCTGTTCCACATCCATGCGCGCGAACGAATCCAGCGCATCGCGCACCATCGAGCAGACGTGCGTGCCCAAGTGGCGGATCTCGACCACGCAGCGCGGCATTTCGCCATGGTCGATCAGGCGGATGGCGTGTTCGGCGATCTTGCTGGCCTCATCGCCCATGCGCTCCAGATCGTGCAGGGCGCGGGTGATGGCCAGCACCAGCCGCAGATCGCTGGCGGCGGGATGGCGGCGGGCGAGAATCAGCGCGCATTCCTCGTCGATCGCCACTTCCATGTTGTTGATGCGCACATCGCCGCTGAGAACCCGCTCGGCGAGGCCGCCATCGGAATTCATCACGGCGTTGACCGCGTCGGCGACCTGGCGTTCGACCAGACCGCCCATCTCCAGCATCCGCGTTTTGATGTCATCCAGCTCGGCGTTGAACTGTTGCGAGATGTGATGCGAATGCGTGTCCTTGTCCATCGTTTATACCTCGAACTTTTTTCGGTGGCGTGATTTCACGCCGGACTGTTTGAAGCGGTGCAGGCGCCGGGGATCAGCCGTAACGGCCGGTGATGTAGTCTTCGGTCTGGCGCTGCGCGGGATTGGTGAACAGACGATTGGTGCTGTCGAATTCGATCAGCTTGCCCATGTACATGAACGCAGTATAGTCGGAAACGCGCGCGGCCTGCTGCATGTTGTGGGTGACGATGACCAGCGTGTATTTCGATTTGAGTTCGTAGATCAGCTCTTCGATTTTCAGCGTCGAGATCGGATCGAGCGCCGACGCGGGTTCGTCCAGCAGCACCACCTCGGGCTCCACCGCGATGGTGCGCGCGATCACCAGACGCTGCTGCTGACCGCCGGACATGCCGAGCGCGTTGTCGTGCAGACGATCCTTCACTTCGTCCCACAGCGCCGCGGAGCGCAGCGAGCGCTCCACCACTTCGTCCAGTACGCGTTTTTTGTTGATGCCCTGGATGCGCAGGCCGTACGCGACGTTTTCATAAATCGTTTTCGGAAACGGATTGGGCTTCTGGAACACCATGCCCACGCGCCGGCGCAGCGCCGCCACATCCACGCCCTTTTCATAAATGTTGTCGCCGTCGAGCAGCAGCTGACCTTCGATGCGGCAATCGTCGACCAGATCGTTCATGCGGTTGAAGCAGCGCAGCAGCGTCGATTTGCCGCAGCCGCTGGGGCCGATGAAGGCCGTCACCCGCTGCCGCGGAATTTCCATGCTGACGCCGTACAGCGCCTGCTTGGTGTTGTAGAACAGATTCAGATCGCGCACCGACAGGCAGGTTTCCTCGGTCTCCAGCGAGCGCTGCACCTGGCCGCGGCCCAGCTGCTCGATATCGATGGCGTGCGTTCTGACGTTGCGCGTTTCCGATGACATGAAATCAGTTCCCATTGTGCGTGATGCGATCGTGGCGGCCCGAACCGGGCCCGCCTGTTACATATCCAGCGCGCGATATTTTTCCCGCAGGTGATTGCGCAGCGCCACCGCGCTGAAATTCAGCAGCGCGATGATGATCACCAGCAGCAGCGCGGTGGCGTAAACCAGCGGCCGCGCTGCCTCCACGTTCGGGCTCTGGAAGCCCACGTCGTAGATGTGAAAGCCCAGGTGCATGAATTTGCGGTCGAGGTGGATGTACGGGAAATTGCCGTCCAGCGGCAGCGCCGGCGCCAGCTTCACCACGCCCACCAGCATCAGCGGCGCCACCTCGCCCGCGGCGCGCGCCACCGCCAGGATCAAACCGGTCATGATGGCCGGGCTCGCCATCGGCAGCACCACGCGCCACAGTGTTTCCGCCTTGGTGGCGCCGAGCGCCAGCGAACCCTCGCGCAGCGAACGCGGAATGCGCGCCAGACCTTCCTCGGTGGCCACGATCACCACCGGCAGCGTCAGCAGCGCCAGCGTGAACGAGGCCCACAACAAGCCGGGCGTGCCGAAGGTGGGCGAAGGCAGCCCTTCCGGGAAAAACGCGCGGTCGATATTGGCGCCGATGAAGTAGACGAAAAAGCCGAGGCCGAACATGCCGTAGACGATCGACGGCACGCCGGCCAGATTGTTCACGGCGATGCGCACGATGCGCGTCACCACGCCCTGTTTCGCGTATTCGCGCAGGTACACGGCGGCGATCACCCCCAGCGGCGTCACGATCACCGACATGATCAGCACCATCACCACCGTGCCGAAAATCGCCGGAAAAATACCGCCCTCGGTGTTGGCTTCGCGCGGCTCGTCGGTGAGAAATTCCCACAGCTTGCTGAAGTAGAAATGAATCTTCTGGAACAGGCTCATGGTATTGGGCTGATACGCGTGCACCACCTTGGCCAGCGGAATCGACACCACGCGGCCATCGGCCACTTCCGCGCTCAGGCTGTCGCGATTGATCTGCCGGTACAGATCGGCGAGCTGGCCCTGCAGGCCCTGGTAGCGGGTCTGCAATTCGGCGTGGCGCGCTTCCAGCTCCGCCTGGCGCCGGCCCAGCTCATCCGCCGACAGCTTGTCCCGGCGCAGTTCCAGCTTGCGCCCGCCCAGGCGCAGTTTCTCGATTTCATAGTTGATCGCGCCGATTTCCTTTTTCTCGATGCGATAGATGTCGGCGTGGATGGCGCGCGCGCGCGCGATGCGATCCTCCAGCGCGCGCCAGGCCAACGCGGCATCGGTCGCGGCGTCGGCCACCACCTTGTCGCCCTCTTTCACCGTGCGCAGGAAACCGTAGAAATTGCCCCATTCGCGCCGCTCCAGCACCAGCGCGTCGCGCGGCTCCTGCACCTCGTGCAGGTAATCCTCGAGGAACCAGCTGAAATCGTGGCCGGACACATCGCGGTTGCCGATCTTGAACAGATCGCGGCGGACGAAGGCTTCGTCGATATCGATTTTCACGCCGGCCGCGCGCAGCTGCTCGATCGGCACCGATTCGGATTCGACGCGCTCGCCCAGCACGCGCTGCGGCGTCACGCCGGGCGCGTTGTACTGCGCGGAAATCACCGCGCCCGGCCAGAAGTGGCCGAGGCCGCGCGCCGCCAGCAAGGCCAGCAGCGCGATCACCGCCAGCGCGCTGACCGTCACCGCGGCGGCGTTGATCCAGATGAACGGCTCGCCGCCCTTGATCCATTCGCGGGTGGAGAGCCGGTTTTGCTGTGCCAGGGACATGCGGACCTCGAATCAGATGACGCTGTAGCGGCGGCGCAGGCGCTGCCGGATCATTTCAGCGAGTGTGTTGAGCACGAAGGTGAACATGAACAACACGAAGGCGGCCAGGAACAACACGCGGTAGTGGGTGCTGTTGACCGCGGTTTCGCCGATTTCCACCGCGATGTTGGCGGACAGGGTGCGCATGCCCTGGAAGATGTTCAGGTCCATGATCGGCGTGTTGCCCGCCGCCATCAGCACGATCATGGTTTCGCCGACGGCGCGTCCCAGGCCGATCATCAGCGCCGAGAAAATGCCCGGGCTGGCGGTGGGCAGCACCACGCCCACCAGGGTCTGCCAGGGCGTGGCGCCGAGCGCCAGCGATCCGTAGCTGAGGTGTTTGGGCACCGAGAAAATCGCGTCCTCGGCGATCGAGAAAATGTTCGGGATGACCGCGAAACCCATCGCGATGCCCACCACCAGCGCGTTGCGCTGCGCGTAGTCGGTGCCCCATTCGTTGCGCATCCAGGCGCGCATGTCGCCGGCGAAGAAGGTGTGTTCCATGGCGCCGCTGAGGCCGAAGCAGCCGAGCACGATCAGCAGTATCACCGGCACCAGCAGCAGCGGCTGCCAGCCGTCCGGCACCCATTTGCGCAGGCGCATCGGCACCTGGTTCCAGGCGAAGGCGAACACCAGCACCGCCACCGGCGTCAGGATCAGCACGGAAAAAATACCGGGCAGGTGGCGCTCCACCACCGGCGCCAGCCACAGACCGGCGAGGAAACCGAGAATCACGGTCGGCAGCGCCGCCATCAGTTCGATCAGCGGCTTGACCTTGCGCCGCAGCGCCGGCGCCATGAAATAGGCGGTGAAGATCGCGCCGCAGATCGACAGCGGCGCCGCCACGATCATCGCGTAAAACGCCGCCTTGAGCGTGCCGAACGCCAGCGGCGTCAGGCTGTACTTGGGTTCGAAATCATTGCTGGAGGACGACGACTGCCAGACGTAATCGGGCTTGTCGTAATTTTCGTACCACACCTTGTCCCACAGCGCCGACCAGGACACTTCGGGATGGTGGTTGGACACCGTCCAGAAATGCAGCTCGCCCTTGTCGTCCTCGAACAGCAGCGCGTTGGCGCGCGGGCTCAGCGCCAGCGCCCGCACCGGCGCATCGCCCAGGTGTTTGTGCAGCACCCGGCGCTCCGAGGTGGAGTAGAAGATATCCAGGTTCTGTTTGGCGTCGACCACCGCGAAGCCCTTGCGGCGGTGCTCCGGCACCAGTTCGGTGACGGCCGCGCCGTCGCCCTCGGTGAAGGCGCGGATGCGGGTCAGCTGCGGCGCCGCGCCGGGCTTGCGCACCATGAACCACTGCGCGATTTCGCCGTGGCTGTTGCTCACCAGGAGGGAAATGCCGCCGAGCAGGAAACGCGCGCTGCCGAGTTCGCCGCTGTTGAACAGGCGGCCGCCGTCGACCACGCTGCCGGCGGTGAGGTCGATCACGCGGTAATTGCCGTCCGCCGCCAGCACGTACAACCAGCGCTGGTCCGGGCCGATCAGCAGCCGCGCCGGCGTGATGTCCACCGCCGGCACCGTCAGCGGCACTTCCTCGACCACTTTTTCGCCGCTCAGGAAATCCTCGCGCTTCTCCCATTTGCGCGCCAGCAGACGCCCCTCCGATTGGGCCACGATCACCAGGCCCGAATCCGAATCGCGCGCCGCCACCGCCTGGATCGGCGCGCCGGCCTGCAACACCAGCGGTTTGTCGCCGTAGGGAAAGCTGATTTCCGGCGTGATCCTGCGCTTTCCGGCCGCGCCGTAGCTGGCGCTGTAATCGTGACGCACCAGCAGCACGCCGCCGTCGCTCAGGCCCAGCGCCAGCAGCTGGTTCTGTTCGGAATCGATGGCGAAACTGCTGATGCCGGCATCGGCCGGAACCGGCAGCGCGACGCGTTTGTCGACGGCGCCGTCATGGGTCTGGAAGAACACGACCTGGCCGGCGCGGTCCAGCCGCATGCCGATTTCGGCCTGCTCCTCGACGGCGAGATACAACGGCGGCGCCGTGCCGGCCTCGAGTTTCGTCACCGGGTACGCGGCCACCGGCGCCGCGCTCGCCGGGCGGAACAGCGGCACGATTTCGTACAGCAGATAAACGAAGATCAACAGGATCGCGACCAGCACGCTCATGCCGCCGGCGCTGATGCCGACCGCCGCCGCCCGGTCCTTGAATTTGCGCAGCCAGCGGCGCCGATCGCCGCCGAGCAGGCGGCTGGTGTCGGTGCTGGCGGGAACATCTGGGGTCATGGCTATGGGTTTCATGTCTGCATTCTAGGGGCGCATTATGACAGTTCTGTTACATGAATCGCCGCACCGCATCAGTGTGCGGGCCGGCGAAAACAGAACACGCAGAAACAAAAAACTTCCGGGAGAAGTTTTTGACGTCGCGTCAGCGACGGCCCGAAGGGTGGCCTGCCAGGGATGGTGGCCACAAAAAAGCCGCGATGGATCAGATCGCGGCAGGGATTTCAACGGGAGGGCAGGTCCCGAAGGCGCATTGAAATCAGTTCAGCAGTTGCAGCGAGCGATCCACCACCGCCTTGGGCAGCGGAATGAAGCCGTCCTTCACCACCACTTCCTGGCCGGTTTTGCTCAGCACCATTTTCAGGAATTCGCGCTCGAGCGGTTGCAGCGGTTTGTTCGGCGCCTTGTTCACGTAGACGTACAGGTAGCGCGACATCGGGTATTTGCCGCTGATGGCGTTTTCCGGCGTGGCTTCGACGAAGTTGTCACCGGATTTGGCGATCGGCACCGCGCGCACGCTGGAGGTGACGTAACCGATGCCCGAATAACCGATGGCGTTGATGGTGGTGGAAACCGATTGCACCACCGACGCCGAACCGGGCTGTTCGTTCACCGTGTTCTTGAAGTCGCCCTTGCACAGCGCGTGTTCCTTGAAGTAGCCGTAGGTGCCGGAGACCGAGTTGCGACCGAACAGTTGCAGGTCGCGGCCGGCCCAGGCGCCGGTCAGGCCGGCCTGGCCCCAGTTGTCGATGCTGGCGCTGGCGCCACAGGTGCGCGTGCTGGAGAAGATCGCGTCAACCTGTTGCAAGGTCAGGCCCTTGATCGGGTTGTCCTTGTGCACGAACACGGCCAGCGCGTCGATCGCCACCGGAACCGCGGTCGGCTTGTAGCCGAATTTCTTTTCGAAGGCGCCGATTTCCTCGTCCTTCATGGTGCGGCTCATCGGGCCCAGGTTGGAGGTGCCTTCGGTCAGCGCGGGGGGAGCGGTGGACGAGCCGGCGGCCTGAATCTGGATGTTGACGTTCGGATACTGGCGTTTGTACTCCTCGGCCCACATGGTCATCAGGTTGGCCAGGGTATCGGAGCCGACGCTGGAAATATTGCCAGCCACACCACTGGCCTTGCTGTACGCCGGCAGCGCGGGATCGACCTCGGTCTTGGCCTGGACCGCCGCGGTCGCCGACAGCATGGCGGTGGTGAGGGCGCAACCGCGCAGAATGGCTTTCAGTTTCATCCGTTTCTCCTATTGTTTGTCGCAGTTGTTTGTCGCAAAAAAAGCACTTTTTTGCTGAGAAAACACAGGGCTCAATACGTGTCAGGGCTTACTGTAGAGCGCGAATATGACAGTACGATGAAGAAAACCGGATGGCCGGACGTTTTGTAATACGCGCGCCGTTCAGCGCTGCGCCACCTGCATTTCGCGCACGGTGTGTTCGATCGGAAACACGCAGGTGAAGCAGCTGCCGACACCGGGCGTGGATGTGATGTGCAGCTGGGCGTCGTGGCGGATCAGCACGTGTTTGACGATCGCCAGGCCGAGGCCGGTGCCGCCGGTGTCCATCGAGCGGCTTTTATCGACGCGGTAGAAACGTTCGGTCAGGCGCGGGATATGTTCGGACTCGATGCCGATGCCGCTGTCCTCCACCTGCAGATAGGCGCGGTCGCGATCGGCGTACCAGCGCAGCGCGATGCGGCCGCCGTCCTCGGTGTAGCGGGCGGCGTTGAACACGATGTTGGCGATGGCGCTGTGCAATTCGCTGCGATAGCCGACCAGGGCGACGCTGTCGTCGCACTCGATGGTGATGTCGCGGCGCCCGCCCACCGACGCCAGCGCCTCCTCGCGGATCATTTCCAGCAGCGGGCGCACCGGCACGGTATCGCGCTCGCTCGATTGCGGCAGCGTTTCCAGGCGCGACAGCAACAGCAGATCGTTGATCAGCGTCTGCATGCGCCGCGATTGCGTCAGCATCTGGTCGAGGGCGCGCCGCCAGCGCGGATTGCCCTCGCCCAGGCTGTCGGAAAAGGTTTCCAGGTAACCGTTGATCACGGTCAGCGGCGTGCGCAGTTCGTGCGAAACGTTGGCGACGAAATCCTTGCGCATCTGCTCCAGTTTGGCGGTCTGGGTGATATCGCGCACGAACAGCAGCCGGCTGCGCTTGCCGAAGAAGGTGATGTGAATCTGCAACTGCGTGCCACCGCGCCAGGGCGAGGCCAGCTCCAGCGGCCGGCTGTATTCCTCGGCCTCGAAATAGGCGATGAATTCCGGCGCGCGCACCAGGTTGAGAATCTGCTGGCCGGTATCCTCGGGAAAACGCAGGCCGAGCAGCGCTTCGGCGGCCTTGTTGCTCCACTCGATATCGTTTTCCGCGTCGATCATCACCGCGCCGTAGGGCAGCGACATGAACGATTCGCGCAGGTAACTGATCAATGCCCGCAGCCGCACGCGCTCGCGCCGGTCCTTCTGTTGCAGGCGGTACAGCGCGTCCAGCACCACGCCCCACAGGCCGCGCGCCTCCGGCGGTTCGCTGTTGGGGCGCTGCGTCACCCACTGCTGCAAACGGTGCAACTGGTAGAGCGAGCGCAGGCAATAGGCGCAGGCCGCCAGCGCCAGCGCCCAGGCGGGGGCATCGAACAACCAGCCGATCAGCAGCGCGCAGGCCAGCCACAGCAGCAATCGGTACAGCTCGGATTTCCAGTCGCTCGTCTGCATCGGTTCTCTTTGAAACGGAGCGCCCGGTCAGGCCTTAGACCACGGCGCCGGTGGTGGAAAAACGATAACCCGTGCCGCGCACGGTCTGGATCAGCTGGCCGTAATCGCCCGCGTCCGATTGCAGCGCCTTGCGCAGGCGCCGGATGTGCACGTCGACCGTGCGCTCTTCGACATAGACGTTGCCGCCCCACACATGGTCCAGCAGCTGACCGCGCGAATAGGCGCGCTCCTGGTGGGTCATGAAAAACTTCAGCAGCTTGAATTCGGTCGGCCCCATGTCCACCGGCAGTTGGTGGATGAACACCCGGTGGCTGGCCGGGTCGAGGGTCAGGCCGTCGACGACGATGGCGCTTTCATCCTCGAGCTGGCCGCTGCGGCGCAGCACCGCCTTGATCCGGGCCATCAGCTCGCGCGGCGCGAACGGCTTGGTGATGTAGTCGTCGGCGCCGACGTCCAGCCCCTGGATCTTGTTGTCTTCCTCGCCCTTGGCGGTGAGCATGATCACCGGCAGTTCGCGGGTCAGCTCTTCGCGTTTGAGGCGGCGCAGCAATTCGATGCCGCTGGTGCCCGGCAGCATCCAGTCGAGCAGCACCAGGTCCGGTTTGTGGTCGATGATGGAGGCGTGCGCGTCCTGCGCGTTGGCCGCCTCCATGCAGTCGAATTCCGCCATCTCCAGCGCCACCCGGATCATTTCCCGAATCGCCGCCTCATCGTCGACGATCAGGACGGATTTACCTTCCATATCAGGCCCTTTATCAGCACTCATGACATGGGACGCTATTAGAGACAACCAATGTGAAACTAATATGACAGCGGCGCAATGAAATCGCAGGTCGTTTCCGACCGGCGCCGCGCCTCAATCGAACACCACCGTTTTGTTGCCGTGCACGATCACCCGGTCCTCCAGGTGATTGCGCAGGGCGCGGGCCAGCACCGCGGTCTCCACGTTGCGGCCCAGCCGCACCAGATCGTCCACGGTGTGGCGGTGGCTGACCCGGATCACGTCCTGCTCGATGATCGGGCCCTCGTCCAGATCGCCGGTGACGTAGTGGCTGGTGGCGCCGATCAGCTTGACGCCGCGATCGTACGCCTTGCGGTACGGATTGGCGCCGATGAACGACGGCAGGAAGCTGTGGTGGATATTGATGATGCGGCCCTTGTACATCTCGCACAGGGCCGGCGGAATGATCTGCATGTAGCGCGCCAGCACCACGGTGTCAGCCTGATGCTGGGCGATCAGCTCGGCGATATGGCTGAACGCCTCTTCCTTTTTGTCCTTCTCCTTGGCCACCGGCACATAAAGGAAGGGAATCTCGTGCCACTCGACCATGCTGCGCAGATTTTCGTGGTTGGAGATGACGCAGGGAATATCGCAGTGCAGCTCGCCCGAATGCCAGCGGTGCAGCAGATCGGCCAGACAGTGCGAGGCGTGGCTGGCCATCAGCACCACGCGCGGGCGCACGGTGGAATCGCGGATATACCAGCGCATGGCGTAGTCCTCCGCCACCCGGGCGAAGGCGGAGCGGAACTCGCGCTGGCTGATCGACAGCGAATCGGCGCGAATTTCGTTGCGCATGAAGAACCAGCCGCTGTCGGGGTCGGAATGGTAGTTGGCCTCGGTCAGCCAGCCGCCGTATTCGGCGATGAATTGGCTGACGCGGGCCACGATGCCGACGCGGTCGGGACAGGAGATAACCAAACGGTATGTATGTTCCATTGGAAAATCAAAGGGCTGGCGAACGATGGCGCACTATGGCACAAGGCCGCATAGGGGACAACCACACCGGACGCCGGTTGCGTTCTGACGTATAATGCCGGCCCTGTATCGCCACCGCGCACCGCTCTCCGCCATGTCCAAGTCGTTCGCATCCAGCCCCGCCGGCGCGCCGCGCCACCTGTTCAGCTACCGCAAATACTGGGCGGAATGCTTCGGGCCGGCGCCGTTCCTGCCCATGTCGCGCGCCGAAATGGACGCGCTGGGCTGGGATAGTTGCGACATCATCATCGTCACCGGCGACGCCTACGTCGACCATCCGAGCTTCGGCATGGCGGTGATCGGCCGCACCCTGGAGGCGCAGGGTTTTCGCGTCGGCATCATCGCCCAGCCCGACTGGCAGTCGAAGGACGCGTTCATGGCGCTGGGCCGGCCGAACCTGTTCTTCGGCGTCGCCGCCGGCAACATGGATTCGATGATCAACCGCTACACCGCCGACCGGCGCCTGCGCCACGACGACGCCTACACGCCGGACGATGTCGGCGGCAAACGGCCCGACCGCGCCGTCATCGTCTACTCCCAGCGCTGCCAGGAAGCCTACGCCGACGTGCCGGTGGTGATCGGTTCGATCGAGGCCAGCCTGCGCCGCATCGCCCACTACGACTACTGGAGCGACAAGGTGCGCCGCTCCATCCTGCTCGACAGCAAGGCCGACCTGCTGCTGTACGGCAACGCCGAACGCGCCGTGATCGAGGTGGCGCACCGGCTGGCGGCGGGCGAGCGCATCGAGGATATCCGCGACGTGCGCGGCACCGCCTTCGTGCTGGGCGAGGTGCCGGCCGGCTGGACGGTGATCGATTCCACCGAATTCGATGCGCCCGGCCCCGTCGACATCCACAGAAATCCCTACGAAATGGTCGAGGAGCCGGCCGCCTGCGCCAGCGCCAAGGCCGCGCCCGAGCCGGACACGCAGGTGGTGCGCATCCTCGATCCGCTGCGCGCGCGCAAGCAGAAGGCCGACCCGCGCCGCAGCGTGATCCGCCTGCCCAGCTACGAGCGGGTCAAGGATGATCCGGTGTACTACGCGCACACCGCGCGCATGCTGCACCTGGAAACCAACCCCGGCAACGCCCGCGCCCTGGTGCAGCGCCACGGCGACCGCGAAGTGTGGCTGAACCCGCCGCCGATTCCGCTGGCCACCGAGGAAATGGACGCGGTGTTCGAGCTGCCCTACCAGCGCGTGCCGCATCCGGCCTACGGCAACGCCCGCATTCCCGCCTACGAGATGATCCGGTTTTCGGTGAACATCATGCGCGGCTGTTTCGGCGGTTGCAGTTTCTGTTCGATCACCGAACACGAGGGCCGCATCATCCAGAGCCGTTCGCACGATTCCATCGTGCGCGAGGTGGAGCAGATGCGCGACAAGACGCCGGGTTTCACCGGCGTGGTGTCGGACCTGGGCGGCCCCACCGCCAACATGTGGCGGCTCAACTGCAAGAGCAAGAAAATCGAGGAGAACTGCCGGCGCCTGTCCTGCGTGTATCCGGGCATCTGCAAGAACCTGGACACCGACCAGACGCCGCTGATCGACCTGTACCGCGCGGTGCGCGCCCTGCCCGGCATCAAGAAAGTATTGATCGCCTCCGGCCTGCGCTACGACCTCGCCGTGGAAACGCCGGCCTATGTGAAGGAACTGGTCACGCATCACGTGGGCGGTTATCTGAAAATCGCGCCGGAGCACACCGAACAGGGCCCGCTGTCGAAAATGATGAAGCCCGGCATCGGCACCTACGACCGCTTCAAGGCGATGTTCGACAAGTTTTCCAGACAGGCGGGCAAGGAGCAGTTCCTGATTCCGTATTTCATCGCGGCGCACCCCGGCACCAGCGATGAGGACATGATGAACCTGGCGCTGTGGCTGAAGCAGAACGGCTTTCGCGCCGACCAGGTGCAGACGTTCTACCCCTCGCCGATGGCCAACGCCACCGCCATGTATTACTCGGGCAAGGACCCGCTGCACAAGGTCGGCCGCGACAGCGCGCCGGTGTTCTCCGCCAAGGGCCTGCGCCAGCGGCGCCTGCACAAGGCGTTCCTGCGCTATCACGATCCGGAAAACTGGCCGCTGCTGCGCGAGGCGCTGCAACGCATGGGCCGCGCCGATCTGATCGGCTACGGCAAGAAACAGCTGATTCCGCCGCGCCAGCCGGCCAATTGGCAATCCTCGAAAAATCCGCAACCGGCCACCGCGACCGAGCCCAGGAAAGGGCGCATTCTCACCCAGCATACCGGGCTGCCGCCCAAGGCCTGCGCCGGCCGGGCAGCTGCGAAAACGGCAAGGCCGGGACGCGCCAAACCGCCGCGCCGCACGTCGCGCTGAGCCGTGCGCGGCGCGCGTTGTGCGCGCCCGTTGCACGGCGCCCGCGGTGTGCGCCTGTTGCACGCGCCCGTTGCACGGCGCCCGTTGCACGCGCCCCCCATTTTCACACCGAAACGAAAGTGCTCCGTGCGCTCAATGCCGCGCCTTGCGCTCCGCCGGCGCGCCGGCTCTCCGGGTATTTTTCGCCAACGGTTTGGCCGGCGCGGGCTCGCCGTCGCGATGGGTATAACGCATCACGTCGTTGACCACGAACAGATGCTGCGATGCCGACAGGCGCGGAATGAAACTGCTGGTGAGGAAATCGATGAAGGAACGCACCTTCGGCGCCAGGTATTTGCTCTGGGCGAACACCATCCAGGCGATGCGATCGTAGCGGGCCCAATCGCCGCCCACCAGTTGCAGGCGGCCGTTGCGCAAATCCTCTTCGATATAGTGGATCGGCAACTGCGCGATGCCGATGCCCTGGCGCGCCGCCTCCAGCAGCGAACCGCCATCGTCGCTGACCCAGGTGCCATCCACCTTGACCTTGATATGGCCGCTTTCGTGGTTGAAGCGCCAGACGCGGCTGCGCGGCACCAGCGCGTTGTGGCCGCGCAGCTCGGCGATGGAAGCCGGCGCGCCATGGCGTTCGAGATAGCCGGGGCTGGCGCACAGGCAAAAACAATGGGCGCCGAGTTTCTTCGCCACCAGCGTCGAATCCTCCAGGTCTCCGTAGCGCATCGCGATATCGTAGCCGTCGGCGATCAGGTCGGCGTCCGCCGACATCGCGGTCACCTCCACGTGCACCAGCGGCTGCAACCGGCAATACTCGGCCACCGCCGTGGCCATGTAATGCACGCCGAAGTTGTTGTTGATGGCGATGCGCAGCGTGCCCGCCGGCGCGTGCTGCAGTTCGGACACTTCCTGCTCGGCGCACTCGTACAGCTCGGACACCTCCTTGCACTTATCGTAGAAACGCAGGCCGCTTTCGGTGAGGGACAACTGGCGCGTGGTGCGATTGATCAGGCGCGCGTTGAGCCGCTGCTCCAGGTCGCGGATCTGCTTGCTGACATAGGACTTCGACGAACCGAGTTTTTCCGCGGCGGCGGTGAAACTGCCACACTGCACCACTTCGAGGAATTCCTCGACACCATCCCATTTCGCCATCGCTCACCCCCCGGGCCGCGTTTTTATTGTCGATGATCGGTTGCGCACGCCTGGGTGAGACATTAATAAAAAGCGCGGGCCCAGGCAACGTCCGCCCAGGCCCGCGATGCCGTCAGAACGTCAGCTTCACGTCCACGCCGAAGGTGCGCGGATCGCCGAAGGTGCCCACCGACATGCCCTTGCGCGGATACAGGCCGGTGAGGGGATACACGAGACCGGATACGATGTATTCCTTGTTGAACAGGTTGCGGCACCACAGATCGACGGAAAGCCGGTTTTTGGCGCCCATCGCGATATCCTCCAACCCGAGGCGCGCATCCCACAGGCCATACTGTTGCGGTGCCAGCGAAGTGTTGGGATCACCGGACGTGTAATGCTTGCCGAAGAAGGTATAGTCCGTCCGCGCCAGCAAGGTACCGAATCCCAGATCGCGGGTATAACGCAGGCCGCTCGACAGATTGTGATGGGCGTTGTAGGCCACCACGCGATCGTTTTTCACGTCGACGATTTCGGTGACATTGCCATTGTGGTTGATGTCGTAGTTGTCCGGCGTCAGGAATTCATCGAACTTGAAATCGAGATAACCGTAGCCCAGCGAGAATTCCAGCTCGTCGGTCAGCAACGCGGTGAGTTCCACCTCGAGGCCCGAGGCGGTGGCCTTGGCCGCGTTCTGCACGCCGATGCCCAATGCCTCCGGCACGTACACATCGGCCTGATAATCGTTGTAATCGTTATAGAACACCGCTGTGTTGAGTTGCACGCGGTTCTTGAACCACAGGCCCTTGTAGCCGATTTCGTAGGTTTTCATCGTTTCCGGGTCGAAACCCTGGACGAATTCGCTGTTGGTGCTGGCGACGTCGTTGTAACCGCCGGATTTGAAACCGGTGGCGTATTTGAAATACGCGGTATTGTTCTGGTCGATATGGAAGGTGGCGACGAACAGCGGCGTCGTTTCGGTGAAGGTTTTCTTGGCGTTCACCGACTGATAATTGCCGGCGGCGTCGAGCAGCGCGTTGCCGGCGCCATCGCGCAGGAACACGCCGGCGGCCGCGTCGCTGGCGCCGATGATGCCGCGCTTGAACTTGTCCGCCACCCGCAGCCGGTTCACGTCCTTGGTCTCGCTGGTCCAGCGCAGGCCGAAGGTCAACTCCAGCCAATCGGTGGCGCGCCAGTCGATCTGGCCGAACACCGCGCTCGAATCGTCCTTGGCGTCGCGCTGGTTGGTCTCGAACACGCCGTCCATGCCATACAGCAACTGCGTGTTCCAGCGCGGGTTGTCCGTTTTCCACTTGTCCTCGTAGTAATACAGGCCGGCCACGTAGCTGATGCTGTCGGTTTCGCCGACCCACTGCAATTCGTGGCTGGTCTGCTCGAACTGGTTGTACAGGCCGAAGCGCGAGAAATCGAGATCGGTGCCGTCGAAATCGGTCTGGCTGCGGGTGTGCAGATCGCGGCGCGCGCCGATGTATTTCAGCGCCACGTCGCCGAGCGGGCCGAGCTCGCCGAGATCGTAGTTCAGCGTCAAAGTATGGCCGCGGATCACCACCGCGCTCTCCAGCGGTGCCTCGTTGGCGATTTTGCTCTTGCGATGCTTCGAATAGGCGGCGCTTGCGGTGGGGGCGAAAGCGCCGATGCCACGATAACCGTCCAGCTCGGTGATTTGCAGGGCGGTCGGGTTCTGCGACAGCTCGAAACGATCGTAGGCGTAGTCGGCGCTGAATTTATCGTTCAGCTCCCAGTTCAGCGCCAGCCGGGTGGACCATTGATTCTGGTTGTCGAAATCCTTGCTCGCGGGCGCGGTGTTTTCGACGAAACCCTCGCGCAACTTGCGGTAGTAGGAAATTTTCGCCGCCACCTTGCCGGCGCCTTCGCCGCTGGTGCCGAGCGACGGCGTATCGATGTGAGTGCGCAGCACGCGCAGATTTTTATTGCCGTAGGTGACGGTGGCCTTGCCGCCGAATTCGCCGGTGGGTTTGGCGGTGATCAGGTTGATGGCGCCGCCGATGGTGTTCTTGCCATACAGCGTGCCTTGCGGGCCGCGCAGCACCTCGACCCGCTCCAGATCGGCGACATCGAAAATCGCGCCGGACGCCTTGGCGATGGCGACGCCGTCCAGGTACACGCCCACCGCCGCATCGCGCGACAGGTTGTTCACGTTGGAGGCGGCGCCGCGAATGTTGATGCCGGCGTTCACCGATCCACCCACCGTCGGCACGATGACGACGTTAGGCGATTTGCCACTGATGCCGTCGATGCCGGAAATC
>Ga0164243_10007823_pt1 | contig 15888 bp, 13 predicted proteins | sample OricompcompostOP_FD_108781 | JGI IMG/M metagenome (GOLD analysis project Ga0164243, IMG submission 108781) | Organic Plus compost microbial communities from Emeryville, California, USA - Original compost - Organic plus compost (OP) | ecosystem: Engineered > Solid waste > Mixed feedstock >...
CCAGTCGACGAGCTCGTTGTAGCCGCCGACGGGCGTGCTCGCGACGAACACCACAGGCAAGTCATCGTCCTTGCACTTCGCCTCGCGGAGGACGAAGTCCTTCGTCGTCGGATCGCCGGCGATGTCGAGGAGCGTGTACGCGACCTGTTTCGCGTCGAGCATCTCCTTGATGCGCCCGAGGATCCGCGCGTTCCGGTCCTTCTCGAAGTAGATCATCACCGGCGCCTGCACTGCCGGCGCCGTGGCGGCGTCCGCCGCCGACGACGAGCGCCCCCCGTTCTTCTTCAGCTCCTCGAGCTTGGCGCGACCGGCACGTCGACGCTCGAGCTCCTGCTTCGAGCAGATCGGGTCGCCGAGCAACGCGTTGAAGCGGCGCGCGAGGTCCTTCGGAACGCGGACGGGGAAGAACCGGTCGCCGGCAGGGGTCGTGATCGCGCGATGGAGCGAGGTGCGAACGAAATCGAGCATGACGCGGCGACATCATCGCCTCGTTGCTTTCGCGGTCAAGAGGCGAGTCGGCCGCACCCGCGGAGCACTCGACGCTCGAGCGCCGGCGACGTCGGGCGGTCAGGGCAGCGTCACCGTGAACGTGTCGCGGACGGCGCCGGTGTCGTCGATCGCCTTGCCGGTGATCTGGCCACCCTCGGCGACGAAGTCGACGGCGTGGAAGTAAGCGCCGGCCGCCTTTCGCAGCGCGCACTCGGCGCGGGACGCGTTGGCGTCGATCTCCGAGAGCTTGCCGCCTCCGCCGCCGCTCGTGACGTACGTGATCCCGTCCGCCTCGAAGCGCTCGTAGCCGTGGATGTGCGCCTGCACGACGAGGACGACCTTGTTCTGTGCGAAGATCGAGGCGTACGCGGTCCGCTCGTCCGTGAGCTGGTTGCCGTCGCTGCACGTCATGAACGCGCGATGCATCACGACGATCGAGCCGCGATGTCCTGGCGTGCGCGCCGCGTCGGCGAGGCCGGCGGTGAGCCACGCGCCTTGCGTCGTCGAGGGGCCAAGCGGCTGATCGGAGTCGAGGACGAAGAAGTGCAGGCCGCCCGACTCGAAGCGATACCACATGTCACGGCCGCCGAAGGCCTCGTCGCCGAAGAAGCGGAGGCTGTAGCCTTCGAGCTCGTCCGGCGTCTCGCGCTCGTGATTTCCGAGCGCCGGCTGGATCGCGCCGAGCGAGAGCAGCGGCCGCATCACGGGGAACCAGCCTGCCCACGTCTCGAGGATGGAGTCGTAGTACTGGATGTCCCCGCCGTGCAGGACGAAGTCGGCGCCGAGCGGCACGTGATGCGCAAGCACGTTGCGGGTCGCGTCGCCGAGGAGGGCATTCGTGTCGCCGATCGTCAGCCAGTGCACGCGTCCGCCGTCCGGCTGTGCGGTGCAGAAGCGGCCTCCGAGGGAGCGATCCGCGGCGAGCTCGTAGCGGTAGCAAGTGCCGGGAGAGAGGTCCGCGATCGCCGCGTCGTGCATGTAGACGGTCCCCGGCTCGTCGGGCGGGGACTCGACGTTGAGGGAGACGTGGCGCTCGGTCAGGACGATCGAACGCTCGGTGCTCGACGCCTGGCGCTCGGCGCCCCCCGCCTCGGGCCGCAAGATGACGCTGGCGTTCGTTCCGGCGCGGCAGGCCTCCCAGCGCACCTTCATCGACGTGCGCGTCATCGCGAGAGACCACGGGCCCTTGCTCACGCCCGAGGGGGGGCAGGCCATCCCGGGCTCGCCGGCGTCGTCCTCCGGCGCGCCGCCGTCGGCGCCCGTCGCGGCGGGATCGTCCGAGCCGCACGCGCCGAACGCAAGTGCTGCGAGCGCCACGAGCGAAATGCCGCCAATCGACCACGCGTGGTTCACGAGCCCTCCCTCCTCCGTGACGGTTTCGATCGCGGCGCCGCGATCAGCTCGCCGCGTTCTCCGCGAGGGCGAGCTTGTTCTTCGCCATCTTCGCCACCTTGGCACGACCGCCCTTCTTCACGACCTCTTCGAGCAGCTCCTCGCCGAGCGGGTGACCTTCCTCGCTGAAATGGAAGCCGACGTAATAGAGGTGATCCAGCTCGAGGACGCGATCCTTCTTCAGCGCCTTCGCGACGTCGAACCCGTGGCGGAGCAGCGCGCCGAGGATGCGGAGCGACTCGTCGCCCGCGCGTGACGCCGGCCGGGTGTCGCGGTTCGACCGCGTGAGCTCGAGCGACGCGAGCGTGTACCGATCCTCGTCGGTGGCGCGATCCGACTTGCAGAGGATGCCGAGGACGACGCGCGCCTTGTTCTCGTCCCTCTTCCGGAGTCGAGCCGCGAGGCCGCGGAGCGCCTCGGCGACCCCGTCGGGATCGGCGTCGCGAGCGACGTCGAGGTGAGCCTCGTAGTTGCGCTCACCCTTGCCGAGACGGTTCATCGCCTCCTCGAGGATCTGCTTGCGAAGCGCGGGTGAGATCTTCCTGGCCGTCGGACGGAGGACGTTGCGCAGCACCCACGCACGATCCGGGTTCGTCGTCTCGAGCAGCGCCTTCGCGAGCGCGGGGACGGCGTCCTCCTTGCCCGAGAGCCCGGCGGCCGCGGCCTCGGCGTAACGGCGATCGGCCGTCGACGTGAGGACCTTCGTGAGGACGCGCGCCGCCTCGTTTCCGCCCATGCGCCCGAGCAGATCGAGGACGAAGCGCGCCCGATCGAAGTCGGTATGCAGCGCGAGCTTCTCGAGACGTTTCGCGGTGTCGTCGCCGACCTGGAGGCTGCCGAGCGTGTGGAGCGCCGTCTGCGCGAGCGTGCGGTCCTGCGCTTCGGCGGCCTTCACGAGCGTATCGATCACCTTCGCGCTCGGCTTGTCCTTCTGGAGCGCGAAGCGGAACGCGATGATCGCCTCCTGGCGGACGCTCGGGTGCTCCTTCTCGTCGTTCGCGTACTGGAGCAGCGTCGGGATCGTCTTCTCGTCCTCGAGGTACCCCAGGATCTTCACGGCCGCGGCGGTCGCGCCCGGCGCTCCGCCTTTCTTCTTCTGAGCGTCCAAGAACCGCTCCACCTCGGCGAGGTAACTCCGGCGCTTGTTTCCGTCGGCGCTCTTGATCTGCTGGCGCACGGCGAGCGCGGCGGCCTTCGCGGCTTCGGCGTCGCTCGATGCGAGGCCCTTGATGAGCGCGGAGAAGGCGTCCTTGCCTCCGAGCTCGGCGAGCGCGGCGTCGAGCGCGCGACGCTCCTCGGGGCCGGCCGCCGCCATCTTCTGCTTGATGAACGGGACGACCTCTTCGCCCACGCTCGCGACCGCGCGCGTGGCGGCGCGGCGGACGTCGTCGTCGTTGGTCGAGAGCAGCGGGAAGATTTGCGGGAGCGCCTTCTTCGCTCCGATGCGTGCGAGCGCATCGAGCGCGTGCACCTGGAGGAGTGACACGCCGCTCTCGAGCACCGAGGCCAGACCCTCGACGACCCCCGGCCCCTTCGCCTTCAGCTCGCCGAGGACGATGGCAGCCGCGATCTGCTTCTCGACCGCGTCCGACTCGAGCAGCTTGACGATCTTCCCCACTTCACTCATGGCGATTCGCATTCCAGCGGGGAACCCGGAGATCAAGCTCGAACCGAGGAGCCCGGTCTCCCGACGGACGGACACGGCGTGTGGCTGTTCCATTCCGCCCCGCTCGGACAATGTCCTTTCGGGCTCGATTCTACGGTCCGTGCATCTGCAGCGCCACCCGCCCAAACACGATGACCATGCCCCCGCACTTTGCCTCCGCCCGGCTGAATCGCCGTCCTCCGGCAGCTCCGTCCTTCGGATTCGCCCCTTCCAATCGTCGTGGGTGGGGCCTCCGTGCCGTGCGCTGCAGCTCCGTCGCGCAGCGCAAGCCCATCCCGCGGGGATATGCGTCGCTCGGTGCCGAGCTGATGCCCCACAGGGTCATCGTGAAGGGGCTCGTTACTCTGGATCCGGTGCGCGTCATCCGTGCACGTGCCGCCCGGGTACGTCTGGGAGTGGGTTCGCACGCGTCGGCTCGACGTAGGTCCATTCGTAGTCGTCGGTGATGCGCGCCCAGTCCGTGAGCACGCCGGCGCAGTCGAGCGTCACGAGCATGAGGATCATGCTCCCGAGCCCGCCGATGAGGAGCGACACGCCCGCGACTGCGGTGGTGGCTCGAGGTACCGACATGGTAGTCTGCGCGCGTTGCGTGGCGCCGGGCTGTTAGCGCTTGCGATCCTCCTGGTGTCGCCGAGCTCCTTCGCCGACGGGACGAAGGGCACCAGCGAGCCAGTCAGGCTCGTCTATCAGGTCGCTGCGGGCTGCCCCGACGAGAGCACGTTCTCCGCGATCGTGATGACGCGCACGCAACGCGCGAAGTTCGTCGGTCACGACTCCGCCTCGCGTCGCTTCGTCGTCGAGGTTCGACGTCACGGCAAGCTCTACTACGGACGCCTCACGATCGAGGCATCTGCCGCGACGGAAGGCGCTCCTCATGGAGCCACGCGCGAGCTCACGGGGGCACGTTGCGCCGACCTCGTTCGAGCCTTCGCCCTGTTCACGGCGATCGCGATCGATCCGGGCTCGGACGGAGAGCCGAGGGATGCACTCGAGCCGGGCTCTTCCCGAGAGCGCGCGCTACCCCCAACCTTGCGTGCGCCGCCATCGGATGCGAGACCGGCCGATGCGCCGGTCGAGCCGAATGCCGAGCGCCATGAGCCATTGCGTCCCAAAGGGACGGAGAGGCAAGCCTCCGTTCCATCCGGCACGCCGCCCGAGCCAGCACGTGTGTGGCACGGCGCATGGGGATCCGGCGTCTTCGTTGCAGGTGGCATCGCCCAGTCGCTGATGGCATCCGCCCATCCCGTCTTCGAAGTCGCGTCGAGCGGCCCGCTCTTTTCACCGAGCGTGCAGATCGGTTTCGTCTGGGCGAACGCCGCCTCTGAACGAGCCGGTACGGCAGAGCTCGCGATCGGGCTGCGCATGATCGTCCTTTCGGGGTGCGCCGTCCGGATCCCCGTCGCCGGCGCGATCGTCCTGAGGCTCTGCGCTGCGCTCGAAGGCGGGGTCTCTACCGTCCAACCCTTCGGTATCGTCCGACCGAAGACCCTCGTGACGCCGTGGGTTGCCGTGGACCCTCTCGTCCGCTTCGACGTCCCTGTCCTCCCGCCGGTTTTGACGCTCGCGATGCACGCAGGCGCTGGCATTCCCTTCCAACGCCTGCACGGATACGTCGCTCCCGGCCCCGTCGTCTCCGAGATCGGCGCCGTCGGCGTCCGTCTCGGCGCCGACGTTCTCCTACAGGCCTTCTAAAAAGTCGCCAGGGATGGATGAAAACGACGGCTGCTGCACATAGCCGGGCTCCGAATGGCGCTCTCGTCCAACGCACACGAGCTCGAGCTCGACCTCGAGTCCGAAGCGAGCCCAGCAGTGTCGAGCTCGAGGCGAACGTACGCCGCGATCGCTGACCTGTTTCGGCTGCACGCGCCGTTCGTGGCGCGCTCGCTCCGTCGACTCGGCATTCCGGAGAGCGACGTGGAAGACGCGGTGCAGGAGGTCTTCCTCGTCGCATCGCGCAAACGGGAGAACATCGCCGAAGGCTATGAGCGATCGTTCCTCTACGGGACGGCGATGCGGATCGCTCACAATGCGCGGCGGGGCATCCGACGCCTGCGCCGTAGCGACGAGCCCGTCTCCAGCGATCAGGTCGACATTCACGCCGGCCCCACCGCCGAGGAGCTGATCGACCAACGACAGGCGCGCGCCGCCCTCGACATGGTCCTCGAAGGCATGACCGTCGAGATGCGCGCGGTCTTCACCCTCCACACACTCGAAGAGATGACGACGAACGAGATCGCCGACCTCCTCGGCGTGCCTCCAGGAACGGTGAGCTCGCGGTTGCGACGAGCTCGACAGCACTTCGACGCGGCGGTCCTCGCGCTCCAAGCGCATCTCGATCGACAGGGAGGCACACGATGAGCGATCCTCGTCACACGAGCGACGTCGAGCGCGCCGCCGCGCTCGCGGACAGGCTCATTCGCTCTGCCGAGAAGGACGGTCTCGACGACGCGAGGCTCGCCGCGCTCGGGCAGAGACTCTTCGGAGCGAAGGCTGCTGCCTCAGTGAAGATCCCCATCGTGGCGATCCTCCTCGGCGGGGTCGCGACCCTCGGCGGCGCGTTCGCCTACTCACGCGGCGACGCCGATACCGGCGCACCTCTCGTCTCGGCGCAGCCCCTCGCGTCCGCCGACCCGGCGAGTGAGCCGCCCGCTGCGATCCCGCGGGCGGCGGATGGCCCGTCTGCGACGGTCGCCGTCGCGCTCTTGCCGGACGCACCGCCACCGCCCCGTGCGCCCCACGTACGGGGCGAGTCCCCTCCGCCGCCGTCCGCCTCGACCGCGGACATGCAAGCGGAGCTCCTCGCTCTCGAGCGCGTGCACACGGCAGTCTCGCAGAATCGCATCACGGACGCGAAGTCGGCCCTCGCGACCTACGAACGCTCCTTTCCAAAGAAGCTCTTCGGACAAGAAGCCCGCGTCCTCGAGATCGAGCTCCTCCTCGCCGAAGGACGGCGTGAAGAGGCGGACGCTCGAGCGCGCGCCTTTTTGGCAGGTGCCGGGGCGGATGGCCCCTACGCGGCGCGCGTTCGCTCCCTCGTTGCTCCCCATCGCACTCCGTAAAGGACCGCCGACATGTATCGTCGTTTCACCGCCACCGGGGCGATGGCCTCGGTCGTCGCGATAGCCATCAGCGCGTGCACGACCACGAAAGCGTTCAACGAGATCCCCCCCGACGACGCCCCAGTGTTGGCGATGGAGGACGGCGCATCACCCGCGCCGGAGGCCGGGCTCATCCAGTATTGCCCCACGAGCGAATGCCCCGTGGGGTACACCACCTGTCCGACGTCCTCCTTTCGATGCGATGTCAATCTGATGACGGACACCGAGAATTGCGGTGCCTGCGGCGTCGTATGCCCTCGGAGTGAAGTCGACCTCTATAGCTGCATCGATGGACGCTGCGTGCTTCAGTGCAATTCGTTCAACGCGCGCATGGACTGCAACGACGCGCCCGACGACGGCTGCGAAACCACCGTTCGTACAAACGACAATTGCGCAGGATGCGGAGACGAGTGTCCAGCCGGAAAGCCATGTGCAGACCAGACGGGGAGCGGCGACACCTACGGCTGCGGCTGCCCGGAGCACGCCATGGTCTGCAACGTCAGCGGCCGCGACATATGTCTCGACGGCCGCAACGACGACCAGAACTGCGGAGAATGCGACAAGGCTTGTGACCCGGCCGGCGACGGCGGCTCCGTCCCGGACCATGCCTACTACGGCTGCTTCAATGGCGAATGCGGACACCTGAAGTGCGCCGCCAACTTCGGCGATTGCGACAACAACGTAAAGGCGAACGGCTGCGAGACGTCTCTTCTGACGAATGAGAACTGCGGCCAATGTGGCAACGTGTGTCCCGAGGGCCAGTTCTGCGCGCTCCAGCCCATCGGCCTGCAGATCATCGTCGGATGCGTATGCGAGCCCGGCCTGACCTTCTGTGGAGCGCGTGGAGAAGGCCCCGTTCCGTCCATCGGCGTCTGCTACGACCTCACCTCGGACGTCGACCACTGCGGCTCTTGCGATGTCGCCTGCGCCTACGCGCTGTGGCAGCACGCATCGGCCAGCTGTGAATACGGAGCATGCAAGATGACATGCATGCAGGGTTGGGCGAACTGTAACGGGAATACGGACGACGATTGCGAAACGAATACGGACAACGACCCCAACAATTGTGGTGGCTGCGGTATCAAATGCGATGCAGTCGCCGGCCAGGCCTGCGTTCGCGGTCAGTGTGCGGTGGCGCCTTGCGAACAGGACGGAGGGCTCCTCCGATGAAGCGTTCGTTCATGCTCGTCTTCACCGTCCTCACGGGAGTGGGGCAAGCGCTCGCGCTTCTCGGCGCTTGTGCGTCGGACGTCTCGAACGGCGCTCCCCAGCCGGGTGCGTCGGAGGTCGCCACTACCGACGGACAGGTTTCGGAGCCCGACAGCGGTCTGGACGTCGAAGCCGGTCCATGCGTGGACTGCGAATACTTTCCGGAGACGTGTTCGCCGGACGTCCTCTGCCTCGACGGTCCCTTCGACCCGAGCCGCGTCCAAGGCGACGCGGAAACGTTCGATCTCCGGACGCAGATCAACGTCATCGTCGGTCGCGGCACGAACGACGTGTGGGCTGCCGGCACCGTAGGAGCACTCGCTCATTTCGACGGTAGCTCGTGGACGAAGTCAGGGCCGGACACGCAGGAGAGCCTGCGCGGGCTTCGGCTCTTCGACGACGGCGAGCTCGCCTTCGGTTCGCAGATGCACCGTGTGTTTCTCCATGGCCTCGATCTGCCCGACGCCGGGACGAGTCCGGACGGCGGCTGGACGACTGTCGAAGAGATTCCGACACCATCCAGCTATACGATGTTCGGCCGCCTCTACGCCTTTACCTCCGCATGGGCGGCACCAGGCGCCCAATGGACATGGTGCACCTTGTCGTCGCCCCACAATGGTAGTTCGCCGAGGCGTCCGACCGGGCTTTGGCGCATGCGCCGGGTGCCCGACGCAGCGTTCGAGATCAAACCGGCGCTGGCGACGTGCGCGTACCCTTGCAGCAGCGAACGTATGGCCAGCGTTCACGGAGTTTCCCCCGACGTTCTATGGGCGGTCGGATCGCAGGGAGCGGCCTTCCTCATCGAGGGCGCGGACGGCGACACCCCGCACCTCGAGGCGCTCAACAGCCTGACGTGGAATCAGCTCAACGGCGTTTGGGCGGCATCCGAGTCCGAGGCGTGGGCCGTCGGCGCCGGCGGAACCATTCGCCACTACACGAAAGACTCACTGTCGGCAGAGATCGTCCCCGACGTGCCGCCGAACGCGAACCTCCGCGCGGTGTGGGGGACTTCTCCGTCGGACATCTGGGCAGTGGGCGAGGGGAGCATCGTCCTTCACTACGACGGCAAGAGTTGGTCGCGCGTGAAGATCGCGGGCCTCGGCGGACGCCGCCCGGACCTCACGACCGTATGGACGCCGTCGCCCAATCACGTCTGGATTGGGGGCCAAGGGGTCATTCTCTCCCTCGGAGGTCGGCCATGACACGCGCGCTCGTGGTGGCTTGCTCGTCAGGAGCGCTCGCCCTCGGCGCGATCGCGGCCTGTGCCTCGGCCGAGGTCTCGCTGGGCTCCGAAACGCCTTCGCGCGACCCGGATGGCGGCGCCGCCGTGCTGCCGGACGGAGGTGTGGACGCAGACCGCGCGCGAGACGCCGGCGGTTCCAACTGCAGCGCGGCCGGCTGGTGCGAGACCGCTCTGCCCGACGAAGACCTGACGTTCAAGAGTATCTGGCCGTTCGAAAATCTCGCATTTGCCACGGCGGAGAGTCCGACGCTCGGTCTCAAAGTCCTCGAATGGCAGGACGCCAAAGGCCAATGGTCGTACATCGACGACAATAGCCAAAATCGAACGAGCTCCGCTGTTTACATCGCGAACCTCTGGGCAGCGAACGAGAACGACATCTATTATGCCGCCGCCAAGGGGACGATCGTCCACGGGACGCGACCGTCGCCCGACGGGCCCTGGACGTGGACCTCGTATCGTCTCGAGGACCATAGCCCCGTTCACCTGGGACACACCTACAGCCACGACTACCCCTCGGAGGTGCCGTCCCCATATCGCCATCCGGCCCTCGGTGTGTGGGGCACGAAGGACGGCGATATGTACGCGTGGTATACGAACACGATTTACCACTTCAAGCCAGATGGATCGGGCGCGCCGGCGTGGGTCGCCGAATACATCGCGGATGACGCGATCAGCGACGAGTCCAGTTCCACTTACGAGGAGCTCTTCGCGCTCGGTGCGGCGGGCGTCGATCGAGACGATCTCTGGTTCTCGTTCGTCCGAACGGACATGAGGCCGTACTCTCAGGCGTCGTGCCCCGTCGTCGTGAGGAAGACGAGCGCGGGGTATGAACGGATCTTCGACGGGATCATCGGGTCCGGACAATGCCAGGAACCGCGTCCGGGCTACCCGATGCTCGGTGCCGAGAAGGGATGGCTGACGGGGTTGACGATGCTGGGCGCGGGCCGGGTGGCCGGCATCGTCGGCGGGCGTCAATTGGTGAGGATCGAGGCGAAGGATGACGGCTATACCGTCGCGACCTCGATGATCAACTCGCTCGACCCGGTCGAGGGCGGCAACTTCCATCCGTTCTTTGCGTCGCTCTACCTCTCTCCGGAAGGTCGTATGTGGATGGCCGGAACGGGAACGCCGGGAACCGGGATGGTCGTTGCGGCGGACGATGTCTGGGACGCAGGCGAGAGCTATGACGTCTCGACGCTCTCGATCTCCGGGGCACCCCTGGTCGGTGCGATGTACCAGATTCGGGGCACCTCCAATACGAACCTATGGCTCGTCGGAGCACGTCATGCAATGCACAAGACAAATCCGTAATCGACACCTGCCAGGCGCACTGGTCGCCGTTTGTGGCCTCCTCTCTTGTGCGGCAACGAACTGCGGGAACGACGCCGATCGCCCAACGTCTTCGAGCCCCGATGCACAGTCGGAAGAGGTCCCACGTGATGCCGGGATCGACGAGGAGCCTCCGCCGGATGCCTCTTCGCGCGATGCGGAACCGTTCGACCCATCGGTACCGGCCATCGAATGCGCAGCGCCGGACTCGTGCGCGACGTCGCTGACTGCCACGAGCGATGTCGGCACGGCTCAGACATTCTGTGCCTTGCTCCACGACGGGACCGTGGCGTGTTGGGGCGCGAACAACGAGGGGCAGCTCGGTCGCGGCGCCGAGGCAGGGTACGCGGACAGCGCGACGCCGATGCGGGTGACTGGTCTTTCGAACGTCGTCGCGCTCGAGCGTACGTGTGCGGTGGACGCAGACGGAGCGACCTACTGCTGGGGAAGGGGGCCGTACATGAACGAGAGCGATTACCCCACGATGGAGCCTACCCCGGTAAAGCTGCCCATCCCGCCCGCAAAGAAGGTGAGCGTAAGCAGCGAGGTCGGCTGCGCCATCGTCGAGGAGAGCGTCGTCTGCTGGGGATACAACATCAACGAACAGGTAGCCCGGTGGGATGGCCAGAACCGCGGTGCATGGCTGCCGCCGAACCCAGTCGCGCTTCCGCCGGGGAAGAAGCCGCGCGCTATCTCCGTCGGCAACGCGTCGCTCGTCATTCTGGAGGACGGCTCGACGGTGAGCTGGGGCGCAACACCGCCGGCAGGGCGTGCGACGTCGCGGTTTCCCGACGGCGTCCCCCAGCCGATCGCGATCGCCGGGATCACGACGTCGATCCACGTCGACATCGACAATGCGTGCGCGGCCGCGGGCGGGATCGCCTACTGCTGGGGCGCGGCACGGCCGATTGGTCAGGTCGTAAACCTGAGTCGAGCGCTGCCGGCGCCGGTCCCCGCTCCCGAGCCGCTCCGCCAGGTGAGCACGATGCGAAGGTACGACGCTCCGAACCGTTGGTGCGCCGTGGGCGTTTCAGGCGCCGTGTATTGCTGGGGATACAACGCCAGCGGCCAGGCGGGAGACGGGACGAAGGACCATGCCTACGACGCGGTGAAGGTCATGGGATTGCCCGCTCCCGCCGTCGAGGTGAAGGTCGCGCTCGACGCCACGTGCGCGCTCCTGACGAACGGCAAGGTCCATTGCTGGGGCAGCAACTACTACGGGCAGCTCGGTACGGGCCAATTCAGAGTAGCAAGCGTCACACCCCAGGAAGTCCTATTGCCATGAAGACTCGTCCAACGGTAGCCGGCGTCGCGCCCGCGGTCGTCGCCGGAGGGCTCGTCCTTGCCGTCGCAGTTGCGTGTGGACAGGATAGAAATCCATTCGACGGGGCCGTCAGCTTTCCCGAACAGGACGCGTCCGACCCGAAGTGTCTGTATCAATGCTCGCTCGACGGGCGCTCGCGCACCTTGATCTGTGACGGCAACGTCACCGAGACGGTGCCGTGCCCGCCAGAGTTGGCATGCGGCGGCGGCGTCTGTCAGGAACCATGCGCGGCGGCGGCAGCCGATCGGAGCTCGAACGGGTGCGAGTTCTATTTCCAGGCGCCCCGATACTCCAAGATGTTTCGCCAGTCCTGTTATGCCGCGTTCGTCGTCAATACGTCGCTTCAGGAAGCCAACGTCTCGCTCGAGCATGAAGGCAAGCCTCTCGACATCTCGAAGTCGCTGTTCCGTACGGCTCCGGGCAGCGCGACGTTGGCACCACACTCCGGACCGCTTCCTCCAGGAGAGGGCGCCATCCTCTTCGTCTCCGATCGAAATCGAGAGAATGAAGCGGTCGTTCCCAGCACCCCGAACAACCCTGATTCGCCGTGTCCTGAAGGTGTCGTTCCAGCCTCTTACGCCGACGTCATCCCGAATGGCACTGGAGTCGGCTCCTCGTTCCATCTGTCGGCGAACGTACCTGTGAGCCTCGCGTCGATTTATCCATTCGGGGGTGCCCCGAGCAAGTTGCCCACGGCCACGCTCCACTTGCCGGTCTCCGCGTGGGCGAAGGAGCATGTCCTCGTCAATGGCTGGGAATCCGGTCGACTCGGCAAGGCCGGCGTCGCCATCGTCGCGTCCGAGGACGATACCGAGATCACGCTGCTCCCGAACGTGGACCTCCAGAACGGGGCCAACGTGATCGGCGTTCCGGCAGGGACTCCTTGGTCGTTTCGGCTCGAGAAGGGACAGAACCTCCAGCTCGTCCAGGCGAAGGAGCTCACGGGCAGCTTCATCACGTCGAACAAGCCGATCGGGACGTTCGGCGGACATGCTTGCGCCTTCATTCCGAACGACATGGGGGCCTGTGACTACCTTACCCAACAGATTCCCGCGTTGGAGCAATGGGGGTCGGAGTACGTCGGAGTTGGCTATCGCCCGAGGCTCGGCAATGAGCACGAGCCGGTGATCTATCGAATCGTCGCGGCGCGCGACGGGACGAAGCTCGAATATGATCCTCCCATACCTCCTGCGGGTGCCCCGGTCACGATGTCTGCCGGCGAGGCCAGGACGTTCTCCAACGGAACCGGTGACGGTTTCGTGGTGCGAACGCAGGACGCGGATCATCCGATCCATGTCGCCGTATACATGTCCGGCGGAGAGGAGTTCGGAGGGCCCGGGGATCCGGAGTTCGTCAACGTCGTCCCCGCAGGTCAGTACTTGAGCTCTTATACGTTCTACGCGGATCCCACCTATCGAGAGACCTCCCTGGTCATCGTGAGGGCGAAGAGCGGCGGTCGGTTTCATGACGTCTGGCTGGAATGCGCAGGCAACCTGACCGAGTTTCGTCCGATAGGGACGAAGGGCGAGTTCGAGTACGTGAGGGTCGATCTCTCGCGGAGCGCCGGCCCTGGCGACACGTTCGACGCGGGCGTCTGTCAGGTCGGTATGCAGCGTATGCGGAGCGACGGGCCGTTTACCGCCTCCGTGTGGGGCTGGAGCGACTTCGCGAGCTACGGGTATGCCGGCGGTATGGCACTGCGGAAGCTCGTGCCCGGAGATCTTTCGATCCCCCGCTGACGACGAGCCGATCGATGCTCGCCGCGGCAGTGGCTGAGCGTTCTCGACGACGTCAGCCGATGCCGCGAAGGTCGGTGGCGGCCTTCACACGCTCGACCGCGACGACGAACGCGGCGGTGCGCATCGAGCATCCGAAGCGCGCGATCGTCTCGCGGATCCGCCGGTAGGCCTCGACGATGTGGCTCTCGAGCTCGTCGTTGACCCTCTCTTCGGTCCAGCGATGCTGCTGGATGTTCTGGACCCACTCGAAATAGCTCGCGGTGACGCCGCCTGCGTTCGCCCAGATGTCCGGGACGCAGAGGATGCCGCGCTCGTCGAGCGTGTCGGAGCCCGCGACCGTGCATGGACCGTTCGCGGCCTCGAGCACGTACCTCGCGCGGATGTCCTTGGCGACGTTCTCGTCGATGACATGACCCAACGCTGCGGGGACGAGCACGTCGCAATCGACGACGAAGAGCTCCCGGTTCGTGATCGGCCTCGCGCCCGGAAACCCTACGACGCTCCCGGTCGCCTTCACGTGCTCGGCGAGCTTCGGGACGTCGATGCCGTCGCCGGCGTGGATGCCGCCCCTCACGTCGCTCACGGCGACGATCTTTCCGCGCTGCGCGTGGACGAGGCGAGCGAACCAGCTTCCGACGTTGCCGAAGCCTTGCAGCGCGAAGCGCGTCCCGTCGACCTTCGAGCCGGCAGCGGCGAGGACCTCGCGGATCGCGACGAGACAGCCACGTCCGGTCGCGGCCTCACGTCCGGGCGAGCCGTGCAGAGCAACCGGCTTGCCGGTCACGACCCCCGGAGCAAAGCCGTGATGGCGCGCGTACTGGTCGAAGACCCAGCTCATCACGCGCTGGTCCGTGTTCACGTCGGGCGCAGGGATGTCGATCCGCTCACCGATGAAGTCGTGGATGTGATCGACGAACCGGCGCGTGAGGCGTTCGAGCTCGTGCACGGACAGCTTGGCCGGATCCGCGTTGATGCCGCCCTTCGCGCCGCCGAAGGGGACATCGATCACGGCCGTCTTCCACGTCATCAGGCTGGCGAGCGAGCGCACCTGATCGATGTCGACCTTCGGGTGATAGCGGAGGCCACCTTTGTAAGGACCGCGGGAGTCGTCGTGCTGGACGCGATAGCCGATGAAGTTGCCGAGCGACCCATCATCCATCCGGATGGCGAGCTCGACGCGCAGCTCGCGACGCGGCATCAAGAGCAGCATCTCGTAGTGTTCCTCGAGCTTCAGCGCGTCCATGGCGCGCTTCAGGAACGTGTTCGTCGTTGCCTGGTAGCCGGTCCGTGCCATCTCGCCGCTCTCCTCCGAAGGTCGCGACCACCAATCGAGTTCCAAAAGATGGGACCGAGCTCCGTCCCGGACACGGCGATCCCGTTTCGCCAGACGACTCGATGGCTCGCAGACGAGCTTCGCGGTTCGCGCTCTGCATGCCCGTCGATCCACTCGACCAAAGATGGCGCTCCTCGGTCGAGGGGCAACCCGTGGCAGTCGTCGTCGGATGCGAGCGGTCGCCCGCGGCCGCCGCGTCGTCGTCCACGCCGCAAGGGCGGGCCTGGGTTCGATGGACGGGCTCGCGGGCCAGCGCAGCCGTAGCGCGGCCGGCCATGGCGGCGCCGGAAGGGCTCCCGCGCCGGGACCCTGCCGCGCCCGGAAATCAGGGTACGATGGGAGGCCGGATGAGGACGCGCGGCCTCTTCTCGATCTTGGTCGTGTCGACGGCAGGGGGCGTGACGGCCGGCCTGCACGGCTGCAACACGTACGACGAGTCGCTCCTCGTCGGCGAGGCGACCGACACGCCGGCGGCGAAGAGCGGGATCGGCTGGTGGTCGAGGGACGATTCGCGCGGCTGCTTCAGCGCGGGGATGCCTCGGCCGGAAGACCGCCCGAAGCCGGGGAGCGACAAGGACATCGGCCCGATCATGCTCGCCATCTCGTCGATGCGCCTCGGTTCGCTCAACGAGCAGGGCGCCGTCGATCAGAACGCGTGGCAGGACATCGGGCTCGATCTCGACGGCGTGTGCACCGCCTCCGAGACGTGCACGTCGGAGGACCCGCCGCCGAGCTGCAAGGCCGGTGCATCGCAGCTCCCGCGCGACGGCAAGTACTGCCGCGACAACACCTTCGGGAAGCTCGAGTACTCCGCCGCGCTCGTGCCGCAGCTCGCGAAGAAGTACGGCCTCTCGGATGACGCGTTCAACTGCGCGCTCTGCGTCGGCCACTATACGTTCCTCATCAAGATCACGGGCTACAGCGGCGAGCCGAACGACGATCGCGTCCGCATCGATCTGTACCCGTCGCCGGGGCTCGAGAAGCCGCTCCCCTGGGACTGCGCGCAGCCGTCCTGGGCGACGCAGCCTTGCTTCACGGCCGACATGCCGTGGACGGTGCAGGACGA
>Ga0164243_10007824_pt1 | contig 15887 bp, 11 predicted proteins | sample OricompcompostOP_FD_108781 | JGI IMG/M metagenome (GOLD analysis project Ga0164243, IMG submission 108781) | Organic Plus compost microbial communities from Emeryville, California, USA - Original compost - Organic plus compost (OP) | ecosystem: Engineered > Solid waste > Mixed feedstock >...
ATCTTTTAGAAAAGGGAGTCCATTCCGTGTGTCTTCGATGTCTTTTCGGTAGATCGTGAAGGTGTAGAGGTCCTCGTATTCGGGCTTGTAGTATACTACGTCGCCCATTGGCGAAATGCACATTGATCCGCCGGAATAGTAAATTTCATTTCCGTCATGCCCGACCCGATTTACGCCAATTACAAAGGATTGATTTTCAATCGCCCGTGCAGGAATTAGGCTCCGCCAGTGGGCTGATCGCTTATCGGGCCAGCTTGCCACATAGAGCAGAACGTCATATGCATGGTTGAGGTTACGCGACCAAACCGGAAACCGGAGGTCGTAACAAATCATGGGACATATCTTCCAGCCGTTGAGTTCAACGACCACCCGTTGATTGCCGGGAGTGAACACCTTGTCTTCACCGGACATCCCGAAAAGATGTCGCTTGTCATACTTGATATAGTCGCCTTCTTTGGTCATCCAGACAAACCGGTTGAAATAGTGGCCCTCTTCTTCGATGATAAGGCTGCCGGCTACGACGCAATCGTATTTTTGAGCAGTCTCCAGCATCCAATGCATGGTTTTTCCGTCCGGTTTTTCGGCGCACTTTTCCACGTTCATCGTAAAGCCCGTATTAAACATTTCAGGCAGGATGATTAGGTCGGTTTTTTCGCGGATGGCGGAAAGCCTGAGCGACAAATTGCTGAGATTTTTGTCGATGTTCTCCCAAAAAAGATAAGCTTGAAACGTGGTAATCTTTAGTGCATCCATATCCATGAGCTATGGTATCCCGTTGGTAATCTGCAAATCAGCACAAGTTAATAAAAATTATCTAAAAGCAAACGGCAGCGACCACCGCTGCAATTATTTTGCCAAAGATTTAATTGAAGCGGTTCAAAAGGTGCTTTGCCAGGGTTACCAGCGGGAGTTTCCGCTCACGTTCACAACGAATTTCGTCGAGTGCCGCATAGGCCTTATCGGCATATACCTGCTTCGTGGTTTCCGTTGTCTGTCGTATGCCAAGGGTATTGTATATTTCGGTAATCCGGTTGATTTTTTGTTCAGGCTGTTCCCGTACCGCCATCCAATGGTTTAGTTCCGCGGTAGTCGTTGCATCCGCTATTTCAAGCGCCTTTAGCAACAGGTATGTTTTCTTGTTGGCCAGGATATCGCCGCCGCGCTGCTTACCGAACTGTTCAGGATCGCCGTATACGTCGAGCAGATCATCCTGTAACTGGAAGGCGATGCCTACGTTGACACCAAAATCATAAAGGTGTTGGGCATCCTGTTCCGGAGCGCTCCCCAAAATAGCCCCGATTTTCAGGGCCGCACCCAATAACACAGACGTTTTCAACTGGATCATCCGCAGGTATTCATCAATAGACACCGCGGGAGTACTTTCAAAATCCATATCCAGCTGCTGGCCCTCGCACACCTGCGCTGCCATGGTGTTGAACGTCCGTAACACGGTGGGCAGTTTGTCGTGCGGACATTTAGCTAGCTCCATATAGGCCATGATCAGCAGGTTATCACCGGAGAGGATAGCCACGTTCGTGTTCCATTTTTCATGAACTGTCTGTTGGCCACGTCTCAAAGGTGCCTGATCCATGATGTCATCATGCACCAGCGAGAAATTATGGAAAAGCTCAACGGCCATTGCGGCGGGAATAGCTTGACGGATATCTTCAGTCGAAAAAAGATCGGCCCCCATCAGCGTAAGCAAGGGCCGGACCCGTTTGCCCCCGAGTGCCATCATATAGCGGATAGGCTCGTACAAGGTTGCCGGAACATCCGGGATGTTAAGTTCCGCCAAGGCCCTATCGATGTAGGGTTGCCATTTCGAGGTTTCGTTCGTCATGTGTTGAAATTGACTGCTAAGATAGGAATATCTCCTGAAATGATTGACGAAACGATGACAACCAAACCCTGAGAATTGGCAAGAGATTTGTCGTACCTTTGCAAAAATTCAAGAAGACATACGTTGAAAACATTAGTTGAGGAGCCTCTCTCCGCCCCGGCGATCGAAAGTCCAGCGCCGGAACCTACGCCAAGTTTTAACCACCCAATTTCAAGGCAACGGATTCGATTAGCCGTAGCGTTGTTTTACTTTTTTCAGGGTCTTTCTTTTGCTTCCTGGGCCAGTCGTATTCCGGATATCAAGGCCGCGTTGAATCTTTCTGACGCACAGTTGGGGACGTTGCTCTTTGCCCTTCCTTTGGGCCAGTTGATCACCATGCCCCTATCTGGTCGATTGGTAACCCTGTACGGCAGTCGGCGCGTGTTGCGTGCAGGCGCGCCGCTGTACGCCTTGGTGCTCAGTTTTATAGCTCTGGCGGGCACAGGCTGGCAACTCGGAATGGCACTTCTGGCCTTTGGCATTGTAGGCAATCTTTGCAATATTGCCGTTAATACACAGGGGGTGGCGGCAGAACAATTGTATGGGCGTTCCATTATGACCTCTTTTCATGGAGCTTGGAGCATTGCCGGTTTTACGGGGGCCCTGATTGGGATGTTGCTTATTAACTTTCACGTCGGCACGTATACACATTTTTGGATCATTTTACTTTTGGTCATCATCAATACAGCATTCAACGAAAGATTCCTGGTGGAACATGTGGCTACTAGGCAAAAAAATGCCGGTTTTTTAATGAAGCCGGATAAGATGTTGGTACAATTGGGCATCATCGGGTTTTGCAGCATGGCTACGGAAGGAGCCATGTTTGACTGGAGTGGCATATATTTCAAAGACATCGTGCAGGCTCCATCCTCATTGGTGACCGTGGGATATGCATCGTTTATGATCATGATGGCGGGAGGTCGTTTTGTAGGGGACTGGGCCATCCGCCGTATCGGCCGGCGCACACTGCTCCAGATAAGTGGTTGCTTCATCTTCGTAGGCATGACGGTATCGGTGCTTCTACCCACTATAACTACGGCAGCCCTGGGTTTCATGCTCGTTGGCCTAGGGGTAGCCTGTGTGGTCCCGTCTATCTACAGTACTGCCGGCCGATCCACGAAGGTCTCTCCGGGAGTTGCACTGGCCATGGTGTCCAGTGTGAGTTACCTGGGTTTTCTGATCGGGCCTCCGCTAATCGGTTATATCGCCGAATTGGCAAATCTCCGCTATTCGTATGCAGTGGTCGGGTTGTTCGGCTTGATGATTACCGTATTGGTATCTCTTACCCATGTTGTAAGAAACGATCAATAGAAGACGACGGTTCAGTCTGCGCTAAGCTGTGACATTCGTATTACGTAAGTCAAAAAATTATGTTAGGTTTGGGTGAACAATAAGGGTTACATTTTTGGCAAAAGCGTATTAATAAGTGAGTAAGGTAAATAGATCGGTTGTACCGGAAGCGGATTTAAGAGCCGTCGACGGAATTGCCCGGGGTGATACCACTGTTTTGGAAAGCTTATACCGAGATTATTATCCAATGGTGCTGAACATGGTAATCCGGAACAACGGTTCTGAGGAAGAAGCAAAAGATTTATTCCAGGAGGGAGTCATCGTGTTGTACGATAAAGTCCGACAAGGGGAGTTTGAGCTGAGCAGCAAATTAAAAACTTATCTCTATTCGGTTTGCCGGAGATTATGGCTTAAACAGCTGGGGGCGCAGGAACGGGCGTTTCACGACGTAAGCGGTTTCGAGGAAGTGATTCCTGTGAGCGATGATCTGGCGACACATAGAGAGACGGAGATACAGCTGACATTGATGGAGCAGGCGTTGAACAAGCTGGGCGAGCCATGCCGGACGATCATTCATGATTTTTACATACTCAATTTATCGATGCAGCAAATATGCGATAAATTCGGATACACCAGTTCGGATAACGCCAAAAACCAAAAGTATAAATGTCTGCAACGGTTAAAGCGATTATTTTTTTCTTCAACGTGAAACGGATATGAGAAGTGAACAGGAATTTATGGTACAGGCCGACCGGTATTTGAATGGTGAAATGGACCCTGCGGAAAAGATGGCCTTTGAACAATACTGCGGACAGAATCCATCGGCCGCTGAACAATTGGAAACCCATAGACTTTTTTTACAGCAGTTGAAACGGCATGCAGAACGTGCGGCTTTCAAGCGTACGTTGGCTTCCGTCGCGGAGCAATACCATCGTTCTTCAGCTACCCCGCCAACCGTTGTGCCCCGGGAGCCTGTTCTGGTGGCGCTGTGGAATCGTTTTAAAGTCAACTCTTTGGTTGCTGCAAGTGTAGCGATAATTGCTGTATTCTCTACGCTTTGGCTATCAGGCTATTATAAAACGATAGAGAAAACAACCAGCAATTACAGTGCCCTGAGAAGGGATATGAATACCGTCAAGAAAAATGTGAATGCTCAGAATGCCGTCATCCGCACGATCAGCAGTGAGAAGCAAAATGGAGCCCGGTCTACCGGTCATTTCGGAGCCACAGGGTTCGCCATCTCTCCCAATGGGTATGTGGTCACCAATTATCACGTCGTAAAAGATGCTGACTCCGTTCATCTGCAGAATACACGAGGAGAGCTGTACCGTGCAGATGTGATTTACATCGATCCAACCCACGACCTGGCGATGCTCCATATTAGTGATAGTACCTTTACCCCGACGAAACATATTCCATACACGTTTAAGGAAACGGAGTCAGACCTCGGCGAAGACGTATACACCATCGGGTTCCCACGGGACGAGGTGGTTTATGGACAGGGTTACCTCAGTTCCCGCACCGGTTATGCTGGTGACACGACGGCCTATCAGTTATCCATTCCTGTTAATCCGGGCAACAGTGGGGGGCCGGTTATCGACAGCAGAGGACAGGTTATCGGTATCATCAGTGGTAAACAGACGGGGATTGATGGTGCGTCTTTTGCTATAAAAACCGGCGCACTGCTGAAATCTTTATCGGCCATTCCCATGGACTCACTTGACAGCAAGCTGACCATTAACCGTAAGAATTTATTGGCCGGGTTGAAACGTACCGAACAGATCAAGAAAATTCAGGACTACGTCTACTTAGTGAAAGTTTATTAGGGTTTTTTTGTGAAATAAAAAAAGCGATTGGCTTAGGGTCAATCGCTTTTTTTCGTTAAATGTTGGGTTGGGGTGTGGTGCGCAGATACGGCTTGACAATGGTATGTCCTTTCGGAAATTTCGAGGGAATTTCTTCCGTTGGAATTGCCGGAACTACGATCACGTCTTCGCCGAGCTTCCAATCTGCTGGCGTAGCTACGCTGTAATCCGCTGTTAACTGAAGCGAATCGATGACCCTTAGAATTTCATTGAAATTACGTCCGGTTGAAGCGGGATAAGTAAGTGTCAGTTTAATTTTTCTGTCCGGACCGATAATGAATACCGAACGAACCGTAGCAGTAGCCGATGCATTGGGGTGAATCATGTCATAGAGTTCGGCAACCTTACGGTCAGGATCTGCAATCAACGGAAAGTCCACTTCGCAGTTCTGTGTTTCATTGATGTCTTTCACCCAGCCGCGGTGATCTTCCACAGGATCAACGCTGACCGCAAGGACCTTCACGTTCCGTTTCTCAAACTCGCTTTTTAATTGAGCTGTACGTCCCAATTCGGTTGTACAAACCGGCGTATAGTCAGCTGGATGCGAGAATAAAACTACCCAGCTTCCTTCCGTGTAATCATAGAAGTCAATTTCGCCTATCGTCGTTACCGCTTTGAAGTTAGGCGCGGTATCTCCTAGTCGTAAACTCATAGCTGTTCCTCCTTTGTTTGTAGTCTACAAAAATAGTAGATTTTTCGATATAACAAAATGTAGAAACAATTTCTTTCCGGACCCGTCTAAATCTATTATGGAAAAATACAGATTTCCGCAAATGTCTCCTCTTTACAGGAAGAAACTTGATATTGAATTGGCGTTTTGGAAGTATAGAATGACCCGAAAACCATCAATGGGAAACCTATGGGCAAAAAAACTGCAGACGAGGCTAAATAACCTCCTTCCGGAGAACGTTCACAGAGCAATTACTTTCGCGATTGAGAAAATGGTGAAAGGAGTGGTTTTTGGGGCTCAGTACACCGCCGAACGGCCAAAGGTTTATGACAGCTTTCAGCTTCGGGAGGCGTATGTAAGACGTCTTATTGCGTCATATAAACGGACAGGATCGTTGGAGGGCATGATAACGGGCGCGGGTGGAATCTTGCTGGGTATGGCCGATTTTCCGGCCCTGCTTGCCATCAAGATCAAAATGTTATTCGAAATAGCAGGCATTTACGGGTTTGACGTCAGACGCTATAAGGAACGGATGTTCCTGTTGACGGTATTTCAGTTGGCTTTTTCCAGTCATATGCAACGTCCCGACGTCTATAACCGCGTCATCCATTGGACGGACTACGCGGAGACGCTGCCTGAAGATTTGGATAGCTTTGATTGGCGGACGTTTCAGATAGAATACCGTGATTACATCGACCTGTCTAAAATGGCACAGCTCCTCCCGGTGGTCGGCGCAGCGGTGGGCGCTGTTGCCAATTACCGGCTGCTGGAGCTGTTGGGGATTACGGCCATGAATTGCTACCGCATCCGGATACTGGAGCAAAATTAATTTGCTTTACTTCTTAATTTTACCAAAGTTTGTTATATGGCTGAGCAGTATACAATTCCTCCCGCAACGCGGATTGGACATATACACCTGAAGGTATCCGACTTGGAGCGATCGCTGGAATTCTATTGTGGACTACTGGGCTTTGACCTAACCCTCCGTTACGGGAGGCAGGCTGCCTTTATTTCCGCCGGAGGGTATCACCATCACATTGGCCTAAATACCTGGCACAGTGAGGGCGCACCTCCGGCTCCCATGCGGAGTCCCGGTTTATACCATACCGCCATTCTGTACCCGACGAGGCGGGAACTTGCCCGAATTTTTGATCGGTTACAAAGGGCCGGGTATCCCCTGACCGGGGCGAGTGACCACGGTGTATCCGAAGCGCTTTACCTGGATGACCCTGACAGGAACGGTGTGGAGCTGTATTGGGATCGCCCCCGCGAAGCTTGGCCTTTTCTTCCGGAAGGTACGCTGAACATGTATACGAGGCCGCTCGATTTGACGGACCTGCTGTCTGAATTGACCTGATGAGTTAAACGTTTTACGATGATGCGCCTCTGAATGCAAAAAGGGTCATTTTTCGGGAAATACTCAGCGATTAGCAAAATTAGTTGTAATTTCGGCGCTCTTAAAAACAAAAAGCAATGCGTTATTTCTTTATACTTTGTGTGTCATTGATGCTCTCTGCCGCTGCCATGGCTCAACATGCGATCGTTGGTAAAGTGATTTCGGAAAAAGGAGGCGGAATTCCGAAGGCATCGGTTCAGCTACTTAACTCCAACCTCGCTACCTTCACGGATGAACAGGGGAATTTCAGGATCGACCGCGTACCTCAGGGGTTGCATACCGTTAGGGTCAGTGCACTGGGATATGCCACTGAAAACCGGGTGGTATCCGTACAGGCGGATGTTTCGTTGGATATTCAATTGATAAGTGTCGAAAACCGATTGGATGAAGCCGTCGTCACAGCCCAGAAAATGGAAAGTGATCCGCACGATATAGCTGCCAGCCTATCCGTAATTAATTCACGGGAGGTTGAGCAGCAATACCTTTGGAATATAATGGACGTATCCGGTGTGGTGCCGAATATGAATCTGGCGAACCCTGGCGATAACCGGAATGTTGCTTCCATCCGGGGCATATCCACCACTTCCTATAACCAGGCCGTGGCCACCTATGTGGACGGGGTCAATCAGTTTGGATTGGATACGTACGTTCCTTACTTATATGACGTCGAACGAATTGAAGTGCTACGGGGCCCACAGGGCACACTGTATGGCCGGAACGCGATGGGAGGTGTCATCAACATTGTCACGAGGCAGCCTACCAACCAAGCGAGTGCATTGGCCGAAGTGAATGTGGGAAACTATGGACAACAGCGTTATTTGTTGGGGGTACGCACACCGATTATTAAGGACAAGCTATTTTTTGGGGCATCAGGCATGTACCATGGGCTCGACGGTTTCTATACCAATGACGTAGACGGATCGCATTATGACCTACAACGGACGGTATTCGGTAACTATTACCTCAAGTATCTGATTAACGCTCAATGGGCAATGGCGCTTAACGTTAAGCACGTCTCAAATCGTAACCGTGGGGCATTTTCGCTGATACCGGGTGTAGATGATGCGTTTGAAAATCCGTTTCATCTAAACCAGAACGCTAAGACGGAAATGGTGGACGAAACGCGCAACCTTTCGCTCTCGATCAACCATTTTGGTAATCGTCTTCATTTCAGTTCGCAGACTGCCTACCAATCGAACTACCGCTACTATAAAGTACCAATAGACGGTGATTTTTCGCCGTTGGACGCGATTTCCATAGTGAACGACTATGGGAAGGATTGGAATAACGTCAAGGTATTTACCCAAGAGTTCAAATTATCATCTGCACCTTCAGCAAGTCAGCCGTTGAACTGGACAGCCGGGACGTTTCTTTTTCACCAGCATGCTCCCACCCGACAAGGGACACACTTTGGTGTCAACGTGGCAGATATGATGGGCCCCGATTATGCCGACTATGCAGGCACCACAAGTATTTTGACCAATACTGCGCTTAACAGGGGGGTAGCCATCTTTGGCCAATTGGGATATCAGTTCGGAGATGGCTGGGATATACAGGCTGGATTTCGATATGATTATGAACACGCAGAATTGAGTGGCCGCGGCGAATTTCAGCCCGATGGCGGAGACCTGATGGTTCTTCAGCCGGACACGTCTGCCTCTGCGGGGTTTCACGCTTTTTCTCCGCGGGTTAGTGTAAAATATGCGTTCAACGAGGCTCATCATATCTATGGCGTGTTCGCCAGAGGCTTCCGGGCAGGAGGTATCTCGCAGCTGTCCTCTAACCCTGAGGAAGCGCCCTTACGTCCTTTCGATCCGGAGCTGAGCAGTAACTTTGAAGTGGGCAGTAAGAATTTCCTTCTGGACCAACGGCTGCAGCTCAACCTGACCGCGTTTTATACCCGGTTGAACAATGCTCAGGTTCCTGCGTTGATACTGCCTGACGCCATCACGGTTACGGAAAACACAGGTCGGATGGAAAGCCTTGGCGCTGAACTGGAGGTGGCCGCCAAGGTGGTACGGAATCTCTCATTGTGGGGCAGCGCTGCATTTACCCATGCTGAATACACCGATTTCAACACCGCCGGAGCGGATGGCGCCAATGTTCAACTGAAAGGAAACAAGCCCGTTTACACTCCCGAGTGGACAGGATTTTTAGGGGCACAGTACACCATACCGCTGCAGCCCCGAAGTGGGCAACTAATTCAGCTGGGCGCCTACGCCAAATTTATCGGACAGCAGTATTTTGTAATCGATAACAGTATCGGACAGGACCCCTACGGCCTGCTGAACGCAAATGTAAGCTATCAGGTTAAAGGGTATGAGGTAAGTGTGTGGGGACAAAACCTGACGGATAAGCGGTACATCGACTACGCCTATGACGTTGGCGTTGCTGCTGTACATCTGGGCAGGCCGGCCACGTTTGGTATTACCCTGAGGAAAAAGTTCGGCAATTGATCAAAGCGTCATGAATTTCTGACGGTATTCTTTCGGCGTCATGCCGATGAATGCCTTGAATTGCTTGTTGAAGTTGGAGAGTGTATTGAACCCCGATTCGTAACAGATCTGGTCGATATTTTTTACCTCATGGGTTGACAACAGCTTACAGGCGTTCCGGATGCGGACTTCTGTCAAGAAATATGAAAAGGATTTGCTGGTCTTCTTGGTAAAATACCTGCTGAATGACGTGGGAGTCATATTCAGCAGTTCCGATACTTCCTCCAGCGAGATTCTGCTTTTGAAATGTTGCGCCACGTAGTTGTATACGGTGTTGATTCGGTTGGATTCTACCTCCTTCAACGGATTGTCGACGATGTCATCGTGCAACAGCTGGTAGTCTTTTGTCGTACTCAACAGATCGAGGATTTTTAAAAAATGGATAATACTTTCGGTACCGTGGAGATGAAGGAGTTCATGCATCAGCGTTGACGTCGCCACTGCGCATTCACCATGAATGTCCATACCATAGCGAGCTTTTTCCAGCAAGCCTTTGATTTGGCCAAATTCATCTTTATTCATCAATAGGCTCCATACCGTTTCGTCAAAGTAAATAACCAATCCATGACTTGATTTCTGGGGCGGAGATTCCGGACCTCGATCTTCCGTGCGCCATAAATGCGGGATGTTCGGGCCGAGGAAGGTAAGGTCCCCTTTGCCGAAATGTTTAACCGTGTTGCCGATAAAACGTGTACCCTCGCCTTCGAGCACCAAAAAAAGTTGGTATTCCTGATGGGCATGCCAGGTAGCGTCAAAGTGCTTTTCGCGTAATTCCCTTATAAAAAATACCTTGGATTGAGGTATTGTTGATTTTTGAACTGCTGTCCGCTTGATGACCGTTTCCATAATTGGTTACCCTTGTGGTTATCGATCAAAGTTAGTTAAATCGGACCATGAAGACAAAATATTAAACAGATAGAGGATAAAATAAAGTCGATATTCGTTATCTAATAGGTGTTTTGTTGACATTAAAAATTCCTATCTTGGGCCCTACAAACGAATGCGTTTTACCAATTTATAAATGCCGTAAGTGAAAAATCTGCGGATTCCGTCGGTTTGAAAAACTGAAATACAAAATAAATTATGAATAAAGACAAAATTAATGTAGCGATTATCGGATTGGGATTTGGTGCTGAGTTCATCCCGATTTACCAACGGCATCCCCATGCTCATATGTATGCCATCTGTCAACGGAATGCGGAAAGTTTGCAAAGAATTGGGGATGCATTCGGTATTGAAAAGCGATATCAGGATTATGATGAGCTTTTGAAAGACCAGGAAGTGGATGCCGTACATATCAACACACCTATTCCGAATCATGCCGAACAGACGCTCAAGGCGCTACGTGCCGGAAAACATGTCGCCTGTACGGTGCCGATGGCCACAACGGTGGAAGAGTGCCGCCAAATCGTGGAAGCGGTAAAGGAAACAGGATTGACCTATATGATGATGGAGACGGTATTATACTCGCGGGAATTTTTGTATATGAAGGAACTATATGAAAGCGGGGAGCTTGGTAAAGTACAGTTCTTAAAAGCCAGCCACCAACAGGATATGGACGGTTGGCCAAACTACTGGCCCGGATTGCCCCCCATGCACTATGCCACCCATTGTGTGGGACCGGTATTGGGGCTTCTTCGGAAGGAGGCTGAATATGTGTCTTGCTTTGGATCGGGTACTATCCGTGAGGAACTACACAGCCATTACAACTCACCGTTTGCCGTAGAAACTGCACATATCAAGTTCCGCGACTCGGACCTTAGTGCCCAAGTATATCGCTCGTTATTTGACACGGCGCGGCAGTATCGCGAGAGTTTTGAGGTCTATGGCACCAAGAAAGCGGTTGAGTGGCCACTCATTGAGGGCGAGCCACTTGTGGTACACACGGCCAAGAAGCCCGAGCCCGAAATACCGCAGGAAGTGGAATGCCCAGATTATGCGCACCTATTACCTGAGCCTATCCAGCGTTTTACAACCGGCGGTGTATATGACGAAGAAGAAAACCAGCACCTCTCGTTTACCCAAGGTGCGGGTCACGGCGGATCCCATCCGCATCTTGTACACGAATTTATAAGCGCATTAGTCGAGAACCGCCAACCATACCCCAATGCACAGCAATCCGCCAATATTACCTGCGTGGGTATTTTGGCGCACGAGTCGGCATTAAAAGGAGGTGAAATTATTCAGATGCCTGCATTTACTCTGTCATCCTGAAAGGAGAGATCATGAACAAACCGCTCAAGCTCATCACTCTGGTCCTTACGACCCTGTGGCTGGTTGGCTGCGGCTCGGGGAAAAGCGATGAAGGAGCGAGACGACTGGAATTGTTTTTTCTGGGACATTCCAGTAAACACCATAATTCGGAACAATTAGCCGATATCCTCCGACAGGAATACGCGTCCGAGGGGATTAACATAACCTATTCGGAGGATCCTGAGGATCTGACGCGTGACGATCTCTTTCGATACGATGGCTTGATTTTGTATGCCAACCATGATACCATCACCGTAGCACAGGAAGAGGCGCTGTTAAAATTTGTGGCGTCTGGGAAAGGCTTTATTCCCCTACATTCCGCCTCCTTCTGCTTCAGGAATTCGCCGGAAGTAGTAGCGCTCATCGGCGGACAGTTTGAAAGCCATGGCGACGGTGCCTTTTCTGCTGAAATTATCAAGCCGGATCATCCGGCTATGGATGGTGTTACCGATTTTGAGACGGAATGGGACGAGACCTATAGGCACCGTCAGTTTGCCAATGACATCGATGTGTTGATGGAGCGGGTGGATAGTACCCACCGGGAACCGTATACCTGGGTAAAGGAGTATGGTGAGGGAAGGGTGTTTTATACCGCCTTTGGACACGATGAACGGACGTTCCGCAACCCGGGATTTCTTCAGCTGGTAAAGAGCGGAATCCGTTGGGCGGTGGGCGAACAGGCGGTCAAGCGACTGGACGCTTACGCAGTGGTGCCACCGAAGTACGAAGAAGGGCGGATGCCCAACTACGAGCGGCGCGATCCTCCCCCCATGTTCCAGCTTCCGCTTAGCCCCGAGGAGTCACAAACACACATTCAGATACCGGTCGGTTTCCGGCTCGAATTGTTTGCCAGTGAGCCGGATATTAAAAAGCCGATAGCAATGGATTGGGATGAGCGGGGCCGCTTATGGGTGATTGAAACGGTGGATTATCCCAATACGGTCCGGGATGACAAGGGGGAAGGCGATGACCGGATCCTCATCCTAGAGGATACGGACAAGGACGGCAAAGCTGACAAGTTTACCGTGTTTGCGGATAAGCTGAATATTCCCACCGGCTTTACCTTTGCCAACGGGGGGATCATTGTGGCACAGGCTCCACACTTTCTGTTTCTCCAGGATACCGACGGCGACGATCATGCAGATGTAAGGAAAGTCCTCATCGATGGCTGGGGAACGTTTGATACGCACGCAGGCCCCTCTAATCTACGATATGGGATAGATAACAAAATCTGGGGGACTGTCGGGTATTCCGGTTTTGAAGGCACTATCGGGGGTAAGGCCCTGAAGTTCGGGTCCGGAGTATATCGGTTTGACGCCACTGCCGGGCAGTTTGAGTTTCTCGGCCATACCAGCAACAATACATGGGGGCTCGGTTTTTCAGAAGATTTTGATGTGTTTATTTCGACGGCCAACAACGAGCACAGCGATTTCTTCGCTATTCCGCTACGTTATTATCAGAAGGCGGGAATAAAAGAGCGCGGCATCGAAAAAATAGACGGACACTATAACATGCATGTACTCACCAAAGCGCTCCGGCAGGTGGATGTCCATGGGGGATTTACGGCAGCGTCAGGACATAGCTTATACACAGCCAGGGCGTTTCCGAAAGAATATTGGAACCGGGTGGCGTTCATTTCCGAACCCACAGGCCGACTGGTACACCGCCATGTACTGGAACAGGTGGGTTCGGGATTTAAGGAAAAAGGGGATGGATGGAACGTCATCGCCAGTTCGGACAACTGGTTTGGTCCGGTAGATGCGCAGGTGGGGCCCGACGGGGCTCTGTGGGTGCTCGATTGGTATAATTTCGTTATTCAGCACAATCCCACTCCCGAAGGGTTTGAAAATGGACCCGGAAACGCGTATATCGATCCGCTTCGCGATAATAGCAAAGGTCGTATCTACCGGCTGGTATACGAGGATGCCGACCGTTACAAGCCCTATAACCTCCGTGCTGGAGAAACCAAGGCATGGGTGGATGTGCTGAAAAGTGATAACCAATTCTGGCGGCTGACCGCCCAACGTATATTGGTCGAATCCGGCGATAAGGGGCTGGCAGAACGTTTATGCAAATTGATACAGGACCCGACCCTTGATGAGGTAAACGTCAACGGGGCGGCGTTACACGCCATCTGGACACTCCATGGCCTGGGTTTACTGGACGGGTCGGATTCCAGGAGTCTTTCCGTGGTAATTGATGCGCTGTCGCATCCAGCTCCCGGGGTACGCCGGGCGGCTGTTCAGACGCTTCCACTGGATCGTCCGGAGGTGTTAGACGCTCTCCTTGCTTCGGGGGTGACGCATGACCCGGATTTGCGCGTCCGTTTATCGGCCATATTGGCCCTGTCCGATGCGGAGCCGGGTGCCGGCGTTGCAAAAGCTTTGGTCGATGCGGTACAACAGACTGAAAACACCGAAGACAAATGGATATCGCACGCGCTGCGTATAGCAGGAGCGGTGCATCGACGGGCCTTCTCAGAGGAATACCGGCAACGAATGGGATTAACAGCCGTATCGGACTCCGACAGTTCCCTCGTGGCGAGGATCCTCACCAACGACGGAAAAGAGAAATTCGTGCCGGGCACCGGTAACACCGCAGTGGCCGTAGACCAAACGGTGACCATCAAGCCCGTTGTTGGAAAGATGGTTTATGACGTAAGAGAGATCCATGCAAAAGCCGGTCAAACGGTAAAGATTATTCTGGAAAATGCAGACCACATGCAGCATAATCTATTGATCGTGAAGCCGGGCACCCTTGAACGGGTAGGGGAAGCGGCGGATGTATTGGCTAAAGATCCGCGTGGTGTTGATTTACAATACATTCCGGATATTCCGGAGGTGCTGTTCAGTACACCGCTGGTGGACCCTGAGAGCCGCTATGAACTGATTATTACGGTGCCGGATAGGCCAGGTGCGTATCCGTATGTGTGTACGTTCCCCGGTCACTGGCGGATCATGCAAGGTATGCTGCATGTCAGCAAGTAGCCGTAGCGAAGCGACTTTCACTTTTGCCGGTTAAAAAAAAGAACTATCTTTGCAGCCATCATATAGGGGTGCCTTGTTTGTTTGTACGCAAACACGAATAAAGGCTGAGATTATACCCAATGGCATTTGCCATGCACCTGATCCGGATAATGCCGGCGTAGGGAGGTAAGTTAAATAGTCAAGCTGTCATAAACCCCTTGTGGCAGTTCATTTAACGAAAGGAATCAAACGATGGTTAAGCAGTTAGTCGCAGGGATTGCGCTGTTTCTGTGTGCGGCGACGGCCGCAGCTCAGCACCGTATGACGGTAGAAGTGTTCAATGACATGGGGCCCCTGACGGGGGCTTCTGTCCGTCTTTCCGGAACGCCTTACACTGGACAGACCGACGCCGAGGGACGGGTATTCATCCGGAATCTTAAGCCGGGAACCTATTCCATTGAGGTAAGGTACCTCGGTTACCAGCAGCAATCGCGGGAGGTGATATTGCCAAGCGATCAACCGATCCGGTTTGTCTTGGAGAGAGCCGCTTTGATGACCGATGAGGTGGTGGTGCAGGCCACCCGGGCCACTGAAAATACGGCTACTACCTATAAAAACCTTACCAAAGCAGACATCGAGAAGAATAACCTCGGGCAAGACATCCCTTACCTATTGGATCAGACACCGGGAGTAGTGGTTTCTTCGGATGCGGGGGCGGGAATCGGCTATACCGGGATGCGCATCCGGGGAAGTGACGGACAGCGTACCAACGTTACCATCAACGGTATCCCGCTTAACGACGCCGAAAGTCTCGGCGCCTTTTTTATCAACCTTCCTGATTTTGCGTCGTCCGTAGATAACGTGCAGATCCAGCGGGGCGTAGGAACTTCCACCAATGGCGCAGGGGCGTTTGGTGCAAGTCTGAATATCCAAACCAACACCCTAAATAAGGAAGCCTATGCCGAACTGGATAATTCCTACGGATCGTACAACACCTGGAAAAACACGGTGCGACTCGGAACCGGACTGATCGATGAAAAATTTACGTTCGACGGCCGATTATCCCGTATTGA
>Ga0164243_10007825_pt1 | contig 15885 bp, 17 predicted proteins | sample OricompcompostOP_FD_108781 | JGI IMG/M metagenome (GOLD analysis project Ga0164243, IMG submission 108781) | Organic Plus compost microbial communities from Emeryville, California, USA - Original compost - Organic plus compost (OP) | ecosystem: Engineered > Solid waste > Mixed feedstock >...
CGACGAGTTCCCGCTCGACGACGGCGGCGGTCAGGCCTTGCCGCACCACCCGGTCGGCGACGTTCTCCCCGACCGGCCCGGCCCCGATCACGACCACGTCATAGGTGGCGGTCCTCATGTCAGACGCCCTTCGAGGTGCGGCCCAGACGCAGGGCCGAGAGGAGGAAGAAGACGGCGCCCGGGACGGCGTACCCGATGGCGCTGGTCAGCGCGGGCTGCTCGGCGCCGGCCGAGGCGATGAAGGACCCTCCGGCCAGGACCGAGATGCCGCCGCTGAGGATCATCGGCCACTGGCCGCCCATGCTGCGGCGGGGGACGGCCACGATCAGCTGCACCAGGCCGGCCACGATCGCCCAGGCTCCCCACACGCGCAGCACCGCGGGGACACCGGACGCGCAGGCGATGGCCACACCGACGGCCGTGGCGAGGCTGACCGCGATGTTGACGTACAGCAGTGCGGGTGAGCCCGTGCTGCGCGAGACCCTCGCGTCGTAGATGGCCGCACCGACGTCGAACAGCGGGTACAGGACCAGCAGCACGGCCCCGAGGGGGGTGATCCTGGAGGCCATCGTGAACATCACGAGAGCCCAGACGATCGCGAACGCGAAACGGATGAAGTACAGCCGCCGCAGAGCAGAGGCGGTCCCGGCGATGCCGGACGGGGCAGCGATGGTGGTGCTCACGATGATCCTTTCAATGGTCGAGAACAGAAGGCGTCGGGCGTCCCCGCGGTCACCTGCTTCGCGGGTGAAACGCGGGCCGGTCGGGTGGGCCCACCTCGCGACGATGGGCGAGGCCGTCGCTGCGGGACCTGATGTGTCTCGCCTGCGGGGCGCCTGCCGGGCGGTGCGGTGGCGACGTCCGCCTCGGAAGGGCGGCCCGGACACCGGGTGTTCCGGACCCGACCCCCGACAGAACGACCGTTCTGTCACATCAGCATGGCCTCCCGGGACCCGACTGTCAAGACGGAACGTTCTACCTACCGCGCATCGATACCGGGACTCGACACGCAGAGTCCGGGCCGTGCGGGATTGACAGGCCTCGCCCCCGTCGCCAGACTTCCAGGAGAAGGAACGTTCTCCCTATTGCTTGCGGCACCGGCCTGCCATCACCAGGGCATCACTCCGAGATCTCTTCCGCCGGCCCGTGCGGCCCGGCGGCGTGTGCCGATTGCCACGGCCGCCGCCGGTGATGCGGGCATGAGGCCGGCAGCGCCACGCCTCCCTGGAACAAGGCGGCCCGCCAGCGCACGAGACCGATCGTTCTACCGTTTGATAGGGTGGCACAACATGAGTCGGACAACTACCGAAGGCGTCAGCACATCCAAGGCGCGCACGCGCCTTCTGAACACGGCAACCCGGATCTTCTACACGGAAGGGATCCACTCGGTCGGCATCGACCGGATCATCGCCGAAGCACAGGTGACCCGGGCCACGCTGTACCGTCACTTCACCGGCAAGGAACAGCTCGTCCTCGCCTACCTGGAGCAGGCCGACCAGGCGATCCGCGCCCAGGTCGCCGCCGCGGCGGCGGACAACGCCACCCCTGCCGACCGGATCCGGGCCATCGCCGCGGGCATCGCCGACAACATCAAGTCCCCCGGTTTCCGCGGTTGTGCCTTCCTCAACGCCGCCGCGGAGTACCACGACCCCGCCCACCCGGTGCACCAGGCGGTCCTCACCCACCGGCAGTGGTTCCTCGACACCGTCACGGATCTGCTGGCGCAGGCGGGCGGCACACCCGCCGACGCGGCGGGCCGTCACTTCGTCATGCTCCGCGACGGTGCCATGGCGGCCGGCTGCCTTTTCGACCCGGAACTGATCACGCAGACCTTCCTCGACGGAGTCGAGGGAATGCTGAAGCTGCGCGGCGCCTCCGCGGCGCAGAAGTAACCGGCAGCACCTTCCCGGGGCGGGCAGGCCGAAGGCCGTGCCGGGCGCCCGCCTTCCGGTCCGTCCGCACCTGGCACAGGTCCACCGCGGCTCCGGGCTCTCGGCGGAAGACGGCGATCGCAGGACGGACTGGCGGCCATCGCTCATGCCGAGGCTCCTGCGTGCGGACGGAAGCTTCCACCCCCGTGCGGCGCGGTGGCACGCACGCGGACCCGGGAGCCGAACGGCACATCCTCACGGGGACGGCTCCCCGGCTCTCGGCGCCGCCCGGCTCGCGGCCGGTGCGCGGCACCGGATCGTCGCTCCGCATGGCTCGCCGGACTCCCGGCGAGCCATCGAACGTCACGACGACGACTTCTCCGTCTCCCACCGTGTCTCCGCCTCCCACAGCGGGTGTTCCCGCCGCGCCCAGCTGCGGGCGACCCACCCGGTGCGCATGCCGTGCCGGGCCTCCGGGTCCGCCATGGCCATACCGATGTGACCGGCGAGGACGACGCCGAGGGTGAGCGCCAGCCAGTCGTGGACAAATGTGGCGCCGACGCGCCACTGCAGCGGGACGAGGTGCGTCTGCCACATCATCAGCCCGGTGCCGAGCATGACGAGCGTGGCACCGGCGCTCCAGGAGGCGTACAGCTTCTGGCCGGCGTTGAACTTGTGCGCCGGGCGTGACGAGGGCCGCTTGTCCCGGCGCAGAGCGGCGGCCAGCCAGCGGCGGTCGTGCGGGCCGAATCGGTTCAGCAGGCCCAGGTCGGCGCGCAGGGCACGCGAACCCAGCGCGGCCAGGACGGGGACCGGCAGAGCGATGCCCGCCCATTCGTGGACGGTCACCACCAGCGTGCGCCGGCCGACGAGTTCGGCGAGCACAGGGACGTACAGGAAGGCCGCGGTCACGACGCACACACCCATCAGGGCGGCCGTCGAGCGGTGGGCCCAGCGTTCGGCCCGGCTGAACCGGTGCAGGTGTGCGCCGTCGGGCGAGACGTCAGGCCGTGGGCTCATCGTCCCGTCCGTTCGACCGGCCCACCCAGGCGTCGATGTCGTAGCCACGTTCCTCCCAGTAGCCGGGCTGGACCTTTTCCGTGACCGTGATGCCCAAGAGCCACTTGGCGGATTTGTAGAAGTACATGGGTGCCACGTAGAGGCGGACGGGACCGCCGTGGGTGTGGCCGATGTCCTTGTCCTGCATGCGCAGGGCGACCAGGACGTCCGCGCGGCGCGCCTGCTCCATGGTGAGGCTCTCCGTGTACGCCCCGTCGAAGCAGGTGAAGTGCACCGCGCCGGCCGACGGGTGCACTCCGGCGGCGTCCAGCAGGTGGGACAGGCGGACCCCTTCGAACGGAGTGCTCGGGACGCGCCAGCCGGTCACGCACTGGACGTCCCGGACCATGCGTGTCTGGGGCAGCGCCCTGAGGTCGGCCAGGGTGTAGCTCCGGGGACGGTCGACCAGCCCGTCGACGGTGAGACGGTAGGTGTTCTCGTCCTTGTGCGGCACGGAGGAGGTCACCGTGTAGTAACGGAAACCTCCTCCGTTCGGGAGCAGCCCGGTCAGGCCGGACGGGTCCAGCTCGGAGGCACCCCCCAGGAACGCCTCCACCCCCCGTTGCAGGTGGGGACCGGCCGCGACACCCACCGCACCGAGTGCGAGTGTGCCGAGAAACACACGCCGCCCCACGGGAGTGCCTCGCTCCTGGGGTGTTTCTGAGTTCACGCTCGACTCCTCCGCGTTCACCGGACCGGCCGCCGGCCCCCTGCGCACTCAGGCGCGTTCGTCGACAGCACGACCGAAAGAGGGAACGGACTGCTCGTCAGCATCGCAAAGACGCCCGGAAGAGTCAAGACAGAACGTTCTACCTTGGCCGGGTGGCCCGCGGGATGCTCCTGTGGATGTCAAGCGGCTTCAGTGAGGTCGCTTCGAGTGGTTTTGGCGGGGCATGAGGGTCTCGCCGTGCGTGCCGACGCCGCCTGTGACTTCCGGGCGCTGGTTCGTCATGCTGGTCACTGCCGTCCTCTCGCTGATCCCGGTGGGGCGGCACGCGCCGGCGGGCGGGGGGAATAAGACAGTGGCGGGGCTTCTCGACCAAGCTCCCACAAGGTCACGAACGCCCGTCCGGTCGCGTGCGAGGCGGCTCCTCCGCGGATCGACACATCCCGAACAAGACAGTCGAGACGTCGGTCAGTCCGTGAGTCAGACCCGTCGGAGAAGCCACGTCACATCCTCACTGTCAGTCCTCGGCAGCCGGGGGCCACCACCGCCGCACCGCCTCGACGGTCTTGTCCGGCCCCGTGTTGAAACAGAGCACGGACCGCGGGGAGTGGACCCGGGCGATGTTGATGAGCTGCTCGAACAGCGGTGTCAGCGACGGCTCGAGGCGCACCCCGGCGCCGATCACGATCACGGCATAGTGTTTCCGGGTCACGGCGGCGCGGAACGTCTCCGCCGCTGCGGCGCTCCGGTCGAGACGGCAGATCTCGAAGCCGAGTCCCATGCGCTCGAGCTCCTTCTCCGCCTGCGCGAGACCCGCTCGGACCTGGGCCGCGTCGACCTCAGGGAACGCCTCGCTCGGCGCCGCGGGGTCACCGACGACACGCGGGTCGAGTCCTACGCTGAGCACGGTTTCCATCTGAACTTCCTTTCGTGGCGTAGCGACACAGTGCGGACCGTTCGCATCGAGGGCCGGCCGGCTCCGGCGAACGTCCGGTGCAGTGGTGTCCTGGAGTGTGCGGCAGGCGCAGCGTGAGCCACCGGCCACGTACGCTCGGCGCGTCGTGCACCCGGATTCCCCACGGCGCGGTACGGCGAGGTGGGCGGTCCACCGTCACAACTCGCCGTGCCGCCTCATCGCCCGGCGAACCTCGCCACGGCAGCCGGAGTGACGGGGGTGAAGAAGTTGACCAGGTTGCCGTCCGGGTCACGGAACAGCAGGGAACGATTGCCCCACGGCATGGTGGTGGGACCGTTGACCCACTCGGTGACGACGTCGGCCAGTTCCTTGTGCACGCGGTCCACGTCGTCGACATGGAACTCGATCACGGCACTGTGGTTGGCCGCCGGACGGGCGGACCCCTCGGCGAACAGCGGGACGGTGCGCTCGGATGCGATGGCGAGGGTTCCGTGCGCGGTGACGAGTTCGGCGAAGTCATCGGTGGACCAGGTGGCCTCCACCCCTGTGACCCGCTCGTAGAACGCGACGAGGCGGGCGACGTCGGCGGTGATGATCCGGGTCGACATGAAATCCATGGGGCTCTCCTGCCTGTGGTGCGAGCTGCGTGCTGCACGTTAGGCGATATAGAGGACAGAACCGGTCCGGTATTTCGATTACGGTGTGGTCATGTCCCGACCGACTGGCCGCGTGCTGGCCCTCCTGGAACTGCTGCAGTCGGGTGGCACCCGGAGCATCGCCGAACTCGCCGACCGGCTCGGGGTCGAGGGGCGCACCGTGCGGCGTTATGTGACCCACCTCATCGACCTCGGTGTCCCCGTGGAGTCGGTGCGCGGCCGCTACGGCGGCTACCGGCTCGCGCCCGGGTACCGTCTGCCCACCCTGATGTTCAACGACGACGAGGCACTGGCCGTCCTGATCGGGCTGGCGACCGGCCGCACGGCAGGTCTGACACCACAGCAGCGCACCGCCGGCGAGACGGCGGCGGCCAAGATCCGCAGGGTGCTGCCCAGGCACCTCGCGGACAGGTTCGACACGCTGCTGCGATCCGTGACCTATACGCACCGGCCCGGCGCGCTCACCACCCCGAACCCGGAATCGTTCCTCACCCTCGCCGACGCGGCGCGGCACCGCCGGCCGGTCTCGATCCGCTACACCGACCGTCTGGGACGGCACAGCGAACGCGTGCTGCACCCGTACGGCATCGTCGGGCATGCCGGTCGCTGGTATGTCACCGGCCAGGACGCCGGGATCGGTCAGGACCGCATCTTCCGCCTCGACCGCATCGCGGACGCGCGCACGCTTCCCGGCTCGTTCGACGCACCCGACGGCCAGGATCCGGCCGCACGTCTGCTGTCCCATTTCGCCAGGGATGAGTTCCGCTACGCGGTGAAGCTGCGGATCCACGGGACGGTGCAGCAGATCCGCGCGTGGCTCCCGGCCGACGCGCCGATCACGGAGGTGCACGGCGCTCCGGCGGACGCGGACGTGATGACCGAACGATGGCTGCGGGTCGAGATACGCACCGACCGGCTCGACTGGCTGCCTCCCCTTCTCGCCGCCCTCGACCGGCCTTTCGCCATCGAGCATCCCGAAGAACTGCGCGCTCTCGTCCTCGCACTAGCGCAACGTATCGGCAGCAGTGCCAGGCGGAGGTGATGTTCCTGCCCTGTCCTGTCCAGGTTGGCGGCGGCAGGGGACGGAAAGGCGACGGACGGCCGCAGGCCGCCGCGCCCCGCAGGCGATCAGCGGCCAGGCACAACACTCGATGTGCCTCGTCAGGCCGTCATCACCTTGCGCCAGATCTCGATGATGGTCGCGCTCGCCCGGCCCAGGTCCCCGTCCGGGGTGCCGGCGGCACGGTAGAAGGTGCGCTCCGTCATCCAGCACAGGGCGTCCGCCAGGGCCTGAGCACTGCCGGGGCCGTCGCCGTCGGGGAGGCCGGCGCTCTGCAGGACGTGCGTCATGGTCCGGGCGAACCGTTCGACCGTCTGCCTCCAGGCGTTGCTGATGACCGGGTGGAGCGCCGAGTACTCGACGGCGGCACGCATGACGGTGCTGTGCTCCCGCCACACCTGTTCGGTCGCGCGGACGGCTCGCTCCATGGCCTCGACCGGCGGCACGGACTCCTGCTGGTCCGTGGCGTCGGCGTACGCCCGGATCGTCCGCATGGTCCGCTCGACGAGGGCCGCCAGCACCTCGTGCTTGTTGCCGAAGTAGAAGTACAGGGATGCCCGGGAGATCCCGGCCTTCTGCGCGATCGCCTCGACGGTCAGGTTCTCCGGACTCGTGTGTGCGAGCAGCGCTTCGGCGGCATCCAGAAGAGCCTGCTCACGCAGGTCTCCCTTTCGGGGGGCATCACTGCGCCTTCCCACGGTCTTCTCCCCTGTGTTCGACTCCGCAGCACTTTACTTCGGCGGCGGGGCGGCCCGGCCACTGGTCGCGGCACCGCCCGGGCCGTCCTGCCGACGGGCCCGGCGGTGTGTCAGTTGCTCGTGATCTGCGCTCCGTCGGGGAAGTCCGTGGTGCGCGACAGGGCTTCCCAGGTACGGATGTCGTCGTCCACTGCCTTTCGGGCCTGCCGGACGAGTCGCAGGGCGTCCGAGCCCAGAACCAGGTGGGCGGGCGGCTCGGGCACGTCCAGGATGTGCAGCAGGGCCTCGGCGGCCTTCTGCGGGTTCCCCAGCTGGTTCCCGCTGGCCTTGAGGCGCGCGGCGCGGATCGGCTCGAACAGCTCGTCGTAGTCGGGGATCGATCGCTCGGCCCGGGTCATCGACCGGCCGGCCCAGTCGGTGCGGAACGAACCGGGCTCGATGGCCGTGACATGGATGCCGAAGCCCGCCACCTCCTTGCGCACGCTGTCGAGCATGCCTTCCAGGGCGAACTTGCTGGCGCAGTAGGCGGACATGCCCGGCACGGCCATGAGGCCGCCCATCGAGGTCACCGCCATCAGGTGTCCCGAACGGCGCGCGCGCATGTGGGGCAGGGCCGCCTGCAGCGTGGCAGCGGCACCGAACACGTTGGTCTCGAACTGGGCGCGGACTGCACCCATGGGGGTCTCCTCGAAGACGCCCTCCAGGCCGTAGCCGGCGTTGGCTATCACCACGTCCAGCGGGCCGACGGCCGCCTCGGCGTCGTTGATCACGCTGAAGACGGCCTCGTCATCGGTCACGTCGAGAAGACGCCCGTGTGCCCTGCCCGGCGCCAGGGCCTCGAACGCGGTCAGGTCGGCGTCCTTGCGGACCGTGCCCACGACAGTGTGCCCGGCGTCCAGGGCTCCCTGGGCGAAGGCCCGGCCCAGTCCGCTGCTGACCCCGGTGATCAGAAAGGTTGTCACGCCACATTCACATCCTTTGTCCATGGCGGCGTGCCGCCATGACGGGTGTCCCGCCACGTCTTCGAATCTACACCATGTCGAGTTTTTTCAACGCTGCGACGATTCTTCGCGTCGTCCTGCTGAGCGGTGTAGCCGCCGACGAGTGCGTCGGCTCCGGGGATCGCGTGCACCTCGGCGCGCAGCCGCTCGACGGCCCTCTTCGCCGCGTCGCTGTGCGCCGCGTCCTCCACTACGGCGTCGACGCGCACCCGGCCGTCGACGACCAGCGGCTCACCGCCGCCGGGCCGCCCGGAGGCGGAGACCGCGTCGGCCGAGTCCACGCCCCTCGCGCGGGCGACGGCCGTCACCTCGGCACGGCGGTCGGCGTCGGCGTGATGCCCGCCGGGTTGCCGGACCCGCCGGGGAAGTGCTCGCCGAGCGTCTGCTGTGCGGCGACCGAGGGCACGTCGTCGGCGAAGATGTCGTCGAGCGGTACGCCCGATCGCCGGCGAGCAGCGTCAGCGGGCCGAGTGCGGTGGCGGCGCCGGCGGTGACGGCACCGAAGGACCGGCGCACGGCGGCCCGGGCGGCCGCGAACCGGTCGATGAGCGGCTCCACGCCCCCGCACCACCCGTGCCGGAGGACTGCCCGACGGACCAGCGTCGTTCGCCGTTCAACTGCGGCGTATGAACAGCGAGTTCACTCGCATCGTCCAGGAGTTCCCTCAGGCGCACGGCCTGCATCTCACCGACATGCAGGCCCTGGTCGCGATCCTCGATACCGAGGCCCCGGACACACCCATGACCCACGGACGTCTGCGCAAGCAGCTCAACCTCACCTCGGGTGCGACGGTCGCCTGCCTGGTCCGGCTGGAGCGCGCGGTTCACATCCGGCGCGCCCGGGCGGCCGACGACCGCCACATGGTGCACCCAGCGTACGCGGACCGGGCGAAGGACCCCTGTCCCGTGGCCGTCGCATGGTGTGCGGCACGGATCGACGAACCGTCCGCGCGCACGGGGTGTACCCAGAGGGTGCGCGTCGCGCGACAGTGTCAGGAACGTGGGCGCGTCGCGTCGCGGACGAGGTCGGCCAGCACACGCCGGCGTACGAGGGGCCCTTCCTCGGCCGCCTGCCCCAGCATGAGTGCGGCCGTGGAGGGGACGGCCAGCCACCAGGCCGCGAGCGCACGGGCGAGATACAGCAGGTATCCGGGGCTCACATCGTCGCGCAGCGCCCCGGCTCGCTGGGCGCGCACCACGGCGGCGATGTCGTCCGCGTAGTGCGCCGCCCGCTCGGCAGCGGCCGCGACCGGACCCGGCTCGCCTCGTCCGGGGTGGGTCTCCAGCCCCTCCCACAGCAGCAGCCGCAGGTAGTGCGGGTAGGTGCGGTGGTAGTCGTAGACACGCCCCGCGAACTCCCCCAGGTCGTGCGCCTGCTCGCCCGTGAGCGGCACCGCGGCGGCGAGCTTGGTCATCTCCTGTTCCAGCACCGCGGCGAACAGCTTCTGTTTGCTGCCGAAGTACTGGTATATGCGCTCCTTGTTCACTCCGGCCCGCTCGGCGACCCGGTCGACGCGCGCCCCCAGCGGTCCGTGCTCGCTGTACTCGTGCACCGCGGCGTCCAGGAGCCGCTGTTTCGTCCGCTGGGTGTCCCATGCCATGAGGCCCATTGAAACAGATTCCAACTGACCGGTTGCGGTTGCGGACGGCCGGTGACAGACTCCAACTTGCCAGTTGGATATCTTGTGGAAGGACTCCCATGCCGCCCGACACACTCGAAGCCCGTCTGCGGGCGGTCGAGGACCGTCTGGAGATCTACAACCTGCTCGCCACGCACCCGCTCAGCGGCGACACGGGCGAGCGCGACCTCATCGAGGCCATCTACACCGACGACTTCGTCTTCGACCGCGGCCCGGAGCTCGACGGCGCCCGGGGGCGTGAGGCGATGGTGCGGCTCGTCCAGCGCGACGAGCACCGGACGGCCATCGCCGGCGGCCTGGCACACTTCGGCGGTCTGCCGCTCGTGGACATCGACGGCGACACGGCGGTCGCCGTCTCCTATCTCGCGCTGATCACTCCGGACCCCGGCGGCGAGCCCCGGGAGCTGGCCAACCACGGCACGTCGCAGGGTTACCGCATCCACCGTGTGCTGGCCAACCGCTGGACACTCGAACGCGGCCAGGACGGCTGGCGCGTCGCATCGCGCACCCTGATGCCGATGGACGGCTCGGGACCCGCCGTGGAGCTCCTGCGCGACGCGGGCAGGGCACATCTGCACCACGCCCGTCAGGGACAGGGGATTTGACCGGCGTCCCCGGCCGGCACGCAGAAGCGTGCCGCACACCTTGGCGAACCGGCCGGGAGGGCCTGCGGCCCTGCCGGTCACGACCGTTCGCCTCCAGTACGGCCGCTTCTGCACGTACGGTCGCGGCGGTTCAGGGGTGACCCGCGGGGTGCGTCGGCGACGCGGTGTCCAGGCCTGTGGTCAGGCGCCGGTAGGCGGCGCGGGCGTGGAGCAGGCGGGCGAGTGCCGTCCCCGTGAAGGCGGCGCCCAGCAGGCAGGAGAGCCACAGCAGGTCACGGTGCCCGGCCCAGGTGAGGGTGCCCGCGGGCGGGACGGCGAAGCCGTTCAGGAACAGCCAGCAGAGCACGGCCGTGCCGGGGGCGGCGGTGAAGCGGGCGCGCCGCCCCAGCAGGGCGGCGAGCAGGGCCAGGACGGTGAGGGCGAGCACGGGCCGGTTCGGGCCCACGAGGACGTTGAGGACGGCCACCAGCAGCAGCGCGCCGCCGGAGGCGGCGGCCCACACCAGCGGCGTGGCCACGGGCCTGGGAACGGGTCTCGCTCCGGCACCGAGTGACGTCCACTCAATCATGCTGTTTTCCTTCCGGTGCTCTCCGTCCCGGGACAGGCACGCGTCGACCACCAGGGTGGATCTTATGGCGGGGCGGCGGATCACGGCTCGCCGCCGGCCGGGGCGGGGACAGAGCAGGCGTGGCCGGGTGCCGGACGCCGTCACGCTAGGGTGTCATTAAAGATTGTCCAAAGAAGACACCCGAATCAGACAGGGAGAAAGCCGTGGGCGCTGCGCGTATGAGCAGTACGCCGTTGCCTGGGATCGGGGTCCGTTACGACCTGACCACGCGGGAACAGCGTCATCTGTCCGTGGTCGCGCACCGGGACGGATCTCGGACGTTGAGCGCGTACGGCCAGGACGACCCCGATGCGTGCGCTCTGTCGGTGCGGCTGTCCGCCGGGGAGGCGGAGGCGCTCATCGACGCGCTGATGCCCGCGCATCACAGTCCGAGTCTGCTGTCGACGACGGAGTTGGGGCTCGTGGCCGAGCGGATCGGACTGCCGGCCACGTCCTACTGGAACGGGCGGGTGCTGGGCGAGACCCGGATGCGCACCGAGACCGGTGTGTCGATCGTGGCCGTGCTGCGCCGGGCCGAGGCGATCCCCTCTCCGGGGCCGGACTTCCGGCTGGCCGGCGGTGACACCCTGATCGTGATCGGGACCCGCGAGGGCGTGGAGGCCGCGGCCGGGATACTCGGGCGAGAGTGACCGTTCCGTGCACTCGTCCGCCACCTTCCTGATCGAGTTCGGCGCGATCATCCTCGGTCTGGGACTCCTGGGCCGGCTCGCCGGACGCTTCCGGTTCTCCCCCATCCCCCTGTATCTGCTGGCGGGGCTGGCCTTCGGCCAGGGCGGCCTGCTGACCCTCGGCACGAGCGAGGAGTTCGTGGCGATCGGCGCCGAGATCGGCGTGATCCTGCTGCTGCTCATGCTGGGTCTGGAGTACACCGCCAGCGACCTGGTCTCCAACCTCAGGACCCAGTACCCGGCCGGTCTCGTCGACGCCGCGCTCAACGCTCTGCCCGGGGCCGCGGCGGCGCTTCTGCTGGGCTGGGGGCCGGTGGCCGCCGTCGTGCTGGCCGGCGTGACCTGGATCTCGTCGTCCGGAGTGATCGCTAAAGTCCTCGGTGACCTGGGGCGGCTCGGCAACCGGGAGACACCTGTGATCCTCAGCATCCTGGTGCTGGAGGATCTGTCCATGGCGGTCTATCTGCCGATCATCACCGCCCTGCTGGCCGGGACCGGGCTCGCGGCCGGCAGCGTGACGCTGGCGATCGCGCTCGGTGTGGCCGGTCTCGTGCTGCTGCTCGCGGTGCGCTACGGGCGGCACATCTCCCGGCTCGTCTCCAGCGACGACCCGGAGAAGCTGCTGCTGGTGGTGCTGGGCCTGACCCTGCTGGTGGCCGGCATCGCCCAGCAGCTCAAGGTTTCGGCCGCAGTGGGCGCCTTCCTGGTGGGCATCGCTCTGTCCGGTGAGGTCGCCGAGGGGGCGCACAACCTGCTCGCCCCCCTGAGGGATCTGTTCGCCGCCGTGTTCTTCGTCTTCTTCGGACTGCGCACGGATCCGTCCAGCATTCCGCCGGTGCTGCTGCCCGCCCTCGCACTGGCTGTCGTCACCGCACTCACGAAGATCGCCACGGGTTACTGGGCGGCGAGGCGGGCCGGTGTCTCCCCCAAGGGCCGGTGGCGGGCGGGCGGCACGCTCGTGGCACGCGGCGAGTTCTCCATCGTGATCGCCGGGCTGGCGGTCACCGCGGGGATCGAGCCCTCGCTGGGCCCGCTGTCCACCGCGTACGTGCTCATCCTGGTGATCCTCGGTCCCCTGACGGCCCGTTTCACCGAGCCGGTGGCGCTGCGCCTGACCGCTCGGTGGGGCTCGTCGGGCAAGACGGCACCGCAGCCGCAAGCCCAGGACGCGGTGGTGGACCCGGAGACGGTCGGCTGAACGAGGGCGGCGGGGCGGCACCGGCCGGACGGGGCCTGTTCCCGCCCGCACCGCCCCGGCCGTCCGCCGGCCGGGCCGTGTCCGTGACCTCGTGTCACCGGGTGTCCGCCCCGCCGCTCCGGCAGGGCTCTTCCCGGCGCAACGGCGCGGCTGTCGCCGCGCGGTGACGTCCGCGGGCTCCCCCTCTCCTGCCGACGGGCTCATCCGGCGCGGGAGATGCCCTCGCGGCCTTCCGGCCGCCGAGCCGCAAACCGGCGTGCGTCGGGAGCACACGGGAGCGGCAGGCTCCGGTGACCGGCGGCAGATGCGGCAACAGCCCCCGGACACCTGAGGGCTGCCGTGCCTCAGACCAGCGTCGCCGTGGCCGCGCGCAGTTCCTCCAGCGCCGCCAGGGCGTAGGGCGCGAAACCTTCCGCGTCGTCACGGTCGCCCGCGCACCACCGTTCGTAGCCCCGCTTGAACGCGAGGACTCCCAGCTCACCCGCGAGATGAGCAGTCGTCTCCGCCACACCGCGGGCCATCAACGCATCCCTCATGGCGGTCGACAGACCGACGCTCTTGAGCGCGTCACGCTCCTGCAGTTCGGTGCTGGCGGCCACGGCGGCCTTGAGGCGGGGGCCGAGTCTGCGGTTCTCCGGGCCCATGGCGTCGGAAGCGCACCGCAGACCGGCCGCGACCGCCTCCAGCGGGCCGGCGTCGTCGGGCGCCTCGGCGATGCCCTGCGTCAGCAGCCTGCTCAGGGTCTCCTGGCCGGCGACCAGCACCTCGCGCTTGTCGGAGAAGTGCCGGAAGAACGTGCTCTTGGTCACGCCGGCGCGCGCGGCGATCTGCGCGACCGTGGTCGCGTCGTATCCCTGCTCGGTGAACAGGTCGACTGCCGCGACGACGAGACGTTCGGTCGCCCCCGGTTGCCATCTAGCCATGACAGAAGGATAGGCGATGGGACTTTGGTCTCATGGCGGGCGAGTGATGGGACTCTTGTCCCATCATGGTGTACTGTCGAGTGACGGGACAAGAGTCCCATCACTGTGAGGAGAGCCATGCATGTTTTCATCACCGGCGGTACCGGCACCGTCGGCTCCGCCGTCGTCGCCGAACTGCTCGCCCATGGCCACACCGTGCTCGCGCTGGCCCGCTCGGACGCCTCGGCACGCACGCTGCGGGAGGCGGGTGCCGAGGTGCTGCGCGGAGACTTCGCGGATACCGGTGTGCTGCGGTCCGGCGCCGCACGGTCCGACGGCGTGATCAATCTGGCGTTCGGACGCGACTACAGCAGTCCGGACGCGATCGCACGGTCCATCGCCGAGGAACGCGCCGCGCTCACCGCACTGGGCGAGGAACTGCTCGGCAGCGACCGCCCCCTCGTGACGTCCTCCGGCACCCCCGTGGCGTCGGGCCGTGCGTCCACCGAGAACGATCCGCCGGAGACGCGGGGAGTCGTCGGCGAGCGCGGCCGCAGCGTCCTGGCCCTGCTGGACATGGCCTCGCGCGGTCTGCGCAGCACGGCCGTCCGCCTGCCGCGCACGGTGCACGACCAGGGCCGGGGCGGATATGCCGGCATGCTGGCCGAGACGGCGCGCCGCACCGGGGTGGCGGGCTACCCGGGCGACGGCACCCAGCGCTGGCCGGCCGTGCATGCGCGCGACGCGGCCGCCCTGTTCCGGCTGGCCCTCGAGTCGGCGCCGGCCGGGACGTCCTGGCACGCCGTGGCCGACGAAGGAGTCCGGGTGCGGGACGTCGCAGACGTCATCGGCCGGCGCCTGGGCCTGCCGGTCGAGCAGGTCCCCCAGGAGGCCTTCGGCCCGTTCGGCCCGTTCTTCGCCACGGACCAGCCGTCGTCGAGCGCCCACACCCGCCATGCCCTCGGCTGGCAGCCCACCGGCCCGGGTCTCCTGGAGGACCTGGAGAACATCCGGCCCTGACCGGGCCTTTCACCGGAGGCTGCCCGGGCCGGCCCGGCGGGTCGCCGCCTGCGTGCGGGCACGCCGTCGGTACGCGCACCGTGGCCGGGTCGCCCGGGTGCGGCCGGCGGGCGCCGGGCCGGAGGGAGACGACGACGGCAGGCGGCGCAGGTGCCGGGCCCGCGGCTCCTTCAGGGCCGCGCCGGTGTGCCGCCGGACGCGCTCCACGTCGTCGACCGGGCCCAACTGGCCGGCAGAGCAAAGCGTTCGGCGGTGGGCGAGCCCGGTTCGACCGTGGCCGGTCCGAGGGTCTGCCCGGGGTCGTCGACCGGGGTGAACGCCTCGTGGCCCAGCACCAGGTCACCGACGACCGGGTGGTGCGGGTGTGTGGTCCACCTCGCCGGCGCCGACGTCGAACTCGGCGACGACCTGCTCGACGCGATCGACGCCGTCGTTCCGCCCGGCGTCGACCTGCACTCCATGGACTTGTGCATCGAGCCCACCCCCGCCGTCACCGGCAGACGTCTGCGGCGCCGCTGGGAGCGGCGGCCGCCTCCGTGCGTGCGCGGTAGCGGCCCGGGGGCAGACCGAAGTGCCGTTTGAAGGCGTGGGCGAAGGCGAAGGGCGAGCCGTAGCCGACCTGCCGGGCGATCGAGGGCAGCGGCCGGTCGGTCTCCCTGAGCAGGTGGGCCGCGGTGATCATGCGCCACCAGGTCAGGTAGGCCATGGGCGGCTGTCCGGTGAGGGCCGTGAACCGCCGGGCGAGGGTCGCGCGCGACACCCCGACGTGGGCGGCCAGGTCCTCCAGCCGCCACGGGGCGGCCGGGTCGCCGTGCAGGGCCTGGAGAGCCGCGGCGACCTCGCTGTCGTGCAGCGCCCGGGGCCAGCCGGTTCCCGGGTGCTCGTCGAACCAGGCCCGGACCATGTACACCAGCAGCAGATCGAGCAGCCCGGGGATCACGCAGTCCCGGCCGGGCCGTTCGCCGGTCGTCTCACCGGCGAGCAGGTCGACGGCGGCCCGCAGGTCGGGGTGCCGCCCGAGGCGGCGCGGGAGGTGGACGACATCGGGCAGCTCCGTCAGCAGCGGGTGCGTGCGCCCGCGGTCGATGCGGTACTTGCCGCACAGGAACTCGGTGCGGCCCTCCGGGTCGTCCACCGCGGCGTCGAAGGGCACCGCACCCCGGTCTCCGGGCGAGTCGGACAGCACATGGGCACTGCCGTGCGGCACCAGGACGACGTCCCCGGCGTCCAGCGGCACCGGTGCGCCGTGCTCCGGCACCAGCCAGCCGGTGCCGCGCAGCAGCACATGGAAGCCGGC
>Ga0164243_10007827_pt1 | contig 15879 bp, 17 predicted proteins | sample OricompcompostOP_FD_108781 | JGI IMG/M metagenome (GOLD analysis project Ga0164243, IMG submission 108781) | Organic Plus compost microbial communities from Emeryville, California, USA - Original compost - Organic plus compost (OP) | ecosystem: Engineered > Solid waste > Mixed feedstock >...
ACGCGCGCGCTTGCTACCGCGCAGCGTGTTCCGCGCGTGAGCGCGCGGAGCGAGCATCAAAATACTAGAAACAACCGCGCCAGGTTTGTGGCTGTAGCTATATACAGCTGACGCGCAGCAGAGTAGATTGAACCGTGCTCGAACCAAAGCGAGCACCCAACCACCGCCCGAAACCTTCCGTGAACTTTCGCGCGGTCCTGCCCAAGTTATCGAGAGAGTGCAATGCATGAATGGCGGCGCCCGACGGTGTAGCACCACCGCCGAACGCCTGACCAAGCCACCTAACCTAGAGGTAGATGACATGGCTGACCAAGATGATACTGCCAAGCCCACCCGTGGACGTCGCAATCAAACAAAGCGCGCGGCAGAGACCCGCGCATCCCGCGCGGCATGGAACTCCCCGCCGCTGCCACTACCGCCACCGCAGACTTTAGAAGAAGCCCTCGCTCGCGTACGCGCCCTCCTGCTGGATGTTCGATCGATGCTTCATTGCCTGTCCGAGGTGCTTCAGTACTCGGATGACAATGACGGCGTCATGCACGCCGAGGTCGCGGAAGCTGCCGCGCGATGGGTCAACGACTCGGCCGCGGATCTGGATCCGGTGAAGCTGCAGCCGCTGATCGAGGCCATCCGGAAGCGCGATGATGAACCAGGCCCGGGCAGCTCCGGTCTGTGTCAGGTAAGGGAACGGCCGGCGGTTTATCGCGCAGCTTGAGAAGTGGTTGCGCCCTCTGTCGCCGCGAGGAGGAATGGTGCGGCGGCGGAGGGCGCTTCGATGGCTCAGACGGAGTTGCGGAGACGTTTCCGCGGAAACGCCGAGTGCTAGATTGCGGACGGCATCAGTGCTCGGTGAGTTGGGCGGGCGTCAAAGGGGTATTCAACTGCGGTTGGAACATCATGTGGTTGCATGATCGGTCTGTCCGAATGGGGGCTGTAGCGTTTGACTGCTCTCGACTCAAAGCGGACGGCGACAGATCGACAGAATAGTTAGGGCATGCGGCACAAGTTTTTGAGATGCTCTCATGGCGAGCCATGGATACATGCTTTTCTGACCGTGCTTAGGTGGTACTCGACTTGACCATCGAAAGAAAGTAGGATCTTCCGGTCGCGCCGCGCGGGCCAATTCCAGATTTCTAACAAAAACGCACCGCACACTCTCGGAGCAAGGATGGCAGGCATTCACAAGTACGACATAGTTGTTCGCTGGAAGAATTTCCGTGGTTTCGAGGATACCGGCCCGCTGTGCCTTCGTCCGCTGACTGTTCTGATCGGCTCGAATAACGCAGGCAAGAGCACTGTATTTCTTCCATTCCTATTGCTAGCTCAAACGTACGCATCAAGCGATGCTGACCCGCCGTTAGTGTCACGAGGTCCGCTTGCTAACGTTGGCGAATTTGAGGACTTCGTCCACAAGCCCAATCAGGCGGTTACGCTGCGCTTTGGATTTCATCTGCACAGATCAGCTGGCAAGAAGATCAAACCGGTTGGCAGGTACCCCACCGGTGGGCTCGAAATTACTCTCAACAAGCCGAAGGGCTCTGAGCGTATCCAACTTGTCGGTTTCACGGTCTTCGATCTATTTGACCGCGACTATCTGGTCGGCAAGGTCACCTCGCAGGGCCTTCAGATTCAACTGCGAGATCTCGACGGCTCTAAGATGAGTGAGCGTGAGCGAGATGCAATTCAGAAAAGCCGACCGATCAATTTTCTCTATCCTCCGACCAATACGATCGGCGAGTTGCGCAATGAAGGGGGTGAGGAGAAGAATAGGCCTCACCGTTTCACCCAGGAGTTTAGTGAGTACCTCACAGTCACGGGAGACATTTTCAAACTGGTCAGACAATCCTTGATGGGTTTGAGCTATGTCGGGCCGGTGCGCGAGCGTTTGCATCGATACTACGAAGTGATGGGATCAAAACCGGACTCAGTGGGGCCGCGGGGTAGACAGGCACCGGAGCTATTCCGCCGGATGGACAAACAAGATCAAAAGCGTGTTAATGAATGGATTAAGAAGTTCGAGCTCGGAAGTGCGCTCAAAGTTGCTCCTAGCGGTCCCGGAGTGTTTTCTTTAGAACTGCTAACCAGAGATCGAAAGAGAAGTTTTAATGTGGCGGACACCGGCTTTGGTGTTTCGCAAGTCTTGCCCCTAATCATTCAGGCAGTCGCCGGAGAGCCATACAGTATCACGATCGCTGAGCAACCGGAGATCCACCTCAATCCTCGTCTGCAGGCTAACCTCGCGGATCTATTTGTTGAGATGGCACAGAGTGGGCAGAGGGTGCTTGTAGAAACTCATAGCGAGCACTTTGTGCTGCGGCTTAGGCGCTTGATGGCCGAGGGGAAGATCTCGGCAGATGATGTAGGGTTGCACTTCGTTGAAAGAGCCGACGAAGTATCTCGGGTGTCTCGAGTGCCGGTTGATCCAGATGGTCATATCGAGGGCAATCACTGGCCGGCAGGATTCTTCGATGAGCAGCTTAACGAAGCAATTGAGCTAGCGAACGCTCAAGCGAAGAAAAGGCGGAAGACGGATAAGGAAAAAAAGGAGTCGATTTAGAATGCTAAACGACATAGTGCTTGATACGAACGTATTGATGCATGCGAGTGATCCTCGACAATCGTTGCAAAGTAGCTGTATCAAAGTACTCGAAGCAATCCGAGGATCCAAGACTAAGGTGTGTGTGGATGGCGCTGCGTCGCTTATCAGTGGTTCCAATAGGAGCCAAATCATGGCGGAGTACCTGAAGCATCTCGCTCCGCCCTCACTCGGCCGGATGTTCCTAGCGTATATTGTTGCGAACGGGCGGCTCGTGGAACGCAGTAAGTCCGTAAACGGAACGACCGGTAAGCTGATCAACCGGCTTGTCACAGAGAAGGGGTGTGATCGGGTGCTGGTGCGTGTGGCGGTGAACTCAGAAGAGCGGCTGCTCGTGAGCCACGATCTGGGCGATATTTCGCGAAAGTCACGCAAGGTGCTCGGCGATAAGTTGGGAATCAGCATCATGACCTCCCAGCAAGCTCTTGCCAACGTACAGAAGAATTCATCGGAGCCGGAGTAGATAATCTCGTCTGCGTTTCTCGCTGATCCGCGCGCCATCTACATAGATGGTCTTTGTGAACCGGATTATTGGGATTGATGTCCGCTCCTGGTGTAGGCGAACTTTCTCCCGCCGGCATTGCTTCTGACCGACCTCGGACGATCGCTCGTTAGTTTCAACGCATAGCACTGGGAAGTAAGGTCGCCCGGCCGCTGCGAACAAGAGCTTGGAACCCTGGGATGCACGATGATCTCGATCCATCCATCATCCGACTTATGCGGGCCCGCGCCGGGAGTACATTCCAGACTACCTTCTCCACCATTACCATCCCGTCGATGCCGACCCACGCACCCGAACGAACGTAAGGAGCGGTCATGCAGATTCAATGCGAATGCGGCGCCTTTCGAGCGCAGCTCTTGAGTTTTCCGCGCAACACACCGGGGCGCCTCGCTTGCTACTGCGACGACTGCCAGACCTTTGCGTATTACTTGAATCGGGCGGATTTGTTGGATGCCGCCGGTGGCACCGAAGTCATTCCGGTTTACCCGGCAGAGATCCGGATCGAGGCGGGACGTGAAGTGCTGAAATGTCTGCGCCTGTCGCGTGATGGGCTGTATCGCTGGTATGCCAGCTGCTGTAACACGCCCGTGGCAAACGTGAGACCAGGTTTTCCATGGGTGGGGCTGGTGCATCGGGTGTTCACCGTAAAGGACCCCAGCTATCTCGATAGAACCCTTGGAGCCGTCAAGAGTCGCATCATGGGTCGTTATGCTAGGGGCACGCCGCCGAGTGGCACCGCGGAGAAGATCGACTTCAAGGGCTTCATGACCGTGATGCCGTTCATCATCAAAGGCGTGCTGGCGGGCAAGGGAAAGCGCTCGCCGTTCTTCACCGAGGACGGCCAGACCCCGATCGTTCCGCCCATCGTGCTGTCATTGCCGGAGAGGAATGCAATTCGACAGCGGCTCGGATTTTAGTCGGTGGCGGCGAGCCACTCGCGAGGGGACGCACACGCGGGATCTCTCGACTCAAAGCGGAAACACCGATCGCCGGCTCGGTATCGCATGGGCACCCTGCATGGGTCTTGGTGGAGGTTTGCTGCCCGCGTTGAAAACGGCTCGCGTGCCGGTGACAAGGGCGTTGCGCGCAAGCTAGACGGCGTCAGCGGCGAGATTACTTGCTTTTGAGCTTGGGTGGTCGGCACGTTCCGCTGAACAGTAGGCGCCCCTCGGCTTCCGGCTCGGACAGGCTCAAATGAGTGGTTGCAATGATGCTGAGATCATTGCGATTCTGTGGCAAATGAACTTGCACAAATCTAAAGGGAACTTCGTAGATGACGCGGGCGCGCTCAAAGGAGGCGTCAAACGACGCCGGAGTTATCTTCAAGATACCCTCGCCATCTGCTGCCGTTGTGCCGCTCACACTCAGTCTCATCTGCGTTCGGTCCAGCTCAATTCGGACGGTCGTGGGTCGTTCGGTGAGGTTTTCCTGATGCTCTTCGAACCTCGTCGTATAGATCGACTCTTTACCAACGCAATCGAATTGAATGACGTCAGCCGCTGCATCCGCAGTTATCGACAACAAACCGAAAGAAACTAGTACTGGTGCGTGAACGCGCATGCAAGTGTTCCATTTCCTCAAGACTGATCAGCGTGAACTCGTCCCCGGTCACCGATTACTGTTGATGGCCGTGCATCGCTGTCGGTGACGACAAGGCTAAGGATTCTAGTTGGCGGGACGCAGAGCCAACAATGCCTGCATTCACAGAATCGCCGATTCGACAGCGCCTCGGATTTTAACCGGTGGCGGCGAGCCACTCGCGAGGCGATGCACGGAACCGCTGCTTGAAAGCTTTCGCGAGCGAGGAGCCGCTCGCGAACCCCAGTTCTGCTGCGATTGTTTTTATCTGCTGACCCGAGCGCATCATGGATGCGGCCAGGCTCATTCGCCAATCGGTGAGATAGGCCGCGGGCGTCGTGCCCGTGACGGATTTGAAGGTGTCAGCGAAGGCGCTTCGCGACATGCCGGCGACCGAGGCCATTTTCGACAGGGACCAGTCGTCGCTGGGCGATTGATGGACGGCCACCAATGCGCGGGCGAGCCGCGGATGGGACAAGCCCAGGATGAGTCCGCTGGTCACGCCTGCCTGTTCGGGATGATCCAGAATCCAGCGCAGCAGTTGAATCAGCACGACTTCGAATAATCGATCGGCCAAAAGCCGCGAGCCGCAACGTACGCGGTCGGCTTCGCCGAACAGCAGATCGAGCGCCGGCATCAAGCCATCGACGGCGCGGACCGGCACCCTGAGCATCGATGGCAACGCTTGCACGATCGGATGGTGCTCGCCGCCGCTGAAGTCGAGGGTTGCGCATGTGAGATCCGATCCATCGCGCGGCGGATTGACGAACGTGTGCCACAACGGTCTCGGATAAAGCAGCACGGTCGGTTCGCTGATGCGAAACCGGGTCATCTGCGTTTCGCCTGCCCGATGCCGCACCTCCATTTCGCCACGACGCAGAACATGCAGAAAGGCACGACCTGGCTGCGGCTGAAACACAGTAGTGCCGCACAGTGCGCCGCTGTGAAACAACGATGCGTGCACCCGAAACCGATCCAGCAGCGCGGACAGGCGATCGATGGTGAGTGGCGCTGGCGGGGCATCGCTTCTGGACGATTGGACGCGTTTTCTGGATTTCATGACGCCCATCATCCGATCGATGCGCGCAATATTCAACCCGCATGCCGCCGATGCAGCGGCTCAACTGAAGAGGTAGACCCGATGACTCGTATCGCTCTCGTCGATCCCAAGCACACCACTGAAGACCGGCATGCGTTGCTGTCGCAGATCCAGGGCGTGTTTGGAGTGACTCCAAACATGTTCAAGGCGGTCGCAAATTCTCCCGCAGCGTTGCAGAGCATGTGGGGCTCGTTCGGCGCGTTGGGCGGTGGAAAGATTCCCGCGAAGCTCGGCGAACAGATCGCGGTGGCGATAGCCGATCGCAACGCTTGTGAGTATTGTCTCGCCGCGCATAACGCGTTGGGTCGGAAGGCTGGCGCTACGGCGGAAGAGATGGCGCTCGCGCAGGAAGGGCAGTCGAGTGACCCGAAAACAGCCGCGGCACTCCGGTTTGCTCTGCTGCTGGTGGAGAAACGCGGGCAAGTGGGCGCCGCCGACGTTCAGGCCGTGAAGGCTGCAGGCTTCGATGATGAAGAGATCGTCGAGATTCTCGCGCACGTCGCGTTGAACTTGTTCACGAACTACGTCAACGTGGCGTTCGCCGTGCCGGTGGATTTCCCCTCGGTGAAGTTGCGGCGCTCGGCTTGATCAGAGGACTCCATGGCAAGTGTACTGGCTGTTCTTAGGGGCAGCGTTCAGCCTCTAGGTCGCACGTTCAGCGGGATCGACAAGAAACCGGTGAGTGGTCCACAGCGAGTGATGTCGCTCGGTCTGGTGGGAGACAGTCAAGCGGACCTGCGAGTGCACGGTGGCGTGGACAAGGCAGTGCACTGCTATTCATGGGCTCACTACTCCTTTTGGCGGCAGCGCCTGCCGGGTCAGGCGCTGCTGCAGGCGCCCGGCGCCTTTGGAGAGAATTTGAGCGTCGACGGCATGGATGAACACGACGTATGTATCGCCGACCGCTGGCGCATCGGCAGCGTCGTGTTCGAGGTGAGCCAGGGAAGGCAACCGTGCTTCAAGCTGAACTTGCGCTTCGGCGTTGCGGACATGGCCGCGCAGGTGCAGGAGAGCCTGCGCGCAGGATGGTATTTGCGCGTTCTCGAGCCTGGTGAGCTCCGCGCCGGCGATGAGATCGAAGTGCTGGAGCGTCCCTATTCGGAATGGACGATCGCTCGCGTCCTCACGATCATCAGGGATCGCGACGTGGACCCGGCCGTGCTCAATCCGTTGCTCGGCTTGCCGCTGCCCGCGAGCTGGCGGCGCTTGTTCGAACGTCGGCTGCAATCGTCCCAGATCGAGGACTGGTCGCGGCGCATGGGGTCTTCCTGACCGATAGCTCGAGCGAGGTTGGAACGCTGCTGCTTGATGCAGTGTAGGCCGAGAGCTTTGGCGAGACGGCCGGAGGGAAGAGACAGCCGCCGACGCAAGCTGTCCCTTCCTTGCTTTCCCTATCCGGCTCCTATCCGATGACCATCATCAGAACGCATGCCCCGCGCTACGCACAGTGCGGATGATCATTTCGTTCACGTCGACATCGGCAGGCTGGGAGATGGCATAGAGCACAGCGCGTGCGATGGCGTCAGGTGACAATGCGATGCTGCGCAGCTGCTTCACGGCAGTGGCAGTGCTGTCGACCGTGATGTCCGAGCCGAGCTCTGATTCGGTCACGCCCGGCGAGATCAACGTAACGCGCACGGTGTCCATCTCCTGGCGCAGTCCTTCAGTGATCGCCCGCACGGCATACTTACTGGCGCAGTACACGCCGAACTGGGCGCCGATGGCATGCGCGCCGGTCGAGGCGGTGTTGATGATGTGGCCGCTGCCTTGCGCCTCCATGAGCGGAAGCACGGCAGCAATGCCGTTCAACACGCCACGGATGTTGACGTCTATGATCCGGTCCCATTCGTCTGTCTTCAACGCATTCATCGGGGACACGGGCATCACGCCGGCGTTGTTGAAGATCACGTCGACGCGTCCGAGCTTCTCCACAGCGAACGCGACGAACGCGTTCACGTCATCGCGGTTGGCGACATCGAGAGCTCGGTACTCGGCGATGCCGCCACGCTCGCGGATTTCGGTGACGATCTTCTGCAGGCGGTCAGTGCGCCGCGCGCCGAGAACGACTTTGGCTCCGTTCGCGGCAAGCATTCGGGCGGTGGCTTCGCCAATGCCGCTGCTGGCGCCGGTGATGAGAACGACTTTGCCGGCAACGAAGTCAGTGGGGGTGGACATGATGCTTTCTCCTTGTTGGCAGTGAGGGCTCGTCTGGGGAGAAAGTCTGTTACCGCGGCTCGCCGCGAGCGATGCCGAGACCTATTCAGTCATTGCCCATTCCTACGAAAGCCAGTAGCGGGCCATTGAGGCCACGCCAGGTTGGGCGTATGGTCTCGTGCAGATGGACCCTGGAATCAACATGATAGAACTGGATCGCCGGCGCGAGCTCGCGTCGCTCACCGAGAAATACTCCAGCGGGGATGGTGTCCACGCCACGGCGGTCAACGGCTTGTTCTGCATTCGGCTGTCGGCGCCCAACATGACGCTGCCGGCCGTGTATCAACCGTCGATCTGCGTGATCCTGCAAGGCGCCAAGCAGGTGCTGCTCGAAGAAGAGATCTATCGCTACGAACCGCCGCAGTTCCTGGCTGTTTCGGTGGATCTGCCACTACTTGGGCAGGTTGTGGAGGCGAGCGCGGAGCGACCGTATCTCTGTCTCCAGATCGAAATCGATCCGCGTCAGATCGGCGAGCTCATCGCACAGTCGGGCGATGCAGGTTGGACCCGCGGCGAGACCGGGCGTGGCGTGTTCGTCGGCATGCTGGATGGGCCGACCCTGGAGGCGACCCTCAGGCTCGCGCGGCTGCTCGAAACGCCAAGAGATATTCCGGTGCTCGCGCCGATGATGCTGCGGGAGTTTCACTATCGCCTGCTGAGCGGCGACTATGGTCCTTTGATCGCCCAGATGGCGATCGCTGGTAGCAATACCCGCAAGATCGGGCAGGTCATTCGCCAGATCAAAAACCATCTCGCCTCGCCGATCCGCATTGAAGAGCTGGCGGCGATGGTCAACATGAGCCCCTCATCGTTTCATCAGCATTTCAAAGCGGTCACCGCAATGAGCCCGCTGCAGTATCAGAAGCGTCTGCGTCTCACGGAGGCGCGGCATATTCTGCTTGCCGAGAACGCCGATGCGGCCAGCACTGCTTATCGCGTCGGCTATCAGAGCGTGTCACAGTTCAGTCGTGAGTATGCGCGAATGTTTGGTGCGCCTCCGATTCGGGACGTCGAGGGCATTCGCGGTCTCGCTTGATCGACCGGACCTGTGCCCAATGTCCGGGGCCGGAACTGAAGTTCGACAGCCGAAATCCTCGCTGCCACCTTCCCGATCAGTCACGCACGGGAGCAACAGCCTTGCTGAATGGAACCTGTCATTGTGGCGCATTGAATTGGTACTTGGACGGCGATCCGGGGCCGATAACCGCTTGCAACTGCACGCTCTGTCGCCGGTACGGCGCGCTCTGGGCCTACGATTATGAGGGTGAACGAATTCGTATCGCCGGGCCGAGCTCTACATATACACGTCCCGGCAAACCGGATCCCGCGCTGGAGATTCGTTTCTGCCCGACCTGCGGTTGCGTGCTTTGCTGGCGAGGGCTGCGCCTCGACAAGGAGGGGCGCCGTCGCATTGCGGTGAACGTTCGACTCGCACCGCCTGAGGCCGTGGCGGATCTTCCGATCGACCATTTCGATGGGCTGGATACATTCGAGGATCTACCCAGGGACGGCCGCTGCGTCCGGGATCTGTGGTTCTGACGCGGTTGAGTCCCGTTGTCGGATCCGGCCTGGCTGGTTCGTCCTTGGGTAGACTGATCTGCTCAATCGATGAACGCGGATGGAGGCGAGCGATGACCAAGAATGTAATTTGCGTCTGGTATGACGACGGGGCCGAGGAAGCCGCCAGGTTCTACGCCAGGACTTTTCCGGACAGCAAGGTGACAGCGGTCCACCACGCGCCCGGCGATTTTCCAGGGGGCAAGCAAGGGCAGGTGCTCACGGTCGAGTTCACGGTGGTCGGTGTGCCTTGCCTGGGCCTGAATGGCGGTCCGGCGTTCAAGCACAGCGAAGCTTTCTCGTTCCAGATCATCACCGAGGACCAGGCCGAGACCGATCGGTACTGGAACGCCATCGTCGGCAATGGCGGCGTCGAAAGTCAATGCGGCTGGTGCAAGGACAAGTGGGGGTTGTCGTGGCAGATCACGCCGCGCGCGCTGATTGAAGCGACCACTGATCCGGATCGTGCGGCCGCGAAGCGCGCGTTTGAAGCGATGATGCCAATGAAAAAGATCGATATCGCTACGATCGAAGCAGCGCGTCGGGGATAAGCACGCACCAGGGGTGGAGCCCGTGGATGCCGGGGCGATCGGCCCCGGCTGCGCGGCTTGCGTTTGCCCGGCCGGCACGACTGGCAATATTCATTTCGATTGCGCGCCCAACGTGTAGGTCGCCCGCTCGATGCTGCCGGAGGGTTCGCATCGACTTCGGTAGGCGGTTCCGAGGGGAGCCACTTCGACCTGTTCGTTGCCGATGAAGTTGAAGCGAACGGCGACGCCGCCCTCAGTAAACAAGTACGAGTTCTCAGCGTCCTTCCTGGCGACGCCGCCAATGTCACACTTGTGCCATTCTTTTGCGAGCGTGATCAGATGGAAGCACATCGCATCCGGATCGCGTGCCACGACGGTCAGGATGTCCGTGGCAGCAACCATTTCCGGGGAGTGCAACACCATGCCGCCGGGAGTGACGATGGTGTGGCTGATATCTTCATCGCGAGCGACGGTGGGGATCTGGTGAAGACGGCCGTAGCTGACGGGTGCGGCCGTGGGGGAGATCGGGCAGGAATCGTCGGGCGCGGCGGCTAGAGTGCTCGCGCTCGCGGGCAGTAGACATACGATGAGGAATGCGAACTCCTTGCGGCTCATGCAGTCATCATGCGAGTGCACCAGCGTCGGGCCAAGAGGTAGAACGCCGACCGACATCGACCCGGCAATGGATGCGGATCAGCCTTTCGGTGAATGCGCAGTGAAAACCGCCAATTGATCCGCGAACGCACGCTGATAGGCAGGCCGCGCTTCGCCGCGCGCAATGTACGCGGCGAGGTTCGGATACTTCCCGATATCGCCGGCTCTGCTGAACCGGCGCAGCACCGTCACCATCAGCAGGTCCGCGGCGCTGAAAGCGCCGTCGAGCCAGTCGGCATCGCCCAGATGATGAGAAAGCTCGCCCAGCCGAACGTCGACGCGTTTTTCGAGCATTGCCTGTCGCTCCTCGAACCAGGGCTTGTCGCGCTCCAGGATCATGGCCATTGAGCGTTCAACGATCGGCGGCTCCACCGTGTTGAGGGCGGCAAACATCCATGCGATCGCGCGCGCCCGGGCATCGGGATCCTCCGGCAGCAGGCCCGCATGGCGCTCGGCGATGTGGAGCACGATCGCCCCCGACTCGAACAGGGCGAGCTCGCCGGCTTCGTAGGTCGGAATCTGACCGAACGGATGCAGCTTGCGATGCGCCGGCTCCTTCATTTCACCAAACGATACGAGCCGAACGTCGTACGGCTGGCCCACTTCTTCGAAGGCCCAGCGAACGCGCATGTCGCGAGCCAGTCCCTGGCCGCGGTCGGGCGAACGTTCGAACGCGGTGATGATCGGGGTCATGGGCAGGCTCCTGGTGAGTGCATGTCTGATAGACGAACGAGTCGGGCCGGAGCCGACAGTATCAGTCGTCTACTCGAGCGTGGGCGTGGGCCGGGCCAACGGCGTTTCCGCCGAAACGCCAACTGTTAAATTCCCGCTCTCGTTCTTCAGCCCGGCGCCCGGAGATGCAGCTCGCGCCGCTTGTAATCGATGATCAGATTGTCGAGCAGGCCGATGATATCCATGCCGATGAGCAGGGCGGGGGTGTCGGTCATCTTCCAGGCCTCGAAGATGTACATGTCGCCGAAGGTCACCTGCATGCCGCGCAGCGTGAGATCGCCGAGCTCGACGGCCGGGGCGAGCAGGGTTTCGCCTTTCTGTGCATCGAGCGTCACACCGATGACGATGTTCTCCACGCCCTGGCGTTTTCTCCTGGCGAGCGCGGCGCGCAGGCTGCTGTTGCCGATCGTGCTTTGCGCGCCGGTGTCGAGCATCGCGCGAGTGCGGATGCCGGCGAGCGTCACATCGAACATCAGTAGATGGCCGTACCGCAGCTTCACCGGAATGCGGGTGAAACCGTTGCCGCGCACCGGGCCGGTGGAGCGCAGGATGGAGATCTGGTCGTTCTTGAAATCGATATTGACCCGTTTGTCGCTCAGGCCGTCCGCGCCGAGCACCCCTTCGGCGCCTCCGAACACGTCCGGGACGATCGCGACCTGGCGGTCGCCGAGAAACAGGTCACCGACCTCGATGCTGTGGACCTTGATGGCCGGCACGATCGAGGCGCCGGTCGCGCCCACCACCTTGAGTACGTTCGTTTCCGAGGGGATGCCGATCTTCTTCGCGAGCGAGGGAACGATGGCGGTCCGGTTCGCGCCCGTATCGAGCACCAGGCGGTAGGGGCCCTTGCCGTTGATGTATACCGGCGCCCAGACACGGCCGATGCGATCTCTCAGAGTAGGAGCGACGTAGCGTGGCTCGGGCGCCGCGACGATGACTTCCTCGACATTCGGGTTCGCCGGCGGGGGCGGCTGCGGAGCGGCTGGACTATCGACATCGTTCGCCAGGCACGCAAGCGGTGCCAACGATGCAAGCGCGAACAAAAGCACACGCGGAGCCATATTTGTTTCGACACCTGTCAGGCGCCAGCCTCCCCAATTCCCCCAGACCCTCATGAATTCTCCGAGCCTTCCTCGCCCGCTCGAATCCTAGCCTGGCGATTAGAGTGTGTCGTCGGCCATTCGTTCCGACGACTTGATCCACTGGCCGTTCCAACCTTCCGCTTCGAACCGGCTGGTCATCGGGAACCCCGGCGGCCGGCGCTGCTCGAAACGGTTGTCGTACTCGATTTCGGTCGCGTAGCGCGGCTCGCTGGCTGACAGGCTGCCGGCCGACAGGCTCCCGAAAATTTTCAATGTTGCCGAGCGCGGATGATCGATGTCGCGCACGACGAAACGGCGGCCAGCAAAAAGAGCCGCATGAATCGTCAGATCGCCCGGGCCGGTGCTGCCGGGCGAGGCAATCTCGATGTAACGATCGCTCACCAGCCCGAGATAGTCGCGCGACGCCGGGTCGCGGCGCGGGTCGTTGGCATAAGTGAGATCGTCCTCGATCACGATCCTGGTCGGCGAGTAGACCAGGATGTTGCCGGCGACCACGCCCTGCACGTACAGCGTCGAGCCCATGTTGCCGACGAAGTACACCGGATGCTCGGACGGCTTGTTCAAGTACCCCGAGCCCGGCGCATTGCTGGTGCGCCACATATAACTGCCATCGGCGAAGAAACGGATGCGGGTGTCATCGGTGAGCTGATGAATGCGCGCTTCCGGGTCGTAGGGCGCCCAGGCGAAAGGCTGCAGGGACTGCGGCAGATTGATGCGGTTAGTGTGCGTTTCGATGCCGCCGGCGAAAATGTCCGACTGGCGCCCGCGACCTCGGGCGGACATTTCGAAGCTGCGTGCCGACGTGGTCACCTTGCCCAGAAACTTAGGGCCGACGCGCGAGTCGTGGAATACGTTGAACTGGGAATTGCTGTGAAAACGCCCGACGATCACGTCATCGTGCAGCTGAACCATGGGATCCCAGCGATCCACGATCTGGGTGAACTGCGAGAACGCGAGCCGTTTGAGCATGATGCGCGTCGACATCAGCTTGCCGTGATCCGACGCGCTCACTTCGGCCACGACCCGATCGAGCGCGGTGCCGTCCCGGGCTCGCTCCCAGATCAGCCTGGCGGTGTACTGCTTGCCGTCCTGCTCCCATTGCAGCGGTGTTTCGGGCTTGTTTTGCAGCTCTTCGGCGAGCTGTGCCAGGCGTTGCGGCAGCGAGGTCTGTTCCTGGATCGAGGCCAGGAAGGTCGCTTCGGGTGGTTCGATCGGCGTGACCAGCGGGGGCAGCGGCTGCGTTTGAATGTCCGGAGGTGTGATCTGCGCATCCGCGGGCTCGCTGTGGACTGCTTCGGAGGCGGGCAGCGGCAACTCGGGCGGGGCGATCGAAATCTCGGCGGGCAGGGCCGAAGCCTGCATCGGCTCGATGGGGCGCAGCTCGATGCCTTCGGCGCGGTCGACCTCGGGCGCTTCGATCAGCACCAGCTGGGCGAACGACTCCTCGTTCGAGCCGATGCCGTCCTGGGTGCCGCCCAGGACGAAAGCGACGATGAAAATCGTGAGGTGAAGCGCCCCCGAGGCAACTGCCGCCAGTGTGCGTTGCCCATTCTTCGACTCGAGAAGGCCAGCAAGCGCCATGGTGCCCCCCTGCGTGAAGGCAGGGATAGAGTATGCCGGCGGCGGCAAAAGAAACAGTCCGGCGTTCGGTCGAGGAAGACTCAGTACTTGCCGGGACTAATCTGAACGGGCGGCGCGTGACACGGTGGGCTGGCAGCGACGGTGTCCGGACAGGCGGCTGGCGAGGGCGGCGCAAAGATTGATGCTGTCGCCGGCGGGGGCGGTCTGCATCAGCAGGTCGCGGACTTCGTTGGGCTTCACCCGATGTGACAGTAATAAAGCCATGCCGCCGGAGACATTGGCGGCGGCCATCGAGCTGCCCGAGACAAAGTCATAACCATTCGGCGATACCAGCGTCAGTACATCCGTACCAGGGGCGAGCAGCACATCGCGAGCCGTGCGCCCGTGTCCGACCGCATCGACGACCATCACGCCAGGAATTTCCGACGGAAAGCCGGTCGCCTCCCCGGTGGCCGGCAGGGCCGCGACGAAAATCATGTTGCGGGCGAGTCCGTGCTCGATCAGGCGACGTAACAGCGGGTCGCTCGGCCCGCCCAGACTCAGGTTCACGATGTCGGCTTTGAGCTCGATCGCATTGGCCAGCGCGACGGCCAGCGTGAAGCTGTCGCAGACCGCTTGGGCCGGATTGGCGGGCGCAGACCAGCACGCCGCCAGTACATGCACGTCCGCTTCGGGTGCCACACCGACGATGCCCACACGATTGCCGGCGGTCGCCGCGATGATGCCCGTTACCGCAGTTCCATGAGCGGCGGGGCGAAGTCGTTGTCCTGTGAAATTGCTGACAGAGATATGGCTGCCCGCGAAATCTGCGTGCGAGGTGTCCACGCCTGTATCGATCACTGCGATGCTCACGCCTTTGCCTCGTGACCAGGCATGCGCTTGCGGCACTCCCATCGTGGCCAGACTGCCCTGCAGGCCGACGTACGGATCGTCATATGGCGTTCGACCGGGGTGGCCGAGCGTGGCAAACGAATTCAACGGCTGTGCCGACTCGACTCTCGCATCGTTGCGCAGCCGGCGAAGCAAATCGGACTGCGAGTCGCCGTCGTTCATCTCATACACGATGCAGTGAATGCTCAGCTGCGCGATGGGCCATTCGCGGACCGGTTTCATCTTGTAATGCGTGGCGATCTGGTCGACCGTTGCACGAGTGGTTGGCGCGATCGCGTAGGGCATGGCCGAGCCGTAGTCGCGGGGTGACGAGCCGGCGCGGGCGGATGGCATCGCGTCGGTGTTGTGCAATGTGATGACGACGAATCGTTCGGGATGAGCGCGGATCAATCCCTCGTTCGTGGTCTCGCGGGTGAGCTGGGTGCAGCCGGCGAAGACGAGCATCGAGAGCATTGCGGCCAGCCGTTTCATAAGCTGGACCCGCTCCCGGCTGCCAGTTGACTCGGCTCGGCAAACAAGACTTCGGGGTGGCTGCGCAATGTCACGATGATTGCTTGCACGTCCTCGCCGTCCGGTGTCGAGAGGGTATAGACGCCGGCCTCGCTCGGTCCGGCAATGATGTTTGCTTCGACCTGCCGCAACAGCTCGTTGACCCGGTTCAACGAAGCGTCGGGAGCAAACACCACTCGCACGGCCGCTCGTGGAGTCGACGCTTCGGGCGCTGGCGAGGAAAGCGTGCGGTATTCCGGCTGTCGCACCGAGGTGAACAACGCACCGGCGAGCGCCGCGATGGCCACGAATTGAAGCCAGATTGCCGCGATCAGCCAGGGGCGTTTGATGCC
>Ga0164243_10007828_pt1 | contig 15879 bp, 13 predicted proteins | sample OricompcompostOP_FD_108781 | JGI IMG/M metagenome (GOLD analysis project Ga0164243, IMG submission 108781) | Organic Plus compost microbial communities from Emeryville, California, USA - Original compost - Organic plus compost (OP) | ecosystem: Engineered > Solid waste > Mixed feedstock >...
CGGGCCGCCGCCCAGGTTGAAGATGCTGCCTTTCAGTGCATCGATATGGGCCAGGCAGGTGAGCCAGGCATCGACGGCATCCGCCACATAGAGGATGTCGCGCACCTGATACCCGTCGCCGTAGATGGTGACCGGTTCATGCGCCAGGATGCTCTTGAGGAAGTGGGCCACCCAGCCCTGGTCCTCCGTGCCGAACTGGCGGTCGCCATAGATGCAGCTCATGCGGAAGACGGCGGTGCGCATGCCGAACACGCGGGCATAGTCGCGGACATATTGTTCGGCGGCGCCCTTGGAGCAGCCGTAGGGGCTGTGCAGGTCGAGAGGCGCCGTTTCATCGACGCCCTTGGCCAGCGCCGGGTCCAGCGGCTGGTAGCGCCCCCCGCTCCGGGAAAGCCCTTCCGGCGGCAGAAAGTCCCCGTACACCTTGTTGGTGGAGGCGAAGATGAGCGGAGCGCGCGGGTTGAGCCGCCTCAGCCCTTCCAGCACGTTCAGCGTGCCGGCGGCATTGACCGAGAAATCCTCCTTGGGGTCCTCCACGCTGGACGTCACCGCCACCTGGGCCGCCAGGTGCAGCACGGCCGACGCGTCCGCCAGAAGCGGCTCCAGCGCCTGCGCGTCGCGGATATCCACGCACTCCATGGCGATGTGATCAGGATGACGTTCAGTCAGCCACTGCAGGTTCTCTTCCGTTCCCGGGCGCGAGAGACTGTCGATCAGCCGCACATCCCGCCCCTCGGCCGCCAGGCGGTCCGCCAGGTTGGCGCCGAGAAAACCGCAGCCGCCGGTGATGACCACAGGGCGCGTGCGCCGCCGGGCGGCCCGGCGGCCGATGAGCCCGGCCACATGCTCCAGCCTCCCGCCCGACTTGTGGGCCAGCAGCCGGCCCGTGAGCTTCAGCCGGCCGTCTCTCGTGGCGATGCCGGTATGGTAGTGCCGTTCGTCGAAATTGAGGCCGTCCCGGCTCGCCCGGTCGGCCGCCAGGTCATGGAAGCTGTACCAGTAGACCCGGTCCACGCCCGCCCGGAGCAGGCGGCAGAATTCCGAGAGTTGCCGTCCCTCGTCATGACGCCAGGTGGAATAGCCGGCTTCGGTGATCCAGATGCCACCCCGCCATCCCAGGGCGCCCAGCGTCTCGCGCAGCGGCGCCAGCCCGGCCTCCCAGTCATCGATGGGCGGGGTCCAGGTACCGGGAAAGGCACGGATGCCGATGATGTCGATATGCTCCAGAAGTCCCTGCTCCGCGAGGGTGCGCAGCCGGTCGGGCTCCGCCGGGCCTATGCCGGCGAGCACCGTGCGCTTGCCCCGGCGGCGCACGGCCTGGGCGGCGCGCGCTGCCGTCTCGCAGGAAACGGCCCCCTCGTCGGCCGCCGTCCCCAGCTCGATGTCCTGGAACAGATGGCCATAGAGGTCGCAGAACTCCTCCACGAAATCCGCATAATCCTGCGACTTGCGCGGTGATGCGGCCCGGGAGTCCGCGATACGGGCGGGCGGGCGGCAGGTGATGCAGGGCAGCAGCGTCGCCGTTTCCGCCATCAGGGGCAGCATCCAGTCATGCCAGCCCCGGCCGCCCCGGCGGTGGAAATCGGCCCAGGAGACGCCGATCCTGAGATGCCGGATTCCGGTCTCCAGCAAGCCGCCGGCCAGTGCCTTCGCCCCCTCGAAATCGGCGAAGCGCAGCCATTCCGCGATGCCCGGCTCGGGCCGGTTCTGGGATGTTCCACGGGGACCGTCCGTCTGAGCGGTGCGTTTCATGCCACCAGCCCCCGCCGGTGGAGTTCGTCCATGGCCTGCTCCACCCGGTCGGTGGCGCCCTGGGTCTGCAGCCAGTCGGCAAGGTCGGCCAGCCCGTCCTCGAAGCAGGTTTGGGGTTCGTAGCCGAGGAACGCCTTGGCCTTGCTGATGTCGGCGAAACAGTGGCGGATGTCGCCGGCCCGGAACTTGCCGGTGATCTGCGGTTCCATATCCCCGCGCCCCATGGCGGCGGCAAGGTTGTAAGCCGTTTCCAGCACGGTGCGGCCCACGCCGGAGCCGATATTGTAGACGTCTCCGACGCCGTCGCGCGTGGTCAGGGCCAGAAAGCAGGCGTTGGCGGCATCACTCACATGCACGAAATCGCGGCGCTGCTGTCCATCCTCGAAAATGAGCGGCGGCTTGCCGTTGAGAATGCGCGAGGCGAATATGGCCAGCACGCCCGTATAAGGGTTGGAGAGAGCCTGGTCCCGGCCATAGATGTTGAAGAAGCGCAGCGCCACCGTGGGAATGTTGTAGGCCCGCCCCAGGATGAGGCACATGCGCTCCTGGGCGAACTTGTTGAGCGCGTAGACGGAGCTGAGGCTCGGTGTCTTGCCCTCGGTGGTTGGAACCGGAATCAGCAGTTCGCCGTCATGCCGGGGTTCCCAGTCCCGTTGCCTGAGCTGCTCGATGTCGCGCTCGCCCACATCCACCGGCTGCCCGTGCGCATCGTGATACTGGCCCTCGCCGTAGATGCTCATGGAGGAGGCGCACACCAGCCGCTCGATCCCCCGGTCGGCCATGGCCTGGAGCAGCGTCGCGGTGCCCAGCTCGTTGACCGATGTGTAATGCACCGCCTCGTACATGCTCTGCCCCACGCCGACGGCCGCCGCCAGATGCACCACCGCGTCGATGCCGTCCAGGGCCTTCTCCACGAGGGGCCGGTCACGAACGTCGCCGACCAGGAGTTCCAAACCGGAGGGCAGATAATCCGGGTAAGGCACGCCCCCGTGCACCTGCTCCGACAGACTGTCGAGAATGCGAACCGACATGCCCTCGGCAATGAGCTTGCGTGCGACATGCGACCCGAGAAATCCAGCGCCTCCAGTTATCAGTACATGCATCGTGCAGCTCTCCTTTGTGAGTTTTCATCGGAAAACGGCGTGCATTACAGTTGGTTCCCGTTGAAGATGTCATTGAAGCGGCCGGACCGGTCGGCCTGTCCCCGTCTCAGAGACTGCCGCTTTCCAATGCGCAATGAAGAAAAGGAGATAGCGCAGGAAGTCCCCGGCTTTTCGGCCCATCCGACGCAGCAAAAAAATTAGCCTACGGTCTCCCGGAACCGTCCCGCCCCCCCTCCATTGTCCAAGCGCTCGAAGCGGTAACGGGAGTGGCCATGCAATGGATCCTTGAAAACGGTTCTTCAATCGGGGCCCTGTCCAACCTGGTGCTGGTGCTCATCTGGGCGGCCTACCTGCAGCTCTTCTATATGGCCTACCGTCGGCGGCGGCGTCCGATGATCCTGATCAATCGCGGCAAGGGTCTGGGACCGGGCTCCCATTGCCTGGTCAGCAACATGAGCGAGGAGCCCATCTACGCCCTGTGTATCGTGGCAAAGGTCGAGGAAAATGGCCGTTCCTGGCTCTGCGCCATCACCGACGATGAGGATGTGACGGAGGGCAAGGGCACATCCCCCCAGACCCATCAGGGTCCGCTCAAGACGGGCGAGTTCATGGATGTCGGCTCCTTCGAGAAGATGATCGACCGTGCGGGTGCCCTCAAGTCCTCGGTCCGGAACGCCGACCCCCAGGGGGAGTGCAGCGCCTTCGATGCCATCGAAGTGAAGGTGATCGCCCTGTATGCCTCCAGCGCCCGCTTCATCGGCGCCTCGCGCCGTTTTGAACGCTTCGGTGAACATGGCGAACTGTACCCCACAAGTCTGGAAACGCAGCAACTGGCCGGCAGACGCGCCCGGCGCGAACTGAAACAGCTGCTGCGCCATTACCTGTAAGCCCCCGCCGTAATTCCCCTGCGGGAACCCGGCTGCGCGTGTGTCGTTGTGGGACTACGGAGAATCTTTATGGCACGACCAAATCGAAAGACACTTGCCTGGGGTGCCGTGGTGCTGGCCGCCATCATCCTGATCGTCTGGGGAGCGACCCTGATCGTCGGCACCACCTCGCCCACCGAGGAACCCTATCTTGGCCGGCCGCCCGAAACCGGGACAGACGCGCCGGGCACTCCCGGCGACTAGCTCAACGAGGACATGATGAACACAGGCGATAAAAAACCGCGCGCCGACACCACCGAGCAGTTGCGCGCCGACATCGACAGCGGCCGCACGGGCGACAAGGTCAGAGTCTCCGACCCGGCGGCAGCACCTCTGGGCACCGACGAGGAAGCGGCCGGCACCCCGCCCGACGGCGCGACGATCAGACAGGCCCGCCGGCAGGAAACCGCGCGAAGCCCGGCGAATACGGACACGCGCCGCCGCTCCATCCGCCACTACCAGATCGGCGGTGTCGTCGTGGTGCTCGCCATCATCGTGGTGCTGATCCTCGCGTTCCTCGGCCCCTGGGGCGAACCGGAGCCGGCACCCGGACGGGTGACCCCTGAGGAGACCGTCCCCGGATAGGGTCATGGCGGAGAATCCAGTAGGAAAGGCGGAGCCGATCGAGGAATTCCCCGAATGCGGCCCGTCCTCCCTCAAGACCATGGCGGAATGGGCCAGCCGCTGCCGCGCCTGCGACCTGTGGCACGACGCCACGCAGACGGTGGTGGGAGAAGGCCCCCGCTCCGCTCTTCTGATGCTGGTGGGCGAGCAGCCGGGAGACCGGGAGGATATCGCCGGCAAGCCCTTCGTCGGCCCCGCCGGCAACCTGCTCGACCGCGCCCTTGACGAAGCCTCGGTCGACCGCCAGGCGGCCTATGTCACCAACGCCGTCAAGCATTTCAAATTCCAGCAACGGGGCAAGCGCCGGCTGCACAAGCGGCCGGATGTGGGGGAAATCGAAACCTGCCGCTGGTGGCTGGACCAGGAGGTCCGGCTGGTGAAGCCCGGCGGCATCCTGGCCATGGGCGCGACCGCGGCGCGCAGCCTGTTGCGCAGGCCCACCACGATCTCCCGCGTGCGCGGGCAGGTGCAGCCGTATGAATTCGCCTCGTTCCCCTGCCTGATCCTCGTGACGGTGCACCCGTCGGCACTCCTGCGCATGCCGGATGAGGACAGCCGGCACGCGGCATTCGCCGATTTCGTCCGCGATATCAGAACCCTGTGGCAGGCGCTCGACAAGGCGAAGGCCCGCTCCCGATAGTTTGATGGCGACGGTGAGGGAACAATCCGCGCCTCTGGCGACTTCCCTCCGCACAGGCCAACGTTATACATGGAGGGATCGGAATGGTGTACCTGACACTCGTTTTCTTTGTCCTGGCGATCGTCTTCGGGGCAACGGGATTCGGCACCGCCGGAAGCATGACCTCGGCCACGGCGACCACCGTCTTCCTGCTGACATTCATGTTCCTCCTGGCGTCGCTGGCGATAAGTCTGCTGCCCCGCAGGAAGGACCTCCACGGCAAGCAGCCGCGCGAGGACTGACCGCCGCGCCGGCGGCGCCTGATCGTCCCGCAAGGGGAACGTTCACCGCCGCCGCGCGTTTCTACTCCCCATCCACAACATCCGGAGGCTCCCATGCTCCGCAAGGCCGGATTCCCTGCCGCTCTTTTTGCCGGGCTCATGCTCGTCTGCGGCTCCGTTGCCATGGCAGCGGAGAACGACACCGTGGGCCTGAAAGTGCGCCAGACCGAGCAATGGGGGCCGGTGATCGTGGACCAGAAAGGCCGCAGCCTCTACGTCTTTTCGGTGGATGACGAGGGCACGGACGTCGGCAACTGCTACGAGGATTGCTCCGACACCTGGCCGCCGCTCATCTGGAACGGCATGCCAAAGCTCGGCCCCGACGTGAAGCCGTCGCTGGTCTCCTCCATCGTCCGAAAGGACGGGCAACGACAGGTCACCTACGACGACTGGCCGCTCTACTACTATTCCTCCGACCAGGAGCAGAACGACACTCAGGGCCAGAACAAGCGGGACCATGGCGGCCTCTGGCACCTGATCGCGCCGGATGGCCACGTCCTCACCCGGAGATACGAGGCGACCCCCTCGCCCGATGTCAAGGACTAGACATCATACCGCCATGCTGCGGACAAATTGGGGAACGATCTTCTTCAGCGCACATTCATGCGCTGTCCGGCCGGGGGAACGCGGCCGTCGACACCTCAAGGGAGCACATCATGACACGCCAGGATTACGAGGCCTTCGCCGAGGACCTCATCCACAAATACGGCCGGGACGGCAGGTTGGAAGCCCTGAAACGCGCCAAGCTTTGCCAGAGGATCGGGGATGTGCGCAGCGCGGAAGTGTGGCTTGCCATCGGCGAACGCGTGAAGGCCATGCAACCGCAACAGTAACCGCCGCCCTCACCCTTCTCACTCGCACGGGAACGCCATGGTGGAAAGGAGCGCCAGTTCGGCCTGCCGGCTGTCGAGCCTGGTGTGCTGCACCACCACCGGCTGAGTGCTGACGATCACCGCCGCATAATCCGTATCCCTGGGCACAGGCTCCGGGTCTTCCAGATCGTTGAAGCGCAGGTGCAGCGTGCGCCGGGCCGGCACCACCACCCGGTAGGGGCCGACAGGCTCCCGGTCGGCAAAATAGAGGGTGATGCTGACCTCCGCCTGTTCGTGCCCCACATTCAGGATACATGCGGTCTCATGGCTTTCGAACGCCCGCCCCTCCCCCGTGCTGCCGGAGGGGATATACCCCTCGGCAATGGCCCAGCGCCTCTTTCCGATGGGTGCCGTCATCATGCTCTCCCTTCCTTGCGGCGGCGCCGTGATCTTGCGACCAGGACCCCGGCCAGGAGCCCCGCGCCGCACAGGTACAGCCCCGCCTTGCCCGAGATGGCATAGGGCCGGTCCTCGGGCGCGTTGCGGTCCGCCGGCATTATACCACCCTTGCGAAGAGCCAGGCGCAGCACCTCCGAGACATGCAGCGCCCGGCGGCCCGTGCTCTGGGCGATCTGCTCGCGGCAACTGAAGCCGTTGGCCACCAGCAGCGTATCCTCCGGCGCTTGCCGGACCTGGGGCAGGAGGCTGCGTTCCCCGCATTTGACGGAGATGTCGTAATGCTCGTCCTCGAAGCCGAAAGGGCCGGCCATGCCGCAGCAACCGGCATTCGCATCCTCGAAATCGAGGCCCATTTTGTCCAGAAGCGCGTTTTCAGCACTCTTGCCCATGATCGCATGGTGATTGCAGTGGTAATGCACCAGCGCCCTGGCCGACAGGCGCGGCGGCTCGTAGCCTTCCTTCATGAGGAACTCGCTCAACATGAAAGTCTGTTCCGAGAGCCGCCGGGCATCCTCATTGTCAGGAAACAGATTCATCAGCTCGTCGCGGAAGGCAGCCACGCAGGAGGGCTCGACACCGACCAGGGGGATGCCGTCCCTGATATAGGGCCGCAGATCCCTCAGGACCTGGCGCCACAGCCGCTTGGCCAGCTTCAGCATGCCGGCGCCATAGAGCGGGCGGCCGCAACAAAGGGGGCGCGGCGGTATGAGCACCGTGTATCCCGCCGCCTCCAGCACCTCCACCGCCGCCTTGCCGGGCTCGGGTGTCAGGAAATTGGTGAAGGTATCGGGCCAGAGCATGACCGCTCCCTTGTCCCGCGAGGCCGGGGCGCCGCCGCGCAACCGGATGCGCCGGGCGCGCCGGCGATACCATTCCCTCAAGGTCGGAGCGGCGAATTCCGGGATGTCGCGCTTGGGCGCTATGCCGGCGGCGCGCTTGAGCAGGGCCGCGAAAGGCTCGCTGCGGCTAAGGATATTGGCGATACCGGGCACATGCCCCGCCAGGCGCGCCCACCAGTAGATGAGGCCCATGGAATACATATGCCTCGGCCGCACCCGGTTCTCGTAATAGTGCGACAGGAATTCCGCCTTGTAGGTGGCCATGTCCACATTGACCGGGCAATCGCGCTTGCAGCCCTTGCAGGCCAGGCACAGGTCCAGCGCCTCGCGCACATTCTCGTCTCTCCATCCCTTGCCGATGACGCCGCCATGCAGCATCTCGAAAAGGCTGCGGGCCCGGCCGCGGGTCGTGTGCTCCTCGTCGCGGGTGACCATGAAGCTGGGGCACATCACCTGCCCGTCATGCTTGCGGCACTGGCCCACGCCGACACAGCGCAGCACCGCCCGGGAAAAGCTGCCCTTATCGTTCGGATAGGCGAAATGCGTCTCGACCTCGGGCGGGCGGTAGTCCGGCCCGTAGCGCAGGTTGGAGATGATGGGATAGGGATCGACGATCTTGCCCGGATTCATCATGCCCTCCGGGTCCCATATCCGCTTGAACTCCCGGAACGCCTCCACCAGTTCCTCGCCGAAGAGCTTGGGCAGGAGCTCGGCGCGCGCCTGCCCGTCCCCATGCTCCCCCGAGAAGGACCCGCCGTAGCGGACCACGAGGTCGGCCGCGTCATCCAGGAATTTCCGCCAGGTCTTCACCCCCTCTTCGCTGTGCACGTCGAAATTGATGCGGCAGTGGATGCACCCCTGGCCGTAATGGCCGTAGAGCGCCGCCTCATAGCCATAGCGGTGCAAGAGTGCCCGCAGATCGCGCAGATAGTCGCCCACCTTCTCGGGCGCCACCGCCGAATCCTCCCAGCCGGGCCAATTGTCCTGGCGGCCGGGCACGAAGGCCGTGGCCCCCAGCCCGGATTCCCGGATCTTCCAGATCTTCTTCTGGTCGTCCCGGCTGGTATAGAGCCGCATGCTGGGCGCATCGCCCCTGGTCCTGAGGCGCTCCATCAGCCTGTGCGCCTGTCCGGTGGCTTCCTCCTCGCTGTCGCCGCCGAATTCGGCGAGCAGCCATCCCCCGCCCTCGGGCAGGAGCTTCAGGTCCTCCGGCTCCATTTGCTTGCGCTGCATGTTTTCGATCAGCCGGCCGTCCAGGCCCTCCAGCCCCACGGGGCCGCTCTCGCGCACCTCCGCCACATGGTCCCCCGTCGCATAGACGTCCGGATAGCCGAGCACCAGAAGCGCGCGCCGGGGCGGGCTTTCCACCAGGCTGATATCCGCCTCCAGCACACTGACGCAGGTTCCCTCCGTCCCCACCAATGCGCGGGCGAGATTGAACTGACGCTCCGGCAGAAGCTCGGGCAGGTTGTAGCCGGAGACGCGGCGCGGGATTTTCGGAAACCGCTCCCGGATGAGATCGCCATACCGGTCGCGCAGGGCTTTCAGCGTCTGGTATATTTCGCCCCGCCGCCCGCCCTCGCGGATGATGGCCTCAAGCTCCTCGTCCGAAGTCCTGCCGACGCGCATGCGCAGGCCGTCATGGGTCAGAATATCGAGCTCGCTGATATTGTCCTCGGTCCGGCCGGACCCGGCGCCCATCTTCTCCGCCAGGACGGAATGGATGCCGCAGGAATTGTTGCCGATCATGCCGCCGATGGTGGCCCAGGCGTGCGTGGACGTATCAAAGGCGACCGTCAGACCGTATTTCTCCGCCGCGTCGCGTACATCATCGAAGATCACGCCCGGCTGCACGCGGGCGCTCCTGGCTTCGGCGTCGATGGAAATGATGCGGTTGAGATATTTCGAATAGTCGATGATCACCGCCACGTTGCAGGTCTCGCCCGACAGGCTGGTGCCGCAGCCGCGGGAGAGAACGGGGGCGCCATGCCGGCGGCACAGGGCCATGGCCTGCACCACATCATCCGTATCCCGCGGGATAACGACGCCGATGGGCACCTGGCGGTAGTTGGAGGCATCCGCCGCATAGAGGGCCCGGTCCTCAGCGCGGAACCGCACCTCCCCCCGGATATTTTGGGCAAGGTCATGGGCCAGCGCCCGGGCGGCGGATTCGGAAAATCTGGGGGCTTCTCTACGCAACTGAACCATTTTTCTTCCTGTCAGGCGGCATAGCGCCGCGCCTCGGCCGGTCTCAGGGCCAGTCCCAGGCCAGGCCGGTTCGCATCCGGGCGGAGTTCACCGCCCACGGGCGTCAGCGCGCCCTCGAACAGCATGTGCTCGATACGGGCATGATCGTGGAAATATTCGACGTGCCGCGCCGCCGGCAGGGCGCAGCACAGATGAGCGTGGAGAGACGGGGCGCAATGCGCGGACAGGGGCATGCCGTACGCCTCGCACAGAGCGCCCGCCTGCAGCACGCCGCTGACGCCGCCGCAGCGCGTGCCGTCCGCCTGCAGCACGTCCACGGCCCCGGCCTCCAGCATGCGCCTGAAATAGTGGGGACCGAACCCGTATTCGCCAGCCGCGATTGCCATGCCGGCGGGGGCACGGTCCCGCATCAGGCGCAGCCCGTCGAGATCGTCCGAAGTCACCGGCTCCTCGAACCAGCTCACGCCCTGCGCGGCGAAAATCTCGGCCAGCGCCAGGGCCTGCTTGCGCTCATAGGCGCCGTTGGCGTCCACGAAGAGCTCGGGCTCCGGGCCGATGGCCTGCCGCGCCAGGCGCACGCGGTCAGGGTCGTCTCCAGGGCGGCTGCCCACCTTCATCTTGACGCGGGAGATGCCCTCCTCCACCCAGCCGGAGAGCTGCTCCTGCAGCCGGTCGGGCGAATAGCTGGTGAAGCCGCCGCTGCCATAAACGGGAACAGCGGCGCGCACGGCCCCGAGAAGCCGGAACAGCGGCAGCCCTAAAAGCCGCGCCTTCAAATCCCAGAGCGCCACATCCACCGCCGAGACGGCCATGGCGGCGAGGCCAGGGCGGCCGATATTGCGCACCGCCTGCAGCATGGCCCGCGTCGCGCCGGCCACCGCCATGGCATCGCGCCCGCAAACGATTTCCGCCAGTTCCGAGCGGATGAGCTCCGCCGCCGAGACATGGCAATAGCTGTAGCCGAGACCGGTCTCCCCGCCGCCCGTGGCATGGACGATGACCATCTGGGTGGAGTTCCAGGACAGGGTGCCGTCCGCCTCGGGCGCATCGGTCGGGATGTCGTATGCCACCGCGTCGAGATGTTCGATCCTGGCGATCCTGGCCTGCATCGGCTGCCCCCTAGTGCAGCAGTCCCTGCCCGGCCTGCTTGACGGATTGCCAGATGATGTCGATGGCGTCCGGATCGCCCTTGAGGACGGCCTGGGCGTATTTCTTCGCCTGTTCATAATTGATGTGCGGCGGCAGGGGCGGAACGTCGGGGTCCGTCACCGCGTCGATGACGCAGGGCCGGTCGGCGGCAAGCGCCTCATCCCAGGCGGCGCCCACCCTGTCGGGGTCCTCCACCCGGATGCCCTTGAGGCCCAGCAGTTCGGCATAGCGCGCATAGTCGAACGCCTGCACGTCCTGCGACGCCTTGTATTTGGGATCGCCGGCCAGCGCGCGCTGCTCCCAGGTGACCTGGTTGAGGTCGCCATTGTTGAGGACGAGGATGATCAGGCGGGGATCGCTCCAGCGCTCCCAGTATTTGGCGACGGTGATCAGCGAGCCGTTGCCCAGCATCTGCATCGCCCCGTCACCCACAAGGCCGATGGCCACGCGGTCGGGATAGGCGAACTTGGCGGCCAACGCATAGGGAACGCCGGGACACATGGTGGCCAGCCCGCCGGAGAGCGAGGCCTTCATACCGCGCTTCAGTTTCAGATCCCGGGCGAACCAGTTGGCCACACTGCCGGAATCGGCGCTGATGATGCAATTGTCCGGCAGGCGGGGCGACAGCTCCCAGATCGTGCGCTGCGGGTTGATGGGATTGGCCGAGCTCATGGCCCGCTCTTCCGTCACCTCCCACCACTCCTTCACGTTCTTCTCGATATGCTCGCGCCAGGAGCGGTCCTCCTTGCGCTTGAGATGCGGCAGGAGGGCCTGCAGGGTGGCCGCGCTGTCGCCGACGAGATTGACCTCCATGGGGTAGCGCAGGCCGAGCATCCTGCCGTCGATGTCGATCTGCACGCCGCGGGCCTGGCCCTCCCTGGGCAGGAATTCCGAATAGGGAAAGCCGGAGCCGATCATCAGGAGCGTGTCGCAGTCCATCATCAGGTCCCAGCTCGGCTTGGTGCCCAGCAGGCCGATGGACCCGGTGACGAAGGGCAAGTCATCGGGCACGGCCGCGCGCCCGAGCAGCGCTTTCGCCACGCCGGCACCCAATGTTTCGGCGGTCTCGATCACCTCGTCGGTGGCGCCCAGCGCCCCGGCGCCCACCAGCATGGCCACCTTCTTGCCGCCGTTGAGCACTTCGGCGGCGCGCTTCAGGTCCGCTTCGGCGGGGACCACGCGGGGGACGGAGTAGCCGACGCCCGAATAGACCGCGCCATGGATGCGGGGTGCGGATTCCTGTGCCGCCTCTTCCTGCACGTCCGCCGGAATGATGATGCAGGTCACGGTGCGTTCCGCCAGGGCGATGCGGATAGCGCGATCGATGAGCTGGCGCATCTGCACCGGCGAGGTGCACATATGCACATATTCGTTGGCCACGTCCTTGAACAGGGAGAGGAGATCGACCTCCTGCTGGAAATCGCTGCCCAGCGACATGCGCTTCTGCTGGCCCACGATGGCAACGACCGGCGTATGGTCCTTCTTCGCGTCGTAGAGCCCGTTCAGCAGGTGAATGGCGCCCGGACCGGACGTCGCCAGGCAAACCCCGGCCTCGCCCGTCCATTTGGCGTGGGCGCAGGCGGAAAAGGCCGCGATCTCCTCATGCGCCGTCTGCACGAACTCGATGCCGCCATCGGCCCGGCCCAGCGCGCCGAGGATGCCGTTGATGCCGTCGCCAGGGTAGCCGTATATCCGGTGGACGCCCCACTCCTGCAGTCGCTCCAGCATGAAATCGGCTGTCGTCTTCGACATTGTACCCTCCACTCTCTGTCCTTCAGCAATGCGCGAAGCTGATGCCGGTTCCAAGGCCCCGGACCTGCAAAGGAACCCGCTTCAAAGCCCTGCATTATCCAGACCAGTGGAACAGGCAGAGGGAGGGACGCATGTCCGCCGAGCTCACGGGCCAGACGGCCGTCGTCACCGGCTCCAGTTCGGGCATTGGTGCCGCGGTCGCAAGGGAGCTGGCGCGGCGGCACGCCAATGTCGTCGTCAATTACCGCAGTGACCGGGAGGGCGCCGAAGCGGTGGCCGGGGAGATTGCGGGGTCCGGCGGCCAGGCGCTGGTCGTCCAGGGCGACGTCTCCAGCGAAGATGACGTGGACCGGCTCTTCTCCGAGACGGTGTCACGCTTCGGCGCGCTGGATATCCTGGTCGCCAATGCGGGCATCCAGAAGGACGCGCCTTTGCGCAGCATGACGCTGGATGACTGGCGGGCGGTCCTGGACGTGGACCTGACCGGCCAGTTCCTCTGCTGCCGCAGGGCGGTCGACATCTTCTGCCGCCAGGGCGTCCCCGCCCATTCCCGCGCGGCGGGAAAGATCGTCTGCATGAGCTCCGTGCACCAGGAAATCCCCTGGGCGGGCCATGTCAATTACGCGGCCGCCAAGGGCGCCGTGGACATGCTCATGCGCAGCATGGCGCAGGAGCTGGCGGAAGAGAAGATCCGCGTCAACGGCGTCGCCCCCGGCGCCATCAAAACCGACATCAACCGCAAGGTCTGGGAGAACGAGGAGACTGCCGGGGAGCTGATGAAGCTCATTCCCTATGGCCGCATCGGCGATCCCGAGGACGTGGCGAAGCCGGTGGCCTGGCTGGTCTCCGACGAGGCGGATTACATCACCGGCGCCACCCTGTTCATCGACGGCGGCATGTCCCTCTATCCCGCTTTCCGGGACAACGGGTAAGCCATGAAGGCGCCGAGGGGGAACCGATCCGGCGGACGCTCGTTGAAACAGGATGTCACGGCGAATCCTCAACCCACACAGCGACAGAGGCGATCGTGCTCCGCACAGCATCAGGAGATCACCCCACCCACAATCCCGCCAGGCGATCCCCCGACCGGGGAGCCGCCTCGGCATCCGACCCCCGCCCCCCGGAAATCCCCCCCGGACCGGCGGAAGCCCCTGAGCCGCCGCCAAGGGAGCGGCCGCCCGGCCCGTCGGAAGTGCCCGTCCCACCGACGCGGGAACGGCCGCCCGGTCCATCGGAAGCTCCCGAGCCGCCGCCGGATGAAAGACCATGGCCCGGCCAAGCGCCGGACCTGCCCCAAGCCCCTTCAGTCCCCAACCCGGAACGCAAGGACTGACCCCCCAGGAAAAGAGGAACCCCAATGGCGGAGGAAAAACAGTCGGCGACGGTACAGGTCGCCAGTTCCCGCGTGGACGATGCGGGCAAGGGCGTGGCGCGGGTGAGCCGCTCCGTGCTGCAGACGCTCGGCGTGAGGGAAGGCCAGTCCATCGAACTGCAGGGTACGCGCCTGACCGCCGCCATTGCCGTGCCGCCCCACCCGGAAGACGAGGGGCTGGAGATCATCCGCCTGGACAGCCTGCAGCGGGCGAATGCCGGCGTGGGCAACGGCGACCGGGTGGAGGTCCGGCGGGCCGAGGTGAAGGTGGCCGCCCGCATTGTCTTCGCCCCGGCCCAGAAGAACCTGGTGCTGCGCGGCTCCGGCGACGGGCTGAAGCGCACCTTCTACCAGCGGCCGTTCGTCTCAGGCGATGTCGTCTCGACCGCCGTCTACCACCCACGGCCGCAGATGGACCGGGGTCAGTTTCCCGACGATGCCTTCCGCGAGCTCTTCAACCAGCGCGCCTACGGCATGCAGGAGCTCAAGCTGCAGGTGGTCTCCACCAGTCCCAAGGGCGTGGTGCAGATCGGCCCCGAGACGGAAATCGACCTCCTGCCCCAATATGTGGAGCAGAAGGAACAGCGGCCTGCCGACATCACCTATGACGATATCGGCGGGCTGGGCAACACCATCGACCAGTTGCGCGAGATGGTGGAGCTGCCGCTGCGCCATCCCGAACTCTTCCAGCGCCTGGGCGTGGACCCGCCCAAGGGCCTGCTGCTGCATGGTCCGCCCGGCACCGGCAAGACCCTGCTCGCACGCGCCGTCGCGGCGGAGGCGGAAGCCACCTTCTTCCATATCGGCGGGCCGGAGATCGTGGGCCGCCATTATGGCGAATCCGAGCAGCGCCTGCGCGACATCTTCCAGGAAGCGCAGCAGAACGCGCCCGCCATCATCTTCATCGACGAGATCGACTCCATTGCCCCCAAGCGCAGCGAGGTGACGGGGGAAGTGGAGCGGCGGCTGGTCGCCCAGTTGCTCACTCTCATGGACGGGCTGGAGCCGCGGCAGAATATCGTGGTCATCGGCGCCACCAACCGGGTGGACACCATCGACGAGGCGCTGCGCCGTCCCGGCCGGTTCGACCGCGAGATCATCATCGGCGTGCCGGACCAGGAGGGCCGCCGCGAGGTGCTTTCCATCCATACCCGCGGCATGCCGCTTTCCGGCACCGTGGACCTGGACGAGCTGGCGCGGGTGACCTACGGCTTCGTGGGCGCCGACCTCGCCGCGCTGGCGCGCGAAGCGGCCATGGATTCGGTCCGGCGCGTATTGCCCCGGATCGACATGAAGGAGGGCTCCATTCCACCCGAAGTGCTGGAAGGCCTGGTGGTGGAGGCAACGGATTTCGAGAACGCGCTCCACCGTATCCAGCCCTCGGCCCTGCGCGAGATCATGATCCAGGTGCCCAACGTCACCTGGGAGGATATCGGCGGGCTGGAGATCGCGCAGCAGCAGTTGCGCGAGGGGATCGAACTCCCCCTCACCCAGTCCGAGGCCTTCCGCCGCCTGGGCATCCGCCCCGCCAAGGGCTTCCTGCTGTTCGGCCCGCCGGGCACCGGCAAGACCCTGCTTGCCAAGGCGGTGGCGCGGGAATCCAACGCCAATTTCATCTCCACCAAGTCGTCCGATCTTCTTTCCAAATGGTACGGAGAGTCGGAGCAGCAGGTCTCGCGCCTCTTCGCCCGCGCCCGGCAGGTGGCGCCCACCATCATCTTCATCGACGAGATCGACTCCCTGGTGCCGGCTCGCGGCGGCGGGCTGGGCGAGCCGGCGGTGACCGAACGGGTGGTCAATACCCTGCTCTCGGAGCTGGACGGCATCGAGGAGCTGCAGGGCGTGGCGGTGATCGGCGCCACCAACCGGCCGGGCCTGCTGGACCCGGCCCTGCTCCGGCCCGGCCGGTTCGACGAGCTGGTC
>Ga0164243_10007829_pt1 | contig 15878 bp, 16 predicted proteins | sample OricompcompostOP_FD_108781 | JGI IMG/M metagenome (GOLD analysis project Ga0164243, IMG submission 108781) | Organic Plus compost microbial communities from Emeryville, California, USA - Original compost - Organic plus compost (OP) | ecosystem: Engineered > Solid waste > Mixed feedstock >...
AGACCATCATCGAGCGCCTGAGCGATCCGCTCACCCATATCATCCGCAATTCCGCCGACCACGGCATCGAGACACCGGACGTGCGCGTCGCCGCCGGCAAGTCGCCGGAAGGCACCATCATCCTCAGCGCCGAGCATCGCGGCGGCCGCATCGTCATCGAGATCAAGGATGACGGCGCCGGCATCAATTCCGAGCGGGTGCTGAAAAAGGCGCGTGAGCGCGGGCTCGTCTCCGCCGATGCGGTGCTGACCGAGGACGAGATCAACAACCTGATCTTCATGCCCGGATTTTCGACCGCGGAGACGATCTCCGACATTTCCGGCCGCGGCGTCGGCATGGACGTGGTGCGGCGGAACATCCAGGACCTCGGCGGCCGCATCAACCTGAAATCCGAGCGCGGCAAGGGCATGACCATCCAGCTCACCCTGCCGCTCACGCTCGCGGTCATGGACGGCATGGTGGTCCGGGTCGGCCAGGAAACCTACGTGCTGCCGATGGCGGCGATCGTGGAATGCCTGCGCCCCGGCCAGTCGGAAGTGCACAATCTTCTCGGCACCCACGGCACGCTGCATCTGCGCGGCGAGATCGTGCCGATGGTCCATCTCGGCGATGCGCTCGGCGTGCCGTCGCTGCTGAATTCCGGCGACGGTGTCGTCATCATCATCGAGGCGGGCGAGGGCATCAAGCTGGGATTGGCCGTCGACGATCTGCTCGGCCACCAGCAGGTGGTGATCAAGAGCATCGAGGAGAATTACGGCGCTGTCCCGGGCATCGCCGCCGCCACCATTCTCGGCAACGGTCGCGTCGCGTTCATTCTCGATTCCGAGAAGATCTACGATCTCGCCTGCGAGACCATGAGCAATACGCTGGCCGGCGCGTCCCAGCGCATGGCGCAGAAAACCGCGGCATGACGATCATGATGCAGATTTCAAGACAATCGCTGCGCACCCTGCGCCGACGCTATCAGGAGTGAGAAAATGCCACTGGCAGCAGCTCTGAAGGTTCTCGTTGTGGATGATCAGTTCAGTGTCCGGCAGATGACCCGCCTGACCCTGCAGGAGCTCGGCATCCGTCACATCCATGATGCGGAAAACGGCAAGGACGGCTTTCAGAAGGCGACCGTGCAGCCGCTCGACCTGATCATTTCCGATTACAACATGCCGGAGATGGACGGGCTTGAATTCCTGCGCGCCGTGCGCGGCCACCAGGCAGTGCGCAAGCTGCCCTTCATTCTGCTCACCGGCCGCGGCGACAAGGAGCTGGTGATCAAGGCGGCGCAGGCCGGGGTGAACAACTACCTGATCAAACCATTCAATGCGGGCATCCTGCGCGAGAAGATCGAACAGGTCATCGGAAAGCTGTCGTGACGAGCTTTCGCGCGCATCCGCTCGATGCCCTCTATGAAGGCGGCCCCAAGGCGCAGAACGGCGCCGGTCCAGATGCGGTCGATCTGGACGGGTTTCTGCCGGCGATGGCGGGCCTGCTGCGCGAGACCATCTCGCGCTTCGAGGATACCGCGAGCCGCGTCAGCGACCTCGTGATCCAGCAGCGCGAACAGGCGAGCCTCGACCTGATCGTGGCGCTGCAGGATTTCGACCGCCTGCAGCAGGAATTCTCGGCGCTCGGCGACGCGCTCCTGCGCTATATCGCGGCGACCAGCCCGACGACCGTTCCCGGACACGACGGCGTCACCGAGCAGGACGTGGTCGGCGGAATTCTGCTCGAGGACATGAAGCAGCGCCTGCTGCGGCGTCTCCTGGCGAGGCCGGTGCTCGAAGACGTCGTGGACGAGCAGGAGTTCTAGGCCGGAATCCGGCTATCCCTGCCATGCGGGGACAGGCCGGGCGGTGACGACAATTCAGTTCTCGCCCTGTGGCTCCGATCCCGCCTTGGTGAGCGAGAGCAGCTTGTGCAGGCCGGAACTCAGCTCGGGGAAATCAGCCGGTGTCGAGCTCTTGTACTTGTCCTGTTTCGACATCCGCAGTGCTTCGACATGCAGCTGGATCAGTTCCGCGTTCGGCTCGGCGCCGGCCTTGATCGCTTCCAGCACCTCGCAGAAATTGCCGGCGATGAAGGTGACGAGTTCGTGGCCCATCGTGGTGCCGACATCGCGCAATTGCCGGCAATGGAACAGCACGACGTCGAGCCAGACGCCGGGATCGGCATAGCCTCTGGCGCTGTGCGGCAGCGCGACGATGATCCCGTCCAGTTCCTTGTCGAACCAGTCGCCGAACGTCTGCTTGATTTCGTCCACGCCCGCCTGCGCGCGCTCGATCGCCTGCGCGCGGGGCATCCCGCCGGGGCGCCGCGCCAGCTGCTGGAAGCGCGAATCCACCGGAAACACCTTTGCGTCGGAACTTTTCTCGGACATGGGTCGATCTGTTTCTTTTCTGTTCTTGTTACCCGCGTGTGAATTTCAGCAGGTTGTCGATTTCATCCTGTGACAGCGCCGGCCCGGTATCCTCGCTGATCTCGACCGGCAGGTCGCCCTTGCGGCGGCCGACGCCGCCGGGATAGCCCTCGATCTTGAAGCGGCGGTCGGGGCCGTAATAGGTCTCGCAATCGATGAAGTTGCGCGGATTGAAGGCGATCCAGGCCAGGCGGTCATAGAGGCTCGAGGGCGACAGCGGCTTGGCGACCACCATGTTGGCGCCCGAGTCGCGCGCGTTCTTCACCGTGGTCGCGCGCGTGTCGCTGGTCAGGATCATGATCGGAACGGTGCGGTATTCGCTCGCTTCGTTGCGGCGGATGGTCTTGGTCAGCTTGAGGCCGCCCATCGGCGGCACATTGGCGTCGAGCAGAAGGATGTCGATGCGGTGCTCGGTAAGATTCTGCACGACGCCGCGCGCGTCCCGCGTCTCGAGCACCTTGCTGGCGCCGAAGCTGCGCAGGATGCCGTGAATGACCGTGCAGAAATAGGCGCTGGGGTCGGCGACAAGAAACGTCAACCCGTTCAGGTTGAGGTTGCTTTCCTTCACCGGGCCGTCCTCGCGGCGCGGCGTTGCTCAGCCAGGATCAGCATTCGGTGCCGCACTTCGTTGTGTTGAAGCGGCGCCGGCCAGGCCAGACCCGGGATAGCAGGATCCGCCACACCGGACGCTTCTGTCCAAGACCGCTATCCAAGACCGGTATCCATGATCGGAAACCGCCTGCTGAATCGATTGTTGATCCCGCAAGAAGGTAGATTCCGCATTTTTACGGTAGGGCCGTGCTGATTCGCAACCTGCGGAGGTGCCGGCCGGAAAAGCGCCCGAAACCTACCGGAAAGGTGTGAGCATCTGCACGACGGCGGAGCACCGTCTGTTCGCGCAAGAATGCTTGCCGCATGATGCGGCGTCAAAACCCGCAAAGACGGGACAAAGGGAGGTAGGCAATGAAAACCCTGAGATGGGCTGCAACGGCGCTGGTCGCCGCGACGGCAATGGCCGCGGCCGCGACATTCGCCGCTGCTGCCGATTATCCGAACCGGCCGGTGCGCTGGATCGTCGGCTATCCCGCCGGCGGCGCCACCGACATTCTGGCGCGCCTGTTCGGCGATTACTTGTCGAAGAAGCTGGGCCAGCAATTCGTCATCGAGAACAGGCCCGGCGCCGGCAACAATATCGCCACCGAAGCCGTCATCAGGTCGGCGCCGGACGGTTACACGCTGCTGCTCGTCAACCCCGCCAACGGCATCAACGCCTCCCTCTACAGAAAGCTGAATTTCAATTTCATCCGCGACACCGATCCGGTCGCCGGCTTCATCCGCGTGCCGAACGTGATGGTGGTCAACCCGTCCGTCCCGGCGAAGACGGTCGCCGAGTTCATCGCCTATGCCAAGCCGGACCCCGGCAAAGTCAATCTCGCATCCTCCGGCAACGGCACCTCGATCCATCTGTCCGGCGAATTGTTCATGATGATGACCGGCCTGAAGATGACGCATGTGCCCTATCGCGGCTCCGCGCCGGCGCTGACCGACCTGATCGGCGGGCAGGTGCAGGTGATGTTCGACAATCTGCCGGCGTCGATCGAGCACATCCGGGCCGGCAAGCTGCGCGCGCTCGCGGTGACGACCGACGTGCGCTCGGAAGCATTGCCGGACGTGCCGACCGTGAGCGACACGGTGAAGGGCTACGAGGCCAGCGCCTGGTTCGGCATGTCGGCGCCGAAGGGCACGCCGCGCGAGATCGTCGAGCTGCTCAACAGGCACATCAACGAGGCGCTCAAGGATCCCGAGGTCGTCGCCAAGTTGAAGCAGATGGGCGGCATCCTGATGCCCGGCACGCCCGAGGATTTCGGCAAGGTGGTCGCGGCGGAAACCGCGAAATGGGAAAAGGTGGTGAACGCCGCCAAGCTGACGGTGGACTAGATCCGGGACGCATTCGATCGGTGACCGCGACGGCGGATTGCTTCCGGAGCAATCCGTCGGCGGGCTATGGCATTGCCGAGGCAAGCTGCTCGAGCACGGCATGCGCTGCCGTGATGCGCGCCGGAATCGGCAGGTTCTTGTTTGCCAGCATCACAATGCCGATCCTCTTCGCGGGCACAAAAGCCACGTAGGCGCCGAACCCGTTCGTGGAGCCGGTCTTGTTGAACAGCGTTGCCTGCGAAGGAATCTGCGGCGGCGTGAATTGGGTCGCGGCATTGGCCTGCATGATGATTGCCGCGGAATTGCCGGCCAGGAGGCGGTTCAGTGTGATCGGATAGGGGTATTGCTCCCACCCGAGCCCTTGCACCATCTCGCCGATCTTGAAGTATCCGATGTGAGTGCCTTCGACGGCACGCCGCATCTGCGGCTCCAGCGTCTCCGGCCCGATGTTGATCTCGACATACCGGATCAGGTCGGCGGCCGTGGATTTGACGCCATAGGTTTCTGCATCGAGGACGCCCGGATTCATCCGTACCGGCTTGTCGGCCTTGGTGTAGCCCCGGGCATAGTTGTCCATCTGGGTTGCGGGAACCCGGATGTAGCTGTGGCGGAGGCCGAGCTTGGGGAAGAGTTCGGTTTCGACAAGGTCGGCGAAATTGCCGTTCATCGCGAGGCCGGTGACATGTCCGAGCAGGCCGACGCTTGGATTGGAATATCGCCGCTGCGCACCCGGTGCCGCGGACGGCTGCCATTGCCGGAAATAGGTTGCCATCGCGGCGTCATTTGTCACGGCGCTCGGGAATTGCAGCGGCAGCCCGCCCGCGGTGTAGGTGCCGAGATGAAGCAAACTCGCCTTGTCGATGGCGCTGCCGCGCAGCTGCGGCATGTACGTTCCCGGATGATCGTCCAGTGAAATTTTGCCGAGGGCCTGCGCGTAGGCGGCCAGCGTCGCGGTGAATGTCTTGGTGACAGAGCCGATTTCAAACAGCGTGTCCTTTGTCACCGGCGTCTTCTTCTCTTTCGAGGCAACGCCGTAATTGAAGAAATACCGGCGGCCGTCGACCGTCACGCCGACGGCAATCCCGGGCACGTCGTATCGTTTCAGGAGCGGGCGGACGCCGTTGTCCACGGCAGCGGTGAGCGGGCCGGGCGCGTCGGCAGCCGGCATCGCATTCGGAAACAGGCAGGAGGAGATGACGGCGAGGACCAATGGCCCGACCGCTCTGGCGACAGTCAATTGACGTTCTCTTGCATTGGGAATTGCGCTTGTAGCGCAAAGAAACATGCGAACAAGCCCGATGCGGCGGTCGTGAGCGGCCGTTTGACTGCAGCAAAACCGGGCCTCCCGCCAAGTGCGCCGCGACCTTTGGGCCGAACGAGCCGCTTGGCGGCGGGCGGCTTGCCGCGTAACGTTACCGTTAAAACAAACCACAAATGGATCCCGGGCATCCGGGGCATAGGGAGAGAAGCTCATGAATCAGCAGGCAAAAGCGCTCGGCTTGGGCGTGACTTTGGCTCTGGCCTTGTCGGCCGCGGCGCCCGCCGCCGAACTGAAACTGATGACCGGCCCGCAGGGTGGCGTCTGGATTCCGCTTGGCGGTCAGCTCAAGGACATGTGGGAAAAGGCGGTTCCCAACCTGTCAGTGCAGTCGCTGCCCGGCGCCGGCATCGCCAATGTGCGCGGCGTCGAGGAGGGCAAGGCCGATGTCGGCTTCGGCAACTCGATCTCGACGGTTGATGCGATCAAGGGCAATGCGCCCTTCACCAAGCCGCATGGCAATGTCTGCAACGTCGCGACGCTTTATCCGCAATACTTCCAGGTCGTCGTGCGCGCCGACGCCGGCATCAACTCGGTAAAGGACCTGAAGGGCAAGGGCGTCACCACCCAGCAGCGCGGCAATACCGGTGAGCTGATCACCGGCCACATGCTGAAGGTCGCCGGCCTCAGCTACAACGACGTGAAGATGAGCTTCGTCTCCTACACCGACTCCGTCACCCAGATGCAGGACGGTAACGCGGTGGCCTTCACGCTCGGCACCACGATCCCGTCCGGCGCGGTGATGGATCTTGCAGCGGCGCGCGACATCAAGCTGCTCGACCTTTCCGATATGCTGGGCGAGATGAAGAAGATCAATCCCGGCTACACGCTGGTGAACGTGCCGAAGGGCACCTATCCGAAGCAGGACAAGGACGTGAAGGTGATCGGCTACGCCACCCACATCGTCGCGTCCTGCAAGCTGCCGGAGGACATGGTTTACGCCATGACCAAGGCGATGGCGGCGAACATCAAGTCCATGGCGGCGGTCAACAAGGCGATTGCTGACCTGACGCCGGCCGGCATGGCCGAGGATATCGGCGTGCCGCTCCACCCCGGTGCCGCCAGGTTCTACAAGGAAGCCGGCGTCAAGATGTAGGCGCGCAAGCGCGAGGCCGGCGTCTGCGCCGGCCTCGTCTTCTTTGTGGTGCGAGGGGACGCCAATGAAGATCGACTGGAGCTATGCCGGCATCGTGCGCATCGCGATCACCGTGATCGCGGTGACCATGGCGATCTATCACATGTGGGCGATCGTCTTCGGGGCGCCGGAAGCGATCCTGTTCCGCGGCACGCATCTCCTGTTCGCCATCGTGCTCACCTTTCTGATCTTCAGGATGACCGGCGGCCCGTCGCCGACGCCCCGCCTGCTCGATTATGCGCTGCTGGCGCTGGGGGCGGCGCCGATCATCTATCTCTTCGCCAATTACGAATACATCGTCAGCCGCATCTTCTATATCGACGATCTGTACCCGGCCGACATCGTGCTCGGCGTGATCTTCACGCTGGTGGTGCTGGAGGCGACGCGGCGCGTGATCGGTCTTGCACTGCCGCTCACCGCGCTCGTGTTCCTGGTCTATGGTCTCTTCATCGCCAAGCTGGAATGGATGCGGCTGCTCGATCAGCTGTTCATGACGACGGAAGGCATTTTCGGCATCCCGCTCTCGGTCTCTGCATCTTACGTGCTCATTTTCGTTCTGTTCGGCAGCTTCATGGAGCGCACCGGCACCGGGCAGTTGTTCATGGATTTCGCCATGAGCCTGACCGGCCACACCGCCGGCGGCCCCGGCAAGGTGTCGGTGGTGTCCTCGAGCCTCTTCGGCACCATCTCCGGCAGCGCCGTCGCCAATGTGATGGTGGACGGGCCGATCGCAATTCCGCTGATGAAGCGTTCGGGCTTCCCGCCGCATTTTGCCGCCGGCGTCGAAGCGACGGCGTCGACCGGCGGACAGATCATGCCGCCGATCATGGGCGCCGCCGCCTTCGTGATGGCGGAGTTTCTCGCCGTCTCCTACGCGCAGGTGGTGATCTGGGCGGTGTGCCCCGCCATTCTCTATTATATCGCTTGCTTCGCCGCCGTGCATTTCGAGGCCAAAAGGCGCGGGCTTGTCGGCCTGCCGCGCTCGGAATTGCCGCGCCTGGGCGAGGTCATGCGCGTGCGCGGGCATCTGTTCATCCCGATCCTGCTGATCCTCCTCGTCATGTATTCCGGCTACAGCGCACCGATGGCGGCGCTGATCGGGACGCTCGCCTGTTTCCCCGTCGCGGCGCTGCGCAAGTCGACCCGGGACAATGTCAATCTCACGAACATCATCGACGCCTTCGTCGACGGCGCGCGCAACGCCATTCCCGTGGCGCTCGCCTGCGCCTGCGCCGGCATCGTCATCGGCGTCGTCACGCTGTCTGGCCTCGGCATTGTGTTCACGCAGTTCGTCGTCGGGCTGTCGAAGGAGACGCTGGTGCTGGCGCTGATCCTGACGATGCTGGCCGGCATCGTGCTCGGCATGGGCATGCCGACGACGCCGGCCTACATCATCATGACCGCGCTGCTGGTGCCGGCGATCATCAAGCTCGGCGTGATCGCGCCGGCCGCGCACATGTTCGCGCTGTATTTCGCCGTGCTTTCCGCCATCACCCCGCCGGTGGCGCTCGCGGTCTTCGCCGCCGCCGGCATCGCCAAGGCGGATATCTGGAACAGCGGCTGGGCGGCGGTGAAGATCGGCGCCGCCGGCTTCATCGTGCCGTTCATGTGCGTGTACGAGCCGGCGCTGATGATGATCGGCGAGTGGCCGCAAATCATCCAGGCCTTCTGCACCGCCTCCGCCGGCGTTCTGCTGTTTGCCGCCGGGCTGCACGGCTATCTTGTCACCCGCGCGTCGCTCTGGCAGCGCGCGCTCCTGATCGTTGCGGGATTGCTGCTGATCGACGCGGGCCTCGTCACCGACATCGTCGGCGCCGTGCTCGCGCTGATCGTGGTCGTCTCGCAATGGGCGACGCGCAAGGCGGCGGTTTCCACCATCGAGACAGCAAAGCAATCCCCCTGAAATGACACAGCGTAAACGTTACGAGGATCTGCGCAGCCATCGCTGGCTCGGCGTCAGCGATCTGCGCTCTTTCGGCCATCGCTCGCGCCTGCGCCAGTTCGGCTATGACAAGGCCGACTGGCAGGGCAAGCCGGTGATCGCCATTGTCAATACCTGGAGCGAGCTGAACGCCTGCCACGCGCATCTGCGCGCGCGGGCGGAGGATGTGAAGCGCGGCGTGCTGCAGGCCGGCGGCTTCCCGGTCGAGATGCCGGCGATGTCGCTCGCCGAGCCCTTCGTCAAGCCGTCCACCATGCTCTACCGCAACTTCCTCGCGATGGAGACCGAGGAGGTCCTGCGCAGCTATCCGATCGACGGCGCCGTGCTGATGGGCGGCTGTGACAAGACGACGCCCGCCCTGATCATGGGCGCCATCAGCATGGGGATTCCGGCGATCTACGTCCCCGCCGGCCCGATGCTGCGCGGCAACTGGCGCGGCCGGCAGCTCGGTTCCGGCTCCGACGCCTGGAAATACTGGGACGAGAAGCGTGCCGGCAACATCAGCGAGGCGGACTGGGACGAGATCGAGGGGGGCATCGCGCGCTCCTTCGGCACCTGCATGGTGATGGGCACCGCCGCCACCATGATGTCGATCGCGGAAGCCATGGGCCTCGCCTTGCCCGGCTCGTCGTCGATCCCCGCCGCCGATTCCAGCCATCCGCGCATGAACGCTGCTGCCGGTCGCCGCATCGTCGAGATGGTGTGGGAAGACCTCACGCCGGGCAAGATCCTGTCGGCCGAAGCCTTCGACAACGCGATCCGCGTGCACATGGCACTCGGCGGCTCGACCAACGCCATCATTCATGTGGTGGCGATGGCGCGCCGCGCCGGCATACCGCTCGACATGCAGCGATTCGACGAGATTTCGCGGCAGGTGCCGGTGATCGCCAACATCACCCCGTCCGGCAAATACCTGATGGAGGATTTCTATTACGCCGGCGGTCTGCGCGCGCTGATGGCGGAGCTGCGCGACCTGCTCGATCTCGATTGCCTCACCGTCAGCGGCGGGACCATCGGCGAGAACATCGCCACGGCACGAACCTGGCTGCCGGAGGTCATTCGTCCGCTGACCGATCCGCTCTATGCGGAAGGTGCCACCGCCGTGCTCACCGGCAACATCGCCCCGCGCGGCTGCGTGATGAAGCCGGCTGCGGCCGAGCAGCGCCTGTGCAGGCATCGGGGCAGGGTGCTCGCCTTCGAGGACTACAACCACATGGCGCGCGAGATCGAGCGCGACGATCTCGATGTCACGCCCGATCACGTGCTGGTCCTCAAGAATGCCGGACCCAAGGGCGGCCCCGGCATGCCGGAATGGGGCATGCTGCCGATTCCGCGGAAGCTGGTGAAGGCCGGCGTGCGCGACATGCTGCGCATCTCCGATGCCCGCATGAGCGGCACGAGCTACGGCGCCTGCATCCTGCACGTCGCGCCGGAAAGTTTTGTCGGCGGCCCGTTCGCTCTGGTCGAGACCGGCGACGAGATCGAGGTCGATGTCGCGGCGCGCTCGATCCATCTGCATGTGAGCGAGGAGGAGATGGCCCGCCGGCGCGCGGCCTGGACCCCGCGCCCGCCGCATTACCAGCGCGGCTACGGCGCGATGTTCTCCCAGCATATCGGCCAGGCGGACGAGGGCTGCGATTTCGATTTCCTGCAGGCCGGCGCGGCGATTCCGGAACCGGAGATTCATTAGTCGTTGCGCTCGGCCGCGCGGCGCGTCACTTCGTTTCTTCAATCCGGAAAATGCTGGAATTTGAACAGGCTGCGCCTGGTTCCTGTGGGCGGAACTCAGGTCGTGAATCCGGCGATTGAAGTGGCTGGATGCTGGTTGAGCGACTTCAACAAGAATCTCGCTGCCGCCCTCACGACCAGCTTTAGCACGTGAAGTGTTTGCTTTCGGTAAAGTGGCCTCTCATCGCGCTCAACTGCTGTATGAATCGCGGAGCGCAACGAATCGCGCGCACGGCACATTCGCCACATTGCCGGTGAAACCGCCACGCCGCCGCTGCTTGCAGGGGATAAGCGCGCCGCTCATTCACACAATGTGTCGCGAAGGGCATAGACTCGGCCCAGATAAGACCGCGAATCACTTTTACTGTAGGGAGCGAATGCTACGCGGACCTGCGGGCGGAGTCGGAGAGGCAGATGAGAAACGCGAAGGCTGCGATGTCGAGCCCTGTCCGACCGCGTCGGGCCATGCGGTTTAAGGCGCGCTCCTTCATGGCCTTTGCGCTGGCGCCGGAAGGCGAGATCGCCGACTGGCTGCTGGAACTCGACAACTGGATTCGCAATTCCGCCGGCTTCTTCGTCGGCCGCCCGGTGGTGCTGGATGTTGCAGGCGCGGAGCTCGATCGCGACGCGGTCGCGCAACTCGTCGCGGAACTCACGCGGCGCGACATCCGCATCATGGGCATCGAAGGCGCCGACGCGGCGCAGCTCGGCCCGGATCTGCCGCCGCTGCTGAAAGGCGGCCGCCCGGCGAGCGACGACGTGCTCGATGCACCGCAGCCGCCGCGCAAGCTGCCCTTCGTGCCACTGCCGGATCCGGAACCGACGGCGCTGCTGCTCAACGAGCCGGTGCGCTCGGGCTAGGCGATCGAGTTTCCGAACGGCGATGTCACCGTGATCGGATCGATCGCGTCGGGGGCCGAGGTGGTCGCGGGCGGCTCGATCCATGTCTATGGCGCCATCCGCGGCCGCGCCATGGCCGGCTGCGACGGCAACGCGAAGGCGCGGATTTTCTGCGACAAGGCCGAACCGGAATTGCTGGCGATCGACGGTTATTTTCTCACCGCCGAGCATATCGACGCGTCGCTGCAGGGCCGGCCGATCCAGGTCTGGCTCGAAGGGACGGCGCTCAGGATCGCGGCGAGGGCTTAAGTCATGACTGTGGAGGGTGGCAAAATGGGTAACGTTGTGGTGGTGACCTCCGGCAAGGGCGGCGTCGGCAAGACGACGACGACCGCCGCCCTGGGCGCCGCGCTGGCACAGGGCGGGCAGAGCGTGGTCGTCGTCGATTTCGACGTCGGCCTGCGCAACCTCGATCTGGTGATGGGCGCGGAGCGCCGCGTCGTCTACGACCTCATCACCGTGATCCAGGGCGTCGCCAAGCTGCCGCAGGCGCTGATCCGCGACAAGCGCATCGAAAATCTCTGGCTGCTGCCGGCCTCGCAGACCCGCGACAAGGACGCGCTGACCGAGGAAGGCGTCGGCCGTGTCATCGCGCAGCTCCGCCAGAGCTACGACTGGATCATCTGCGACAGCCCGGCCGGCATCGAGCGCGGCGCGGTGCTGGCGATGCGCCATGCTGATGCCGCGATCATCGTCACCAATCCGGAAGTGTCGTCGGTGCGTGATTCGGATCGCATCATCGGCATGCTGGATTCAAAGACGCTGAAGGCGGAGCGCGGGGAGCGGGTGGAGAAGCAACTCCTGATTACACGGTATGATCCGGCACGCGCCGCGCGCGGCGACATGCTAAGCATCGAGGATGTCCAGGAGATTCTGGCCATTCCGCTGCTTGGCATCGTTCCCGAGAGCGAGGATGTGTTGCGGGCGTCGAATCTTGGTACACCGGTCACGCTCTGCGCCCCGACCAGCGAGCCCGGACGGGCCTACTGGAACGCGGCGCAGCGGCTCAACGGCGAAGACGTGGAAATGATCGTTCCGAGCGGCAAGAAAGGATTTTTCGACCGGCTTTTCGGACGGAGAGCGGCATGAATTTGTTTAACTGGCTGAAGCGCCGCCGCTCGGCGCCGGTGGCGCGCGAGCGGCTGGAAATCCTGCTTCAGTACGAGCGCAGCCTGGTCAATCAGACCGATCTGATCGCGGTGCTGCGCGAGGAGATTTTGCGGATCGTCGCCCGTTATGTCGTGATCGACCCGGACACCGTGCAGGTGAAGGTCAATCGCGGCAATACCGTCTCGACGCTCGCCGTGGGCATCCGCGTTCGCAACGCGGCCTAGGCTGCAACCGGCCCGTGGCGGGATTTTCCCGCGGGCGAGGCCGTCCCTGGCGTTTCCGCCCTCTGTCCGGCTGTCATAAACCTGTTATCATTTGATCGGCGGAACTCGCCTTCCGTCGCGCGGCCGCTCGTCGGCCGACGCTGAACAATGATTACGGGGAGATCGGAAATGCCTTTCTGGGTGAGTTTTACCCGCCTGAGCGGGGTCGTTGCGGCCTGCCTGCTTGCGTCCGCGCTGCAGACCGCGTCCGCCCTGGACGCCCGCTATACCGACGGCGACGGCGACCTTGTCGCTGATGCGCCCAAGGATCCCAAGCAATGGGTCGATCCGGCAACCCTGATCTTCGCCTATACCCCGGTCGAGGATCCCTCCGTCTACGCCAAGGTCTGGGACGGTTTTCTCCGCCACATGGAGAAGGTGACCGGCAAAAAGGTGCAATTCTTCCCGGTGCAGTCGAATTCGGCGCAGCTTGAGGCGATGCGCGCCGGCCGCCTGCATGTCGCCGGCTTCAACACCGGCTCCAATCCGCTGGCGGTCAACTGCGCAGGCTTCGTGCCCTTCGCGCTGATGTCCTCGAAGGACGGGCAATATGGCTACGAGATGGAGATCATCACCTATCCCGGCAGCGGCGTGAGCAAGATCGAGGACATCAAGGGCAAGAAGATGGCCTTCACCTCGCAGACTTCGAATTCGGGGTATCGCGCGCCGTCGGCGCTGCTGAAACAGAATTACGGCCTCGAGGCCGGCAAGGATTACGAGCCGGTCTTTTCCGGCAAGCACGACAATTCGGTGATCGGCGTTGCCAACAAGGACTATCCGGCCGCGGCCATCGCCAATGAAGTCATGCACCGCATCATCGAACGCGGCGTCGTGAAGAAGGAGCAGATCGTCACCATCTACAAGTCAAAGACGTTCCCGACCACCGGCTATGGCCATGTCTACAACCTGAAGCCTGAACTGGCTGCGAAGGTGAAGGAAGCCTTCTTCAGCTATCCCTGGCAGGGCTCGGAGTTGCAGAAGGAATTCGGCGCGACGACACCGCCGATGGAGAAATTCCTGCCGATCACCTACCAGGAGCACTGGCAGGCGGTGCGCGAGGTCGACCAGGCGATGGGCGTCAAGTACGACTGCAAGGGCTGAAGCCCGATGCTGCAGATCAGGGGCCTGATCAAGCGTTACCGCACCGGGGACGCCGCGCTCAGCGGCGTCGATCTGGACGTGCCATCCGGCGAAGTCATCGGGTTGATCGGACCTTCGGGTGCCGGCAAGTCGACGCTCATCCGCTGCATCAACCGCCTCGTGGAGCCGAGCGCCGGCCGCATCCTGGTTCATGGGGAGGATGTGACGGCACTCGGCCGCCGCGACCTGCGGCGCATGCGCCGCCGCATGGGCATGATCTTCCAGGAATATGCGCTGGTCGAGCGGCTCACCGTGATGGAGAACGTGCTCTCGGGCCGGCTGGGCTATGTGCCGTTCTGGCGCAGCTTTTTCCGCCGCTTCCCGCCGCAGGATGTGCGCAACGCCTTCGCCATCCTCGACCGCGTCGGCCTCATGGATCACGTCGACAAGCGCGCCGATGCGCTCTCCGGCGGCCAGCGCCAGCGCGTCGGCATCGCCCGCGCCCTGCAGCAGAATCCCGATCTGCTCCTGGTGGATGAGCCGACCGCCAGCCTCGATCCCAAGACCTCGCGCCAGATCATGCGGCTGATCTGTGAAATCTGCGCCGAGCGAAAGCTCGCGGCGGTGGTCAATATCCACGATGTGTCGCTGGCGCAGATGTTTCTCAAGCGCATCGTCGGCCTGCGCGCGGGCGTCATCGTCTATGACGGGCCCGCCGACGGGCTGACGCCGGAGGTGCTGACCCGGATCTACGGCGAGGAAGACTGGACCCGCACCACCAGGCGCGAGGAGGAGGGCGATGACGAGCCCGATATGTCGACGCGCACGCCGCTCGTGGCCGTGAGTTAGGCCGCAATGTCTGTCCCTGCGTCTCCCGGCAAGGTCTATCCCGATGTCTGGCGCCGGCCGCCTTTCATCGCCAATCCGCTGTGGCGCTGGGCGATCTATGGCGGCGCCGTGCTCTATCTCGTGCTGGCGGTGCATTCGGTCGAGGTGAACTGGGTCCGTGTGGTCGAAGGGCTGGAACGCGCCGGCCGCCTGCTCTCCGGCTTTCTGACGCCGAACTTCGTCACCCGGTGGCACGACATCGCGCTCGGCATGCAGGAAAGCCTGACCATGACCGTGACCGCGACGGTGGTCGGCATCCTGATTTCGGTGCCGATCGGAATCGGCGCCGCACGCAATCTCGCGCCGTCGCCGGTCTATCTGACATGCCGCGGCATCATCGCGGTATCGCGCGCCCTGCACGAGGTCATCGTCGCGATTCTGTTCGTTGCGATGGTGGGTTTCGGGCCGCTCGCCGGCTTTCTCACCTTGTCTTTCGCGACCATCGGATTTCTCGCCAAGCTTCTCGCAGAAGATATCGAGGACATCGATGCGAGCCAGGCGGAGGCCGTGCGCGCCACCGGCGCGTCCTGGCTGCAGCTCATCAATTACGGCGTGCAGCCGCAGGTCATGCCGCGGCTGATCGGCCTCAGCCTCTATCGCCTCGATATCAACTTCCGGGAATCGGCCGTCGTCGGCATTGTCGGCGCCGGCGGCATCGGCGCCACGCTCAACACCGCGCTCGACCGCTATGAATATGACAGCGCCGCCGCGATCCTTATTCTGATCATTGTCATCGTCATGCTCTGCGAATACGGCTCCGGCCTCATCCGGCGGAGGATTCAGTAATGCCGGTGATCAGCGCCGGCGACGGCATGCCGCAATGGCGGCGGACCACAACCTGGCAGGACCTCGCGCGCTGGTTCGGCTGGCTCATGCTGGTTGCGCTGTTCGTGTTCTGCTGGAATGTGATGACGAAGGACACGATCTGGGCCTTCGTCTGGGATGCGCCCAGCCAGGCCGCCGATATCGGCAGCCGCATGCTGCCGCCGCGCTGGTCCTACATGGGCGAGATGTGGCGGCCGCTCTGGGATACGCTCGCCATCGCCACCCTCGGCACGCTGCTCGCCATCGTGATCGCGGTGCCGATCGCATTTCTCGCCGCCCGCAACACCACGCCGAGCGTGACGCTGATCAGGCCTGTTGCGCTGCTGATCATCGTCTCCTCC
>Ga0164243_10007831_pt1 | contig 15878 bp, 15 predicted proteins | sample OricompcompostOP_FD_108781 | JGI IMG/M metagenome (GOLD analysis project Ga0164243, IMG submission 108781) | Organic Plus compost microbial communities from Emeryville, California, USA - Original compost - Organic plus compost (OP) | ecosystem: Engineered > Solid waste > Mixed feedstock >...
GCGGTCGCGGCGCTGACCGCCGGCCGGCACGTGGCGATGGCCAGCAAGGAGGTCGACGCGGTCGCCGGTACCCAGCTCGCCGCGCTCGCCGCCCGGCACGGCGCCGTCTACACCCCCGCCGGCGGGGACCAGCCGGCCAACCTGCTCGGCCTGTACCGGTGGGGCCGCCGGATCGGGCTGGACATCGTCGCGGTCGGCAAGTCCAGCGAGTACGACCTGGTGTTCAACCCGGCCACCGGCCAGGTGACCCACCAGGACCGGGTGCTCGACGCGCCGGAACTGGCGGGGCTGCTGACGCTGTCGGCGGACGTACCGGCAACGCTCGCCGCGCGGGCCGCGGCGGTGGCCGAGCTGCCCCGTTCGGCCAGCGCCGACTACTGCGAGATGGCCGTCGTGGCAACCGGTACCGGTCTGGTCCCGGACGTCGCCGACCTGCACTACCCGGTCGCCCGGATCGCCGAGCTGGCCGACGTGTACGCGCTGCGCGAGCACGGCGGTCTGCTGCACCGGCCCGGCGCGGTGGACGTGTTCCGGGCGCTGCGGCTGCCGGGCGAGGCGTCGTTCGCCGGCGGCGTGTTCCTCGTCGTACGGACCGGCGACGCGGTCACCTGGGACCTGTTGCGCGGCAAGGGACACCTGGTCAGCCGGGACGGCCGGTACGCCTGCGTCTACCTGCCGTACCACCTGATGGGCGTGGAGACCCCGGACACCCTGTACGCGGCGGTGCGCGAGCACCGGGCCGCCACCGACACGCCGCCCCGGCAGTACGCGGTGCTCGCCGGCCGGGCCGCCCGCGACCTGCCTGCCGGCACGCGCCTCACCCTGTACGGCCACCACCACGACATCGACGGCCTCGACCCGCTGCTGCTGCCGTACGCCGACACGGAGCCGGACACCGCGCCGTTCTACCTCGCCGCGAACGCCCGTACCGCCGTGCCCGTACCGGCCGGCACCGTGCTGCGGCTCGACCACCTCGCCGGGGCCGATCCGGTACTCGCCGACGCCTGGCGACACCGGGTACTCCCCGAGGTCGGGCACTGACGCCACGACCCGATCCCGTTTGGAGACCACCCCCGTGAACGCAACCCTGGAACACCTGCTGTTCGCCGCCGCGGCGATCGTGGTGCTGATCCTGCTCATCACCAAGTGCCGGCTGCACCCGTCGCTGGCGCTGCTGATCGCCGCGCTGGGCCTCGGCGTCGCGGACGGGCTGAGCGTGCCCGACGCGGTCGACTCGTTCGAGAAGGGGTTCGGCGACACGCTCAGCGACACCGGACCGGTGATCGCACTGGGCACCATGCTCGGCGGGATCCTGCTGGGCAGCGGCGGCGCGACCCGGATCGCGGACGCGTTCGTGATGTCCCGACCGGTGCAGTGGATCCCGATCACGATCGCGGTGGCGGCGCTGATCATCGGGCTGCCGAACATCTTCGACGTCAGCTTCGTGATGCTGGTACCCCTGACGTACGCGATCGCGAAGCGCACCGGCACCCACCTGCTCTACGTCGGGTTGCCGATGGCGGCCGGCCTGTACACCGCGCACGGCCTGCTGCCGCCGCACCCGTCCCCGACCGCCGCGGTCGGCGTGTTCCACGCCAACACCGGCCTGACCCTGCTGCTGGGCCTGATCGTCGCGGTCCCGACCGTACTGCTCTGCGGCCCGCTGTTCACCCGGCTGTCCGCGGGCGCGTTCGGCCCGAAGCCGGACCTTTCCGCCGGGCCGGTGGCGAGCGTCAGCCCGGAACCGGAAGGTACCCGCCGGCCGGTGTCACTGGTCGGCACGCTCGTCGCCGTCCTGCTGCCGCCGTTCCTGATGCTGGTCGGTACCCTCGGCCGGTCGGTCGTCGCGAAGGGCTCCGTCGGGTACGCGATCTTCGACGCCTGCGACAACCCGATCCTGGCGCTGCTGGTCGCGGTGGTGTTCGCGTTCTTCGTGCTGGGCCCGCGGGCCGGGTACCGGCTGACCCAGATGCAGACGATGTCGACGAAGGGCCTCGGCTCGGTCGGCCCGGTACTGCTGATCATCGGCGCCGGCGGCGGCCTCGCCCAGATCCTCAGCGACACCGGCATCAGCACCGCGATCACCGACTACGCGACGCACTGGTCGCTGCCGCCGCTGGTACTGGCCTGGGCGATCGCCGCGCTGCTGCGGATCTGCCTCGGCTCCGCGACGGTCTCCACCATCACCGCGGCCGGTATCGTCCTGCCGCTGCTCGGTTCGCACCCCGGCCTCTCCCCGGAACTGCTGGTCCTCGCGACCGCCTCCGGCTCGGTGATGCTCTCGCACGTCAACGACTCCGGGTTCTGGCTGTTCAAGGAGTACTTCCAGCTCTCCGTCGGGCGCACCTTCCGTACCTGGTCGCTGATGCTGTCGCTGCAGTCGGTCATCGGCCTGGCCGGCGTGCTGCTGCTCTCCCTGGTGGTCTGAGGCCGCATACAGTTGCCGCATGGGCGGATCGGAGGGGCAGATGATTCCGGATCAGCGGCGCGAGCTGCTGCTGCGGCACCTGCGCGAGCACGTGGTGCTCAGCGTGCACCAGCTCACCGACCTGCTCGGCGTCTCGCACATGACGGTACGGCGAGACATCGCCGCGCTGGAGCGGGACGGGCGTGCGGTGTCCGTACCGGGCGGGGTGCGACTCGCGAGCTCCATCCACAGCGAGCCGAGCCACGCCAGCAAGGCGGCGGTGGACCGGCCGCAGAAGGACGCGATGGCCGCCGCGATCGGCGCCACCCTCACCGACGACACCACCCTGTACCTGGACGCCGGGACCACGCTGCTCGCGCTCGTGCCGTACGTGGTGGCGCACCAGGGGATGACCGTGGTGACGAACGACTTCACCGTGGTGGCGCGGCTGGCGGAGGCGCCGCACGTGGAGACGATCCACGTCGGCGGCCGGCTGGAGCCGGAGAACCTGTCCACGGTCGGCCCGGTCGCCGCCGCGACGCTGGCCCGGTTCGCGCTGGACATCGCGTACATCAGCAGCAGTTCCTGGGACGTACGCCGGGGCGTGACCACGCCGTCCGAGGCCAAGGTGGAGGTGAAGCAGGCGGCGATGGCGGCGGCGGCGCGGTCGGTGCTCGTCGCCGCGTCCTCCAAGTACGGGCTGTTCGGCAAGTACCGGGCCGCGCCGCTGCACGCCTTCGACGAGGTCGTCACCGACGACGGGCTCGGCGAGTCGGCGGCCGCCGCGGTCCGCGAGACCGGTACCACCCTCACCCTGGTACCGGTCTCCTAGGACCTCACGCGATCCCGGCGGGTGTCGGCGAGGCACCGCGGTCAGTGCACCGAGAACCCGCCGTCGACGAAGATCGACTGCCCGGTGACGTACGAGCTGGCCGCGCTGGCCAGGAACACCGCCGCGCCGGCGAAGTCCTCGGTACGGCCGTTGCGACCGACCATGGTGCGCGCCGCGAGCGCGGCCACCTTCTCCTCGTCCGCGGACAGTCGGGCGTTGAGCGCGGTGAGCACGAACCCCGGCACCAGCGTGTTGGCGGTGACGCCGTACCGGGACCACGCCTCGGCCTGCGACCGGGCGAGCGACTCCAGCCCGCCCTTCGACACCCCGTACGCGCCGCTGTCCACGAACGCCCGATGCGCCTGCTGCGACGTGATGTGGATGATCCGCCCGAAACCGCGCTCCGCCATGCCCGGCCCGTACCGCTGACCCAGCAGGTACGGCGCGGTCAGGTTCACCGCCATCGTGGCGTCCCAGTCCGCGTCGGTCAGCTCGGCCATTGGCGGGCGCAGGTTGATGCCCGCGCTGTTGACCAGGATGTCCGGCTCACCGTACGGCTCGACCGCCTGCTCGGCCGCGGTCCGTACCCCGGCCCGGGTGCTCAGGTCGGCCCGGACCCGCGCCGCGGTACAGCCGGCCGCGGTCAGCTCGGCCACCGTGTCGTCCAGCGCGCCGGCGGTACGGGCCAGTACCACGACGCTCGCCCCCGCCCGGGCCAGGGCGGTCGCGATGGCGCGGCCGATACCGGAACTGCCGCCGGTGACCACCGCGACCCGGCCGCGCAGCGAGAACAGCTCCGCCAGGTACCCGTCGGGGCCGCTCATGCCGCCTCCGCGGGAGCGAGTACGTCGGCGGGGCTCATGCCGCCTCCGCGGGAGCGAGTACGTCGGCGGGGCCGCTCATGCCGAACACGCCGCGGGCTGCCGGACCAGGACGGCGTCGACCGGGTCCTCCCGTTCCAGCCGGAACCCGTGCCGCTCGTACAGCCGGCGGGCGGCGCTGCCCTGGAACACGACCAGCCGTACCGGCAGGCGCTGGGCATCGGCCCGGGCCAGGACGGTGCGCAGGATCGCGGTGCCGAGCCCGCGGCCCTGGTGCCGCGGGGCGAGATAGAAGTGCTCCAGCCACAGGCAGTCGTGCCCCGGCCGTACCGTGACGCAGCCGGCGACCTCGTCGCGGACCACGACGAGCGAGGCGTACCGCGGGTCGAACGAGTCGCGCAGCCGCTGCCGCACCCGGTCCTCGTCGTACCGGCCGAGCCGGATCAGGTCGGCCCGCAGCACCGTCTTCTTCAGCTCCGCGATCATCTCGAAGTCCGCCGCGTCGGCGGGGCGCAGCGCCCAGCTGGTTTCCGTCACGGCGGCAGTATCGCAACACCGCGGGCCGGCGCCGAGCGGCGGTCGGCGTACCGGTGTGGCCTCGGATGCCTGATCTGTCCCGGTCGCCGAGCCGATTTACCTGCGAGAACGCTTGACCGCGCGGTATTCAGGCAGCAATACTCGCGACATCTGTGTCAGATAATTTAACAGCGTTGCGATTATTGAAACGGACTGGGAGGCGCGATGGGCACCGCCGACGACGATCGGGGTCCGGCCCGGACCGCCGACCGCGCGCTGCGCGTGCTGCTCGCGTTCCGGCAGCGACCGGAGTGGGGGGTCAGCGACCTGGCCCGCGAGCTCGACCTGGACAAGGCGGGCGTGCACCGGCTGCTGCGCACCCTGGCCGGCCGCGGGTTCGTGCTGACCGACCCGTACAGCCGGCGGTACCGGCTGGGTCCGGCCATCTCCGTCCTGGCCCAGGCCGCCGAACGCGGCGGCGGGCTGGAGACCGCGGCCCGTCCGGTCCTCGGCGCGCTCGTCGACGAGTTCGAGGAGAGCGCGATCCTGAACGTGCCGCACGGCGCGCACTACCGGTGCACGCTGGCGGTCGACGCGGCCGGCCCGGTCCGCTACTCGGCCACCGTCGGCGAGACGATCCCCGCCCACGGTGGCGCGGCCGGCCACGCCATCTTCGCCTTCTACCCCAAGGAGCAGGTCGACCACCTGCTGGGCGGCGGGCCCCTGGAACGCTTCAACGAACACACGATCGGCTCGCTCGACGACCTGGCGGCCACGTACCGCACGGTCCGCGCCGAGGGCATCGCCGTCTCGCACGGCGAGTTCGACCCGAACGTCACCTCCGTCGCGGCGCCGGTGTTCGCCGCCGGTGAGGTGGTCGGTTCGCTCGTCGTCATCGGCCCGCAGGACCGCATGTCGGGGAAGGTTGATCGCGTCGTCGACCGGGTACGCGCCGCGAGCACGGCACTGACCCGCCGGTTGGACGGCGAACCCACGTAGCGCTTCGCGCAGAAGGAGAACCATGGCCAACCCGACGACCCCCAAGGGTGCCGTCCTGCACGGGCCCGGGTCACATCCCCGTGCCGTCGAGCCGGTGGTACTGATCCTCACGGTCGCGCTGTCCGTACTCGGCGCCTTCATCGGCCTGCACCTGATCACGACGCTGGGCATCTCGGCCAACACGGCGGTCATCGGCGCGCTGGTGGCGATGCTGGTCGGCCGGATACCGGTGAACCAGCTGCGCAAGATGCGCTCCATCCACCGGCAGAACCTGGTACAGAGCGCGATCTCGGCGTCCACGTTCGCCGCGGCGAACTCGCTGCTGGTGCCGATCGCCGTACCGTTCCTGATCGGCCGGCGCGACCTGGTGTGGCCGATGCTGATCGGCGCCGCGATCGGGCTCGCCGTCGACGCCTGGGTGCTGTTCCGGGTGTTCGACTCGAAGCTGTACCCGGCGAAGGCGACCTGGCCGGCCGGTGTCGCCGCCGCGGAGACGATGATCGCCGGTGACGAGGGCGGCCGGAAGGCGGCGCTGCTCGGCCTGTCCGGCGTGGTCGGCTTCGTCGGCTCGTTCGTCAAGATCGCCGGCAACGCGCTGCCGTTCTCCGCCGCCGGTGTCGCGCTGATCGGGAACATCTGGGCCCTGGCCATGTTCGGCGTCGGGCTCGGTTTCCGCCAGTACGCGCAGGAGTGGTTCGGCGTCGACCTCAACGCCATGTACATCCCGCACGGCTTCATGGTCGGTGCCGGCCTCGTCGCGCTGATCCAGGCGCTGGTCCTGCTGTTCCGCCGGGACCGGTCGAAGCCCGTACCGGAGCCGTCGCCGGAGGCCGAGGCCGCCGCGCCGGGGCTCGCCGACGAACCGCCGACGGTGGACTCCCGCGGCCTGCGTCGCGCCCTCGGCGAGGGGTACGTGCTGTTCGCGCTCGGCGCCGTCGTCGTCGCCCTGCTGGGCGGGCTGATCGGGCACTTCTCCGTACCGGCGCTGATCGGCTGGTGCCTGCTCGCCGGCTTCGCCGCGCTGGTACACGAGCTGATCGTGGGTCTGGCCGCGATGCACTCGGGCTGGTTCCCGGCGTTCGCGGTGACGCTGATCTTCCTGGTACTGGGCCTCGTCATCGGGTTCCCGACGGTGCCGCTGGCGCTGTTCGTGGCGTACGTGGCGGCGACCGGCCCGGCGTTCGCCGACATGGGGTACGACTTCAAGGCCGGCTGGATCGTCCGGCAGGGCGGCGTGCCGCACCAGCTGGTGGAGCGCGCCGGGCGCAAGCAGCAGTACATCGCGGCGCTCGTCGGCTTCGCCGTCGCGCTGATCGTGGTGGCGCTGGTGTGGCAGTCGTACTTCGACTCCAAGCAGATCCCGCCGGTGGCCATGGTGTACGCGGACACCGTCAAGCACGGCCTGACCGACACCTCGATGCTGATCAACATCCTGCTGTGGGCGATCCCCGGCGCGGCCATCCAGTTGATCGGCGGCCCGAACCGGCAGATGGGCGTACTGCTCGCGACCGGCCTGCTGATCCTCACCCCGTACGCGTGCTGGTTCGTGCTCGGCGCGCTGGTGTTCCGGATCGTGTGGGGCCGGGTACGCGGCAAGGACAAGGCAGCGAACGAGCTGAACCTGTTCGGCGCCGGCCTGATCGCCGGCAGTTCGGTCACCGATGTCAGTCGGATCGTGAAGGGTTGATTCCATCGTGGAAGTAACAAGTCGGATCGAGTCCCGGCCGGAGTACCTCTCCTACGAGGCGGCGCTCGGCGCGCGCAAGCTGGTCGAGGAGATCATGCTCGTCAAGCCGGGCGAGGACGTGGTCATCACCGGCGACACCGCCACCGACGCGCGGGTCATGGAACTGACCGCGCAGGCCGTCGCCGCCGCGGGCGCCACGCCGACCGTCATCCGGTACGACACCCGCCCGACCGTCGCGATGGAACCGCCGGGACCGGTCGCCGGCGCGATCGCCCGCGCCGACGTGTGGATCGAGTACACGCTGAGCTACATCATGCACTCGGACGCGTTCCGGGCCGCGATGTCCGCCGGCGCCCGGTACGCCAACCTCACCGGGATGGACGTGCAGATGCTGGTGGACACCGTCGGCAAGGTGGACTTCGCCGGTACGACGGAGCTCGGCAAGGCCCTCGTCGCGTTGCTGTCCGCCGCCGACGAGGTGCACATCACCACGCCCGCCGGTACCGATCTGCGCGCCCGCAACGGTGGCCGCCCGGTCAACCTGCGCGGCAAGCCGGCCGAGAAGCCGGGGGAGACGGTGATGCTCGCCGGCCAGATCTCCTGGAACCCGTTGGAGGAGACCCAGCAGGGCGTCCTGGTCTTCGACGGTGCCTGCTGGCCGCCGAACGAACTCGGCCTGCTCCGCTCACCGATCCGGATGAGCGTCGAGAACGGTGTGGTCACGTCGATCGAGGGCGACGGGCCGGACGCGGCCACGTTCCGGCGCTGGATGGCCGCCCAGCGCGAGCTGCCCACCGGTGAGAACATGGACCGGATCGCGCACTGGTCGCTCGGCTTCAACCCGGGCGTGACCAAGCCGACCGGCCGCATCGTCGAGGACGAGCGGGTGTTCGGCTGCGTCGAGCTCGGTATCGGTACCAAGGGCGCCTGGATCGGCGGCGAGCCGTGGGTGGCGCCGGCGCACACCGACGGCAGCCTGCTCAACCCGACCATCGAGCTGGACGGCGAGGCCATCGAGGTCGAGGGCCGGTACGTGCACCCGACGCTGGTCGAGATCTGCCACCGGCTCGGCATCGCGGGGTACTGATGATCACCGCGACCTACCGGCAGCACGGGATCGTCTACACCGACCACGTCATCCGGGTACCGCTGGACCACGCCGATCCGTCCGGCGAGACGATCGAGGTCTTCGCCCGCGAACTGGTCGACGCGTCCAAGGTGGACAGTGACCTGCCGCGGCTGCTGTACCTGCAGGGCGGTCCCGGCGGCAAGGCGGTACGGCCGGCCAACCGCGGCGGGTTCGTCGGCCGGGCGCTGGACGACTACCGCGTGGTGCTGCTGGACCAGCGCGGCACCGGCCGATCCACCCCGGTCAACCGGCAGACCCTGCCGGGCCGGGGCGACGCCGCCGCGCAGGCCGAGTACCTGACGCACTTCCGGGCCGACTCCATCGTGCGCGACGCGGAACTGCTGCGCCACGAACTGTGCGGCGAGGCGCGGTGGGACACGCTCGGCCAGAGCTACGGCGGCTTCATCACCCTGACCTACCTTTCGCTTGCACCGCACGGGATCCGGCGCAGCTTCGTCACCGGCGGGCTGTCCTCGCCGACGGCGAACGCCGCCGACGTGTACGCGATCACGTACGACCGGGTGGCCGAGCGCAACGAGGCGTACTTTGCCCGCCACCCCGGCGACCGGGCGCTCGCCGCGCGGATCTCGGCGTACCTGGCGGAGCGTGAGGTCCGGATGCCCACCGGGGAACGGCTGTCGCCGCGCCGGTTCCAGGGGCTCGGCGTGGGACTGGGGCAGCGCGGCAGCTTCGACGCGCTGCACTTCCTGCTGGAGGAGGCGTTCGTCGGCAGCGAACTGTCCGACACGTTCCTCGCCGGCCTGCACGCCGAGGTCTCGCTGGCGCCGCGCCCGCTGTACGCGGTGTTCCAGGAGCTGATCTACAACCAGGGCGCGGCATCGGACTGGGCCGCGGAACGCGAGTACCAGCAGCGCGACGAGTTCGCCGCCGACAACCCGGACTTCCTGTTCACCGGCGAGATGTACTACCCGTTCCACTTCGCCGAGGACCCGGCGCTGGTGCCGCTCGCGCCCGCCGCGCAGCTGCTCGCGGGCCGGTCGGACTGGCCCGCCCTGTACGATGTGGATCGGTTGCGGCGCAACGAGGTCCCGGTCTACGCGGCGATCTACCACGACGACATGTACGTGCCGCGCGAGCTCTCGCTGTCCACTGTGGACCTGGTGGACAACGTGCGTCCGTGGATCACCAACGCCTACCAGCACGACGGCCTGAAGGAAACCCCGGCGGTACTGGACACGCTGCTGCGGATGGCAGCGGAGGAGGGATGAGCATGCTCGGCGTGGTCACCATCGGTCAGTCGCCGAGGGTCGACATGATGCCGGAACTGTTGCCCCGGTTGGGCATCCCGGCGTCGGAGGTGGTGGAGCGCGGCGCCCTGGACGGCATGTCGGCCGACGAGATCGCCGCGCTGGCACCACATCCGGACAGCCACGAGGTACTGACCACCCGGCTCGCCGACGGCTCCTCGGTGGTGCTGGATCACGACGCCGCGATCGGCGCGGTGCAGCGCGCCATCGACACCGTCGAGCCCACCGTGGACGCGACACTGGTGGTGTGTACCGGCACGTTCCCGCCGATGCGGCACAACAAGCCGCTGCTGTTCGCGGAACCGTTGCTGTTGGGCGGTGTCGCGGCGCTGGGCGCGGGCGAGCGGGTCGGTGTGGTCTGCCCGCTGCCCGAGCAGGAGGAGATGAGCCGCGCCAAGTGGCGGCCGGTGGCCGGGGAGATCACGGTCGCGTCGGCCACCCCGTACGCGGCGGATCCGGTGCCGGCGATCGCCGCCGCCGCGGCCCGGCTGGCGTCCGCGGGCGCCACCCGGATCGTGCTCGACTGCATGGGTTACACCGAGGCGATGCGGGCGGCGGCGCGCGAGTCGGCCGGCGTACCGGTGCTGCTGGCCCGGTCCGTGGTGGCCCGGCTGGCCGGGGAGGTGGCGGCATGACGTCGGTGTCGCACAACGGAAAGCCGCTGCTGGGCATCGTCCGCGTGGTCACCAGTACCGACCAGGAGTTCGTCGGCGCGCACGGCGCCGCGATCGAGGCACGGTACGGCATCGCGACCCGTTCGGCCTGCATTCCGGACCAGCCGCACGGCATCCACGACGCGCGGACCGAGGCGGTGGCCGAGCCGAAGATCGTACGGTTGGCGCACCAGCTGGTCGACGACGGCGCCACCGGCATCCTGATCAGCTGCGCGGCCGACCCGGCGCTGGCCCGGGTGCGCGCCGAGCTGCCGGTACCGGTGGTGGGCGCCGGTTCGGCGGCGGCCAGCGTCGCGCTCGGCCTCGGCGGCCGGATCGGCGTGCTCGGGCTCAACGACGCGCCGCCCGCGCCGGTCGCCGCGCTGCTCGGTGACCGGCTGGTCGGTTCGGCCCGTCCCGAGGGCGTACGGCAGACCACCGATCTGTTGCAGCCCGGCGCGACGGACCGTGCGGTGGCCGCGGCCCGCCGGCTCGTCGACGACGGTGCCGAGGCCATCCTGTTCGCCTGTACCGGCATGACCACCATCGGCCTGGCCCCGGTGGTACGCGACCAGGTCGGCGTCCCGGCCGTCGACGCGGTGCTGGCCGGCGGCCTGCTCGCCGCGTACGCGCTGGGCTGAGCGGTGCGCGCCGAAGGGGCGCGGGCAGATCCCTTCGGCGCGTACCCCGGAAGACTCCACACAGGACAGACACAGAGGGGGACCCTGATGAGTTGGCGCCACGTGATCGACGCCTACGAGCTGCTCGACGACCCGTCGGTCAACGGTGCCGCGGTGGCCGAGTACCTGACCGGTTGCGGCGCACCGACACCGACCGTGCACACGGTGCGCGGCGACAAGGGCAGTACCGACTTCGTCCGGCTGACGATCCCGGGCCGCAACGGCCGCAGCGGCGGCGGCGACGCGCCGACGCTGAGCGTCATCGGGCGGCTCGGCGGTCTCGGCGCCCGGCCGGAACAGATCGGCTTCGTCTCGGACGGCGACGGCGCGCTGACCGCGGTGGCGGTCGCGGCGAAGCTGGGCCGGATGCACGCCCGGGGCGACGTACTCGACGGCGATGTCGTGGTGGCGACGCACATCTGCCCGGACGCGCCGACCCGGCCGCACGATCCCGTACCGTTCATGGATTCTCCGGTCGATCTCGCCGCGATGAACGAGCACGAGGTGGATCCGGACGCGGACGCGATCCTGTCGGTCGACACCACCAAGGGCAACCGGATCGTCAACGTCAACGGGTTCGCCATCTCACCGACGGTCAAGCAGGGCTGGATCCTGCGGGTGTCGGAGGATCTGCTCGCCGTACAGCAGCGGGTCACCGGCACGCTGCCCGCGGTGCTGCCGCTGGCGATGGCCGACATCACCCCGTACGGCAACGGCGCCTACCACGTCAATTCGATCCTGCAGCCGGCGACCGCGACGACCGCACCGGTGGTCGGTGTCGCGATCACCACCGAGACGCCGGTCGCGGGCTCGGCCACCGGTGCCACCCGACTGTCCAGTGTGGAGTCGGCGGTACGGTTCTGCATCGAGACGGCGAAGGACTTCGGCCGTGGCCACCTGTCCTTCCACGACCAGGCCGAGTACGAGCACCTGGTCGACCGGTACGGCCCGATGACCGTGCTGCAGACCCAGGGCCGCTGACCGCGCCGGCCGGCGGCGCCCACGCGCACCGCCGGCCGGCCAGTCCTCAGCCCGGTACGTCGAACCGGGGCGTGCCGGACAGCAGGAACGAGACGTCCTCGCCGGGGGCCAGCTCGCGCGGCTCGGCGCCACGGCCGAACAGCCGGGAGCCCTTCAGCCCGCCCAACCGGGCGGCGGCGTCGCGCACCCGGAGCCACCCGCCCTCCCGGATGCCGAGCACCGGGACGTCGTTGTCCTCCAGGAACTCGGTGATGCGCTGTTCCCGCGTCTCGCCCATGTGCGTGGACGACGGGTCCGGATCGACGTAGTGCGGGTTGATCTGGAACGGCAGCAACCCGAGCGCGCCGAACGAGGACGGCTCGGCGATCGGCATGTCGTTGGTGGTACGCAGCGTCGGGCAGGCCATGTTCGTCCCCGCCGACGCACCCATGTACCGCAGCGCACCGGTGCGCACCCGATCCCGTACCGCCGGCAGCAGACCGGTGTCCTGCAACGTTTTCAGCAGCCGGAACGAGTTGCCGCCGCCGACGAACACCGCCCGCGCCGCGCCGATCGCGGCGACCGGATCGGCGGCGGTGTGCACCCCGGTCACCGTGATCGGCAGCGGGCGCAACGCCTCGGCGACGGTCGCGGTGTACCCGTCGTGGTCGCGCTGCGCGTACGGCACGAAGACGAGTTCGGTGACACCGGCGAGAAACTCGGCGATCTCGTCGCGGGCATGTTCCAGGAGCCCGTACCCGTGGGTGCGGGAACTCGACAGCAGCAGCAGGTCCATACCGTCATTCATACCGGATGCGGTGCGGTCACCGGTGCCGGGTCAGCCGGGACGGCGGGAAGCCGAACGCACGGGAGAACGCGGCGGTGAACGCGGCCGGTGTCGCGTAACCGATCCGGACGGCGACCTCGGTCACCGGGTACCGGCGCAGCAGCGGCACCGCCGCGAGCAGCCGGGCGCGGGTACGCCACGCGGCCGGCGCCAGGCCGGTTTCGGCCCGGAACCGCCGGGTGAAGGCACGCTCGCTGGCGTTCAGGCGGCGCGCCCAGTCCGCGTTGCTGACCCCCGCGTCCGGCCGCGCCAGGTACTCCCGGCACAGCGCGGCGAGATCCGCCGGCCCCGGCATCCGCACGTGCAGCGGGAGCGGGGTGAGCGCGGCCAGCTCGTACAGGATGAGATCGACGACCGTGCCGTCCCGCCCGGCGAGGTCGTAGTCGACCGGGAAGTCCGCGGCGGTGCCGAGCAGCTCGGCGAGCAGCGGGGTGACCGGCACGACCGTACAGCGGGGCGGCCACCAGGGCACCGCGGCCGGTTCCAGGTAGAGGCTTCGGGTACTGGCGTCCAGCATCCGCACCCGATGTCGGGTCCGTGGCGGTATCAGTACGGCCCGGTCGGCAGGCACCATCCAGGCCCCGTCGCCGGTTTCGACCGCCATCGCGCCGGTCGCGGTGCACAGCAGCTGCGCCCGCCGGTGCTGGTGCCAGTCGAGCAGGTACCCGCGGGCGTAGTCGGTCGCGATCGGCAGGACGGCCCGGGTCGTGCCGTCCACCTCGGCCAGGCTCACGTTGCGCATGACCCGTCGAGCCTAGCCTGGCCGGGACTCGAAGCCGCGCGGCCGGAGATCGAATGCGTACCGGCGGATCCGCTGCTGGACTGGTCCGGTGCTCATCGTGTTCGGGGTCGGCATCCTCACCGGCCTGACCACCGTGCTGTTCGGCTTCGGCGGCGGCTTCGTGACCGTACCGGTGCTCCTCGCCACCGACGCGGCGCTCGGCGGTGCCGCGCCCCGGGTCGCGGTCGCCACCTCCGCGGTGGTGATGGTCGTCAACGCCGGTATCGCCACCGCCGCCACCCGCCGCGACCTGTTGCGGGCGCTGCTGTCCGGCGGGCCCGCGTTGCCGTTGCTGCTCGCGCTCGGCGGTACCGTCGGTGCACTCGCCGCACGCTGGGCGCCGGCGGACCTGACCCGGTGGGCGTTCGTCGCCTACCTCGCCGGTACGATCGTGGATCTGTTGCTGCGCCCCGGATTCCTGCGCCCGGCCGAGCCGGTGCCGGAGCGCGCCCGGATCCCGGCCGTGGCGGGGGTACCGATCGGTGCGGTCGCCGCGTTCCTCGGCGTCGGTGGCAGCGTGCTGACGGTTCCGTTGCTGCGCCGGGCTGGTCATCCGATGCGTACCGCCACCGCGCTGGCGAACCCGCTCACGCTGGCGATCGCGGTACCGGCGACCGTGGTGTTCCTGGCCGCCGCCGGGCGCCCGGCCGGTACCGGTGGGGTGGCGTTGCTGGGCAGCGTCGACCTCGGTGCCGCCGGAGCGCTGCTGGCGGGTGCGGTACCGGTCATCGTCGCGCTGCGCCGCCGCCCACCGCGGCTGCCGGACCGCCGGTACGCGCAGGGCTACCTGGCGTTGCTGATCGTGGTGACCGCCGTCATGGCCGTCCTGGCGGTACGCGGTGGGTGACCGCACCGACCGCCGCTGTGACGAGTCCCGCGCGTCGATCCGCGCCCCGCGCTTGCGTCGCGACCTACAGTGAATTCGATTTCCCACCGGTACCGGTGGTGGGCAGCGGTTCGAGGTTGGGGCGATGGAACAGCGGGGGATGGACGAGATCCACTGCGGGTGGTGGGACGGCTTGCGGGTGAGCGTCGCCCTGCACCCGGTGCTCAGCGCGCTCACCGCCGTGTACGACGCGGTCGGCGGCTGGGACCGGGACGTGCACCCGCAGTGGCGCCGGGAGCTGCGCCGCGCCATGCCGCCGCACGCGGTCGAGACGATGCTCCCGCTGACCGGCGGCAGCGCCCGCACCCCGGACCGGCTCACCCTCCCGTACCGCCGGGTCGACCGCGACGTCGACTTCGAGACGGCGGTCGCGGCACTGGCCGCGTTGCGCGGTACGGACATCGCCGCCGACATCACCGGCGCGTTCCCGGACGGCGTGCCGGACCGGTGGCGGCCGGTGCTGGATGCGCCGCGTACCTGGCTGGCCCGGTACGTCGAGGTGATGCGAGCGGCGTGGACGGTGGTCGGCCCGGTGTGGAGCCGCGCCGAGCATCTCGTCGCGACCGAGATCGCCCGCGCCGGCGAGACCCTGGTACGCGGGACGGTGCCGGAGCTGCTGACCACGGTGCTGCCGCGCAGCGAGTTCGTCGACGGCGCGCTGCGGTTGCCGTCGGTACAGCCGACCACGCTGCGGATCGAGGGCCGGGCGCTGACCCTGATCCCGCTGGTGTCCGGCAGCCGGGTGCTGGCGCACGACCTGGACGATCCGGAACGGTCCTGGATCGCGTACGGGCTGCCGGGGTTGGAGACGCTGTGGCCGGACGCGTCGGACGAACCGGCGGACGGGCGGTCGCTGCTCGCCGCGGCGCTCGGCGGCTCGCGTGCCGAGGTGCTGCAACGGCTGTCGATACCGTTGACGATGAGTGAACTGGCGGCGGCGACGTTCCGGTCCCGCAGCGCGGTGACCGGTATCGTCGACGCGCTCGCCGGCGCCGGCCTGGTCAGCCGGGAACGGCACGGCCGGCACGTGTACGTGACGTTGACGCCGCGCGGCCGCCGGCTCCGCACCCTGTTGAACACACCGTGACCAACGCTTCGGAATATTCCGAAGCATCACCACGCGGCGAGGGCGCCGGGCTCGGGCTGACCGCGCCCTCGTCGCAGCTGGTACCGGAGCACTGACGCCAGGTGCGTGCCGAGGCTTCGGAAACATCCGAACCGTTGCGGCTGCGCGGATTCGGTGCGTTGCCGGCCCGACCGTACCTGGATAACCTCCAGCCGCGGGACGTCCGGAGGCGTCGGGTGCCGTACCGGCTTCGAGCGTGGTGCCGGTGAATGCGCACGGGGGGTTGCGTCCGTTGTGCAATGTCGGATGTGGACGTGCGCACGCCCCGGTTCCCCAAGGCAGACAA